>Ga0113563_10001425_pt1 | contig 13608 bp, 10 predicted proteins | sample Mud3Dept3metaG_FD_80117 | JGI IMG/M metagenome (GOLD analysis project Ga0113563, IMG submission 80117) | Freshwater wetland microbial communities from Ohio, USA, analyzing the effect of biotic and abiotic controls - Mud 3 Core 4 Depth 3... | ecosystem: Environmental > Aquatic > Freshwater >...
CCCATGGTGCTGTAATACTCGGCGTTGGCATGGAAGAGGGGAAGGATGGTCATCACCCGGTCTTCCGGGCCGATTCCGGCGCAGAGGGTGAAGGCTTCCCCGGTGAGGATGAAATCCTTATGGGCATGGATGACCCCCTTGGGGAATCCCGTGGTCCCCGAAGTATAGATGATCTGGACCATGTCTCCCCCTTGAAGGTCAATCCCCTTCAGGTTTGGGCTACCGTTCTGCAGGATTTGGGGGAAGGAGGCGATACCTTCTTCGGTCGTCGGATCGGCGCAGGCCAGCCACTTCAGAGCGCGGCTTTCTTTCCGCATCTCCCTGACTACCGGCAAAAATTCCCGGTCAAAGATCAGGCCCGCCGCTTCCGAATGGTTGACCACATAACCGGCTTCCTTCTCTTTGAAGCCGGTATTGATGGGAACCATGACCGCCCCGATCTTGGCCAGGCCGAACCAGGCGTAGAGAAACTCCGGACGGTTGGAGAGCAGGAGCGCGACCCGGTCTCCTTTTCTAACGTCCAGTTCCAGAAGGCCATTGGCCGCCCGGTTGACCTTCCGGTCAAAATCCTGGTAAGAGACGACCTCCTTCTCAAAATAAAGAAACGGCTTGTCCGGGTGCTGATCGACTCTGGATTCGATGAAAGCGCGAAGATTCATAGGGATTTCAGATCTCAGATTGAAGATTTCAGGTTTAGAAGCATGGAGTTAGGATCTTTTGGCCGTGTTCAGGCTGGAAACAAAGATTGCGATGAGTTCGTTCGCCTCAGCCATGAATCTGGTAAGAAGATTTGCTCTTACGATTTTTGTTTCCGCCAGAATTTCCAACCAATAGAGTGCTTCATCGGCCTCTTCCAATACGATCCCCAGCTTGGAAATAAAATCTGGCTTGGAGCGGGCCCGACATGCGGCTCGACAGTTTGCCCCCACGGATGTGCCGGCGCGAAAAAGTTGAGCGCCGATTAATCGACCTTCCCTGGTATCCGGAAGTTGCCTACCTAGAGAGATGGTTTCTTTGGCAAACTCTTTTGTCCTAATTTTCATCCGCTCCCGATCCATGACTATTCTCCAATCTGCGATTCAAACGAACCAGCCTAATCAAATCCGCAATCTTGAATCTGTTGTCTCCAATCTTAAATCTGCAATCTGCAATCCCAAATCTAGTAGTGGGCCAGCCCCACCGTCAAACCCCCGCAGATGAATATGACCTGGCCGGTAATAAAGGAAGATTCATCGGAGGCCAGGAAGAGAATCAGGTTGGCTACGTCCTCCGGTTGCCCCATTCTTTTCAGGGGGATTCCGTTGATGATCGCCTTTGTCCGCGGGCTGTCCGGAGGGTTGCCGGAATTAAAAAGCTCAGTAGCGATCGGGCCCGGACCGATGGCATTCACGTTGATATTGTATTGGGCCAGCTCCAGAGCCCAGGTTCGGGTGACCCCGATCAGCGCTGCCTTGGTGGCGCTGTAAACCGTCCTCAGTTCTTTTCCCAGGCTGGCTCGGGAGCTGAGGTTGACGATCTTGCCGTAGCGGGCCTCCTTCATGGAGGGAAGCACGACCCGGGTGCAGAAAAATGCCCCCTTCAGGTTCACCTCGATCACCTCGTCCCAGTCCTCTTCCCGAACGTTCTCCAGTAGGGCAGGTTTTATGATTCCGGCGTTGTTCACCAGGATGTCCACTTTTTTCCATTTGGAAAGCGTCTTCTCGACGGCCTTCTCCACTTCCTTTTTTTGAGTCACATCGGCTTGAAGAGCCAGAGCTTTTCCCCCCACGGCCTTAAGCTCCCGGGCCGTTTGCTCCAGTTCCTTGTCCATGATGTCCAACAAAGCCACGGAAGCGCCTTCTTTAACCATCTTGGATGCCGCGGCCTTTCCGATCCCCCGCGCTCCTCCGGTGATCAACGCAATCCTCCCCTGGAATCTTCCCTGACTCATAAAACCTCCTTTCAATAAATGGAAAAGGCTTTTTTCCCCTTTTCCCTTGATCCTTCTACCTGGAACCTGTATTTATATCATTAAACTCCCGCCGTTCACATCCAGCGCTGCGCCGGTCACGTATCCCGCCAGGTCCGAGGCCAGGAAGAGGCAGCAGGCGGCTACCTCATCCACATCCCCGATCCGGCCCAGGGGGACCGTCTTTTTTAAATCCTCCTCGCTCCCTTTCTCCTGCATCCTCTTCATGAGTCTCTCCGAATTGGTAACTCCCGGACAGACGGCATTCACCCGGATGTTGTCCTTTGCCAGAACTCTGGCCATGTGCCGGGTCAATCCAAGGACTCCGGCTTTGGAAGCGGTGTAATGCACCCCCGCGGTGGGGCTCACCGAACGGCCAGCCTGGGAGGAGAGATTAACAATCACCCCACCCCCTCGCTTCTGAAAGATTACCGCCGCCTTTTGAGACAGGAGGAACACCGCGGTCAGGTTCAAGCCCAAAATCCGGTTCCATTCGTCGGGCTGGATGGCAAAAAAATCCGTGGGCAGTCCTCCCCCGGCATTGTTGATCAGGATGTCCAGCCCCCCATAGGCCTCGTCGATCTTATGGAATATCCGGTCCAGGTCCTGGCCCCGGGTCACATCCGTGAGGATCGGAAGCCCCCGGCCTCCCGTGTTTATTATCTCTTCACATACTTGCTTGAGTCCTTCCTCCTGCAGGTCCACCAGCGCCAGCTTTGCCCCTTGATGGGCAAACAGGAGAGCGCACGCCTTTCCGATCCCGGCCGCTGCGCCGGTAATCAGCACCACTTTTTCTTTTACCAACTTCGCCCCCTCAAGGGCCTGCCAGATTGACGGTTTCATTTTTTCTTGGTCCCCAGGATCGGCTGGTCTTCCAGTCGATTGAGAATTTCCACGAATCGCCCCTTTCGGTCATCGGGCTGCGTGAGATCAGGGATGTATTTTTTCCATTCCCCTTTTTTATGGCTTTAAAGCCATTTATTGAATGATTCCTTCTAACCGAATTTTGCCGATATTTTTACACAACCGGTTTCAGGACTCAATCCAATTTTTCTTCCCGGGGGGCTTGAGGATTTAGCTGCTCGACTGTGGATCGGGGGCATGTGTGCGGCAGCATCCTACGGGCTTGCTCTTTGGACCATGCCGATCGCCCCGATCGCGCTCGCAGCCGGGCTCCGCGAGACGTCGGTCATCCTCGGAACCATTTTCGCCTGCCGAGAGCCAATCATCAAACTTCAAAGACGCCATGGAAAGAGGTTTTGGGATTTCGGGATATGGAAGTCGCGGAAGGATATAGAAAACTCCTCCGGATACGCAAGGAGATCCGCCGGGATTGAGAAAAAGGCTGAGTAAAATTATCTCATTACTTGTCGAGACTTCCCGCGGTCAAACATCCCACTTCTCGCCCCTCTGCCGCGGCTTGACGATGATTTCGCGGACTTCCAGGTCGAAGAAGTTGTTCATGTGGGCGGCCTTCAGTACGATGGCCGAGTCGGCGCCGGATCCGCTTCCTCCCACGGCGATGACCTCCCGGTTGGTGGGGATCAAGCCCGCATCGGCGGCCATGACCGATATCTCCACGGCCACCTTGATCCCTTCCCCTCCGAACAGCCGCAGCGTATGGGCAATGACCTCCACCGGGGTGATCCCGCCGAACTTTTTGGTGATCGACCGGCTGACCCCGCTCAAGGCGTGGGAGGCAACCAGGACTCTGATCCCCTTGTTTTCCAAATCTTTCCTGGCTTCCTCGCGGATCGAGATTTCATCCCCTCCGTCATAACCGGCATGCTCGCACACCGAGACCAGCTTCACGCCCGTTCCCTTCAGGGCTTCCCAGAATTTCAGGGTGGTTTCTCCGGTATCCGAAGCAATCACAACATGTTCTATGCGCAGTTCCTGGACCCTTTTTTGGACGGCCTGGATGACCCCTTCCGTATTCCCGGCTCCGGCCCGGGCGAAATAGACGATCTCTTTGGTCATCATTTTCCTTCCCTCCATCTCCCTTGTCGGATGAAAAAATCCTATCCTAATTTTAGCAGAAAGCCGGAAGAAAAAATTTAAACGTTGCAAAAAAAATCGAAGATATCACCCCCACCCATTCCTCCCCCCTCCGAGGGGGAGGGCCAGGGAGGGGGGAAAGGGCTCCATTGACTGAGAAAATGGCAGATATGGGATATAATGAAATATGGTTTGGGGGCTTTTGATCTTCTTCCTGATTTTCTTTCCCGCCGCTGGACAGGCCTCCCTGCGTTCAGAGGGAAAAATTCCGAATTACCATCTTCAAGTCTCCTTCGACATCCAGGGTTCGCGAATTACGGGCATGGCTGCCATCCAGGTCCAAAAGGAGCAGGAACTGAAGATTCAGCGCGGGGATCTTCAAATCCTGGAGGTCTCGGTGAGCGGCAATCGGATCGATGTTCCTCCGAGGAGGGGCGTCTTGACCATCCGATTGGCCCCCGGAGAGACAGCCGAAGTTCGTTACACCGCGACGTTCAAACCGCTTCAAGGTTCGGGTTCCATTGGCGGAACGGGCGGGTCGGGCATTCCCTCCCAGGTAATCGACGAAAGAGGTATATCCCTGGGGGGGGCATGGTATCCCCGGGTGGATGGCCTGTGCAATTATCATCTGACCGTAGACCTTCCGGAGGGTTACGAAGCCGTGTCGGAGGCGGAGAAGATTGAAATCGGAAGGAAAGAGGGGCAAGCCACCTTTTCCTTCTTTTTCCCCCATCCCCTGGAAAACCTTACCCTGATCGCCGGTCACCGCTTTCGAGTGAGCCGGGACCGACAGGACGAAGTGGAAATCCTCACCTATTTTTTTCCCGAGGATGAAAATCTGGCCCCCGTCTACATACAGGCTGCGAAGCGGTACCTGAGATTGTACGAAAGACTGCTCGGGGTATATCCCTACAAAAGATTCTCCATCGTCGAGAATTTTTTGCCCACCGGGTATTCCATGCCCACCTATACCCTCCTGGGGCAAGGAGTGGTGAGGCTCCCCTTCATCCTCGAGACCGCGCTGGGCCATGAAATCCTCCACCAGTGGTTCGGGAACCTGGTTTACGTGGATTCCGGAAAGGGAAACTGGGCGGAGGGACTGACAACCTACCTGGCGGACCATTTTTATGAAGAAGAGAAAGGGAAGGGCTTTGAATACCGCAAGGGCGCCCTCATCGATTACCAGAGCTATGTAACCCAGAAGGATGAGATCCCGCTGAAACATTTCCGGGGGCGGAATAACCGATCTTCCCAGGCGATCGGCTACGGAAAAGCCCTCATGGTCTTCCACATGCTGAAAAACCTGGTGGGGGAGAAGACCTTCTTCGAATCCCTGCGGCTGTTTACCGCGGAGCACCGTTTTCAGCCGGCCACCTGGAGGGACCTGCAGGGGGCTTTCGAGAGAACCTCGGGGAGAGATTTGGAATGGTTCTTCCGGCAGTGGGTGAACGAAAAAGGACTGGCCGAGTTTGACCTGGGGGAGGTCAAAGTAAGGCCGCTGGACGGGAAATTCGAGGTGGAGTTTGAGGCCCGGCAAAAAGGGAGGGTCTATTCCTTTGAACTTCCGGTTTCCTTTTATTCAAACCTGGGCCGGGCTCGATATCGATTCCCGGTGGAAAAGGAAAACACCAAAGTAAGGGTCCTTCTGGAGCATTATCCCCGCAGGCTGGTCCTGGATGAAGACTACGACCTGGCCCGGACCCTGTCCGATGGCGAGTTTCCCCCGGTCGTCGCCCGGTTCCTGAATGAAGAAAAGATCCTCTTGATTCCGCCCTTGTCCGGAGAAGAGGTCTATCCAAAGGCCATTGATCATTTCCAAAAAATGGGGGCGAGGATCGAAAGGGCGGGGCAGGTGAAAGATGAAGAACTGAAAGCCAATTCCGCGGTGATCCTGGATAAAAAGAATCCCCTGGCGGAGAGGCTTTATGGCCGAATCGAGGCTGAAGGAGGCTTCAGCCTGACCATTAAAGAGAACCCATGGAATCCGAAGAAGGTCATCGCCATCCTCCACGCAGAATCATCCGAGGAGCTGATAGCAGCTTTTCCCAAAATCCGCCATTACGGGAAATACAGCTTTGTTTCCTTTCATCAGGGAGAGAATGTGGAGAAGAGAGCGGAACCGGCCGCGCGGGGGATCGTGAAAGAGCTGGCGAAAGAACCTACGGTATTGGATGTTTCCTTGATCAAAAGCCTGCCCGATGTCATCCGGCAGGTGGCGGATAAGAAAATCATATATGTGGGGGAGACCCACGACCGGTATTCCCACCATCTCCTCCAGCTGGAAATCATCCAGGCCCTCCATGGGATGGGAAGGAAGGTGGCGATCGGCATGGAAATGTTCCAGCGGCCTTTTCAGAAGGCCCTGGACGATTATCTCAGCGGCCGGATCGATGAAAGAGCTTTCCTGAAGAACAGCGAATATTTCAAGCGATGGAATTTCGATTACAACCTCTACCGCCCCATCCTTCAGTTAGCCCGGGGGGAAAAGATCCCGGTGGCGGCTTTGAACATCCGGCGGGAAATAACCGATAAGGTGGGCAAAGCCGGCCTGGATTCCCTTTCGGAGGAAGAAAAAAAGCTCATCCCTTCCCAGATGGATTTTTCGGACCGTGCCTACCGGGAACGGCTGGAAAAAATCTTCCGGGAGCACCCCTCGTTTGAGGCCAAGAATTTCGATTTCTTCCACCAGGCTCAGATTCTCTGGGACGAAACCATGGCCGAGTCCATCGACCGCTTTTTGAAGGAAAACCCGGATTCCCAGATGATCGTCCTGGCGGGAAGCGGGCATCTCGTCCATGGTTCCGGCATTCCCCAACGATCGGCCCGGAGGAACGGCTTCGACTACGCGATCATCTTGAACGATGGAGAACCGGAGAAGGGCATCGCCCATTTAATCGTGTATCCCGGCACTGTCCCCTTCGAAGGAACCCCCCGGCTCATGGTGAGCCTGGCAGAAGAAAAAGGGCAGGTGGTCATCCAGGGTTTTTCCCATGGAAGCGTCTCCGAAAAGGCGGGGATGCAAAAAGGAGATATCATCCTCTCCCTCGACGGAACGTCGGTGGAGAGCGTTGAGGAGGTACGAATTGAGCTTCTTTTCAAAAAGAAGGGGGATCGGGTGAAAGTCAGCGCGCTGAGGAAAGATTCGTCCGGGACAGGTCAAACCCTGGAATTTGAAATCTCCCTTCATTGACCGGACTCAAAAAAAATGTTGACACGAAGCGGCGAGGCGGAGTATATAATCTATTATTTTGAGGAAAGGTTTCATGGGCGGCAAACTTCTGAATCTCTGGTGGTGGTGGTGCAAAAAGAGAGGAGGAGTCTGCCCTTAGACCGGCCGGATTGACATAATCATTACCCGAAAAGCCGTGGGCAGATTCCGATGCCCACGGCTTTTTTTTAGCCACAGAGGCCGCAGAGCAAAACGGATTAATGTAGGGGCGGCCCCCTGTGGCCGCCCGCAGGATGGGCAACCACAGGGGGTTGCCCCTACGATTTGTTTGCGGCTACGCCGCTCTGCGAACTCTGTGCGCTCTGGGGCAAAAAAATAGGAGAAATGATGAAGAAAATTCTTTTGGGGAATGAGGCGATCGCGCGGGGGCTTTTGGAGAACGGGTGCTGCTTTGCGGCCTCCTATCCGGGGACCCCGGCCTCCGAGATCCTTTCCTCCTTCGTCCAGATGGCCAAGGCAGCGGAGAGCCCGGCCATGGGGGAGTGGTCTATAAATGAGAAGGTGGCCTTTGAAACCGCTCTCGCGGTCAGCTATTCGGGGGGGCGTGCGGCGACCAGCATGAAGCAGGTCGGATTGAACGTAGCCTGCGACCCGTTGATGAGCTCGGCCTACACCGGGGTGAAGGGGGGATTCCTGGTCATCTCCGCCGATGATCCCGGTCCCCACAGCTCCCAGACCGAGCAGGACAGCCGGATGATGGCCATGATGGCTAAAATCCCGGTCCTGGACCCCTCCAGTCCCCAGGAAGCAAAGGAGATGGTGCAACTCGGCTTTCAGATTTCGGAGGAATTCGAAATCCCGGTCATGATCCGGCCCACGACCCGGGTCTGCCATTCACGGCAGGGAGTCGGCCTGGGAGAAATACCCACTCCCGCCATCCCGACGGGCTTCCTGAAAGACCCTCAAAGATGGGCGGCCACTCCCCGGTATCGTTTGGTGCTCCACAGGCAATTGAACCAGAAGATCGACGCCATTGCAGAAAAATATGGCAAAAAAGCATTCTCAAAAATCCTGGGCGGCAAGAACGCTTCCCAGTGCATTCTTTCTTCCGGGGTTGCCCTGGCCCACACGTATGACCTTCTGAAAGAACTGAAGCTGGAAAACCAAATCGCGCTCTACCAGGTGAAAATGCCTTATCCCCTGAACGGCAAAGATATCCTCGAGAAAATCAATCCCCACAAAGATATCCTGGTGATCGAAGAGACCGACCCGGTCATGGAAATGCAGCTGGCCCAGCGGGACCGGATCAAGGGGAGGATGGACAACTCAATTCCGCCTCAGGGCGAACTGATTCCGGATGTCCTTGAAGAGTGCATCCGGAAGTTCGCGGGAAAGGCCCGGGAAACCAAACCGGCCCCGGCCGGCAGACCCAGGAGGCCTACGCTCTGCCCCGGATGCCCGCACCGGGCTGCTTTCTATGCCATCCGCCAGACCTTCCCCAACGGAATCTATCCCAGCGACATCGGATGCTATACGCTCGGTTTAAACCTGGGGGCAGTGGACACGGTCCTGTGCATGGGCGCAACCATAAGCCAGGCCGCGGGTTTCTACCATGCTTACCGGATGAAGGGAGAATTCCCGCCCATCGTAGCCACCATCGGGGATTCCACTTTCTACCATGCCGGCCTCCCGCCGCTGGTCAATGCGGTGCACAACGGAGCGAAATTCATTCTGGTCCTTCTGGACAATTCCACCACCGCCATGACCGGCAATCAGCCAACCCCGGGAATGGAAGTATTGGCGGATGGCCGGCGGGGAAAGGCCGTTTCCATGGAGGATCTGGTCAGAGCCAGCGGAGTGGAATCCCTCTCCGTCGTTGACCCGTACTCTCTCGAAGATATGACCCGGGCCCTGAAGGAGGCGGACAAAGCTTGCCGATCGGAAGGCGGAGGAGTAGCAGCCATCATCTCCAGGCACCCCTGTCTGATGGACCAGGGGGTGGAGAAGAAGAAAAGAACGGAGCGGGTGGAAATATCGGACGACTGCATCGGCTGCCGGGTCTGCACCGATGATTTCGAGTGCCCGGCCATTGAAATGGAACCGGACACGGGCCTGGCCCGGATTGACCAGACGATCTGCTCGGCCTGCGGCGTCTGCATCCAAGTCTGCCCGCAAAGCGCCATAAACAAAGTTTCGAGTTCCGGGTTTTGAGTTTCGGGTTGTTGATTTTAGGCATTCAAAGCATTTTAGTCATTTCGAATTTCGAGGTGTTTATGAATCTGCAAATCGCCATAACCGGACGGGGGGGGCAGGGGGTTCTTTTCCTGACCCGGATTCTCAGCGAGTGCGCCCTGCAGATTGGCCTGGATGTGATCGCCTCGGAGACCCACGGGATGGCCATGCGGGGGGGATCGGTGATCTCCACCCTCAAGGTCGGCTCCTTCCGCGGTCCCCTGATCGGAAGCGGCCAAGCCGATGTGATGCTGGTATTAGACCCGGGTTCCTATGCCACCTTCGCCAATCTCCTTTCCTCCAATGGAATTGCTTTTGTGAACACGGCGTCCTCGACCGATCTCCCCCACATCGACGCCACCGACCTTGCTGCCAAAATGGGGTCGCCGCTCATGTCCAACCTGGTATTGCTGGGATTCGCCCTGGGCCATGACCGGCTCTTCTGCAAATATGGCCAGGTTGAAGAAACGGCCGGGAAGATATCCCCGCCTCGTTTTAAAGATGCCAACCTTCAGGCTTTAAGGCTTGGCTATTCCGCGAGTCAGAAAGAGAAAGCATGAGCCTCTGGCTGCAGATTTTTCAGTTCACCCTCTCCGGCCTGACCACCGGCAGCACGTACGCCCTGGTGGCCATTGGTTTCTCCCTGATCCATAATGCCACCGGCATCGTCAATTTTGCCCAGGGAGAGTTCGTCATGCTGGGGGGGATGTTCATGATCACCTTCTACACCTTCCTGCGGCTTCCCATGGTCTTGGCCTTCGTTCTGACCATTTGTTGCGTTGCGGCCGTCGGCTTTCTGCTGGAGCGAGGACCGGTCAACCGGGCCCGGTCCAAGGAGATCCTCATCCTGGTCATGGTTACGGTGGGCGCTTCCATCTCTATCAAAGGACTGTCCATGATGATCTGGGGAAAGAACCCCATGACTCTACCCTCTTTTTCCGGAGAAAACCCCCTTCTCTTTCTGGGGGCAGCTATTATGCCCCAGAGCATCTGGATCTTCGGAATCACGATATTCGCGGTGATCGCCCTCAGCTACTTTTTCCGGGGGACTATGGCCGGGAAAGCCATGCGGGCGGTCGCAGCCAGCCGGAGAACGGCTCTTCTGAGCGGAATCCCGGTGGACCGCATGATTCTTCTGTCCTTCAGTCTCAGCGGGGCGCTGGGAGCGGTGGCCGGAATCATCCTGACGCCCATGACCACTACATCTTACGACGTGGGAGTGATGATGGGATTGAAGGGCTTTTCCGCGGCCATCCTGGGAGGGTACGGTTCGATGGCGGGAGCGGTCATCGGGGGTCTTCTCCTAGGGGTGCTGGAATCATTGGGCGCCGGCTTAGTCTCTTCAGAATACAAAGACGCCTTGGCCTTTCTGATTCTGTTGATCGTTCTGTTTTTCAAACCCACGGGGATCCTGGGCAAGGGAAGTTTTAAGCGGGTGTGAGGCTTGGAGATGGGAAAACAGAATAAAATATACCTGATTCTTTTCGCCCTGGCTGTTTTTTCCCTGCCCTTCTTCCTGCGCAACAACTACCATCTGATGGTTTTGAATATATCCGCCCTGAACATCCTGGTGGTCATCGGGCTTAACCTCCTCATGGGCTTTGCAGGGCAGATTTCCCTGGGGCACGCGGCTTTCTTCGGCCTGGGCGCTTATCTTTCGGGTATTCTTACCACGACCTACGGGTTCCCCATCTGGCCCACCGTTCTCCTGGCCATGGCTTTCACCGCGGGCGTGGCCTTCGCGATCGGCATTCCCACCCTCAGGCTGGAGGGGCACTATCTGGTCATGGCCACCCTGGGTTTCAATGTCATCGTTTATATCGTGATGCTCCAGCTTGAGCCGGTAACGGGAGGGCCATCGGGATTTGCAGGAATCCCGCGCCTGGCGTGGAGCGGTTTTGCATTCGATTCGGACCGAAAGGTTTACTACCTGCTGTGGGCGGTTTCTATCGGGGCGCTTCTTCTTTCTTTGAACTTGATTCATTCCCGGGTAGGCCGGGCCATGGCTGCGTTACGGCAGAACGAAATTGCGGCCCGTTGCGCGGGCATCGATACGGAAGCGTACAAAGTCAAGATTTTTGTCCTGAGCGCGGTCATGGCTTCCCTGGCGGGGAGCCTCTACGCCCATTACATCACCTTCATCAGCCCGGGGACTTTCAGCTTTTTTTATTCCCTTCAGGTGGTCACCATGGTTTTGGTGGGGGGCATGGGCTCTCTTTGGGGATCGGTTTTTGGCGCTTTCCTGCTGACCCTTTTGCCGGAAGCCCTTCATGCGGTCAAGGAATACAATGTCCTGGTGTACGGCCTCATCCTCATGGGGGTCCTGGTTTTCTTTCCCCATGGGTTGCTGACGGGAATCGCCGGAATCATGCGGAAGAGAGAGAAAGATTTGCCTGGCGGGGAAGAGAGGTCAAGGGCTTAAAATCTGAGCACCCAATTCTAAATAAATTCCAATGAACAAACCCCAAAATTCAAAGTTGACTCAACAGGTGCATAAATTTTTCCTAAAAATCGTTTTCTGCCTTGCATTTAAAGGGGCATAGCGATTTTCCCGGTGGTCAGAGGACTTCACCCCTGGTGCCCTTTGCCCCCCCACCCTGCCCCTCCCCCTCGGAGGGGGGAGGGAAGGGTGGGGGTGATGTCCTCAATATTTCTTTTGCAACGTTTAGGTTGATTCAATCATTCGGGTATTGAAGTTTGGAATTTGTTTGGGAATTGGTCCCGCGCTTGGCGGAATTGGGATTTAGGATTTCTGGAATTTTCCATCTGTCACTGGCCAGAGGAAGAATGGCACAGAAGATATTAGAGGCTAAAAATATTACCCTTCGTTTCGGCGGTTTGGAGGCGCTGAACGGGCTTTCTTTTGCCGTCGATCCGGGGCAGATCGTTTCTATCATCGGGCCCAACGGGGCGGGGAAGACAACCCTTTTGAATACCGTCACCGGCGTTTACCGCCTCGATTCCGGGGAAATCCTCTTCCGGGGAAACCCGATCTCCCGGCTCAAAACCCACCAGATCGCGGCCTTAGGGGTTCATAGGACTTTTCAGCAGTCCCAGCTTTTTCAGGACCTGACGGTTTTGGAAAATGTGATGGTGGGAATGCATCCCAAAACGAAATCCGGCTTCTGGGGAGGAGTTCTCCATTTGCCCGGGGAGCGGAAGGAAGAGCGGGCAATCAAAGAGATGGCAGAATCGCTGCTCGATTTTCTGGGCCTTTTGAGCAAAGCGGCCGATCCGGCCAACCAGATTTCCATCGCCGACCAACGACGGCTGGAAATCGCCCGGGCCCTGGCTGGGGACCCGGAGCTGCTCCTTCTGGACGAGCCGGTGGCCGGGCTGAATATCCGGGAAACGGAGGCTATGGGTGATTTGATCTTGAAGCTGAAAGGGAGGGGCCAGACCATTTTTTTGGTGGAGCATAACATGCACCTGGTGATGGGAATCTCGGACCACCTGATCGTCCTCCACCACGGGTCCAAGATCGGGGAAGGGAAGCCGGAGGAGATCCAGAAAGACGCGCGGGTGATCGAGGCGTATCTGGGGAAATGATCCTCCATTGCGGATTTCAGAATGCGGATTCATTGGTCCTGTAGGCTTGGAGTTTTGATTTTAAACTTTCATACATTTATTATTATGGTCTCGTAAGAAGTCGTCTTTATCCCCTTTTCGTCATTCCCGCGAAAGCGGGAATCCAGTTAAATCAAGAGGTTCTGGGCTCCCGCCTGCGCGGGAGCGACGGCTTTTCCGATTTTTTACGAAATCATCATTATTGTTCCCCGGTGGTGAATATTTTTAATGCTGAAATTAAAGAACATTGACGCCTTCTTCGGGAAGATCCAGATTCTGCGCCATGTGACCCTTCACGTGGAGGCCGGGGAAATCGTTGCCCTCATCGGGGCCAACGGGGCGGGGAAGACGACCCTGCTGAATGTGATTTCCGGGTTGCATCCCTCCTGGGAAGGGAGCCGGGTGTTCAATGATGTGGAAACAAGAAAATGGAGGCCGGAGAAACTCGTGGCCCAAGGAATCGTCCAGGTCCCGGAGGCGGAAAAAGTCTTCACTCCGCTGTCGGTCCTGGAAAACCTGGAATTGGGCGCTTACCTCAGGCGTCTCGGGCGGGCGGCGCTGCAGGAAGAGTTGGAAAGGGTCTTTGCCGTTTTCCCCATTCTGCGGGAGCGGAAAAATCAACCGGCCGGGACCCTATCGGGCGGGGAGCGGCAGATGCTGGCTCTGGGGAAGGCGCTCATGGCCCGGCCCAAAA
>Ga0113563_10001426_pt1 | contig 13607 bp, 8 predicted proteins | sample Mud3Dept3metaG_FD_80117 | JGI IMG/M metagenome (GOLD analysis project Ga0113563, IMG submission 80117) | Freshwater wetland microbial communities from Ohio, USA, analyzing the effect of biotic and abiotic controls - Mud 3 Core 4 Depth 3... | ecosystem: Environmental > Aquatic > Freshwater >...
AAATCCGCGGGCGGGGGCTCGGGCATTTCCCGAACTTCCCAGGGAGGTTTGATATCCCCTCCCTTAACCGTACGAACGCCTTTCTGATCTGCTGACATTACATTTCCTCCTTTCAAGGTTAGAGAAATGCAACAACAAATCTTTCCAGACATCCGACTGCTGAAAAAAATTTCATAAATTGAAAAAAGGAAGGAAAGGCTGCCGATCTATCCCCGAACCGATGACCCGGATTCCGATGGATGGAATATTATGCAAACCTGAAATATATGTCAATAGTTTTTTTGGAAGAGGGAGAGATGAAAGTAAAGGGAAGTATTTATGATTTTAAACAGCGGAGATGGCCGGGCCTCCACAATGATCTTTGATGGGGCTTTGCCGAGGAAGAGAAAATTCATTTTCAATTTCATTTTGCATTTCTGCAATTTACATTTTCCAATTTGAAATGTTTTTTCCAAAAGTCTCCCTTACCCCCGACACCCAACCCCCTACCCCCTTTTCGTTAAAGCCCTTCTTTTCTCAATTCCTCGACCAGCTTTTTCTGCCTTTCGCTGAGAGTTTTGGGAGTTTTCACGAGGATCCGGACGAATTCGTCGCCCTTTCCTCCGCCTTGCAGGCGGGGCAGGCCGAATCCTTTCAGACGGATCCGGCTGTGACTCTGGGTGCCCGCTGGAATCTTGATGTGCTTCGGACCTTCCAGCGTGGGAACTTCGGCCGTGGTTCCCAGGAGGGCTTCCGACAGTTTGATCTCCTTTTCGACCGTTATATCGCTTCCATCTCTCTTAAAAGTGGGGTGTTCGGCCACGTTCACCTTGAGGTAAAGATCGCCTGGAGGCATGCCCTGCATGCCTCCCCCTCCTTTTCCGGAGAGGCGGAGTTTCTTTCCGCTTTCGATTCCGGCGGGGATTTTCACCGTAACCTCTTCGACGCGGTTGCCGCGGTTGTACCGGATTTTTTTCTCACCGCCCGTGGCGGCCTCCAGAAAGGTGAGGGGCAATTCCATCTCCACATCCTGCCCCTTTCCCGTCATCGGCCCCGCGCCGGGCCCCTCTCCGGGGTAGGCACCCCCGAAATCATAGGTTTGTCCCCCGCGCCCCCCGAAAAGATCGCCATATTGCGCCTTGGCTCGCCGTCCTCCCCCGCCCCCGAAAATCCGGGAGAAAACATCGTTCTGGGAAAACCCAAGGTCCTTGAAAAGGTCGCTGATGTCGAAGCCGCGGAAAATATCCTCCTGGGAATACCTCTGGCTGAACCCGGACGGGCCGAACTGATCGTACTGCGCCCGCTTCTGTTTATCGCTGAGAACGGCATAGGCTTCGCTGATATCCTTGAAACGCTCCTCCGCCTGTTTGTTCCCCGGATTCCGGTCGGGGTGATATTTCATCGCCAGCTTGCGATATGCCTTTTTGATCTCGTCTTCGTTGGAGGTCTTTTTGACTCCCAAAACCTCGTAGTAATCCTTTTTAGCCATTTATTTACTCGTCCTTGTAAATTTCGCGGATCATCTGGTTCAAAAATCCATCCGGGTTTTCGACTCCCTCCGGCGGAATCAGGAAATCCCGCACCCCGGTCTTATCCCGAATCAGCTTCAGCCCATGTTCATAATTATGATAGGACTCGCTCAGAGCCTCTGCAGCGTCTGCCTTTTTATTCCAAACTTTTTCCGCAAAAAGATCGATCGCCTCTTCGGTGAAACCGAATTGGACCTCGTTCCGGGCGGAAAAAGCCCGGGCGAAATCCAATACCGCTTGCCGGATCGCCGCAAAGTCCTCCACCACCGTATCCAGGTCCATCCTCTGCTGGATGGTCCTACGGATTAATAACTTGAGGCGATTTTCAGAAAAAGAAAGGCCGTGCCGCTCCAGCAGCTCGCTCTCCTTTAAACGGACCGATTTCTCCAGCTCCTCCTCTTCTTCGGCAAGGAGGGTCTGGAAGCGGGATGCCTGTTCCGGGTCATCCGGGTTCTGCAAAATCTTTTCCAACTCCCCGGCAGGGTCGGTCACCATGGCGGCGGTTACGGCAAGACGGCGGATGTCCGTCGAGGGCAGGGCATGTTCAAACTTGATCAGCACCTTCTCCACGGCGCTTACCAGGCCGCGGGCCCCGGTTCTTTCCAGGAAGGCATTCTCGGCAATGCGTCGCAGGGCTTCGTCTTCAAACTGCAGATCGATCCCGTACGCCTTAAAATCCCGCTTTTTGCCGATGATAATGGGGCTCTTGGGGTTGCGCAGGATATTGTAAAGATCTTGCACTTCCAGGTGTTCGAAAACCGTAACGACCGGAAGACGGCCGATGAATTCCGATTCAAATCCGTATTGGATTAGGTCCTCGGATTTCACCTGCTTCAGGTATTCCATCCGTTCATCCTTGGATTTGATCTCCGCGCGGAACCCCATACCCTGCCGGTTCAGCCGCTTCTTGACAATCTCCTCCAGGCCGTTAAAAGCCCCGCTCATGATGAAGAGGATGTGCTTGGTGTTAATCTTCTTCTTTTCCTTTTTCCCCGTTTTCTGGAATTCCATGAGGGCTTCCATCTGGGAAACAGGGTCGTGAGGGACCTTCAACTCCACCTCGGTCTCCTCCATGGGTTTGAGGAGCGCCCTTTGAACCCCGGACCGCGAAACATCGGGGCCGACCAGATTGGAGGAAGCGGCAATCTTATCCACCTCGTCCAGATAAATAATTCCAAACTGCGCCAGTTCGATGCTCCCGTTCGCTTCGTACACCAGGTCCCGCACCAAATCCTCCACGTCCCCGCCCACATATCCCGTCTCGCTGAATTTCGTGGCATCCCCCTTCACAAACGGGACCCCGATTTTCTTGGCGATGAGCTTGACCAGGAAGGTCTTCCCGACGCCCGTGGGCCCGATCATCATGATGTTGTTCTTGATCTCGCCAACGCTTTCGTAGCGTTTCCCTTTGCTTCTCATTTCGAACATCTTGATCCGATTGAAATGGGTGCAGACCTTGGTCGCCAGGACCTCTTTGGCTTCGTCCTGGCGGACCAGATATTCGTCGAGATAGGATTTCAGCTCCTCCGGCTTCATCTCGAAGTTGATGGACAGCGGTTCGGCTTTTTTCTCCTTTTCCCCTTCGTCGATTTTCTCCTCCGCCGGCTCCGGGATGGGGGCAAAGCCTCCAAACTGGATCCTGCGCCCATATTTCTTGGCCAGATAGTCGCTGATATCCTTCTGGATCTCCTTGATATCTATATTCTTAGTCTCAAAGTCGTTTTTCATGAATAAAAACGCCTCCCCTCATTGGCTTACTTATAATAATATAAGACTTCTTCAATTATGATGCCAACTCGGAGGGATTGCATTAATTTATGGGGTTGAGAAGAAGCGCTAAGTTGCATGTCAAATGCCAATTTTTAAAATAAAACCTGAACATTTTTCTATTTTCGACTTAAATTCAAAGACTTGCAATCTTGCGCACCTTATTCTTCCTTTGCTGTAGAAAGCTGAAGAGATTTAGGCCGTTAATACCGGGACCGTGCTTTTTCCCAGCATTTTTCTCAACTCCTCCCCTTGCACGATTTCTTTCTCCAGCAGCAGACGCGCCAGGTCGTTAAGAATTTGACGTCGATCTGAAAGGATTTTTTGGACTCTGCGGTGGGCTTCTTCCATGACCCGGGAAATTTCCTTGTCGATCTCGGCGGCTTTTTCTTCGCTGTAGGTCTTGCCGGAACCGGGCATAAGACTCTCCGGCAGGAACATGGGGCGACGTTCCCGTTCATAGGCGACCAGGCCGAGACGGTCGCTCATTCCGTACTCGGTGACCATGGAACGGGCGATATCCGTAGCCCGCTGCAGGTCGTTCTGCGCGCCCGTGGAGATCTCCCCGAAGACAGTCTCCTCAGCTACCCGACCCCCTAACAGGACCGCCAGCCGGTCCAGCAGCTCGCTGCGGGTCATTAAATACCGGTCTTCCGTGGGCTGCTGCTGCGTGTATCCTAAGGCGGCAATGCCCCGCGGGATAATCGTGATCTTGTGAACCGGGTCGGCATGCTCCACCGACTCGGCGACAATCGCGTGGCCCGATTCATGGAAGGCAACGATCTCCTTTTCTTTGGGGCTCATGACCCGCTTTCTTTTTTCCAGCCCGGCGACCACCCGGTCGATGGCCTCGTCGAACTCCCCCGGCCCGACTTTTTCTTTGTTCTTTCGGGCCGCCAGCAGCGCCGCCTCGTTCACCAGGTTCGCCAGGTCCGCCCCTACAAAACCGGGGGTGCGGGCCGCAATCTTGTGCAGGTCCACATCTTCCCCCAGGAGCACATGGCGGGAATGGATCTTCAGAATCTCCTCGCGGCCGCTAATGTCCGGGCGATCCACGAGAACTTGCCGGTCGAAACGGCCGGGGCGGAGCAGCGCCGGATCTAAAATCTCCGGACGGTTGGTGGCCGCCATGATGATGACCCCCTTGTTGGACTCGAACCCGTCCATCTCGACCAGGAGCTGGTTGAGGGTCTGTTCCCGCTCATCGTGGCCACCCATGACATTGATCCCCCGGGCTTTCCCCAGCGCGTCCAGCTCGTCAATGAAAATGATGCAGGGGGCGTGGCTGGTTGCCTGGGAGAAGAGGTCGCGAACCCGGGCCGCGCCGACGCCGACAAACATTTCCACGAACTCGGAGCCGCTGATGCTGAAGAAGGGAACCCGCGCCTCGCCGGCCACGGCCTTTGCCAGGAGGGTCTTGCCTGTTCCCGGAGGCCCGACCAGGAGGACACCCTTGGGGATTCGGCCCCCGAGTTTCTGAAATTTCGCCGGGTTTTGGAGAAATTCCACCACTTCTTGAAGTTCTTCTTTCGCTTCGTCGATCCCGGCCACATCCGCAAAGGTGGTTTTACTTTCATCCTCGGCGAAGAGCTTGGCTTTGCTCTTGCTGAAGGACATGACGCCCATCCCCGGCCCCATCCTTTTCATCGCGAACCGCCAGATCAGGAAAAAGATGACAATGGGAACCACCCAGGAGAGGAGGTTGTTTAAGAAAGCGCTCTGGTAGACGCCGGAATAATCGATCTTGTTGTCCTCCAGGTCCTTTACGAGGTTGGGGTCCTCCACCCGGACGGTCATGAACTCCCGCTCTTTTTGCCCCTCCTTCCCCTTGATAACCCCCGTGATTGTCTGCGGGCCGATGGTGATTTTCCCCAACTGCTTTTCGGCCGCATACTGCTTAAAGACGCTGTAGGTGATGGTTTCCACCCTGGGCGCCAGAAAGTAGTTTTGAACCAAAGTAATGAGCAGAAAAACGATGACGAAGTACCAGATGCTGAAGTGGGCCTTCGGCGGAAGAGAGCTCCGTTTCTTCTGCTGAGGATCTCCCGAGCCGAACAGGCTGTTCAGTTTTTCTTTGAAAATTTCCGAGGGGGTTTTCCCTTCGTCCGCGCTCATCCGCTGCTCCTTTCAAGATAGAATCTCGAGATCGACATCCAGAACCCGTACTCTTATTCTAAATTCAAAGCGGAAAACATTCAACCATTCCTGCCCGTTGACAGAGGGCATCTTTCCTCGATCCCTGCCTTTGGGTCCTTTGTGATTCGTTGAAAATAACCTTATAAATTCCCCACCCTTTTGCCAAAGAGGGCCAAGGGGAGATTTTCATGCCCCTCCGCGGGCGCCCTCCCCCCAAGCGGAACATGGAAAATTTCGCCGCAAAGCAGACGGGCTTTTTACAAAACCATTAAATTTTCGCTATAATAGCACACATGGATGAGATCGAAAACGGGTATTTGCGCGCTATCCTGTCCGAGGCGATCCAAAGGGGGGGGCGTATTTCCTTTGCCGAATTCATGCAATCGGTTCTTTACCACCCCCTTCAGGGCTATTACAATTCCGGGCGGGAGATCATCGGGCCGGAAGGCGATTATTTCACCAATCCCGGTATTCACCCGGTCTTCGGAAAACTCCTGGCCCGGCAAATGAACCAGATGTGGGAAATCCTCGGACGCCCTTCTCCATTTTTTGTTGTCGAAATGGGGGCCGGGAAAGGACTCCTTTGCGCCGATATCCTGAGTCAGGCCCGGGAGTTTTTCCCGGCGTTCTTTGAAAGTCTCCGCTATCTTCTCGACGATCAGAGCCCGGCGATGCGGGAAAAACAAAAGGCCCTCCTCAACGCGTTTCTTCCCCACGTTTCCTGGGCAGGCGGCGAGGATTCGCTTGCCGCCGAAAGGCATTATACCGGCTGCCTTCTCTCCAACGAACTAATCGATTCGTTTCCGGTTCACCTTGTGCAGCAATCGGGGGGAAAGCTCCAGGAAGTATTTGTCGCCCTGCGGGGAGATTCTTTTTGCGAAACCTTAGACGATCCCTCTTCTCCTGACCTTGCGGATTATCTGGAGCATTACGGGCTGCCTTTAGCGGACGGCCAGCGCGCGGAAATAAACCTGCAGGCCTTGGCCTGGCTGGAGCAGGCGAACCGCGTCCTTGAACGGGGCTTCATCCTGACCATCGACTACGGGTTCGAAGCCGCGGATCTTTATTCGCCTTTCCGCCGGGATGGAACCCTTCTCGCTTACTTCCGCCACACGACCTCTTCGAACCCTTACCGGCGCCTCGGCTTTCAAGACCTTACGGCTCATGTGAATTTTACGGCCTTGATCCGCAGGGGGGAAGAATTGGGATTGAAAAAGATCGGATTTGCGGACCAGTATAAATTTTTGCTCGCCCTGGGCCTGCTTCGGGAAATGGAAGACTTCGAAAAGAAAGCAGAACTTTATTCTCCCGCCGAATTCCTGAAAAGCAAGCTGGCCATGAAACGTTTCCTGATTCCGGGCGGGATGGGAACTTTATTTAAGGTCCTGGCGCAAGGGAAAGGCGTCGGCGGTCCAGCATTGCTTGGCTTCGAAGATCCTTTTCGCCCCTCTTCCCTCGGAACGGAAAAAGGGAATAAAGGAGAAGGAAGGAGTTCCCCCATTTGACAAAGAGGGGACGGGAGCGATCTTCAAGGAAAAGCCTATGACCAAGAATCCCGTTGATAAAAAAGAGGCCTTTACCCGCGCTTTGAAGGAGTTGGCCGGGAAGAATCTGCCCTACCGGGTGATGGCCTTCGAGGCCAGAGATAAAAACGCCGAGGAGGTGACCCGCGAGACCGGGTTTCCCCTGTCCCAGGTTGTAAAGACGCTCTTAGTCAGGGGAGCCTCCAAAAGATATTACCTGGCTCTTTGCCCCGGCGACAAGCAGGTCAACTTGAAAGCCCTGGCCAAGGCGGTGAACGAAAAAATCGTGGAAATGGCCGAGCGGGAAGAGGTGCCGAAGATAACCGGGTATTTCATCGGCGGCGTGAGTCCCCTGGGGACCCATCGCCCCCTGACCGTGGTGATGGAATCCTCCATTCTGAGCCTGCCGGAAATCGCTGTCAGCGCCGGCCAGTGGGGCTGCCAGGCCGTGCTCCGCCCCCAGGACCTCCTCTCAGCCTTGGGCGCCAGAGCCTCGGCTGCTCCCATCGCCCACCCCACCAATGGGTAGAATATTGTCACCGCAGAGCGCGCGGAGGCCGCAGAGGAAATACACTCATTTGTCTTCGCCTAAATGCAAATTCCAATATTGATGGTCTCGTAAAAAGTCCATCTGTAAGTGCTCCTCACTCCTCAGTTTTTGCGCGCCTTGCATCTGGAGCTTTTTACGAAACCCTCAGGATTTCAGGCGGAATTCCACCCGACTGTCTTTAACCTTCTCCTTTTTCTCGGGCCCCAGCGATTTCGGCTCCACCAGGAAAATGCGGGCCGGATCGATTTTTACCTCCTGAACGAAAAAATCCTTGGCTTTCTGCGCCCGCTCAAAAGCCAGGCTCCGCAGGTCCCCTTCGGTCACTTCGATATGCGTAAGGATCAGCTTCTCCATTTCCGGTACGGGGATGTCTTTGTTCATGCCCAGAATATTTTGGGGCTTGGGAAACTTCTCTCCCCTATAGGCCCTTTTCAGGTAGCGGGGATATTCGGCAGGATCAATCTTCACTTCATCGACCGGAACGGCCGTCTGACCTTTCTTGGCCGTATCTTTTGCCTTTTGAGCCTTGATCTTTCTTTGAAAAAAGAGGTTCTTCAGAGCCTCCCGATCTTTTTCCGGGTCTACATGGCCTTCGATGTCCATCTTTATTTCCGGTCGCTCCTGGAGGCCTTTTCCCAGAGCTTTGAGTTTGTCGGCGGCCACCCCCTTCACGTCCGCGCTTCCGTATTCAAACTCGGCATAGTCAAGCTGTTCTCCGCCGCCCATCATCGCTCCGATCAGGGCAAAAGGCGAAGTCGCGGCTTTGGCAATCAGGTTTCCGATTACCTTCAGGATGATTCCGAAGATGCTGAATTGGGGATCGTCCAGGCTGCCTGAAACCGGGATGTCCAGGTTGATTTCCCCTTTGCGGTCTTTCAAAAGGGAAATAGCCAGCCGCACCGGGAGCTTCGTGGCCTGCGGGCTTTCAACCTTGTCCCCCAGGGTGAGCTGGTCGAAAAAGATTTTATTTTCAGCCTCGAGTTTTTTCTGGACGATCAGGTATTTCAAATCCATCCCCAGCTTGCCTTTCTGGATCGAATACCCAATATATCTCCCGGCATACGGTGAGATGGGGCTCAACTCGATGTCCTGCAGCTTGACCTGCAGATCGACGTAAAGATCCTTGGCCACGGGGTTCACCAGGCCTTTGATTTCGATGGGAGCGATTTCGTTCCACATCCCGCGCAGTTCCACATTCCCCGATTTCATCTCCCGGGCGTTCAGATCGCTCACCCGCCCCCCGACATCCGTGAGATTGGCGGAGTAATTGGGCTTGATGTAATCGTCCGAAAAGTTGATCTCCCCCCCCTGCAGGGTGATAAGCTTGATCTTGATATCCCGGGTTGGCCCGCCCCCGGCAACCCCTGGAGGTTTTTCCGGGGAAGATTCTCTTTTGGGGGGAGCCGTCGGCGCCGAGGGCTTTTCCGGCTGATCCCCTTTGCCAAGGAGGTCCTGGATGTTCAAAGTCCCATCGGCATGAATGGCCAGGCGGGAATAGAAATTGGCCAGAGCGACTCCATCAATGTTGATAAAGAGCGGGTTGTATCCAACATCCATCCCGGTGACGGACAGGCTTTCCCATTTCAGAAGATCCTCGGCGTTCCCCTTGTCAAGGGAGGTAAAATGGCGAATCGCCCCGTCCCCTTTGTAGGTCGCCTGCAGGCCGGACCCTTCGGAGATCTGGATCCCCAGGTTTCCGTTCGCCGAGACGCTGCCATCGGTCACGGTGATCTTGGCCTGGTCGGTGAAATAGGGCTGGAAGGGACCGATGGAAATTTGATCCAGGGAGACCTTCAAGTCGGCGGAGACCGGGTTGATCCCGATGGATCCATTCAGGGATATTTTCCCCTGTTCGTTGAGACGCAAAGCCACGGCCGCTTTGGTTTTCCGGTCTCGAGCCGTCGAGAAGTCCTCGGCTTTCACCTCCAGATCCTGGATCAGCATCCGCACCGTTCCGCGGGGCTCCCGGTCTTCTACCTTCACCTGATAGCCGATCAGAGACACTCCCTTAACCTGGAAGGCCCAGGGCCGATCCTCCTTTGGTGGGTTTTCTTTCTCGGAGGGCAGAACCTTCTTCGCCGCGGGAATAAGGGTAAGCAGGTTTATTTCTCCATTTTTCGACCGCCGCACCTGGACCGCCCCCTTTTCCGTGGACACTTCCCGAATGGAAATCTCTCTCCGATTCAAATCCAGGCTGGCGCCTTTCACCGCAGCGGCAGGGATTTCCAGGAACGGTTCGGGCTCCCCCTTTTTCTGCAGCTTCAGGCCGGCCACGGAAGAAGACAGCTCGGACAGCCGGATTTCCGTACCATCCCCGGCCTTTGAAAAGTGGTATTCAGTCTGCATCTCTGCTTCTCCGGCCTCGATATCGAAAAGGATCTGATCCTGATAATAGGGGGCGTAGGGCCGCAACGGAAGGCGCTTGACCTCCAGCAGGCCGTCAACCTGCAGCGGGTCGATCGAGAGGGTACTCCGGGCCGCAATGTCGGTCCGTTGATTGAGGACCAGAGACAGGGAAAGCTTTCCTTTCTGCCCCTTTGCCGTGGTGATATTTTCACCGGTCACGCGGATTCTCTCGAGCGAGTGAGCTACAGGAGGGGAAGGAAGCAGATCTCTCGCCCGAACCGTGAATTGCTCGAGCGCCAATTTCCCCAGGGTGGCGACCCAGGGCTGCTCCGCCGCAGCTTTATCCGCGGTTCCTTTGGGAACAGCCGGGATCAGGGCCAAAAGGTCCAGGGTGCCGTCCTGCAAGCGGCTCAGCTCCAGACTCCCCTTTTCACCGGTCACGCTGCCCACGAAGAGTTCTCTCTTGGAAAGATCCAGATGCGTTTCGCGGACATTCAGGAGAGGGACTTTCAGAAAGTCCTCCTTCTCTTTCTTCTGCCGGAGACGAAGCGCCTGCAGGGAAAGGGAAAGTTCTTTCAGCGCCACCGGCGTTTCCTTTCCTCGGACGGCGTACTCATACCGGGAGGCCAGGTCGGCTCGACCGTCGGCGATGTCGAAGGGGATCTTCTCCCGGTAGTAAGGGGAATATTTGCGGAGCGGGACCCCTTTGATTTCAAAGTTTCCTTCCCCCTGCAGGGGCTGAATCGAAAGGTTTCCTTCCGCTTTCACGGTCTCCTTCGCTTCCGTGACGAGGGAAACGGCGATGCCCGTCTTCTTCTCCGGGGCGGTGCTGAACTGCGAAACGCGGACATCGATCGGGCTCAGCGTGGTTTGGAAAGGCTCCTTCAGGGAGAGATCGGAGAAGACGATTTTTCCCGCGGACAGCTCCGCTTCGTCCACTTGGATCATGAAAGAGCTCGCCGGGTTTGCCTTCTCCGGATCCTTCTTCTTTTCGCCGGTTTCCGGGAGAAGCGAGAGAAGATTGATTGTTCCGTCGGCTTGGCGGCGGACTTCGAGTTCGGGGGTTTGAAGGGCGACCCGGCTCAGATGGGCCATCCGGTCGAGGGGGTTCAGGGAAGCAATGGAGACGTCAATCCGGGGAACCCGAACCACGGGTTTTCCCTGCCCGTCATCGACCGCGAGTTTCTTCAGAGTCAGATCTCCCTGGATGGTTACGGACATGGGTTTTTCTTTCGATCGCAGAACCGTGATTTTAGCCTTCGCGTCCAAATAGGCGGAAGGAACCCGGAAATTCAATTTGAAGGGAACATAAGCCAGGTAATAAGTCAGGTCGAGGTCCTGAAAATCAACCTCCAGGACCGTCTCCAGGGAATCGGCGAACGGTTTGGTCTTCCCGGTGATTTCGTAAGGGGTCCCGTTGAATTTTCCGGCGAGGACGGGCTGGACAAAGATATTCACCCGCTGGGGGGTATTCGCTATCGAAGCCATCCCTAACTTAAGCTCCCGGACCGTGTGTTTCTTGTTGGGTCCCTCATCGAACAGATCGATACTTCCGTCCCGCACCTGAATGTTGTTTAGGGAGAAATAAAGGGGCTTCTCTTTTCCCTTGGTCTCCGGTTTTCTCTTATCCAGGAGATCGGAGAAATTGTAAGTTCCGTCGGCTTTGCGCTGAATCCGGAGATAAGGCTTCTGCACCCGGACCTCTTCCAGGATTAATTCGAATTTCAGGGCTGAGAGGCTGTGAAGATCTACAAAAATCTCCTCACAGCTTGCAAAAATCTCGGAAGACCCGCGCTCGTTGATCTTGATTCCGTATCCGGAGGCGGTGAGGTTGTAAGGGTTGGTCTTGATCCGCTCGATGACTACCTCGCGGTGAAGGTTTTCCGAGAAAGTTTTGGATAGGATGCTTTTCAAGATCGGGGGCAGGACAAAAAAACCCACCAGGTTAAAGGCAACAAATAAGATGGCCAGAACGATGAGAATCTTCTTAAGACGCCTCATTTTTGCCTCCTTCCGGTTGGGGAGATCTTTCGAAGTCCGGCCGAGGAGAAATTAGCCTTATTATATATCCCTTTTACAGGAGATGGAATCCCCTCTTTTTCCATGGTATGTTTATGGGAGAAATGAACCCCTGCGGAGGTTTTGCATGTTAAAGGAAAGATTGGTCGTAATCGGCGGCAATGCCGCCGGCATGAGCGCCGCTTCCCAGGTCCGCCGCCAGAAACCGGACTGGGAAATCATCGCTTTCGAAGAAAGCCCTCACACCTCCTATTCTTCCTGAGGGCTTCCCTATTACATCGGCAAGGTTGTCGATGCGTCGCCGTCGTTGGTTATCCGCTCTCCCCGGGCCTTCCGGGAAAAACAGAATATCGACGCCCGGGTCCGTCACCGCGTCACGGCCATCGATCCCCGGAAGCGGACGGTTCGGGCTGAAAATTTGGAGACCGGGAAAGCGATGGAGGAACCGTTCGACCTTCTTCTGATCGCCACCGGGGCCTCCCCGATTCTGCCGAATATCCCCGGAATCGGGGCCCGCGGGGTATATACCCTAAGCAATCTGCAAAGCGGGATCGCGGTTCGCGAGGCTGTGGACCGCCAAAATCCCAGGCAGGCGGTTCTCGTGGGCGCGGGATATATCGGTTTGGAAATGGCCGAAAATTTCATCCGGCGGGGAATCCGGGTGGCCGTTGTCGAAAAGGCCCCCCAGGTGATGAGCAACCTCGACCCGGATATGGCGATGCTTCTTGCCGAGGAACTTGCCAAGAATGGCGTGGAGCTTTTTCTCGAAGAATCCCTGCAGGGGTTCGAACTGCAGAGAGAAGAGGTCCGCGCCGTGGTTACGGACCGGCGCACCCTTCCTGCGGATTTAGTGGTTTTGGGGCTGGGGGTGCGGCCCAATTCCCAGCTGGCGCGGGAGGCAGGGATTCCCATCGGCGAAACCGGCGGGATCAAAGTGAACGAGAAGATGCAAGCCGAGACCGGAGGCATCTGGGCCGCGGGAAACTGCGCCGAGGCTTTCCACTTGCTGAGCCGCCGCCCGGTCGTTTTTGCCCTTGGGACCGTGGCGAACAAGCAGGGACGGGTGGCCGGGATCAACATTGCCGGCGGGCGGGCCGTTTTCCCCGGCGTTGTCGGTACCGCTATGGTCAAAGTTTTTGATTGGGAGGCGGCGCGAACCGGCCTGCAGGAAAGGGAAGCAAAGCAGGCGGGGATCTCTTCAGCCGGCGTCAAAATCGAAGCGCGAACCCGCGCCGGTTATTATCCGGGGGCCGGGAAGATATTCGTCAAAATCGTCTTCGAACCGGGCAGCGGCCGGCTCCTGGGAGGGCAGATCGTCGGGCACGAAGGGGCCGGAAAACGCATCGATGTCCTGGCAACGGCCCTGCACGCAGGTATGACCGTGGAACAAATGATCAACCTGGATCTGGGATACTCTCCGCCTTTCTCGCCGGCCTGGGACCCGGTCCTCATCGCCTGCCGCCAGGCGGCGGGGCAAATCTGACCACAGGTCGCGGAAGGATTATTTTCACCGCGGAGAGCACAGAGATCGCAGAGCAACGAATATTATTTGCTCCCTCCCAACGCGCGGGGAAAGGTTCTTTCTTCTTGCCGTTATTTTTTATGAAACTTTTTTTCAATTTTAGGCGCTTCAGCGCATTTAAGACCTTTGATCCCGGATTTTATTTCTCTAAGTTCTCTGGGCTCTCCGTGGTGAGCAGATCGCGGATTTTTTGATCCGCAAATTCGGGGTAAATCCGTCGCAGCTTCTCCCGGACC
>Ga0113563_10001427_pt1 | contig 13605 bp, 8 predicted proteins | sample Mud3Dept3metaG_FD_80117 | JGI IMG/M metagenome (GOLD analysis project Ga0113563, IMG submission 80117) | Freshwater wetland microbial communities from Ohio, USA, analyzing the effect of biotic and abiotic controls - Mud 3 Core 4 Depth 3... | ecosystem: Environmental > Aquatic > Freshwater >...
GACCCCCTCGAAAAACACAACCTTCCCGAACTGTGGGAGGATGTGCCGGCCTTCGATTTTAGTCGGCTGCAGGCGGCCGTGGACAGGATCATGTCTAGCTCCGAACTCATCGTCCAAGCGTGGGAAAGCCTTCGGCGCTCTCTCAAGCTCATCTCTCTCGAGCGAAAAATGGAATTGGAAAGAATGATTTTCCGCGCGGAAAGAAACCTGCTCCGCCAGGAGGGCTTGCCGCGGCGCCCCTGGTTCAAAAATTATCTCGATGCGCCCGGATTCTATGCCGGTTATGGGGCAAAAACCCTTCCGGGAATCCGAGAAGCCATCGAAAACCGGAATTGGCCGGAAGCCGAAGAGCAAATCCGGCTGACGGCCGAGGTCTTGGAGCGCTATGCCGCGGGCATCGAGAAGACGGCCGCCGCCCTGACAGAGGCGGGAAAATGATCCTCATATTTCCGGATGGCCTTTTTTTGTGGGTCGCTGAGGTTAGCAGAGGTGCGTTTGCGACTCAAGCTTTTCGATGAGCTCGGCAAAAGAAGGCGCATCTCTCAAGACCGCAAACAGCTTGTCAGCTCTAAGGGCCGGCAAATCCCGCCACCCCAAATCAACGGCGCGGCGGAGGTTTCCAAGAGCCTCGGGCTTTTTATTTAGTAGGGCGAAATAGCCGGCCATATCATAGAGGACCTGGGCGTCACAGCCTTCCCAGATCCAGTTGAAATCGAAGCCGTGTTTTGTCCTAAAAAGGACCGCCGCCTTTTCAAAACGCATCTTTGATTCCGCGAGATTACCCAAGGCTAAGAGGGCCTTGGCCTGGCCGAGATACGCCCTCAACAAAAAATAGCCGACTCCGAGCGACCGCGGGCGCCGGGAGATGAGAATCTCCGCTCTTTGATATTCATGGAGGGCCTCATCGTACCGGCCTTGGTTGAAATAGAGAGTCCCCAGGCCGCAGTAGGTCAAAGATTTGAATGGCTCCCGGTAAATGTGGTCAACTCCCTCCAGGAGACTCAGCGAGCGCTGGTACCAGGACAGGGCCTCGTCGAGCTGACCCCGGCGAAGGCGGAGATTTCCCATCAGGGTGAGGGCGCCCACGAATTTCAAGGATACCGGCTTTCCGGACTCCTCGATGGCGGCAGCCTGAGAAAGAGCCTCTTCGGCCTCGTCGTGCAGGCCGCGAAGCATATAAATCCAGGCGGCGTTCATATGGGCGGCCTCGTGATCCGGCTGCAGCCGGCGATTGATATTGAAATGCCGGATCGCGTACTGATAATCTTCAACCGTGTATTCTATGGCCGCCTGGAGCATGAAAGCCACGCCAAGAAAGTAATGGGAGAGGGGGTTGTCGGGTTCAAGCCGAACGGCTCGTTCCCCCGATCGAATGGCCTCCGCGAATCGCTTGTCCCGCGCATAGCCATACGTCAGCCACAGATAAGGGTCGGCAATGTCCGGGTCGTGTTTTATCGCGGTCTGTAAATAGGAGATCCCCTTCTCAAGGTCTTCGCGGCGCGTCCGGGCGATATACTGCATCATGAGGATGCTCCCCAACCCGGAGTAAGCCAGGGCATAGCCCGGATCAAGGTCAAGGGCCCTCTTGAAATATCCCATCGCTTTGGGAAGGTCCTCTTTGCCCATTTGGAGGACCAATTGCCTGCCGCGGGTGTAATATTCGTAGGCTTCCAATTCAACGGTTTCGGGCCTTTCAATCTTCCTGAGCGCTGAGTCGGGAACCTCAATCTCCAGGGTATCTATCAGTCGGGTGACGATCTCATCCTGAAGCCTGAAGATGTCATCCATCGTCCCATCCACTTTGGCCGAACCGGCGATGTTTCCCGTGGCCACATCGGTGAAATGGGCCGTCACCCGGATGGACTTGGCGAATTTTTGAAACCCTCCCCATACGATCCAACGCACTCCCAGCTCTCGGCCAAGGTCGATGACAAATTCCTCGCCGGCTTTTTTGCCGGCGAGAACCTTCTGGGCCTGGAGGACTTTTTCGCGGCTGACGACGGAGAGGGAGGAAGTCTTCTTGAGGTCAACCGTCACGGTCTCGGCGATGCCGTCCGACAGCCAGCCCACCTCGGCATCCGCCGAAATATTCAGAAAGTTGACCACGGCCACGGAATTTTCCTTCGGCTCCAGGGCTTGCGCGATGTCCGCTTGAATGGCAGGAATTTCCGCCCTGGCTTTTTCCAGCTCGGTCCGCATTTCGTCCGCCGAAGCATGCCTCCGGCTTGGGTTCTTGGCCAGCGCTTTTTTCAGGACAAGATCGACCTCCGGCGGAACGCTCTCGTTGAGCTCCAGGGCCGGTCTGGGGCTCGAGTTGAGGATGGCATAGAGAACAGCCTGTTCATTCGCGCCTCGAAAAGGCGGCCGCCCGGTCAACATCTCATAGAGAACCGCTCCCAGCGCCCAGATATCCGTCCGCTGGTCGACATCCTCGCCCCGCGCCTGCTCGGGTGACATATAGGCGGCCGTGCCCATGACGGTCCCCGCCTGAGTGAGCGCCATCCTGCCGCAGAGTTTGGCCAGGCCGAAGTCCACGATTTTGGCGGCTCCTTCGGCCGTGACGATGATGTTGGCCGGCTTGATATCCCGGTGGATGATGCCCTTCTTGTGGGCCTGCCCTAACCCTTTGGCCGCTTGAATTCCGATGTCAATCGCTTCTTGAAGGGGAAGAGGTCCGCGCTCGATCTTTTCCCTGAGGCTCTCTCCGTCATAATAGGCCATGACGATGAACGTCCGGCCGTCCGCTGTCTCGTCGATTTCATGGATCGCGCAGATGTTCGGATGGTCGATCCGGGAGGCCGCTTGGGCTTCCTGGACGAAGCGCGCCGTTGCCTTCGGGTCTCGCGTCAAGTCGGCCGGGAGAAACTTCAGGGCGACCAGGCGTTTGAGCCGGGTGTCTTGCGCCTTGTAGACAACTCCCATGCCGCCTCTCCCAAGCTCCTTGAGGATTTTATATTTGGCCGCAAGCGGGCTGCCCCTAAGCGGAGAATGTTTCTCCGGCCTGAGAGTTTTTGTCCTATTGGTCAACGATTTGCCTTGATCACGGGAATTTGCTCTCCGTCTTGATACGGAGGGCGCCTTAAGGCGCCGATTTTGTTTCATAAGAGTGTATCAGGGATGATAAAAACTCAGCCTTGGGATGTCAAGTCATCGCGATATGATAAGATGAATAAAACTCAGTTAGCAACCGGCCGTCCGAAGGGCCAACCGGAGGGCTCTTTCCCGCCTCCCCAGCACCATAGCCTCTGTATCCGGAGCGCGCTGCCGCCTTGACATCCGATGATGGCTCGATTTACTATCCCCGACGATAAGGAAAAGTCAATTCGGCGTTTGAGCGATCAGTCAACCAGGGCCTCGGGAAAACAGAATTATTATAAATCCGGATCATCCAGTTCAGGCGGACAACTGCCAAGGAGGCACTTATGACCCTGCGTCGAAAAAAACGAACGAGTTTGAAAGAGCTCAAGGTCTTGCGCCGGACTGACAGACGTGAATTCCTGAAAACGGCTGCGGCCGGGATGGGAGGAGTTCTCCTCGCCGACCGCTTTCTCGTCCGGGCCGTTTACGCCCGGACATCCCCGGCCCAGGACCAGCCGGGAAAAACGGTCTTTTCCCTGATCGTGGTCGACTTCAACACGTGCACCGGCTGCCGGACTTGCGAAACCGTCTGCTCCTCGTTCAATGCCCGGGCGGCGGTCGACGGGAAAGAGTTCCCGGGTCTGGGAAACCCGGCCCTTTCGAATATCCGCGTCTATCCCTACAACCCCGACGTCGACATCCCTATCACCTGTCTGATGTGCGAGGACGCGCCCTGCATAGAGGCCTGTCCCGTGGAGCCCGACCCTCGGACAAAACACCGGGCGCTCTACCGGGAAGGCAAGCTCCCTGTCCTCCATAACGACCTGGTCCGGTGCATCGGCTGCGGCTCCTGCGCCGAAGCCTGTTCGAACAAGCGCGTCGGCGCCATCATCCCCAACCGCGCGACCAACAAGCCGGAGAGGACATGCACCCTCTGCTCCGGGGACCCGCAGTGCGTGAAATATTGTCCAAACGGGGCCCTGAGTTACATCGTCGAAGGCACGCCCGGGCAGCACTACGGCATTTCGCGAGACGCGGCGGCGAAAACGCTGACCGAGCTCTGGTACGGAAAGGAATAGGGGGGCGCCATGTCGGAAAAGATCCACGGATATCACGGAGTCATCCTGGAGGCGGACCTGTCCAACAGGAAGATCAACAAGATCCCTCTCGCCGACGAGGACGCGCGGGATTTCATTGGAGGCCGGGGGCTGGGGATGAAGCTTCTTGCCGACAGGTTGAAAACGCCGGGTGTCGGCGCACTTTCGCCCGAGAATCCGCTGCTCTTCATGCCGGGACCCTTCTCCGGCTTCCCGATCCCGTCTTCGTCGAGGACCTGCATCGTCACCAAGTCGCCGCGGACCTCGCCGCTCCAATCCAGATATCCTCACGCTTCGACGGTGAGCTACGCCAATATGGGCGGCTTCTTCGGTCCTGAAGTCCGCTTCGCCGGCTACGACGGGATTATCGTCACCGGCCAGGCGGATTCGCCTGTTTACCTCTGGATCGACGACGACAAGGCAGAGATCCGGGACGCCGGAAAATTCTGGGGGATGAGGACCGATGAGTTTGACCGCCGGTTCATCGAGGAATTGGGAGACCGGCGCTTCAGGACGTGCTACATCGGGCCCGCCGGCGAAAACCTGGTCTCCTACGCCTGCGTCATCAATACGGCGGCGCGCGCCGCCGGACGCGGCGGAACCGGCTGTGTCATGGGCTCGAAGAAGCTGAAGGCCATCTCCATTCGAGGAACGGGCCAGCCCGGGGTGGCGGAACACGAGAAATTCCTGACCGTCCTCGAGGACATCCGAAAAGGCTTCCGGGCCGGGTTCGGCGGCGGTGCGGGCTACGACGACTGGCGCCGCTACGGGACGGCGTCGGCGCTCATCAGCGCCAGCAACAGCGGGTTCCAGGCGGTCAGGAACTTCGCCGAGGGGACATACGCCGATATCGATCAAATCGGGGCGATCGCCGCCGAGCAGAAGATCTGGGTCCGCGATTTCGCCTGTTTCTGCTGTCCGCTGGGCTGCAAAAAAGCGGGAGCCGTGCGGAGCGGGAAGTACGCCGGGATCGCCCATGACGGCCCCGAGTACGAGACGGGGACAATGATGGGGGCCAACCTAATGCTCTCCGACCTCGACGCCCTCATGAAGGCGATATACGATGTCGACGATTATGGCTTGGATACCATCACGACGGGCAACGTTATCGGCTTCCTGATGGAAGCCTATGAGAAAAGAATGATCGACCGGGCCTTCCTAGACGGCATCGACCTCAAATGGGGAAGCGCGGATGCGATTCTCGAGATGGTCCGCAAGATCGCCCTTCGGGACGGAATCGGAGACCTGGCCTCAAAAGGCGTCAAGGCGCTGGCGGCGAAAATCGGTGGCGCGTCCGCGAAATTCGCCATCCACAGCAAAGGCCACGAGCTGGCCGCCTGGAATCCGCACCGGAGTCGGGAGCTCGCGCTTGCTTACGCCACCGCATCGCGCGGGGCTTGCCATCTCAACGGCGACTCGGCCAAAAGCCAGGACAAGTACGTGGCGGACGATTCCACAGGTGTCTGCCTGTTCGCCCTGGATGGGTTCGGCAAGGACGGGATTTGCCGGCTGCTTTCGGCGATCACGGGAGCCGAGTGGACCGAAGAGGCCTATCTTCGGGCGGGCGAACGCATCTATAACTTGGAGCGGGCGTTCAACTGCCGCGAAGGCTTCACTCGCGAGGATGACACCGTGCCCGCCCGCTTCTTTGAGGACCCACTTACCTACGGGCCTCATAAGGGAGCCGTCCTCAAGCGCGAGGAATTCGATAAAGCCCTGGCCGATTACTACAAGGACCGCGGCTGGGACCTCAAAACGGGGATCCCGACTCCTGAAAAACTCGAGTCCCTCGGACTGAGCTTCATGAAGGTATAGGGGCCGGGTCCGGATGAATTCAGTAATTCAAGCCGGCAGCGATCAGGTTGAAGGCAAAAGAGAACCCGCCGGATAAGCGCTTGTGTCGCGAACGCATCCCTAACGGAGATTCGGCGGCCGCCGGGTGGCATTCGTACCGCAGTGCACTTCGCCCCCGTGTCGATGATACGGATAGAAATTGTCGACCGGGCGCACGCGGCAGCCCAGCGGTTCGAGGCGGTCTTTTACGGCTTGGAGCAGGACGTCCTTTCCTCCGACGATCGGACCGAGCGGATCGGGGACGATGAATTCGTTCCCGATCAGTAGGCCGTTCACCATGTTGACCGTCTCGGCGAAATATCTTCCCGGATACCATTTTGAGGACGAGTTGAAAAGAACCGGGATTTCGACGATGTCGCCATCGGCGACGCCGATACCATCCTGCAGCGTTCGGCGCACCGCGTCGATCTTCTTTTGAACCAGCTCCTGCGCCGCCATCAGGTCTTTATCATTCAGCGCGTCGGCCAGGGAGCGCTCGAACTCGCCCGGTTCATCGCCCTCGCGCTTTGTGCCCCGGTTCAGGATACCGCCGGGCGCGGCGTTTTCGGCTTTTTTTAGGATTTCGACGGCGAGCCTCGACGAGGGGATCAGCATGCGATACGGAGTGCCCACTTTGGACGGAACCCAGGAAACAGTCTCGTCAACGTGGCCGATGACGAGCCACGATGTATCGATCCACAGGACCGGCGACTGGGCGCCCTGCGCTTCTAGGAATTTGATGACATCGGGATGCATGGAGCGCTCTCCCTGCGTGCCGGCGTAGATTCGGCCGTTCCGGTATTCGCGGCCATCGACCTTGACCGGCGGGCTCGCTTCCAGGTTCCCGAACCAGTCGATCCATTCGGCCGATTTGCCCCGGTAGTTTCCCTTCTGAATCATGCCGAAATCCTGGCCCAGGAACTGCTGGCCAAACACATCGTCAAGCTCTCGGCCGCGATTCCCATGGAGAAGGACGTGCACAAGGCGCTCACCGTCGGTCGCGCTGCCGATTTCCGCCGCGTCTTGAATCCAAATATCGTGTTCCGGAAGCGCCGGGTCCTCGAAGACCCTCAGTTCGGCGCCCGCAGCCTGAACTGCCGGTGCCAGGTCATTGACGAAGCTCTCTGTAAGCTTTGTCCTGACGACGTGGATGTGATCGGCGGGGTCGAGGCAACAGGAAACCAAAAACGGAGCGATGCTGAATTTGAAGCTTTCTTCGTGGAGAGGGCGCCCCTCCCCAGTTTCAAAATGGATTTTCAAGCCGAGAGTCGGCGGGCGCTCCGTGTCGGCGAAATCGAGCGCTTCGATGCCGATCGATATTCCGTTTCCGTCTCTACCTCCCGGACTCACTCCCACGGGCCCCCTGATACTCTGGAAAACTCCTTGGGAATCACGAATATATGCTCGGGCGAAGCGGGTCCAAGGTTCGGCGATCTCGACCCGGACCACGGATCCAAGGGGAAGGTCGAGAGGCGGTTTGACGCGCACTTGGAGTATCTCCGCATCTGTCGTTCCGCTTGGGTTTGCGGCCAAGGAGTCGGGCACGCCGTCCCCGTTGTCATCGTCAATATTGGGAATGACGGTCTGAGTTTGGCGGCTTTCCTGCCCCAATCTGGTCTTGGCCCTCGGTCGGGTTGCCGTAATGATTCCCGCAGTCCCCCAGATGAGGCAGACGGCCAAAATCAAATCACGGGCCTGTGATGATAAACCGGAACGATGTTTGCTGATGGGCATAGCTCCTCCAAACCCGCTGCGCGTTTTCAGTACATAAGACATGCGGCTGCCTTCCCGACTCCCTCCCGGTACCCGTCGGAACATCTCAGCCCTACAGCTCTTGGTCTTTCCAGGCCCCGTCATATTTTGCGGTGCCTTTGCATTGCTGAAGAACGACATGGCAAATCTTCATTCCGGGTCTTAACCATATTTTATTTCGTCCCGCGTTAAATATTTCAAGGATCTGCTTGTTGGAAATGCCTGGAGCCAGGAACGGAGCCGCAATATGACTCATGAGGCCGATGCGGGCGAATCTCGAGCGTGAGTTGAGCCACCCGCACAGGTCCTCCGGGAGCGTGATCCTCTCTTTTGTAATCCCAAGCACCAGTTCACCCGGCTCCAACAGGTAGCCATCGTCAATATCCACAAGACGGGTCAGTGTTTTATAGTCGATATCCGCTTGAGTGATGTGCTGGTCGGTGTTGAAAATCCGCAATTTGTTATCCAAGGTTAAATCAATCGAGGCCGGGCCAATAGCCTCTTCATCAAAGGGCTCTATTATTAAACGGCCGTTCCTGATCTGGGTGAGGATTTCGGGTTTGGCGAGAATCATCTTGAACGCTCCTCTAAATCATCTCTTTGACGCCCGGTGTTTAAACCGGCTCATAGCGATAGGCGATCTCCTCCTCCATTGTTTTCCCTCTTTTGAGTGAGGAGCCGCGATCATTTTAGGTCAGATGAGTTCCTCTGTCCAACAGGAAGCCCTTCCCAACTGGTGCCGGGCTTGGGTTGACTATCCTCCCTGTTCCTTGATACCCTTTGGCCATACCTGAGGACAGGTCCGGCAAGCCCGAAGCTTCGGGCTGAAAACTCCGAGACCAAAGAAATAACGGTTGATATCTCGTAAAGGAGGATAAAAAGGTGATCGCGATTGGAACGGCTCTGCTATGGATCGTCATGGGCATGGTGCTCATGGGAATAATCGTCTGGCGGGTCATGCCGCGCCTGATGCTTATCCAGCACAAGAGCACAAGAAGCTACGATGAAACTATCTCGCTCATCGGTGAGGCCGTCAAAAAGACGCAGGACTGGAAGATCCTGGGTATCACTGACTACCAGAAGACCATCCGGGAAAGCGGCTATGGGGAGATAAGCCGGATCGGCAGCATCGCCTTATGTAATCCCCGTTACTCATCCCGCATCCTGGCAGAGGACGGCAATAAGAAAGTTACCGCCTTCATGCCTGTCGAAGTCGGCATCTATGAGGACAAGAGCAAGCGGGTTTGGCTCTCGGAGCTGAATGTCGGCCTTCTCGGCAAAATGTTTGGCGGGACGATAGCTGAGGTAATGGGCCATGCGGGGAAGGATATCAAAAATATTATCGTCACCTCAGCTCACAAATAGCTTAACGCCGCCCGCGTCATCTCAACCCGCGGCTTCACGGCTCAGTAGGGACGCCGAAATCGGGACTGTGCTATACTGGGCCGCTTTTGAATCATTGCAGAAAAGAGACTTTAGCTACCGTGAAATCAGGAGGCCCGTCGATGAAGCCGTTGGATCGCCGTACCTTCCTCAAATTGAGTTTGGCGGCCGCCGGAGCCGCGGCGCCGCTGGGAGCAAAGGAGAAGAAGGACAACCATCCGCTATCTCCTGATTATGTCGGCGTCCTGGTCGACACCACTCTCTGCATCGGCTGCCGCAAGTGCGAGGAGGCGTGCAACCGCCGAAACAACCTTCCCCGGACTTCCGAGCCCTTCTCGGACCGCGAGGCCCTCCGCACGTTCCGGCGCCCTACGGAGAGCGCTTTCACCGTGGTGAACCAGTTCCCGGGAAGCCCCTCGCCCGACCAGGCCGTCCTGCCCACAACCTACGCCAAGGTCCAATGCATGCACTGCCTCATCCCCTCGTGCGTTTCGGCCTGCATCGTCGGGGCGCTGACCAAAGCCGCCGACGGAGCGGTTCTCTATAATCCGTCGATCTGCATTGGATGCCGGTACTGCATGGTGGCATGCCCCTTTGAGGTTCTCGCCTATGAATACGACACGCCGCTCACCCCCAAGGTGCGGAAGTGTCAGTTCTGCACCGACCGGGCCAAGGGAACCGGCGCCAACCCGGCGTGCGCGGCCGCCTGCCCGACCGAGACTCTCGTCTTCGGCAACCGTGCCGACCTCCTGGCTATCGCTCATAAGCGGCTGGAAGAGCGGCCGGACCGCTACGTCCAGCATATCTATGGCGAGAACGAGGTGGGCGGGACCGGGTGGCTTTATCTCACCGGCCGTCCGGTCACCGAAATCGGACTCTTGAACCTCCCGGACAGGGCCCCCGCCTTGCGCACCGAAGCCATCCAGCATGGCATCTTCAAGTACGGCATCCTCCCCGTTGCGTTTTACGGGACTCTGGCCGGAATCATGCGGTACAACCGCCGGCGGGAGAGCGCGGCCGCCGAGGAAGATGGGCCGCCGCCGGAAGTCTCCAGCACCGGGTCGAAAGAGAAAGGCCGATGAACTCCGCCGACGCCCCCCATCGCGTAACCAAGCCTCTCTTCACCTTTGGGACTCTGACCCTGCTGCTCCTCATGGGCATCGGGTTCTCCTTCGGGATCACTCGCCTTTTCCTGGGCCTGGGATCCGTGACCAACCTGGACAATCACAGCCCCTGGGGCATCTGGATATCGTTCGATGTGGCCTGCGGTGTAGCGCTGGCCGCTGGCGGCTTCACCACAGCCGCGCTGGTGGAGATCTTCGGCCGCAAGAAGTACATCGCCCTGCTCCGTCCCGCCATCCTGACCGCTTTCCTGGGCTACCTCTGGGTGGCTATCGCCCTTTCCTTCGACCTCGGCCGCTACTGGAACATCTGGCGACCCATATTCAACTGGCAGGGCAACTCGGTCCTTTTCGAGGTCGGTATGTGCGTCACCGTCTACCTCATGGTGCTGGCCATCGAAATGAGCCCCTCCATCCTGGAAGGCCTCAAAGCCCGGATCGACGACAACGAATGGGGCGCCGCCGTCCTGCGGAAAATCGAAAAACCCCTGATGATCGCCTACGCCTTGATCAAGATCGCCCTGCCCATCTTCATCGTGGCCGGCGTCGTCCTCTCGTTCATGCACCAGTCCTCCCTGGGGACGCTCATGCTCATTTCCCCGACCAAAATGAGTCCCCTCTGGGACACCAACCTGCTGCCTCTCCTCTTCCTCATGTCGGCCATCATGGTGGGTTTCCCGATGGTGATCCTGGAGACCATCTATGCCAATATCAGCTTCGGCCGCAAGGCGGAGATGGAACTGCTCACTCCCCTGGCCCGCTTTGTTCCCTGGTTCCTCGGCGCTTACGGCCTGCTGAAACTGGGGGATCTGGCCTGGCGCTGGAATGGGCTGAACCTGGGGGCCGACCCCGGAGAAACCATCGCCCTTCTGGTCGAGATCATGGTCGGGGTGATCGCTCCTTTCCTCCTTCTCCTGAACAAAGCCGTGCGGCGGTCGATGGGCTGGCTCTTCTTTGCCGTGTCGCTGATCATCTTCGGCGTCGTCCTCAACCGCATCAACGTGTTCCTCGTGGGTTACAACCCCCCGTACTCGCTCAAAGCGTATTTCCCTTCCATCGGCGAGCTGGCCATGACGGTTGCCATCGTTTCCAGCATCCTGTTTTGCTATCGCCTGCTGGTGACCTACTTCCCGATCCTCCCCGGCTATGTCGCTGCGACCCCCGGACGGCCCGCAGTCCCGCGCGAAGAGCGGGCCAAGACCGTGTCCCCCTTCTGGACCTGGGTGATCCGATTCACCGCCGTCGGGTTTCTCTTGACCTTCATCGGCTTGTATGTTTTCGTCCATGAGAGGGCCGTTCAATCCACCGTCAGGTCCGTGGAGGAGGTCCAGCGCGTAAAGGCTGCCCAGCCCGTCCATGAAGCGATGGCGTCGGCCTCCTATCCCCAGCGCCCCGAGGCGTATAAGAATTTCTACCGTCTGGACAGCGATTATCTCAATTCCCGGTCCGAGGATTACGAGCCGGTTCCCTTCGCGCATCGGATCCACGACGAATTGAGCGGCGGCGACTGCGGCGTCTGCCACCACCGGTACGCAATGTCGGAGGACGACAGGGTGGGGGAGGACATCAAGTCGCTCCATGCGTCGATCGAGATCCAGCTGGGCGGCCCCTGCGCCGCCTGCCATGACGATATGGCCTCCAACCCTCCCCAGGCCTGCGGCCGCTGCCACGCCGGCCCCAATGAGTCCGATGACCCCGCCCGCCTGGGCCTCAAGGGAGCCTATCATCGGCAGTGCATCGGCTGCCACGAGCGGCAACTTCAGCCTGCCCCGGCCCCGACGGAGTGCAGCTCCTGCCACCATCCCTGGACGCCCGACCACGCGCCCCTGGTGATCCTGGCGGAACGCCCCGCGCCGCAAGCGGTGACGCGGGCCTGCCTCGAATGCCACCCCAAGACCGGGCAGGATCTGCTGGGCACGGCGCACTGGAACTGGAAGGGGCAGTCTCCGACCCTCGCCGGCTACGAAAACCGGACCGACGTGAGCCTCCAGCTCATGGTGAACAATTACTGCATCGCCATCGGTTCCAACCAGTACGCCTGCGCCACCTGTCACATCGGCTACGGCTGGCTGGACAGCTCCTTCGACTTTTCCGACCCAGCCCAGATTGACTGCCTGGTCTGCCACGACACGACGGGCACCTATCGCAAGAACCCTCTGAAAGGAGGCCTTCCCGATCCGGACCTTGACTTGGTCCCGATCGCCCGGAAGGTGGGTCGGCCGTCCCGACAGGCCTGCGGCTCCTGCCACTTCCAAAGCGGCGGCGGCCCCAATGCCAAGCACGGGGACCTCGAGCCGATCCTCTCCGACCCCCCGCCCGACTTCGATATGCACATGGGCGCCTTGGGAATGCGCTGCCAGGATTGTCACGCCACGGAGAACCACCGGATCGCCGGGATGTCCCAGACGGCGCCGGCCTTGGAGGGGCGGGTCCGTTGTGAGAAGTGTCACGGCCTTACGCCGCACGGTGTAGCGGGCATGCTGGGCCGTCATCTCGACGACCACGTCCGCACCATCGCCTGCGAAACCTGCCATATCCCGACCATCGCCCGTAAGACACCGACTCTCCTCCGGAGGGATTACTCCACCGCCGGCCGGGACCTTCCTGAAACCAAAGACCAATTCGGGATGCCCACCTACGCCAAACAGTTCGGGACCCTCGCCTGGGGTATGAACATGGTTCCCGCTTACCTGTGGTCGGACGGTACCCGGCGGGCGACACTGATCGGAGACAAGATCAACCCGGCCAGGGCGGTGGACCTGAATTCCCCGATGGGGGAGAAGCGAAACCCCAACGCCCGCATCTTTCCCTTCAAGGTCCATGCCGCCGTTCAGCCCTATGATACAAAGAAACGGACCCTGGCCATCCCGAGACTGTTCGAGGACTATTGGGTCGACTTCGACTGGGCCAAGGCCATCGCCTCGGGGATGAAGGCCGTCGGCCAGGAGTACTCCGGCGAATTCGGCTTTACCGAGACCCGGATGTATTCCTCCGTCCATCACGAGGTGGTGCCGGCCCGGGCGGCCCTGGGCTGCAGCGACTGCCACCGCGCCGAGGCCGTAAACTGCGTCCGTTGCCACCGCGGCGCGGCGGGGATGGACCGGCCTGAGCACACACGGAAAATCTACCCCGAGGTGCCCCAGCGGCTGGATTTCAAGGCCCTCGGCTATCCCGACGACCCGGCCATAACCGGCGGGCGGTTTTTCCTGAAGTTGGGCCGCGGAACCCCGCCGCAATAGACGGAGGCTATCTCTTCAGGCGATGGTCCTCAAACCACTTGAGGATATAGGCCACCTTTTCGATCATCTGGCTGGGGCGGTCGGCGATGTCGTGGGAGGCGC
>Ga0113563_10001431_pt1 | contig 13594 bp, 8 predicted proteins | sample Mud3Dept3metaG_FD_80117 | JGI IMG/M metagenome (GOLD analysis project Ga0113563, IMG submission 80117) | Freshwater wetland microbial communities from Ohio, USA, analyzing the effect of biotic and abiotic controls - Mud 3 Core 4 Depth 3... | ecosystem: Environmental > Aquatic > Freshwater >...
AAGTCGACGTTGGCCTTTTCGGTTTTCAGCCTGCTGTGCTCCTGCAGCAGCCGGCAGGCTGTCGACACCGGGCCGCTGTCTGTCATTTCAGGGAAAATCAGCGGTTTCGGCAACAAGGCGCCTGCCATGGCGCGAGTGGATATCTATGAGCCGGACGGATCTGATGTGCCCAGGCGTCTCCCGGCGTCGTCAGACGGTTCGTTCTCCGTGGCAACATCCAAGACCGGCGTTGTGCGGCTGAGTTTTACCGGTGTCCAGCACAGCCCCTACATGGTATCCCTGCTACTGCAGAAACCGGTCCGGATGAATCTGGACGTCCGGCTGGCTCCATTTGAATGGGTGAGTGAGTTCAGGGAGATCATGGTCATCGGGGATTTCAATAGGTGGTCCCGCAACAACGGCTATGTGATCATGGTCAAACAACGTGACGGGACCCATGCCGCCGAATTGGGAAACCTCCCCGGCGGGAAAATGGGGTATCGGCTGGTCGGGCTGGTCAAAGGCAGCACCCGGTCCGTGCCCGGCACGCAATTCGATGACCTGGGGACCGATCCGGCGGGCAACTTTGTGTCGCAGCTTGCGGTCCGGGGCGGAAAAGCCAGGATTGTGTTCGACCCTGCAGCGCTGCCCCGCAGCGCGGTGAAGGCAGGAGTCACTTTCGCAGACAGCACAACACAGGTGGCGCGCGTTGCGGTTCTGGACCTGGAAATGCGAAGCAGGCAGGAAGATTATTCCCGTGCACTGTCCGAATTCGCCGCATTCGGCAGGAAGCGGCGAGACTTCCACTACGACTGGTCCAGGACGACGGCAGCTCTGCGACGGCAGCTCGAGTCTGAGACGGATCCGATGGTCCGGCAGATGTTGTTCCTGGGCCTTCTCGACCTGAAGCACCTCGGTGCCGAAGGCATCGACACCGAGTTTGCGAAACAGGCGCTGGCCACTATCCCACCCGATTCCCCGCTTTGGGGGCTCGCCCCCAATTACCTTCTGTATGAATCCATCGAGTTTGCGGGCGGCCTCGGCGCACAAGAAACCTACTTCCAGGCGGTTGTGACCGGCCATCCGAGCCGGGAAGTGAGGGCGCTGGTGCTTGAGCAGGCATACGCCGATGCAAAATCGGCATTGGACCTCGATCGTGCGCGCGCATACTACAAGCGCCTGACCTCGGAATTCGGCGACCTTGCTCCCGGGCAGCGGGTGAAATCGCGTCCGCCGGAGCTGAGAATCGCAGCCGGCAAAGTGATGCCCGAGTTCTCCTTCACTTCCCTGGATGACACGTTCAAGACGATTAACAACGGGACTCTCCAAGGCAAAAACTACCTCATCAATTTCTGGGCGACCTGGCGCGCGCCGTGTGTCGCCGCAATGGAAAGCCTGCACCGCATCCACGAAAGGTTCAAAAAGAACGGTTTTGAGATCGTCAGTCTCTCCTTCGACGCCGTTCCTGAGGACATTGAGAAATTCCGCGCCGGTAAATGGAAGATGCCCTGGATCCACGGGCTTTTCGGCATGGACGAATTCCGGGCCGGAAGTTACACCACCGATTACTTTGAAGTGCCGGAAATCCCGAAAAGCATTCTCGTGGACCGTAGCGGCCGGATCCTCGCTGTCTTCGGGGATTCGCCAGGCGCGACGCTGGAAAACGAAATCGGCAGGCTGATCGGCCAGTGACGGAATTTCCGCCGTCATGCACTGCGGTCCCCTGAAAACCGCTTCGGTTGATTGCATCCCCGCGATACACAGGATGTCTCCGCACCAAATGAATGGAGGCTGGGACCGCACGCGTCCCGCGTTCAGGCACCAAACAATCCGCCGGGACCTTACCGCTTGACCGCGTGAACCCGCAGTCTGCGCCCATCGGAACAGCGGATTCCCGATCTATTTCCGCCTATGTCGGTTATAATGCCGCCACCCTGAATCTTTGACAGAGACTCGCACTCTCACAACAGGAGGGAAACATCATGTCACTCGGAAAAAAAGCAACGGCGGAGTTCATCGGCACGTTCTGGCTGGTTTTCGGAGGTTGCGGCAGCGCCGTCCTGGCAGCGGCGTTTCCTGAGCTTGGCATCGGGTTTGTCGGAGTCGCCCTGGCTTTCGGGCTTACGGTATTGACGATGGCGTTTGCCATCGGCCACATTTCGGGTTGCCACCTCAATCCGGCGGTTTCCGTGGGCCTCGCGGTCGGGAAGCGGTTTCCCGCCAGGGAACTTCCCGCGTATGTGATTGCGCAGGTGCTGGGAGGCATCCTGGCTGCAGCGGTGTTGTACGTGATCGCAAGCGGCAAAGAGAATTTCATGATTGGCGGCTTTGCTTCCAACGGGTATGCCGCTAACTCGCCGGGCGGCTATTCGCTCATGGCGTGCCTGGTGGCCGAGCTCGTCCTGACCTTCATGTTTCTTATGATCATTCTCGGCTCGACGGATCGACGCGCGCCGCAGGGCTTCGCCCCCATCGCAATCGGGCTTGCCCTCACGCTCATCCACCTGATAAGCATTCCGGTGACCAATACTTCTGTCAATCCGGCGCGCAGCACCGGTCCTGCCTTATTTGTGGGAGGGTGGGCGATCCAGCAGCTTTGGCTGTTCTGGGTGGCGCCTATTCTGGGAGCTGCCATCGCCGGAATCGTTTACCCTGCGGTTGCAGGAGAATCCGAAAAATAGCCGGCAACTCCCGCGAGCCCTTAATGCTCCCTGCGGGAAGGGATGCATCCCTTACTTGCAAGCGAAAGCTCCAGGGGAGCCGTCAGTCATGCATTCCAGAAGAAGGATTGACATAGTGAGCAGAGCCGTGACCGTGAGGGGGCGGGTTGGCAAAGGTCACAACCAGAACACGGACCATTGCCTGCGTGCGCGGCTCTCAACGCTGTGCATATGGCAGGAGTATCGGCCGTGCCGGCGGGCCTGGTTCGGGACAGGTTCTGAGTTGATTACATCTGAGCTGCCGCTTTCAGCGCCGGAGGGTTCACCCCTCCTGGCTCAGGCCTGCCGGGACGCTCTGAATCCGATCGACCGGACTCACCCGGCGATTTACCCTGCGACCGGAGCGATGAAGATCTTTTTGCTGTCCCATTGCTGGAACATCTTGCCGGTCTTCGGGCATTTGGCACAATTTCGCAGCATGAGGTTGAGGGTGCCCGGCACTGTCTTGCCGGCGTAGTGTTCGGCGACACTCGCCAATTCCGGCGGGCCATCGTTCAGCACGACGGATACGCCCATTGGATGTGGAGCCGAGCATTCGTCACAGTAGATATGGATTGCGTATCTGGCCATGGCTTTCTCCGAGAGTATGGCCGCAGCATAGCACAGCCCGCAAGCGGGAAACTATCTGTTTTGTGCGCGCGTGCGAGAAACTAAAGGTTCAGTAGCAGGCGCGAAAAACGGCGGGATCCGGCGCCGGCCTGCAGCCGCTCCCGTTCAGAGGTTGAAGTTGGCCCTCAGCCGTTGTTTTTCTCGAAATCCCGCATGAAAGCGATCAGCGCATCAACGCCTGCCTCCGGGAAGGCGTTGTAAATGGAGGCGCGCAATCCTCCCACCGACCGGTGCCCTTTGAGTCCGTCCAGACCTGCAGCTTTCGCCTCTTTGGCGAACTTCGCCTCGAGCTCTTCCGTCGGCAGCCGGAAGGTGACGTTCATCCTGGAGCGCGATTCCTTCTTTGCGTGGCCCCGGTAAAAGCCGGTCCGGTCGATTTCAGCATAGAGTTTGCCGGCCTTACGCGTGTTGATCTTTTCCATTTCCGCCAAACCTCCGATGCTCAGCAGCCAGCGGCTCACCAGGTTCATCATGTAGATCGCGAACACCGGCGGGGTGTTGTAGAGCGACCGGTCGGCCGCGTGCGTGCCGTACTGCAGCATGATCGGCAGCCTTTCATAGGCGGGATTGGCCTGCGTTTTTGCCAGCAGTTCGTCGCGGAGGATGACCAGGGTGCAGCCTGCCGGCCCGATGTTCTTCTGGGCCCCGGCGTATATCATCGCGTATTTCCTGATGTCGAGCGGGCGGCTGAGCATGTGGGAGGACGTGTCGACGACAAGCGGCACACTGCCTGTGTCGGGGAGTTCGTGAAATTCGACGCCATGGATTGTTTCGTTGCTGGTGAGATGCACGTAAACCGCATTCGGGTTGAGCTTCAGCTCCTCCGGGCGAGGGACGCGCGTGAAATTTTCTCCCTCTCCGGTGAACGCGACGGCGACCGGCCCGACCTTTTTCGCTTCCTTCAGGGCCTTTTTGCCCCAGGAACCGGTGACGACATAGTCTGCGCTCTCTCCCGGGCCGAGCAGATTCATCGGCACCATGGAAAACTGCAGGGTGGCGCCCCCTTGCAGGAACAGAATGCGGTAGTTCTCGGGTATCCCGGCGAGTTCGCGGATGTTCGTCTCGCATTCCTGGATGATGGCTTCAAACGTCTTGGACCGGTGGCTTATTTCGAGGATGGACATGCCGACGCCGGGAAGCGCTACGAGATCGCGCTGCGCTTCCTCCAGCGCCGGGAGCGGCAGAACGGCTGGTCCGGCCGCAAAATTGAAAACCCGTGGGGTGATAGACATGTTTACTCCTATGTAGAACCGCTTCTTGAGATGTGTGCAGTGACGATGCCGGGGAAGGCGCCTCCGATCTATGCCTCTCTGGCAGAATCGAGTTTGACCAGGCTCAGGTCGAGAATGTCCGGACACTCCTTTTTGATGATCTCCAGCAGGTCCGGGGCAGGGGCTGTATCCAGGTTGATGCGTGCGACCGCCGCCTGGGCCCCGTCGAAGATGATGTTTTCAGTCTCCTGCGCATTGATGGCCTGATCGCGCAGCTTCTGGAAAATGCCGGCCAGTACGCCCGGCCTGTCGTGGTGGCGTACGATCAACGAGTGGCTCGCCGGGCTCTGGCGCGCGAGATTGACCACGTTAGGGACCACCCCCTTCTCCTTGTAGGTCCGGATGATATGCACCGTTTCGGCAGCAATCGCTTCCTGGGCCTGGTCGGTCGAAGCCCCGATGTGATGCGTGCCGTACACCCCGGGCATGTGAGCCATCGGGAAGTCGAATTCGGCGGTGCCGCCGGCGGGTTCGCCGGGGTACACGTCGAGGGCGACGCGAATGTTTTTCTCCTTGACGACCTGTTCCAGTGCCCCGTAGTCGACCACATCGGCTCGCGCCGTGTTGAGGAAGTAACTCCCGGGCTTCAGGCGTCCGAGCACGTCCGCATTAACGATTCCTCTGGTTTGCGCGTTGGCTGCCAGGTGCACGCTGAGGATGTCGCACCTCTCCGCCACCGCAGCCGGCGTATCCATCACCTGGATGATCGGTTCGATCAGGGATCCGGACGCGGGCCGGAAACGGACGAGGATCGGCAGATCGATGGGAAGCCCGTCGCGGCCGACCGCTACCCCGATTTCGCTCCAGATCACCAGGTTCATCCCGAAGGCCTGTGCGCGCTTTGCCATTTCCTGCCCGATATTGCCGAAGCCCAGCAATCCGAGTGTCCGGCCGTATATGCCCCTGGATTTGCTGAATTCCTTCTTGTTCCACCTGCCCGCCCGCAGGTCGGCGACATTGTCTGGAATGCGGCGGTCCATGGCGATGATCATGCCGAATGCCAGTTCGGCGACGGCGATCGAGTTCTTCCCGGGGCAGTTCGACACGTAAATCCCCCGCCTCGAGGCCGCCTTGACATCGATCGTGTTGTATCCCGCCCCCGCCCTCACCACCAGCGACAGGCGCCCGGCGTCCAGCATCGGCTCAGTGACCTCTGTCGAGCGCACTACCAGGACATCGGCGCCGGTCCTGGAGATGGCTTCAGACAGCGCGGCGCCCTTGAGATCGGGATCGTAGGACACTTCGCAACCGGCAGCCTTCAACCCTTCGATACCGCTTTTTTCAAACTTGTCGGCAACAAGAACTCTCATGATTGTGCATCCTTTAAATCAGGTGGTTGAGAAGCCCATCCCGCAGCTTCGGTTCGAACCAGGTTGATTTTGGCGGCATGATCTCCCCGGCATCGGCGATCCGCATCAGGTCGTCGATCCCCACGGGATACATCGAAAAAGCGACCGCTGCCTTCCCCTCCATCTGCAGTTTTTCCAGCTCACCGCTTCCACGGATGCCGCCGACAAAGTCGATCCGCTTGTCCGTGCGCGGATCGCCGATCCCGAGCAGCGGCGACAGGACAGTGTCCTGCAGGAGGCTGACGTCGAGGGTGCTGCCGATGTCGGTCGCGCCCGCCCGCGGGGCAAGGTGCAGCGTGCACCAGCGCCCGTCCAACAGCATCGACACTTCCCCCTTTTTCCCCGGTTGCGGCGTTCCGTGGGTTGACCGTGCACGTGTCCTGAGTCCGGCCAGCAAATCTGCAGGCGTTTGCCCCGCCAGATCGCGGACGATCCGGTTGTAGGGCAGGATCTGCGTCTGGTTGTCCGGAAAGGCGACTGCGAGGAACCAGCCGGCTTCGTCATTTGCGACACCTTTTTCTTTTGCGGCAAAATACTCCCAGGCGCGCGCAGCGCTCGCCGCCCGGTGGTGGCCGTCTGCAATGTAAAGCCGGGGTATTCCCCCGAAGGCACGAACCAGGGCATGCATGTCGGCGCCGGTGACTCTCCAGATGGTGTGGCGAATTGCATCTGCGGCCTCGAAATCGAACAGCGGCGCCGTGGCGGTCACGCGCCCGGCCAATTCGTCGACCGAATCCGTTGCGCGGTACGTCAGGAAGACCGGACCGGTCTGCGCCCGCAATGTGATGATGTGGCGGGTCCTGTCATCCTCCTTTTCCGGCCGGGTGCGCTCGTGCTTCCGGATCAGGTCCCGATTGTACTCCTCGATCGAGTAGCAGGCTGCCAGACCGGTCTGCCGATGACTGCCCATCTGCAGCCGGTAGAAGTAGAGGGACGGCTCATCTTCCAGGATCAGAGGCGCCGCCGCACGCAGTTGTTGGAAGTTCTGCAGCGCGCGCTCGTAGACCTCGTCCGAATAAGGACGGGTCGATGGCGGCAGGTCGATCTCCGCCCTCGATACGTGCAGGAAGCTGAGCGGGTTGCCTGCCGCCAGGGAGAGCGCTTCGGCGGTGTTGACGACATCGTAGGGAACTGCTGCAACCCGGTGCGCATTGCCGGGCAGCGGCCTGAGTGCGCGGAATGGACGAATCTTGGACATTGAATGCTCGATGCGGCCGGCAGGCCGCGAAGTAAATTCAAAGGGCCAGGGGCAACCGGCGGACTCAAATGCCGGAGCTAAGAAATTATACGGCAGCAGGAATTCTGTCAAGGAAGCTCTCTTCCAGGGTGCAATCGGAAGTGAGACTCAAGAAGAGAGAATCTGTCAATTATCATTTGTCAATTGTCATTTGGGGGCTCGGCAGGTGGCTCTGCGCTCGGGCGCTTCACCCGCTCCGAACGCGATCAGGACCGCACGGGCCGAAGGTTTGCAGCGGCCAGACGACAAATGACCATTGATTGACCATTGATACATTCTTTTGTCGTTGATCGTTGCGCGACCTGAATTTTGCGAGGATTGAGTCTCACTTCCGATTTCACCCATCTTCGAAACGCAGCCGCGACTAATCTCACGAATTGCACGAATCATATGCGGCATTGCCCCTCCGTGATCTCCGTGATCTCGGTGGTGAATAAGCGAACGATTCTGTTTCCGGCAGACGCGTGCTGGTTCTCGAATCTTGTCGCCCACTTACGGCTCTGTAAGTAATGGGCACACCTTCGTGTCTGCCCTATATATTCCGAGCAGGATGCGTGGCATGAGATTTTCGATTGCCCGAACCGGGGGCTCGAGGATACATTGGCGGCATGGATGCCCCAATTGAAAAGCTCTCGGAAACAGAAGAGGGATTTGACCTCTGGCGCCGCAGGACCGGCCTGCTTGTCGGGCCGGCTGCCGCACTGATTCTCTATGTCCTCCTCCCGGGCCTGCCTCCGGAACAGCGGCGCCTGGCGGCCGTTCTGACGTTCGTGATTGTGTACTGGGTGACGGAGGCGATCCCGATCCCGGCGACAGCGCTTCTCGGTCCCGCGCTGTGCGTCCTTCTCGGCGTCGGCGAGGCACGGGAGGTGTTCCGGCATTTCGGCGATCCGATCATCTTCGTGTTCATGGGGAGTTTCCTGATTGCGCAGGCGATGGCCGTCAATGGGCTCGACCGGCGTGTGGCAATTGCAATCCTGCGCTCGCCGTCGATCGGCAAGTCTCCGGAACGTATCCGCCTGGCGATCGGCGCCGCGGCCGTGTTGCTGTCCATGTGGATCAGCAATACCGCGACGGCTGCCATCCTGCTGCCGATCGCCATCGGCGTCTGCGACGCGATCGAGAAGATGTACGCGTCCGGCGACGCCGCGCTGCGGAAGACGACGCGCCGGTTTGCCACCGGCCTCATGCTGATGATCGCCTATGGCGCATCCATTGGAGGATTGGCGACCCCAGTGGGAACACCCCCGAATCTGATCGGAATGGGGATGATGGAAACCCTCGGCGGCCGCCGCATTCCGTTTTTTGAGTGGATGCTGCTCGGCGTGCCGGTCACAGTCGTAATGTTCGCCGGGCTTGCCGTACTGATGCGGTTCCTGCATCCGGCGCCCCGCAAGGGGCTGAGCGGCCTCGAATCAGCCATGACGCAAATGGCTGAGGGAATGCCGCCCTGGGGACGCGCACAGACCTACACACTGATCGCGTTTTTTACCGCCGTGACGCTGTGGGTGCTGCCGGGACTGGTCGCGCTTCTGCAGGGCACCCAAAGCCCGCTCTACCGGACCCTGGGAACGGTGTTGAACGAGGGGGTGGTAGCCCTACTGGCGGGATCGCTGCTCTTTCTGCTTCCGGTAAGTTGGAACCCGCCGCGTGGAACGATCCAGTGGCGCGACGCGGTGGACATCGATTGGGGCACGCTGATGCTGTTCGGCGGCGGATTGAGCCTCGGCGGCCTCATGTACTCCACCGGGCTTGCCAAGAGACTTGCCGATGGGCTGCTGGGGGGCGAAAGCACTGCCGGAGTCTGGGAAATTACCGCAGTCGTTACGCTGTTTGCGATCCTGATAACCGAGACCACGTCCAACACTGCTGCCGCCAGCATGGTGGTGCCGATTGCCATCGCGGTGGCGCAGGCCGCCGGTGTTTCGCCCATTCCTCCTGCCATCGGGGCCACGATCGGCGCCAGCCTGGCGTTCATGTTGCCCGTCTCCACGCCCCCGAATGCCATCGTCTACGGCTCGGGGCGCGTCACGATCGTGCAGATGTTGCGCGCCGGGATCCTGCTGGATATCGTGGGTTACATGCTTCTTCTGATCATGCTGCGCATTCTCTGTCCCCTGCTGGGACTGGCATGAACAACAGTGCGGGCGCCTACCGGATCAGATACAACCGGGCAGGGTAGCCGTCGGCCCAGCGCGCGCCTTCCTTCGTAAAGAGCGCCTCGTCCTCGAGCCCCATGCTCGCCCTGGCATTGCCCCATTCGGGAACCGTGTGGGAGACGCTGAGTTCGATCGAATACGATGAGTTGGGATAGAGCGGATGCTCGCCCGTGCCGGGGACGAAATTCTGCTTCTCGACCATGCCGAGCATCATTCCCGAACCGTGCCCGTAATATCCGATCGGGTGCGAGTAGATGCTCCCTTCGATCCCTTCCGCCTTGGCTTTCCCGAGGGCGGAGACGAGAATCTCGTTCCCCTTGCGCCCTTCCTTCATCTCGCTGAGCAGGATTTCCTGAAGCCGGTGTCCCTTCCGCAGCAGGTCTTTCAATCCTTGCGGGGCATCCGACTCCCCCGGCATCAGCACATAGGCGTTGTGCTGCATGTCGGTGCAGAGATCAAGATAACGGAAACCGACATCGCAATGCAGGAGGTCGCCCCGGCGGATGACCCGGTCGTCCTTCGGGTATTTGGCTGCCTCTGCAGGGGAGCGCCGGATATCGATGGAGGGCTGAAACCAGGCCGTCAGGCCGAGCTTCGCGAGCCGCTCGCGATACCACCACTGCACGTCATCGGCTGTGGTGACATCCGGGGTGATAACCTGGTTTGAGAAAAACTCCTCGATCAGGTCGTGGCCGATGCCCGCCAGGTGCCGGTACAAACTCAACTCCATCGGGCTGCGCGTCTCGTACCAGCCGATACAGACCTTTTCGGCCGAAACCAGCCGTGCCTTGTGCTCCGGGTCGAGCGCCTGTTCGAGCTTGGCCTTGTGGAATGCCGAGAGTCCCAGGCCGTGCGAGAAGTCGTCATGGTATTCCCAGTGTTCGGCATAGTTGATCCCGATCTTCTTCGGGTTGTTCTTCCGGATGTAGTCCGCCACGGCAGTGAACTGAGCGTTTGCCCCCTTGTTTCGATATTCCGGCGTGAAAATGTTGGTGTACATCGGGCCGGCAGCTCCGGAACCGTGCCAGCTGGCCGTGAGTTTCCGGAAACCATCCGGGGCGTCGTGAAACATGAGAATCGAGAGCCGCCGCGCACTCATGCGCGGACGGGTGGTCAGGGTCATGAAAACCGGGTCTTCATCGTACTCGAAGCAGATGACGAGCCAGAGGTCGATTCCTTCGCGCCGCAGAATCTCGGGCAGGATATTGTCCAGCCGCCAGGACACGTACTCGTTGACGACTTCCGCCTGCCGCCGCTGGGTCAGGATGTTATCCACGTCCCTGCCGACGCCCATCGTCCGAGTCAGTTGGTCCCGGGAGGAGGCCGCCACGGCGGCCAGCAGCACAACCGCAATCAAAGCCGTCCATCGTTTCATTTTTTCCCCCTTCGTGCGATTCGCGAAATTATTCGTGGCTGCCTTCCCCATCTCCGGCAGGTTACTCCAGTCCCGGCATCCGGCGGATGGTTGCGCGCCTGGTCCACTTTTTGTCGCCGATCTCGAGCGTGATGACATATTCGCCCGGTGAGACCGTCCGGGCCATGCCACGGCCCGCAGGCCCACCGCCCCTGCCCTGCGGCGCCGCCGCCTGCCCTTGCGTTCGGCGCATGTCCCAAACCAGGGAATGCAGGCCCGGTGCGGATTTCCCTTCGAGTACGGCCATCTCCTCACCGTAGGGATCGGCGATGCGCACCATTACTTTCGCAGCGGCGGGCTTCCTCAGGAAATATTGGATCACTAGCCCGTTGGGCTCGTTTGGCGCGGTAAATTGCCTCTCTCCCTGATTCCCGTCGATGCCGGTGCGGCGCTGAACCCACTGGATCTTGCTTTCGATGTCGAAGAGAAACACTTCTTCCTTTCCGAACTCTTCTCTCATCCCCTGGAGCGGCGTGATGTCGGCAATGAAGAGGCCGCGCCCGTGTGTTGCGACCACGAGGTCGTTCTCCCTGGGATGAATCAGCAGGTCTGTGGCCAGCGCGTTTTGCGGGAGATTGGAGCCGAACGGAGCCCAGGTCTTGCCGCTGTCCAGGGTGGCAAAGACGCTCATCTCCGTGCCGACGAAAAGGAGATTCGGATTCTTGCGGTCCTCGGCAACGGCGTACACCGTGCCCTCGGGCAGGTCGCCCGTGACGGATGTCCAGGTCTTGCCGTGGTCCTCGGTCTTGAAGACATAAGGCTTGTAGACGTCGCGGTGCCAGCCGGCTTTGGTCACATACGCCGTCCCTTCCTTGTGTTGGGAAGGGAATACTCGGGTCACGAAATAGTCTGCCGGGGCGCCGGCCGCGTCAAGGCTCGCGGTCGCGTCGGTCCATGTGGCGCCTCCGTTCTGCGTGACCTGGACCTTGCCGTCATCCGACCCCGCCCAGAGGATTCCCGGGGTGACGGGAGATTCGGCTATGGTAGTCAGCGTGCAAAACTCGATGTTGCCTTTCAGCTTTTCCGGATCATTGGTCGTCAGGTCGGGGCTGATCTCCTGCCACGCGTCGCCGCGGTTCAGGGAACGGAAAACGACCTGGGCGCCGAAGTACAGGATCCGGCTGTTGTGCGGCGACAACGCGATAGGAGCGGTCCAGTTGAAGCGCAGCGCCGGCTGCTCTCTTGGCCGAGTCGGCCGGATGCTCCGGCTGACTCCGGTCTTCTGATCGATGCGCTGGATGGCTCCGTTCTGGGACTCGTTGTACAGCCACCGGGAATCCTCGGGATCTACGATATTGACCATGCCGTCACCCCCCCCGACTGAGCGCCAGTCGTTGCGGGTGATTACTCCGCCCAGGCCATTGGAGGGGACTTTCACGGACCCGTTGTCCTGCAGACCCCCGTATATGTTGTATGGTTCCTCCATATCCACACCGATGGCGTAATACTGTGCCAGCGGCAGGTGATCGAAGACATCCCATGTCCTGCCGAAATCGTAGGAAACGGCCAGACCTCCATCGCTTCCAAGGATCAGGTGATTGGAGTTCCTCGGGTCAATCCAGAATGCGTGATAATCGACATGGAATGAGGCGGCGATGTTCTCAGGCCCGGACCTGCCCCAGGTCCTGCCTGCGTCCGTGGATCGGTAAAAACTCACGTTCGGCACGTAGATGACCTTGTCGTCGTTGGGATCGACGTAGATCCAGCCGTACCACTTGCCGCCGCCGATGCTCTCCTTCTCCGAGTTCATTTTCACCCAGGTGTCGCCCCCGTCCTCGGAACGGTACACTTCGCCGCCGATGGAGCGGCTTCTTGCCGCTCCCTGGCGGCCTGCGGGCGCCGCGGCCTCGCCCGGCGCGGCGGGACGCGGGTTCTGATTGTCGATGACCGCATAGATGATGCGAGGATTCTTCGGGTAAATGGCCATGCCCAGCCGGGCCAGCTTGCCGGACGGCAGGCCGCCGGAAAGCCGCGTCCAGTTTTTGCCGGCATCCCTGGATCTGTAGATGGCGGTTTCGGGCCCGCCTTCGTCGAAATTCCACGGGATGCGCTGTTTGTCATAGGTGGCCGTGAATACGATGTTCGGATTCAGCGGATCGATGACCACGTCCACCACGCCGACCTTGTCCGAAATGAACAGGCTTTTTTCCCAGGTCTTCCCGCCATTCACGGTCTTGTACAGGCCCCTCTCCGAGTTGAAGGAGAAGTGGTATCCGACCGCCGCGACGTAGACCGTGTTGGGGTCCTTGGGGTGAATCGCGATGCGCCCGATGTGGCGTGTTTCGGTCAGGCCCATGTGGGTCCAGGTGTTTCCCGCATCCACGGACTTCCAGATGCCGAATCCGCGCAACGGGATGCGGCCCGATGCCGCGTCTCCCGTCCCGACCCAGAGCACATTCGGGTCGGATGGGGCTATGGCCGCATGCCCGATCGGCACCATGCTCTGGCCGGGGAGAAGAGACGTGAAGGTCGTGCCGTTATTGACAGTCTTCCAGAACCCGCCCGTGGACGGTGCGATGTAATAGTTGTAGGGATCTTTCTCGTTCACGACGACGTGCAGGACGCGGCCGTTCTGTCTTGCCGGGCCGATCGCGCGGAAGGAGAAGGACTTCATAATGCCCGGCAGCGAGACGTCCTGCTGCTCGACAGCCAGAGTCGGGCCGAGAGCAGCAGAGAGCAGGATGACAATTCCGAGGGCGCAAATCATTCTGGGGTTACAAACCATAAGGACTCCTTTGATCCGCCGGATGCAGAATCCGGCCGGAAACACCGAAAGGCCGCATGCGTTTTCCCGTGGCGGTAGTGCCACTGCCATTGCGTTATCGGCGAAAGAGCTTCTTATCACACTTGCCGGGA
>Ga0113563_10001432_pt1 | contig 13589 bp, 9 predicted proteins | sample Mud3Dept3metaG_FD_80117 | JGI IMG/M metagenome (GOLD analysis project Ga0113563, IMG submission 80117) | Freshwater wetland microbial communities from Ohio, USA, analyzing the effect of biotic and abiotic controls - Mud 3 Core 4 Depth 3... | ecosystem: Environmental > Aquatic > Freshwater >...
GCACCAGAACGTCCTCAACGTGAACGACGTGGAGGTCTTCGAGACGGTCCAGACCGACCCGGCGGGGCACACCTTCAACCTCCGCTGGACCTACACTCCGGCGGACACGACCCTGGCTAATCCGGCGCTGAAGGTGGAGAAGCACATCGCCCTCTGGGAGTGGACGTGGGCGGCGGGCACGCGAGCCGGGAAGCATGAGGTGATCCTGGCGGTGAAGAACCTGCGAGAGGTGGGCTAGATGGCGCGGAAGCCTCGTCCGGTGCGGCTGTTGGACACCACGGCCCCCCACGATCTGCCCAACGGGACGCGGCGGCCCCCGCTCGGGCCAGTCCCCGACTGGCCGGGGCGCAAGATCGTGCCGCCCCGGCGGCCGGAGCGCCCGCCGACGGAGCGTGACGCATGACCCCGACCCTGGTCGCCGGGATCCCCTGGTGGTACTTCCCGGGGCTGACCGCCACTGCGGAGTGGGGCGGCTATCCGGGCAGCTTCGGCGTGCCGGCAGACGGCAATCTCTGCCTCCTGTTCATTACGCACACCGGGGCGGGGAACTGCGTGCCCCCGGTCGGCTGGACACAACGCTTCGCGGAGACGGACGGCACGCGCCGTTGGGAACTCTGGTGGAAGTGGGCGGCGAGTGAGCCAGACACCTACCTGATCACCGGCTTGGGCGGATCGGGCTACACCACGGCGCTCACCCTGCAGGCCTTCGGCAACATGGTCGGGAGCGGCGATCCGTTCATCGGGTCGATCGTGACGCGGAAGGCGGCGGCGAGCTACACGATGATCCATGCGGCCCCGACGACGACCGGGCCGCGGCAAGCCCTCCTGCACTGGTTCGGCGGCCTCCCGGCCTCCTACGTCGGGACGAACAGTTTCGCCCTCTACTATGGGGCGTCGGCGAGCGTCTTCCCAGGGACGACAGGCGCGGGAGCGCCGGACATCCAACTCTGGCGGGGGAGCCTGACGTTGTCGAGCGGCGGCACGACGCCAGCGGGTGGCCTCCTCTACGACGTGAAGGAGCGGGCGGGGTTCCCCGGCTACCTCTGGGTGCAGGCCCCGACCGGATCCACGCTGTTCGCCGCCTCCGTCGTCATTCAAGGGCAGCCGGATCCCGCGACCGTCTCCCGCTACTACCTGACGCACACCGAGCCCCGCCGCTACCCCGCGCAACTGCCAGAGACGGGGACGTGGGGGGATCTCGTCACGGGAGAGACCGCCGAGCACGCAGAGTCCCAGTTTGGGGCGTTCGAGTTGAATGGCGACGGGCTGCACGGGGGCGTGGTGACGCACAACATCACGTCGACCAACCGGCAGCACGGGCGGGTGCGCGTGGACCGCTGGGTCACCCCGCCCTTGGCCGCGCAAACGATCTCCGGCACGTTGAACTTCGTGGGGCGGTTCGGCTGCGCCAAGGTCGGCGACGAGCCGGGGTCGGAACTCTTTGGCCCGGCCGAGGTCCGGATGGCCTTCCACGTCGTCGTCGTGGATCAGGCCGTGACGACCGTCAAGCAAGTGCTCGTGGCGGACTACACCGATTCGGCGATCTGGACGTGGGTTCCCCTGATCCCGGGATACACCGCGATCGAGGGGCGTACCCTGGCTACCCCGATGACCCTCAGCGCCACGATCGACGCGGGGGACCGGATCCTCATCGACCGGGGCGTCGAGATTGAGATCGACCCCTGGCCGACGCCGCTCCAACTCACCGAGCAGCTGCGGAAGGAGAACTACTGGAACATCTACGCCAGCAGCGGGTCGCAACTTTACACGAGCAACACGCAGACGAGCAGCGAACTCCCGGCCGGTGACGACGTCGTCGGCTACAACGACTACATCACGCCCGGGCGCCGGGCGGCCTACTTCCAGTTCAGCGCGGCCCTGACCGAACTGGGGATCCCAATAGCGGCGACCCCAACGAACGAGTCTGCGGTGACGGCCCTGCCCCTCGTCGTCGGCACGCCGTGGGCGGGGATTGTGGATGGGCGCTCGCTAACGAGTGGTGCCCGGCGCCTGTATTGGCAGTGGACGGCCCCGACCTCCGGCTGGCATACGTTCCGGCTGCACGGGTCGGGGTACCCGGTGGCCATCACATTCGCCCCCTTTGACTACGGGATCCTAATTGGCCTGACGACGGCGTACTGGTGGGCCAACGGGAACCAGGGTCTCTTGACCATTGACGCCACGGCGGGGGAGACCTACGTCGTGGAACTCAGTCCGCTCATCCGGCAGTCCAGTTTTTCCACCTACTCGAACCAGAATTGCTATGCCGGGGGCTACCTCCGGCTGGAACTGTCGAAGTTCCTCCCGTTGGCCGATGACGATGTCATCGTAGCGGCCCACGGGGTGCTCGCCCGCTACACGAAGACGGGCGTCCTCGCGCACGTCGACACGGCCTTCCTCACCTATGAAATCTCGGGACTAGCGATCGACTACAGCCTCCGCCCCGTCCTCATGGGGCTGATCGGGGATGGGGATCAGTACCACACCGCCCCTCGGCTGCTCGTCGCCTTGTTCGGCCTGGACATTGTCTACCTCCTGGATCTGGAAACCTTCTCCAGTGACAACAGCGGGATCGCCTTCTACAGCCTCTACGACGGGTATGGCGACAATGACCCGCAGCTCCTGGCGAGTCTCGCGGCGGACTACGCGGGGAACTTCTACGCGGGCTGGTTCGGGAGTGGGTTCACCTGGGCGGTGTCCTCGGACAACACCTTCCTCTATACCCCCGCCCGTGCGGGCACCGCCGACATCGTGACGTGGGACGTGGCGACCGCCGATAGCAACCCCCCGTGGGATCCCGTGCCCCGGACCCGCTTCACCGCAGACGTTGAGGCCGGTGGGACGAACTACATCGAGTTCACCCCCGACGGTCAAGAACTCTGGTATGCCTCTGGGCGCTGGTATGTCCCGGCAGGCGGAACGCAGATCAAGCGCCTGCAGGTCGGGCCGCCGATGAGTCAACTGGCGGACCATGCGCTCGTGCCCCTGGATGGGGATACGTACACGGGGATCAAGGGCCTGTTCCCCCTCCCCGATGGCGGGTGCCTCGTCTGTACCGGGGCCAAGGTACAGCGGACGGACGCGGGCGGGGCGGTCGTCCAAACCTACATCCCCACCCCGGCGGCCTACGCGATCACCGACGTGGAAATCCAGCGGGACAGTCTGGCGTTCTGGACGTTCGACTGGTGGACGCTGCGCCTCTACCAGTTCGATCCAACGACGGGCGAGCAGCTGCGGTGGGTGGAGTCCTGGCTACCCGTAGGGACCTCGACCAGCTTGGTGGTCGTGCGGTCCGAACCCGGGATCCTCCCGCCGATCCCGCCGACTGGGCTGCCTGGCTGCCCGACCGATCTGCTCCTGAGCGCGGGCAGTGATCTCTCAGGCTGTCCGGCGACTCTCACCGAGATCGTCCCGCCGTTGCCGTAAACTGAGGCTGCCATGCCCTACCAGCGTCGGACGTGGGAAGACGTCGAAGCGGCCCTGAACGACCGCTGGGACGAGGTGCCCTTCTGGACGCCTGAGGAAGCCCGGCTGGCGTTCAACGAGGGGCTGCAGACCTTCAACCTCCTCACCGGGCGCTGGCGGACGGCGATCACCCTGGTGACGGTCGGCGGCGTGGCGGACTACGTACTTCCCAGTTCCCTGCTCTACCGCACGCGGGTGCAGGTGGACGGCCGGGCCCTCAGCCCCGCCAGCCGGGTGGAGCTGAACCTCTCCCGCCCCTACTGGCGGACGGAGACGACCGCCTCGGGCGGAGACGTGCCGACCCGGATCACCCTCTGGGCCCCCATCGACCTCTGGACGATCCGCCTCTGGCCGACGCCCGCCCTCGGGGGCAGCGTGATCACCGTCGACGGCGTGTCGGCCACCCCCCAGCTCCGCTACGACGGCCAATACGTGGACCTGGGGGAGGAGGCCTTCGCGGCCCTCCTCGACTATGCCCTGCACGTCTGTGCCTTCGCCAAGGGCGGCCCGTTCTTCCAGGCGACCCTGCCGCACTTCCAGCGGTTCCTCGCCTACTGCGGGGAGGAGAACGGCCAGATCCTCACCTCGACCACCTACCGACGGTTCTGTGGGCTGGAGCGCCGGGATCTCCAGCCGCATCGCCGCCAGACGGCGGAGCGTCCCGCATGACCGACCAAGAACTGCTGGAGCAGATCCAGTATGCCGTGGTGGAGCCGCCCGACGGGGGCGCCAGCTGGCCCTCCGGCCTCTGGACGGCCGCCGAGGTGCTGGAGTACTGCAACCAGCGGCAGGACCGCCTGCTGAAGGAGACCCACCTCAAGACGACGGTGGTCGCCCTCACGGGGCCGCTGGCGGGGGCGACGACGACCACCCTGCCCGCCGATTGGCTGGGCACGCAGGAGGTCGTCTGGCACGACCTCGCCGACACGCTGCCCTACTGGGTCCTCCACCGGGCGGACCGGTTCGAGATCGACCACTACGGCGACGTCTGGGGGTCGACGCCCGCGACCCGACCGTCGGTCTACGCCGAGTATGACGACCCCACCCTCGTCCTGCGGGTGGCGCCCCCCGCGACCGTCGACAGCACCCTGGAGCTGCGCTACGTGGCCCAGGGGACGCGCCTGACGGGGGACGGGCTCTCGCTCACGGTCCCCGACGATCTCGCGCCCTGCGTCAAATACGGCGCCCTGGCGGCCATGCTGGGGAAGGACGGCCGCGCCCAGGACCTCGCCCGGGCGGCCTACAGCGAGAACCGCTACCAGTTGGGGATCGACCTCGTCCGGATCATGCTGGGAGGCTTCGGTGCCTGAGCAGGCCTCGGCTCGCGGGAACGTCATCACCAGCGCCCCGTTCGAGGCGCCGTTCGACACCACCATCCTGCCGCTGGGCGTGGGCGGACTGCAGCTCAACCCGGCGGCCGATGTGGTCACGCCGACCGACTACCAGCGGCTGACCAACGTCACCCATGAGACCGACCGGGAGCTGACGGCCCGCGCCGGCCTCACGGCACTGGCGACGGTGGGCCAGCCGGCCGTCCACACCCTCCAGCGGGTAGCCGACCCGGAGGCGGGCACCTGGACGCGGCTGGTGGGGGCCGGCGGATCGATCTACCGCGGCACCAGCGGGGCCCTCACGGCGATCGACGCCGGCTACTCCGGCGACCCGCTGACCCTCGTGCCCTACCGCCCCCCGCTCTCCGGCGACCCGTGGGTCTTCGTCGCCGACCGCTGGCGGATGCGGAAGATCCGCATGGACGGCCTGACCCTCCCGATCGGGCTGCCGGCCCCCGGCGGGGCCTGCGCGGCCGTCCTCGGGGACCACTGGCGGACCCAGATCGCGGCGGTCGACCCGAACTTCAACTACGAGAACCCCGGCGTCGACGACGGCACGGCGGGGCCCAACTGGCAGGGGAACGCCGGGGAGGACTTCTCCGACCCCCCGGTGGCCACCGACCCCGGGCTGGTCCCCCCGCTGGGCAGCGCCGAGTTCATCACCGTCCCCGGCAGCGCGACCAGCGCCTACTGGACTTTCTGGGGCCTGGGCATCAACCGGGACCTCTCGACGGTCGGCGGGCAGCCCGCCAGCGACGACGACCTGCTCCACTGCGTCATCAAGTTCTCCCACCCCCAGGACATCGCGGAGGCCCGCCTCTACGTCGTCGTTGCCGACAACTTCAACCCGGGGATCCTGCCGGGTACCGACCCGACCAATGCCGCCAACGGGGACTTCTACGTGAAGTCCTTCCGCCCGGCGGACATGACCGACTACATCCAGAGCCTGCAGGCGCAGATCGAGGCCGCCGAGACCGCCCGCCTGCGGAAGCTGCGGGAGGACAGCCTCAAGGACGCCGGCACCGCCGACAGCCGGGAGAGCTGGGGCAGCCTCTGGGCCGCGATCGACAAGGGCCGGCAGATCGGGATCGAGACCGGCACGGGCGTCAACGAGTTCATCGAGCTGGGCATCACCGGGCGGCCCCTCCGCCGGGGGGACTTCCAGCGGGTCGGCCTGACCGATGGGCGAGACTGGGGGACGGTCACCGGCCTGGTGCTCTACGTCCAGACGCGGGAGGACGTGGCGACCCCCGTCGGCTTCACCTTCATCGAGTGCTACCTGCAGGGCGGCGCCGGCCCCGACACCAGCACGCCGGGGATGCTGGCCTACGACTGGCGCTACACCCACTACGACCCCCGCACCGGGGCCGAGAGCAACCCCAGCCCGGAGATGGACGAGGGCGCCCGCCTGGATCCCCTCCGCCGCGCCTGCGTGCTCACGCCGGACGCCTACGGAGACGGGGCCGTGCGCCAGCGGTTCTACCGCCGGGGCGGCAGCCTCACGGCCGACTGGTATTACCTCGGGGAGAACGGCAGCGACGGCGGGAGCTTCACCGACGACCTGACCGACGACGCGATCGTCACGGCGGGCACGGTGGCGCTGGACCACCACCAGCCGGTCTCCACGGTCAGCGATGCCGGGGCCACGATCGACGCCCAGGCGGTGCCGGTACTCTTCGGCCCCTACGACGGGATGCTCTTCGCGCTGGGCGACCCCCACCGGCCCGGCGACGTCTACTGGTGCCTCCCCGATCAGCCGGACCACTGGCCGCCCAGCCAGCACTACGAGGTGACGGCGCCCTCTGAGCCGCTGCTGGCCGGGGTGGTCTATGCCGGGCAGCCCTACGTCGCCTCCGCCGACCGCTGGTATGTGCTCTACCCGAGCCTGACCGGCACCTCCACCGATGTCCGCGCCGTCCCCACGCCCTGCACGCGGGGGCCGGCGGGCCGCTGGGCCACCTGCCTGGGCCCGGGCGGGATCTACTTCCTCGCCAAGGACGGCGTCTTCCGGATGCAGGGCGGGGCCGAGGAGCTGCTCTCCACGGCGATCACCCCGCTGTTCCGCGGAGAGACCCGCCACGGCTACGCCCCGATCAACTTCGCGGTCCCCACCGCCCTTCGGCTCTTCGTCCACCAGGACCGCCTGTGGTGCTGCTACGAGGACACGGCGGGCCAGCGGCAGGTGATGGTCTACCACCTGCTCGCGCAGACCTGGGAGCACTACAACTTCAGCAAGGTCATCAGCTGCGGCCACGCCGAGGCTGGCGTCAGCCCGGCGAGCCTCCTGCTCGGCAGTGCCACCCTGTCCAGCGTTTACACCTACGGGGGGACGTCGGATGCCGGGGACGCCATCGCCTGCACGGCCCAGACCGGCGACCTGGATCTCGGCCGCCCGCGGGAGGACAAGCTCCTCGGAGACCAGATCCTCGACGCCGACATGCAGGGGGTGACCGGGACCCTGCAGAACTTCCTGAACCACGGCACGGTCAGCAACCCGACGCAGGCGTTCGGCGGCGCGACTGGCCGGCAGCGGATCATCTTCGACGGCTTCGGCACGACCCCCCAGAAGGCCCGGACGGTCTCCACCCGGCTGACGTGGTCCAGCGACAGCGCCCGGCCCGTGCTCTACCAGCTCGGCCTCGCCGTCACCCCACAGCCGGACATGACCGTCAACCGGGTGACCAACTGGGACGACCTGGGCCACCCCGACGAGTCCTACGTCACCGGGATCACGCTGGACGCCGACACGGGGGGCACCGACCGCCTGCTCTACTTCGAGCGGGACTGGGCGGGGGCCGTCTCCACCCTCCACAGCGCCATCATCAACTGCGCGGGCCGGCACAAGGTGAAGTTCAGCTGGCCGGCGCTGCCCGCCCACAAGGTCCGCATCCGCCCCGACCAGCACTGCCGCCCGTGGATTCTCTACAAGGCGGACTGGATCAGCGTGAAGGAGCCCCCGCGGATCGCCCGCTGGGACATCCACTACGAGACCGACGGGGACCAGTACTACACGGGGATCGACCTCTACTGTGACACGGGCGGGGCGGAGAAGCAGATCCAGATCGAGGTGGACGGGGTGGTCCTGAACGCCCCCGCGACGGGACTTCCCTTCTGGGCCGTCACGACCACGCGCCGAACGTGGGTCCACCTCACCCTGCCGTGGGGCCGCGGGCACGTCTTCCACCTGATCGCCCTCGACGACAACCCCGGCCTGCTCTACAGCCACAAGTGGTACACCGACCCGGAGCCCAGCGAGCAGACCAACTGGAACCAGAACTTCACCATCCACGGCACCCGGGCGGACAAGTGGTACAAGGGCGTCGTCCTGGAGTGCGACACCTTCGGGCAGAACAAGACGGTGACGCTGGAGCTGGACGGCACGGTGGTGCAGACGCTGACGGTCAACGCCAGCGGGCGGCGGAGCCTCCACTTCAGCTTCGAGCAGCGGCTGGGCCGGGTGTTCCGCCTGTTCCCCATCGACCATCAGCCCGGCCGCCTCTATAGCTGGCAGCCGATCTTCGACGAGGAACCCTTCCAGCTGGCCCGTTGGGAGACCCAGGAGACCGACCACGACCAGCGGGGCTTCCAGATCCCGATCGAGGCCCAGATCACGCTGAAGAGCACCGCGGCGGTCACCCTCAGCCTGACGGCCTACCCCTCGCAGGAGGCGCACACGCTGGTGGAGTCCCCCCGCTGGACGGAGACCTACACCCTCCGGGCGACCAACGGCATCAAGGACAAGCGGTTCGTCCCCTTCAAGGCCCGGAAGGGGGTGCTCTTCAAGTACGTGTTCACCAGCGACCAGCCGTTCTACCTCTACCAGGAGGAGTCCCACGTCCTGATTCAGCCGTGGGGGGCCGAGCAGCCGATCGTGGTGCGCCCGTTTGGCAATGCCGATGCCGACCGGACCCGGACGATGATCCACAGCCAGATCGCCGCGGGGCGAGCTGGCGGAGGGACTGCCTGATGCCACCTGTCCTTCGCCCCAAGCCCCCACGGGTCGTCACCCAGGCCGAAGCGCAGCTGAACGACGCCTGGACGTCGCTCAAGGCGGCCACGCCGTTCCCCTCCCAGCAGGGCCTGCAGCTGCTGGAGCTGCTCAACCCCCTGCAGTCCTCGGGCGACCCGGCGACCGACCTGGGCAGCACCGCCTTCTCGGGTACTCCGGCCGGGGCCATGGGCGGCCTGCTGGGGCTGCTGATCAAGCGGTTTGGCCCCCTTCCCCGGCTGGTCACGCTGGATGCGGCCGGGGACCTCCGCTTCATCACCCCCGTGCGGCGGCAGATCCAGCAGATCGCCGCGGAGGCCAAGCGGCAAGGCGTGAAGTTCATCGACTGGGTCGGCGGCCAGGAACGGCTGGCCGAGGCCTTCGGCCCCGGGCAGGGCGTCGACGCGGCCACCAACGCCCGCCGCTACACCCGAGGGTTCGGCGCCACGTCTCCGTTGACCGACAGCTGGCGGAACGCCAAGGAGGCGCTGGACGCCTACGAGGTGTACCGACGGGGGGAGGAGTTCACGCGGGAAAACCTTCGCGCTCGCAGGGTGACCAACGTCCCGAGCAAACTGCCCAACCTCAAGCGAGCCTACAGCGATCAGCCGCTATTGGCGGAAGGCCACCAGAAGAAGACCAACGCCCTCGGGAACCTGCTCGTCGGCGACCCTCGGGAACCCCCCGGGATCATCCCCTTCGACCGGGTGGCGCTCTACGGCGTCGGGGCGGACAGCAACGAGATTGAGTCCGCCTTGCCGGCCATGAAGCAGTATCTGGCGGCCCTGCAGGGCGTCTCGCCCCGGCAGATCGACGACAGCCTGGCCTATGCCGCCTACGAGCGGCTGCTCAACCGGGAGCTGCAGGACGTCTACGACGCCCCGACGACGCAGGCGGGCCGCCGCTTCGGGCAGTGGTGGGATAGCACCCGGGAGGTGGCCGGCGTGCCGCCGGGGGCCTCCCATCTCTCCGTCCTCAACGACCTCGGCCTGCTGCGCCCCGGGGCCCTGTCGACCCCGGAAGCCGTCGCCGGGGCCGCCCGGGCCGTGCCCCTCAACAAGCCCCCGATCGTGATGCCCGAACGGCCGGCGTGGCCGGTGCGGCCAGATGAGCACGCGGCCTTGCTGGAGTTCCTCGCCGGGTCGAAGGCGGCGAAGAAATGACTCGCACCCGCACCTACCCGCACGTCGCCCAGATCGGGGACTTCCCCACCCAGCAGACGGTCCGCCTCCTCTGGGAGCGGGTGATGGCGATGGAGGAGACTCTGACGGCCCAGGCCAGCACGATCCAGCAGCAGGCTGGCACGATCCAGACCCTCCAGACGCAGGTCACCCGCACGGCCCGGGATGCCCGGGAGGCCCTGATTACCGCGGGGCAGGCGGTGGGGGTCGAGGGCGTGAGCGGCGGTGGGGGTGGTGGGGGCGGCTGCCCGGACGACGGCCTGTTTGCCGCGGGGGTCGCTGCGGCGCCGGCCACCGGCCACCCGGCGGGCGGCCTCCCGCTGGACGCGCAGACGGCCGGGAAGATCGTCGGCGGCACGGGCCAGGAGTTCTCCAGCCTGCTCGCGGCGACCGTCAATCTCGCCGCCCGCGAGTCCAACGCCGACGCCCTGATCCGGCGGATGATCTGGCACCTGAATCAGTATGGCTTCGTGGCCGGTCGACAGCAGAACCCCTCCGGCCTGATCTCCAAGGACAAGGTCGCCGTCACGATCGGCGGCACGGCGTTCGCCTACGATGTCCTGAGCAGCCTGAACGCCTACACGGTCCCGATGACGGTGACCGGCGGCCGGGTGTGTCCGGCCAACTTGCAGTCCGATGCCGGACTGCCCGACTGAGATCCGATGACCCGCATCCTCCCGCCCGACGAGTGGCCCCGCCTCCTGGCCTTCTCCCCGTTCAAGGAGCATGGGCTCCCCCAGCAGCCCGCCAGCTGGCGCATCCTGGTTCACGAGGTCGAGGGCGAGATCGTCGGCTTCATCTGCCTGTTCGACTGTGTGCATACGGATGGGTGGTATCTTGACCCTGCCTACCGCCAGCACCCCGGCGTGCTGCGGAGCCTGATCACCGGGATGCTGACGACCCTCCGGGAGGCGGGCGTCGAGGGGGCCTTCTGCATGGTGCCCGACGAGCTGGCCAGCCAGCAGGGGATCGTCGAGCGGTTCGGCTTCGTCCCGGCCGCCGGGAAACTGTATCTGCTGGCGGTCCCGCCAGCTCAGGAGGGGTGAGATGGGGTTCATGGCACCAGCCGTACCGTGGATCATCAAGGGCGGCACCATGCTCGGGGGCGCCCTGGCCTCCAAGTGGGGGCAGGGGCAGGCCATGAAGCGGTCCCCCGAGGAGGCGGCAGCCCTCGCCGGCGCCCAGGGCGCCGCGGGCGACCTGCGGACCATGAGCAGCGGGCTCTACGCCCGCGGGGGTGAGGCCCTCGGCAAGAGCCTGCCCTACATGACGCAGGCAGGAGACTACTGGTCCACGCTGCTGGGCGGCAACCGTGGGGCCGCTGCCCTGGCCACCGCCGCCCCGCGGGCGGCGATCACCGACCAGGCCCGGGGGGCGGAGCGGTTCCTCCAGCGGAGTGGCGTCCGCGGGGGCGCGGCCGACGTCGCCAAGGCGGAGATCGGCCGGGACCGCTTCAACCAGATCGCCCAGCTGACCGCCGGGGTGCAGCCGGCCGCCGCCATGCAGCTGGGCCAGCTGGGGACGCAGTTCGGGCAGCTGGGCTCCACGCTGGCCGGGCAGGGCACGGCCGCCGCGGAAGGTGCCGGGCGGATCAACACCAACCTGCTCGGGCAGGGCTTCCAGAACCGCAGCTACGCCCGCGGGGAGGGCCAGGAGTTCGGCAAGGAGATGGGCGGCCTGCTCTTCGACATCCTGAACACGAAGAACAAGAAGGGCGCCCCGTGGTGGCTACCCGGGGCCGTGCCCGGCGGCGGGACGTCGGGCGGCAGCGGCGTCAACGTGGGAACGCTCAGCCAGCTGCTGGGCCCGGCCCTCTGGGGGCAGCGGTAAGGGGAGGGCATCATGGGCGACTGGCTCACCGGCCTCGTGCAGGGCTTCCAGGGCCGCAAGGGCGTCATCGAGCAGGAGAACCTCCAGCGGGCGCAGCTCGCCGCCGCTCGGGAGGCCAAGATTTACGAGGCACTGCTGGACTCCCCCGATCCCCAGGTGCGGTCCCTGGCGGCCACCGGCCTGCTGCAGACGGGCCAGCCGGCGGCGCGGAAGGGTGGGCTGGCGGGCTACCTCGGGGAGCTGGAGCAGAGTCCGATCTTCCCGACCCTCCTGCAGTATGCCCAGACGCCGCAGACGCGCACGCGGGAGGTGGAGGAGGCGGGGCCGTGGGGCATGGCTGGGACGCCGGAGGGGCTACCCGCCCGGGAGCCGATCCTGCCGTCGCTGCCCGCGATCCAGCCGATGGTACCGACCCCGCCGGGGGCCCAGCCGGCCGCCCAGGCGCCGACCGCGGTGACCTCGACGACCGCCGGCCCCCCGACGCCCGTGCAGTATCGGGCGCTGCCCACCCCGCCGGGGACAGAGCAGGCGGTCCCGCCGCCGACGCGGACGGAGACCACGACGGCTCTCCCGCGGATGTTCCCGACAGGAGAGGACAAGGCGCAGGGGGCCATCCAGGGGAAGATCGCCGGGTTCATCGAGACCTACCGGATGTACACCGGGCAGGAGCCGCCGCCGGAACTGGTCAAGCAGTTGATCCTGGAGCTGGCGGGGGCCAACACGATGGGGGGCCTCTACGGCCGTGGGGGCGGCTTCCAGTCGATCGCCGGAGAGATCGTCAACCCAGACGGCAGCACGGTCCCGGCCTGGGGCGTGTTCGACCGGGCCGCCGGGGTCTACAAGGACCCGGAGACCGGCCAGCCCCTGGACAACTTCCGCCCCCGCACCACCACCGGCTCCCGCTCGATGGGCACTGACCGGGAAGCCCTGGCCCGGGCGTACTACGGGCGGCCCTACGCCTCCCTGACGCAGATCGAGCAGCAGGATGTCATCAACCGGGAGACCGGCCTGATCCGGGAGCAGGCGCGAGAGGCGAAGATGGGTGACTACGAGGCCCTGTCGGTCAAGCCCTTCTCGCCGCAGGAACTCCTCACCACGACGATGAACTTCCAGGAGAACTGGGACAAGGTCTCTCTCGCCGCCCGGGGCACGCAGGAGGCCCTCGGCAAGATGGAGGAAGGCTACGTCCAGTACCTCTCAGGCAACAAGGCGGCTGGGTCAGAGGCCCTCGTCGTCACATGGCAGAAGGTGCTCGACTCCCTCTCGGTCGTCCGGGAGGCGGAATACCTGCGGCCGGGGCAGAACCAGTCCTTTGAGAACCGGGTCCGAGGCATCCTGGCCCGCCTGATCGAAGGCGGCACGAACATCCCGCCGGAGGAGCTGGGGACCTACATCGAGGTCGCCCGCGGCCTGAACGCCGTGATGCAGAGCAATCTGGCGCCCTACCGGGAGCGGATCGTCAACACCATCAAGGCCAACCCTCAGCTGAAGATCGACCCGGCCACGATATACGGGCCCTCGACGCTGGGGTTGCCCCCGACCTACTCGCCGGAGGGGCGAGTGGAGACGCTGGCCCCGACGCCACCTCCCGCGCCGACGGCCACCGCACCGGTGACGCCACCGACCTCCGCGGTCACCGGAACTCCGCCGCCCACTTCGGCGACCGGCGCAGCGCCAACGGCCGCCACGTCCGCCTCCCTGCCCGGCCCGCCCCCGGCTCCCTGGCAGGCGACGGATTTCAAGGTCGGCGAGACGATCGAGGACAAGAAGGGGCAGAAGTACAAGGTGATGAGC
>Ga0113563_10001434_pt1 | contig 13587 bp, 11 predicted proteins | sample Mud3Dept3metaG_FD_80117 | JGI IMG/M metagenome (GOLD analysis project Ga0113563, IMG submission 80117) | Freshwater wetland microbial communities from Ohio, USA, analyzing the effect of biotic and abiotic controls - Mud 3 Core 4 Depth 3... | ecosystem: Environmental > Aquatic > Freshwater >...
GTATTTGGGCAGGAAGTTTTGTAATGATAGCATTGATCTCAGAAGCTGCACTGCTATTAGTCGCAGCCCAGGCCGGGTTTATTGATGGCCCCAGAATTATGGCAAACATGGCAATTGATCACTGGTTCCCCAAAAGATTTGCCTCTCTGAGTGACCGGCTGGTATCAATGAACGGGGTATTATTAATGGGACTCGCATCAATAGCAATTATGATTGTTACAAGGGGATCAGTTGCAATCCTGGTAATACTATATAGTATAAATGTGTTTATAACATTTACAATCTCTCAATTGGGGATGGTAAAACACTGGTGGCTTATGAGAGATAAGGATTCGCAGTGGATGAGGAAATTAAGCATTAATGGCATAGGTTTAGTACTTACCTCATTTATTCTGATATCAGTTGTTATTCTTAAATTCGGACAGGGGGGCTGGGTTACACTGATTATTACCGGTCTGCTTGTTCTCCTGGCTATCAATATAAAGCGACACTATTTCAGAGTGGCTTTAAAACTTCAGAAGTTGCGGTTAAACGCATATTCAGAAATTGAAAGTCTGGTAGGTCACCGTCTGTATGAAGATAATAGTATAAAAAAAATCCCTTTTAAAAAAGAAGGAAAAACCGCAATAATCCTGGTTAGCGGTTTTGGCGGAACTGGATTGTATACCTTTCTGAGAATACTTGAGAACTTTAAAGGTGTCTACAGTAATATAGTATTTATAAGAGTCGGAATTGTCAACTCCAAGATTTATAAAGGCAGAGAAGAGCTGGAACATTTTGAAATGCAGGTCAAGGAAGATGGTGGGAAATATGTGAAGATAGCCAATCAGTTTGGTCTGTATGGTAAGAGTATCTGGACAATTGGGACAGACCCGGTAAATGAAATATACAGGATCGTAAAAAGAATCAGACCTCGTATATCCGGAGCCACATTCTTTGGCGGGCAACTAGTATTCTCAAAGACCTTTTACCTGTCAAAATTACTTCATAACCACACAATTTTCTCGGTTCAAAAACGGTTTTTCAAATTTGGGATCCCAATTGTAATCTTTCCAATAAAAATTGATTAACCTGCTTTTTTGTTATTAATACTTTCCGGTTAATAACTCCGTTTAAATAAACAAACAAAGACTTATTTCTGTTTTCGTGGAAGTTAGTTATCTTCATCCTTGAAATTCAGAAAGGAAAATATGAACAGATTAAATTGTATACTGCTTCTTTTAACCTTATCTTTAAATAGTTGCATCAAAGAAGAATTTGATCCGGCTAAATTCGATGCTTCACTAAATTTGAAACCGGGACTGGCAGTTCCGGTAGGCTTTTCTCATCTTGAAATAGAAAAATACCTCACTGATTCTGCTTATGCTGATCAGCTTCACATCGGTGAGGATGGGTTCCTGAGTCTTTATTACTCAACAAATGTTGTCTCCGGAACTATGAGTGATCTTCTCTCCTTTCCTCCAATAAGTGTTAACAATACACTTATAAATTCTACAGGTCTGACTATTGATCTTCAGCTTCCCGGCACATCTCTCGATATAAGTGATTCAATCTCAGTCCCTGTCACTCTGGTTCAGACGACAGCAAGGCTCGACAGTATCCATCTCCTGACAGGGACTCTACAAGTGGACATAACATCTACAAATATTAATGGTACAGTAATATACCTGTTCCCTGGTTTGAAATTAAATGGCCTTCCATACACAATAACGAGGAATTTTTCAAACCCTGATTTCACATTAAATCTTGCAAACTATTCAATAATACCTGAACATGATGCCGGGGGAAACAATATTTTAAAATGCTTTCTTTCTGTTCATCTTCAGAATCCTTCCGGTCCGGTAAGTGCCGGATCCTTAATATTCAGCAGCCAGGTAAATCTTACTGCATTAAGTTATGAAACAATCTATGGTGACTTCAGCGGATATAATATAAGTCTCCCTCCATTTAACTTTGCCACTGACTTCTTCAGCAAGATCGATGGTGGCCAGTTTGAATTCTTTGATCCGAAACTTAAACTTCTGTTCACTAATTCAGTTGGCGTCCCTCTTGCCCTGTCATTTAACAGGTTCGATGCAGTTGACCGTAACAATAACCGGTTGCCTTTAACAGGTACCGGGGTACCCTTGCCGACCAATCCCAAAATCATTGGTTATCCATCGCTTAACCAGGCAGGACAGACAATCAATGACAGTCTTATTATTGACAGAACAAATTCCAACCTTCCTGCACTGCTAGCCTCTAATCCCGATTCAATTAGCATGTCAGCTTCAGCCGGGATAAATCCGGTTTCCGGAAACACAACTACATTTATTAATCATGATTCAAACTATGATGTTACAGCAGCGGTTGAATTACCTCTCTGGGGGAAAGGTGAATTTCTGATCATGTTTGATACAATGAAGTTTGATTACCTCAGTACAACCTTGCCTGCACCTGAGGAGCTTGAAAGGGTGATAGTGCGGATAAATATTACTAATTCATTTCCAGTCGCAATGAATTCCCAGATTTTCATGCTGGATGAGAACCATGTACTACTCGATAGTCTGTTCACTCAGGAGTTAAAGATTGAGGGAGCCTCAGATACCAATAACGATGGCATGGCTGATCCTCACCAGCAGGATATGATAGATGTAGATCTTCCAAGATCCAAAATAGATATTCTCAACAATACATACTTCCTTGTTACCAGAGGCAGAATTACAACTACTGATTTCCCTGTGAAGGATGTAAAGTTCTATATATCATATTATATCGATTATAATATCGGTTTGATTGCCCAGTTAAAAATCAAAACCGGATTATGATGAAGAAACCGAATCTATCAGATTTAATCCTCCTTTCCTTCATTCTGCTTAACCTTTTAACGTACAGTGTTAAAGCACAGGATAATACCCTTTATCTCATGCCTGGTATCCCACAGGCAAATCAGCTCAATCCGGCTTACATGCATCCTTGCCGGGTATATATTGGACTGCCGGTAATATCTGCCTTGAAACTTAATATCCGCAATTCAGGATTTGGATTTCATGATGCCATTCGTTCAGGAACCGGTTCTCAATCAGGGACATACTTTCTTGACCTTGATAACCTTGACAGGAAACTGAGGAGGATGAATTATTTCCGGACAGACCTCGGTATTGACCTGTTGGGATTCGGATTTGCTCTTAAGGAATGGTATTTAACATTCGGGATTATAAATCATTCAGAATTACGGGTTGCTTATACTGACGATGTTGCTTCAGTGAAGGATGGCAACTGGGATTTTGCTGCTAATGAACCAATACCTGTCAAACTTAACGGAACAGGCCTTGATCTCACTATATGGAACTCAATAGGTGTGAGTGCTGCCAGAGAATTATTTGACGGACTGAAGGTTGGAGCCAGACTGAAATACCTTCAGGGAATGGCCAATATAAACACACGTAAGTCGAAGCTTGAACTTAATACTACCAACAATCCAATCTCCCTTGAAGCAATTATGAATTACAGGCTTAATGCTTCTTTCCCTGTGAATCTGGGATATGCTGCGAACGGATTGGTTAACAGGGTTGATTTTAATAATGCTCTGGACAATATTGTTGGTGATTATATATTTAACGGAAACCGGGGCATTTCTATCGACGGAGGCATTGTTTATGATCTGGATGAGTCAACACAACTTACTGCCAGTTTTACAGATCTTGGATTTATAAGATGGAAAAAGAATGTTAATAATTTCAAAGCCAGTGGAAAGTATACATTCAATGGTATTGATCTTGATCAGTATCAGGCTAATCCGGGTCAGACTGATCTGCTGGAGGCTTTGCAGGACACTCTGTTAATGGCATTCACCGCTGCCGGAACGACTAAAAAATACTTCACTGCCACATCGGTGAAAATATACGGAGGAGTAACAAGGATTATTCTCCCAAAACTTAAAGCCGGGGCAATGACCAGAATTGAAATTTATGATTTACGATTGAGACCATCACTTACACTATCAATGAACTATACTCCTGTTCCTTCAGTTGGAACGGCACTGACCTACACCATAATGAATAACAAAATTAATCAGGTTGGGGCAGGTCTGGCCTTCGGGAACAGCGGAGCACAATTCTATCTTATAACCGATAATATTCCTGTCAGGTTCACAAAACAAACAGGGTCGGTACTTATGTGGCCATACAATGCACGAATGCTAAGTCTTCGTATTGGTTTTAACCTGTTGTTTGGCTGTAACGAGAAAGAAGTTAAGAAAAGTCCGCGAAAACCAGGAAAGAATGACCTCTGCCCGGCTTACTGGTAATGTTAAAATTTATTTCTTTTACCTGTAGCCAATCCTCCATAAAAATTACCATTTTTATAAATGAGCATCTCACCCGGCTGGCCATCAGATATCCCGGCGTCGATTCCAAATATTTTATTCTTAAATATCGGGTTTATCCCATCGCAATGAGTATGTCCGACAACAATATGATTGATTTTATAGAATGTAAGAATCGAATCTACCTGATTTTCACTGAAATCCTGTTCTCTGAAATATCCTCTGTACCAAAGAGGGCCACTATCGTCATTTAAAAAAATAAGCTTTTCATATTCAGCATCCGACTGAATTTCCTTTCCGGCTAACATATCGTAAAAACCCCTGTTTATCTGTTCAATCTTTAACTTTCTGTCGACCATTTCAATAGAAATACCGGCATGTACAAATAATATGTCGTTAATAGTAATCACAATTGGTTTTGAACGTAACCAATTGCCCAACACTGAATTAGCGGAAAATAGTTCTGAATATCTTACCTGAAATATTTCTTCAACTTTTCTGTACTTTTCATTCATGTAGGTCTCATCGTTGCCAAAAATCAATAATTCGTGGTTCCCAAGTATAACATGAACCATACCTCCTGCTTTTTCAGCCTGTTTTTCAAGACCAAACAAATGCCATAAAATCTGAGTAACCTTATCACCCCTGTCGAATGCATCACCAAGAATTACAAGATGTCCTTTCCCATAGATCCAGTTCAGGTTCTCATCAATTATACCGGTAGCTTTAAGAAGATTAATATAAGTGTTGTATTCCCCATGTATATCCGAAATAGCACTCAGGCTGTCGACGCTGGTATAAACCTGAGTATGATTTGGTTTTACGAGGTAAGTATCCCTTAAATCATTGTAATCAAATAACAAATTAAATTTATTCTTGTACTCATAAAAATTATCAGCTGTTAAGACATCAGATCTCATTCTGCCATGATCAATCCATCTGGCTTTGATCTTATTATTATCTTTAAAGATATAGGGGCCGGCAGAAAGTGTATCAATATTGATACCGGATTCCAGAACAATAGCAGAAGAACTGATATAGAAGAATAAACCAATAACAAGGAATAGAATATTTCTATACATAGGTTTTCTTTATGCTATAATAACACAATTATCAGATGATTGTTTTGAAACTTATTATAAAACCGCTTCAATTTAAAAATCTCAGACATCTCATGCCAAATAAAGTGATAAAATCAAGGTAGTCAATCTATATTTCCTTTTTTTATGATTTCCGAACAAACAATTATTATTATTTGTTTCTTCCTTTGTATCAATCAATCAATTCAAAGTACCTGAATATAAACGTAGGTCATGACCAGAGTAACAATTATTTTTTCACTGCTCCTGATAACTCACTCATTATTTGCAAGTGAACCTGACACCCTGTTCCGGTCTGACAAAATACTCAGGATGGAGTTAAGGGCTGATTTTACAGCTATACAAAATGACAGGGGTGACACTCCGGTTTATCATGTTGGTGAATTAATATTTAAAGATTCTGAACGCAAAAGAGTTAATTTGCCAGTAAAACTTATCGTAAGAGGAAATTTCAGACGTAATCCGGGTAACTGCAATTTTCCACCTTTATTTTTGAATTTCAAAAAAAGTGATTTACATAACACATTATTTGAAGATCAGGACAAGTTAAAACTGGTTACTCCCTGTCAGTCTGACGAATATGTAATTGAGGAGTATGTTATCTATAAAATGTACAACATTGTAACTGACCTGAGTCTGCATGTAAGACTGGTAAAAATATCATATTACGATACCGCTCTTAAAAAGATGCTGTTTGAGAAATACAGTTTTTTTATTGAAGATAAAGATCATGCAGCTAAAAGGAATAATGCGGTTGTCAAGGATTATTTTCTTACCCCGTATGAGCTTGAGAGAGAGAATTTTACAAAGTTGTCAATGTTCCAATATCTGATTGGAAATAAAGACTGGTTTGTTTCATCAAGGAAAAATATAATCATAATGCAGCCTAAAGACACAACTCTGGCACCGCTTGCTGTTCCATATGACTTTGACTTCTCTGCTTTTGTAAATGCTGACTATACAAAACCAAAAGACCAGGTTAATAATTTCCCGGCAGGCAGAAGAACCTATAAAGGTCTTTGCTATACAGAAGCTGAGTACAAAGAAGTTTTTAACTTCTACCTTGAACTTAAGCCAAAATTTATGAAAGTTGTAGTCAAACAGGGCAATATATCTTCTGAAGTAAATAACCAGATTATTGATTACCTGAATCAGTTTTATGCAATCATCAAAAGCAAGGATGCAGTTAAACGTGAGTTTATGGATGCCTGTGAAACAAAAAAGATGTATAACATTCCTGAAATTTAAGTACTTAATCTTTCACTTTTATGAAAAAAGATCTTAAAACGACTATTAAAGTTTCTGCAATAGTAAAAGCTCAGATCGACCTGGTATGGAAACTCTGGACAGATCCGGTTCATATTATTCACTGGAATTTTGCATCTCCCGACTGGCAAACTACTTATTCTGAAAATGATTTAAAAACCGGTGGAAGATTTCTCTCGAGAATGGAGGCAAAAGATGGTTCATTTGGTTTCAGTTTCGAAGGAGAATACACTAAAATTGAAGTGAATAAGTGTATTGAGTACACTTTAGCCGATAAAAGAGATGTCCAGGTAACATTTAATGCTCATGGAGATAAAATAATTATTGCTGAGACCTTTGAAGCGGAACAGGAGAATTCTGTTGAACTGCAAAAAACCGGATGGCAGGCAATAATGGATAATTTTAAGAAATATGCGGAAGATTATGGGAAGATTGAGGTAATGCATTTTGAGATCGCCATAAATTGCAGCTCTGAAATTGTCTATAACTCAATTCTTGAAGAAGATAAATATAAAGAATGGACTTCAGTGTTCAATCCGACATCTCATTTTAAGGGATCCTGGGATAAAGGTTCAAAAATCCTTTTCATTGGAACAGATCAAGATGGAAAAACCGGAGGCATGGTGAGTAAAATCAGGGAGAACATCCCGGGCAAATTCCTTAGCATAGAACATAATGGTATTATCAAAGACGGAAAAGAAATAACAAATGGTCCGGATGTTACAGAGTGGGCCGGATCGCTTGAGAACTATTCATTCATTGAGAAGAATAACAGGACTATACTGTCAATAGATATTGATTCAAATCCGGAATTCAGGCAATATTTTCTGAAGACCTGGCCAAAAGCTCTGGATAAGATTAAGTTAATATGTGAGAGGTAATAATAATTTAAATTTCAATCTTATGGCACAAGTAAGTACTTATCTTAATTTTCAACGGAATACTGAAGAAGCATTTAACTTCTACAAATCGGTTTTCGGTGGTGAATTTACAGGAGGCATAAATAGATTCAAAGATATTCCTGCTTCAGAAAATATGCCTCCATTACCGGAATCAGACAGGAATCTGGTTATGCATATTGCACTTCCAATTCTTGGGGGTCATAGATTAATGGGAACAGATGCCCCTGAATCGATGGGATTCACTATTAAACCCGGGAACAATGTTTACATTATGCTTCAGATCGACACCAGACCTGAGACAAAACGTCTTTTTGATGCTCTTGCAGCAGGTGGTAAGGTAGAACAGGAGCTTCAGGATATGTTCTGGGGCGACTACTATGGAAGCCTGAGGGATAAATTCGGAGTTCAGTGGATGTTTGCCTGCTCTCAGAAAACTAAGTAATCAATGGAGGAAGGCGTCAGGCATCAGGCGTCAGGCGACAGACGACAGGCTTCCGACTTCGGTCTTCCGTCTTCGGACTTCCACCTAACATTTAAAATTTCTATTTATGAAACAAATATATCCTTGTCTTTGGTTTGACGGACATGCAAAACAAGCAGCAGAGTTATACTGCTCGGTATTTAGAAATACAATCATAACATCTGATAATCAGATGGCAGTAACTATTGAATTATCAGGTCAAAAGCTCCTCCTGCTGAATGGTGGACCCGAATTTAAAATTAATCCATCCATTTCGTTTTTTATTGTTTGTGAGGATGAGAAAGAAGTCGACATCTCATGGAAAAAACTTATTGCCGGTGGTACAGTAATGATGCCCATTGATAATTATCCCTGGAGTAAAAGGTATGGTTGGATACAGGACAGGTTTGGAGTGAACTGGCAATTATCATTTGCTGAACCAGCTGTTGCAGGTCAGAAAATCACACCAGCACTTATGTTTACCGATAAAATTTTCGGTAAAGCAGAGGAAGCTATAAATTTTTATACCTCTTTGTTTGAGGGATCCGGTGTTGACCTGATTTCAAAATATACTAAGGATGACAACGATGTTGAAGGTGCCGTAAACCATGCCCAGTTCAGGCTCCGTAACCGGGTATTCATGGCAATGGATAGTTCCGCAATGCATAAATTCAGTTTTAATGAAGGTATCTCCCTCGTTGTTGAATGTGATAATCAGAAAGAGATTGATTATTTCTGGGATAATTTTACAAAAGATGGTGAGGAAAGTCAGTGCGGATGGCTTAAAGATAAATATGGAGTCTCATGGCAGATAATACCTTCAATTTTGAATGAACTAATGAGCGATCCGGCAAAATCTGAAAGAGTTATAAATGCTTTTCTTAAAATGAAGAAGTTTGATATTGAAAAACTGTTAAATAGTTGATCTCTGTGTATAATGAAATGACTTCATTATATTTACCGAAAATGAAGTCAAATGGATAAAAACAGAGCAGTTGTTGTCACAGGTATAGGAATTTTTACATCAATCGGCTGTAATCGGGCTGAATTCTGGAATTCACTTATTACAGGTAAGTCAGGCATAAAAAAGATTCAGTCGTTTGATCCAACAGGTCACAAATCACAGATAGGCTCTGAGGTATTATCATATAATCCGGAAAATTATTTTGACCGTAAAGAGTCACGCAAGATGGCCAGAGTATCTCAACTTGCCTCCAGTGCAGCAATTGAGGCCGTAAAGGATGCCGGGCTGGATCTGAATAATGAAGACAGGAGCAGGATTGGATGTGTAATCGGATCAGCGGCCGGTGATCCCATTCACCTTGAAGATCAGCATGAACGGTTTTTAAAAATGGGACCGGGTTCGGTTAATCCGCTGACCGTTCCGAGGGTTATTTCGAATATGCCGGTATGCAATGCAGCAATGGTACTTGGAATTCATGGACCAAGTCTGGGAATTGCAGCAGCCTGTACAACAGGTACACATTCTATCGGAGTTGCCCTGGGTTTACTCAGAGGCGGAATGGCAGATGTGATCCTTGCCGGCGGGGCCGAATCGACCATTACACCTTATGTTCTTGATGGCTATGCAAGTATGGGCGTCCTTTCAACCCGCAATGAAGATCCTGAAAAGGCAAGCAGCCCATTCGATCTGAACCGCGATGGTTTTGTTATGGGCGAAGGCGCCTGTGTCCTTGTTCTGGAAACCCTGGAACACGCTGAAAAAAGGGGAGCAAAACCACTAGCATTATTAAGCGGTTTCGGCATGACCTCTGATGCATACGGGATTGCAGCACCTGAACCAAATGGTATATGGGCAGCCGCTGCCATGAGTATTGCTGTAAAAGACGCAGGGCTTAATCCTGATGATATCGGGTATATAAATGCTCATGGTACTTCGACTATAATGAATGATAAAACAGAAACTCTGGCTATTAAAAAAGCATTTGGGAACAGGAAGATTCCTGTAAGTTCAAGCAAATCAATGTTCGGTCATCTGCTTGGTGCAGCAGGCGCAGTGGAAGCAGCAGCTACTGTACTGGCAGTTCATTATGGCATCTTACCACCGACTATTAATTATGAATCAAAAGATCCGGAATGCGATCTGGATGTTTTACCGAATGTGGCCAGGAAAGTGCAGGTTGATGCAGCTATCTCCAATTCATTCGGTTTCGGAGGTCAAAACGGAGTGCTTGTTTTTTCAAAAGCCTGATATTTAATACGATTTTAAAGTAATCGTTGTGACAATACAACCGGTTTTCCGTTAATAGTGGTGTTTTTAAATGTTACTCCATCAACCAGGCCTTTTATTCTGTTATCTTCCTTAACTCCGGTCCATTCACAATTCAACAGGTTGATATTGGAAATATTTGCCATTTCCTCGTAGCCTGTAATATTTACACCGTAACGGCTCTTTTTACAGGAAACATTGTCGAGATAAATATTTTTCACATAAGGAGGAAAGTCTCTTTTGCATTTTTCATTCGGTTCATAAACCAGATCGATAAGCAATACTGCCTCATTGCACTGCCCCACATTAACATTCCTCACAAATACATTTTCAATTACTCCTCCCCGGCAATTATTGGTCTTGATTCTGATCACCCTGTCAAGCGTGGGACTATCCATTTCACAATCTTCAACGAAAAGATTCCTGTAACCACCCGAGATTTCGCTTCCGATAACAACGCCGCCATGACCATTCTGCATACGACAGTTTCGGACTATGATATTTTCACTCGGAGTGTTCCATTTTCGGCCGTCATTGTTACGACCAGACTTGATTGCGATACAGTCGTCACCGGTATTGAAAAAACAATCCTCGATCAGTACATTTTTGCACGATTCAGGATCGCAACCATCACCGTTCGGGGCACCTTCAGTGGTTATTGTTATATTTTTCACAGTAAGATTTTCACATAATAAAGGGTGGATAGTCCAGAAGGCAGGACGAATAAGATTTAAGTCCTGAATTAGAATGTTTTTACATTTATAGAGGTTAATCAGTTGAGGTCTAAGGTTATCAGCAGGTCCCATTATCCTTGTTTCAATGGGCGTACTGTTTTCACTCCATTCCATCAATAAAGGCCTGCCTCTCAGCTCCTTTCCGGGAACTGCTGAAAGTCTTGGCATCCCCCACCAGTTAGCTCTTGACGCACCACCATCAATTGTGCCTTTGCCGGTTATTCCTATGTTCTCCTGCCCATAAGCATAGATCATTGGTGAGGTGTTGTAACAGTCCATCCCTTCCCAGCGGGTAAGGACAATCGGGTATTTAGTAACGTCAGATGAAAAGAGTAAAACAGCCCCCTCAGAAATCTGAAGATTCACATTACTTTTTAATACAACAGGACCGGTATGCCAGATACCTTTCGGAATTATAACGACTCCCCCGCCCCTGCTGCTGCAAAGATCAATAGTTGAATTGATTACCTTATTATTCAGGAAATCAGGGTTGTCAGGAACGCCACCATATTCAGTTATGTTGTAAGTCACTGCTTTAAATGAAGGAACAACTATCTGCTTAAGTATCTGAGGGTATAACTTCTTCCAGGCAGTTTTGGCATTGTACTCACTATTAGTGAAGCCGGCCAATCCTATAATTACCAGTGCAGATACCAACATTTTAAGTCTTTTCATTTCAGCAGGGTTTTAAGTATCAATTTGTGTTATAATATTACAATTATTTCTTTTGATATGGGATAAGTTAATATTAAAAATACTTGAAAAGAGGATAACCAGGAGTTTTACAGACACTCTCATCCTCTACTTGTTTGTTGCGTAGTCAGGATCAGACAGTTCCGGGCTTGCAGGAAATCTTCTTACTCTGTTAATAGGAAGTTGATAAACGTCATTCATATAGTCTATCATGCAACCTGTGAAATTATTTGTTATCGACTATTGTGTCCACTTCGGATAATATAAAATGCATAATTTTACAAGTTGCAACAAAAGTGGTTCCCGATTGTCTTAATTATGGATCTAAAAAGTAAAAAATGAAAAAACTGATAAAATTCGGAGAAGATGTGGAAGGTTATAACATTCCGGTTTTAAATGAAAGAGAAATAAGAGCAGCAGCAGGATTACTTTTTTTAACAATGTTCATGTCACTAATTCTGATCATTTTCAAAGGGAATTTTAACTTTATAAAGTATAATATAAATGTGTTCCTGACCGATTTTCTGATCCGTGTATTTATTAATCCAAGGTATTCACCCACATTGATAATCGGTCGGTTGATCGTCAGGAATCAAAACCCCGAATATGTTGGTGCAAAGCAAAAACAATTCTCATGGATCATTGGAATAGTTTTAGCAACTACAATGTTCATTTTAATGGTCGTAGTAAATTCATTCAGCCCTATAACCGGTATTGTCTGTCTGATCTGCCTGGTATTTTTATTCTTTGAATCTGCATTTGGCATCTGCCTGGGATGTAAAGTTTATTCTTTGATTTATAAGGAAAAAGCACAGTATTGTCCGGGCGAAGTCTGCGATGTAAAATCAAGGCAGGAAATTCAAAAGACTTCCGGTACCCAGTTATTTATGGTACTGGCACTTGTTGCATTTATATTTCTTTTAGTCTATTTATTTAGCGATCAGTTCAGTAAGAAACCGCATGCATTGTTTGGTGTGCCGGCCTCTGTACAACCTAAGTAAAATATCCTGTAGAATCTGGTGCTAACTATTTACTTTTATTTCCTTTTTGTTTCCCCATGTCCATATAATTAGGATTATGCGGATTCTTTGGATTCTTATACCACCCCTTGTGATTTCCATTGTCTTTTTTTACCAGCACAACGCATGAGGTTGAACTGACCAGAAACAGAATGCATAATATCAAAATGGAAACGAATTTCAATGATTTCATTTTTCAGGTTTTAATCCTATAAAGTTACTCCGGTTCACACCCGTAAAAGTTATATAATTCATAAATTGATTTGTATAATTCACAGTATTTATAAAACAGCAGTTTAATGATATTTTCAAATCATCTGTTTATTTATATTTGTTGAATAAAAATTTAAGGTATACTTTTTGTTATATTTACCTGAGGGGATTAAACCGGGAAAAATCAGATTAAAAAACCAGGAGAAAATGAAATCAATAATTACAGCGTTAATATTTCTGTCCATTGTAATTGGTCCTGCATTAAGCCAGGATGAGTTTAAGGTTATAAAAGTCAATGGCACCATCGTATTGAAAGCAAAAGGCATTTCACTTGAGACAGGAACAATCTTCTCCGAGAAAGAAGATCTGCTCTTCAGATCGGAAGATGCTACAGCTGCAGTAATTAATTCACAGAGAGGAAGACTTGTTCTTACTAACAAAAACCATGATCTTTCTACTGCAAGTTCCAACTATTTACCATCAATGTATAATATCAGCTCCCGTAGTGGTTCCTTATCAAATAATGCTGATCTAAGTGCTAATTTTTCAGGAAAATATGTTGTCCTTGACAAACAGAATATTACAATTGAGAGCAAGAGCTACCCAATGGATAAAGATCATTTTTTCTTTTTAAGATATATTTATAAAGGTGAAGAAATAAACA
>Ga0113563_10001435_pt1 | contig 13578 bp, 10 predicted proteins | sample Mud3Dept3metaG_FD_80117 | JGI IMG/M metagenome (GOLD analysis project Ga0113563, IMG submission 80117) | Freshwater wetland microbial communities from Ohio, USA, analyzing the effect of biotic and abiotic controls - Mud 3 Core 4 Depth 3... | ecosystem: Environmental > Aquatic > Freshwater >...
CGGGAGCGTGGATATCGATTGGTTCCGGTTTGCGCGCTGATCCTGCACGCACTGCAGGACCGTCAAGGTGCGCGAAACCTGCTCCAAACATAGACATGGACGCTTGGAGAATCTTGGACGCCTTTGAGCCTTGCCTGTCAGACCTTAAAAGCCCACCTCCAGGGCTGGAAGAACTCGAAGAATCTCAAAGAAGCCCTTTTCTGGCGCGGGATGGGCCGGCTCAGCAAGGCGTTCGACACCCGGGTCAAGAAAAAGTCGCCCTCAAGCTGATCCGTGCGGATATCGCCTCGGTTCCGGAAACCATCGAACGGTTTTCGAACGAGCTCAAGCTTGCCCGCGGGATCCGGCACAAGGACGTCTGCGGGATGTTCGACCTGGGCGAGGCGGATGGGGCTCATTTCATCACCATGGAATACGTCCATGGCGAGGACCTGAAGAGCATGGTCCGGATGACCGGAGTGCTCGGCATCGGGACGGTCCCGAGCCTCGGCAGGCAGATCTGCGACGGCCTGGTGGAAGCGCACAACTCTGGCGTCGTTCACCGCGACCTGAAACCGCAGAACATCATGGTCGACACGGGTGGGAACGCCAAGATCATGGATGGCGGGACAGGCAAATCTCATGGCGGTTTCTGATCTTGCTGCCGTCCAATAACCACTGAATAGGGTGTGGAACGCCCCCAGATCGCTATTGTTCCGAAGTCCCAGAGATGTTTCGGGAGCGCACCAACAGTGCCGATCTGGGAAGTAACGCGGCCATCGCTTTCGGCCACATGGTTGTCGCTGTCACTACCGAACTGAGGCCATCGAAATCCGGGAGCTCACTCGCACCGCAGAGCGAGCACCGGGTCGATTTTCGTGGCCCGGCGCGCCGGCAGAATTCCTGCAGCCAGCGACACGGCAAACAGCAGCAGGACCACGCCTCCGTAGGTCAGAGGATCCAATCCCGTGACACCGCGAAGGCTGGAAGCCATGAGCATCCCGATCGGAATGGATATCAGGATACCGGCCACGGTCCCGATCGCTGTGAGCTTCAGACATCGGCGGATGACCAGCCGGAGGATGTCCCGGCGTTCGGCGCCGAGCGCCAAGCGCACGCCGATCTCGCCGGTGCGCTGGGCCACCGTGTAAGACATGATCCCAAACAGGCCTATGCTGGCAAGACCGAGCACGAGCGCCGCCAGCCCCCCGAGGAAATACGCCAGCCAGCGATCGTCCCGAAGCCAGCGGTGCACCAGGTCGCCTGCGGCACTCAAATCGTTGATCGGAATCCCGGGATCCATGCCGTGGACGATCTTTCGGACGGATTCCATGGCAGTTACGGGATCGTAATGCGTCCTGGCAATCACGTCCATGGTCGCGTACGGATTCTGGCCGAGGGGCACATAAAGCGCCGGGGGAAAGGGCTCCCCAAACACATCACAGCCGAAATCCGTTACCACCCCTATGATGGTGACCCAACGCTCCGCATATGCTGGGCCGTCCAGCTTTACGCGTTTGCCGACGGCATCCCCATCCGGCCAGTAGCGCATCGCCGCGCGCCGGTTCATGATAGCGACAGGCGCGCCGGCCGCACGATCCTGCTCCGTAAATAACCGGCCGCCTGCCAGGCGCACTTCCAATGTCCTGAAGACGCCGGCGGAAGCGACATGGTATCCGTAAAAATCTTTCTCGGGCTCCGCGCGCCCCTCGATCGTGATTTTTCCCGACAACCTGGCAGCAGTACCGATAGGTAGTTTGCTGATGGCGCCGGCTGATTCTATGCCGGGCGCCGCTTCGATATTCTCGAGCATGTCACGGTAAAAATTCGCCCTCTGCTCCTCACCGGTATAGCGATACCGAGGCAGTTCGACGCTGAAGCTGAGCAGGCGGTCGGGATCAAAGCCGAGGCTGTCTGCGGACCTCAGAGTCTGGACATGCCTTAGCGCCAGCCCGCTGCAGATGATCAGCGGCAGCCCTATGGCAAGCTGTCCGATGATCAGGGCGTTCCGCATCCGGTGCTGCGACGGGCCGGCGGAAGCCGCCTGCCCGCCCGTTTTGAGTGTACCCATCGGGGAGATTCTCGAGGTAAAGAAAATGGGGGCCATTCCGAAGACGAGCGCGGCAGCGAGGGAAACGAGGAAGGCATAGCCCAAAACGGCCAGGTTCAAATCCAGTTCGCCTTGAAGAAAGGGCATGAACTCGATCGAACCCGCGAACAGGTCAAGTGCCCACCTGGCCGCCAGAATTCCCAGCAATCCGCCTCCAAACGCGAGCATCAGGCTTTCTGCAAGAAGCTGGCGGACGAGCCGGCCCCGCCGGGCGCCCAGGGCCATTCTGACCGAGAACTCCCTTACCCGCATGCTGGCCTTCGCCAGCAGCATATTCGCGACGTTGACGCAGGCGATGACCAGTACTGCCGCCACGGCGGCCAGAAATATTAACATCAGCAGGCGGTCATCCGCCGGAAGGAACTTCTCCTTGAGAGGCTGGATCCAGATTTCGAGCTCCTTGTTGGTCTCCGGATAGTCCTGGGCCAGCCGGGCGGAGATCAGGCGCAGTTCGGCCTTCGCCTTTTCGAAGGTCGCCCCCGGCTTGATCCGCACTATGACATCGCCGTAGTCCTGGCTTTCTCCTTCCACGACGGCTGCCTCGACGGAAAATGGGACGAAAACTTCGGCGTTGTACCACATCTCCTCCATCTCGACCTGGGGCGGCATGATACCGATGATGGTGTGTGACTTGTCGTCAAGGAGGACGGTCCTGCCCAGAACGTCGGGATCTCCGTTAAACTTGCGCCTCCAGAACTTGTCGGTCAGGATGACCACTCCGGATTTTGCCGGCGAGTCCTCCTCCGCGCTCTGAAGTCGCCCGGCTCGGGCCTCGAATCCCAGCATCGGCCAAAGTGCGGCGGACACCTCGACAGCGCTGACGCGTTCCGGCTCGCCGGCGCCGGAGAATATGCGGTCGCGCGAGACAAACACTCCCGTTTGCGCAAACGATTCGGCCTGGTCGCGGCAAGCCAGGTAGTCCCTGATCCGAAGGAAGCTTCGATCGTAGCGAGGGCTCCGATACCACAGAAAGGCCAGGGTATCGGGTTCTTCGAGACGGTTGGGCAGGCGATGCCAGGCTTCGAAAAGGCTGAAAAGAGAGGTGTTAACCCCGATTCCCAAGGCCAGCGTAATCAGCGCGACCGCCGTGAATCCGGGATTCTTCTTCAGCATACGGAATCCGTAGAGCAGGTCATTGGGTAGATCGGAAAGAAGAGCCGTGAATCGGCCCTTCCCACGGGCCCGCTTCCCTTCCGGCGATCCCGGTTCAGGTCGGATCCGCTCCGATCCTCTGTAATCTCTGCCTGGACCGGAACGATCGAGGCCCTCGCCCGGCAGTCCTTTGAGGTGCATTCGTTCACGAATACAACTTTTCCAGTTGGGCATGGCCTATCCTCGCTGATGCTTCATCTCTTCCACGCGGCTTGGGCGAGATACCCTCGCAGCTCAATTACCGGACACACGTACAACTTGCTGGTACAAACGAGAATTCCCCCGAAGTTGTTCCTTCGAATTGCCAGGCAAGACCCGCGCTATCCCAACACTATCGAGAATCATAAAAAGCGCTGCCCTGGCGAGCGGCTACCTGGCCACCACTATCGGAAAACGCCTATGGAGGAGTCTCGGCGGCTCAGGAAAGAGCATGGCGATGCTGGTCTTGCCGGCTAATCCGTGAGTACCACCTCGAATTCCGGGGGAGTGACGATATGCTTTTTAACCGTGCACAGGTTAACGGTCTTCAGGATGGCCCCTTTGAGTTTTTCGGGAAAGTCCTTTGGACATGTGACCTCGATGCGAATCGGCGTGAACAGTTTCTTCTCGGGATCACGTTGCGCTTGTAGGCGAACCCCCAGGCCCTCGGTGTTCAGCTTCCGAGCATTGCAGAATTCCAGTGCGTATATCCCAACACAGGTGGCCATGGACACGAAAAACAGGTCGAACGGTTCGGGGGCTGATCCCTCACCACCGTTCTTTACGGATTGGTCCGTCCGGACTGTGCGCCCGTCAAAGTGCGCATCGACCCGTTTTCCGCCGGGAAAAGTAACAGTAATGCTCTTCATCTACACACCCTCCAACAGATCGCGATGCCCAGTTTCTTTATTCTGCGGCAAGTCGGTGTCTAGTTTATTTCGAGAATCGGATCGGCCTTCCATCCCTCCGGATCATAACCACGGAAAGCTACGTAACATTGAGGCCTAATCATGGAAAAACTGATCTTTTTGGATAATGCTGCCACGACTTTTCCGAAGCCGGAATCTGTCTGTACTTTTATGGACCAATTCTATCGCCGTGCCGGCGTCAACCCCGGACGTTCGCGGTACGATCCGTGCATGGAGGCGGGCGAATTGCTGGACAACACGAGAAGACTTCTTGCCAGGTTTTTTAATGGCAGTGACTTCAACAGGCTCTGCTTCACCTATAACGCCACCGATGCGCTTAACCTGATCATTTTTGGCATGCTGACGGAAGGGGACCACGCGATTACGACCACGCTCAAACATAATTCCGTGCTTCGGCCGCTCTATCACCTTTCTCAGTATGAGGGTGTCGAAGCGGATTACGTTCCTTTTGATGGTGCCGGGTTTATCGATCCGGAGAGTGCATAGGAAGTTCAAGCTGCCTGCTCGGCCGAGATTCACTCCCGTCCGGGGGCGCCCGGCCCTCGGTATAGATTCCGATAAAAAGAATTCTGTCAACTTGGCTCTCGTGCTGGGCCTGAACCGAATCCTAAATGAAAACGCTGCCGCAGCATAGAGGATTTTGGGTACACCTCCGGTATGCGGCCGAGATGGATATGATCTCAAACTCATTTAAATCTAAAGCGAAGGCGGATTCTTACGCCATCCCCCTGGGCAGAATTCAGAGGCATGGCCCGCGCCGGAGAAACCTGGAATCATCAATCCTACTGCAAGTGAAATCTTCCGGGGGGAAAGTCGCTTATCATGATAGCGCGTGCGGCGGCCGCAGGATGGCGCCGCTCGGGGCGCAAAACGGATGCGTTCAAGGAACCTGAAAGGACAGAGAGTATGAAACGAAGCAAAATGCAGGACTCGCTGCTGGCGCTTTTGGGTCTGGCGGCGGTCGCGGTATATGTGCTCGCTTGCCGGCCGTCGTTCAGCCCGGACGGCGCCAGGATCGTCTTCCCCAGCATCGACACGGATGCGAAACAGGCGGCCATTCTGTGTTACGACCTGAAGGAGAAAACGCTCGAGACCGTCTACCGGCACATCCGGGTACCCCAAGTCCGCGAGCCCGAAACGCCTGCGGACCCGAAAAAGCCGGCCGGGGCGAAATCCGAGCCCTCCCTTTTTTACGGGAGCTCATCGGAACAGTCCCTGCACGCGGTGCAATGGCATGCGGACGGCAGGCGGGTCGTGATTAATGCATTATCCTACATCATGGTTCTGCCCGTCGGCGCCGCCGCGCCGGCACGCATGCTGCAGCTGGAGCATGCCCTGGATGCGGGCGTGCTCATGAATCCCCAACCGGTACTCGGCAGGTATCAGTATTTGACCAACAAGAAACTCATCCTGCGCGTGGACCTGGATACGGGAGCGATTCTCAGCAAGGAGGCCGGCGCTGAGTCGGTCCTTTTCGGGCAGGACGGCCGCTTGTTCTATTACTCCAACGTGGAAGCGGGCGACAAGCCGGATCATATGGAAATCGGCATCCTGGATCCGGAGACTCTGGCCATGGCTCCGCAGATCCGCCTCGGCGCCGAGGAGTGCGGCGAGATCAGCGGATTTGCCGCCATGGCCCGCGACGGCAGCCGCCTCGCGCTCACTACCAGGATCAAGGACTCCCCGGCCATGCTCCTGTTCCGGGGCCAAAAAGTGGAAAAAATCCTCGCGGTCGCTGAGGGCCGGAACGGCGTGAATGCGGGCAATGCGGAATGGGCGCTCGATGGCAAAACGCTGTTCGTGGCCTATACCCGGGAATTTCCAGGCAAGGACTCGTGCCAATATGGGGTCATGGAGATGCCGGTCGATAGGGGCAGCCCGCGCGATATCCCGCTCTTTTCAGGCGGATGCAGCGACGACTCGGTCATCCTGTTTCAAATTGCATTGTCGCCCAACGGCCGCACCCTCGCCGCGAACGGCGCGTGCCTGGAAGCCAAGGACCTGAAGGGTGAACACCGGGCCTTATATCTTATCGATCTGGCAGATCCCGCCCGCCGGGTGATCCAGGTGCCGGTGCCGTCCGCGTCCGCCGGCGGCACGGCCGGCGTGAAACGATAGCGACGGGCATGAGTCCTGACATTCATGGAGGGTCGAAGATGATCGAATCGCTGCAGGAGATCTTTTCCATGGTGTGCGCCCAGAATTCGGCGCACACCTGGGCGCCCGGCGGCGAACTGCTGCCGCTGTGCCAGCGATGCACCGGTTTTTATACGGGCGCGGCGCTCGCTCTCGCCTTGTTGCTGGTTTTCCGGCCCAAGCCCGATGGGCGCTTCCGCCGGCTGCATCTGGCGCTCGTGCTGGCCATGACTCCTTTCGGATTTCACCTGGTGCCGCAGGAGGAGCTCCTCCGGACAGTTTCGGGGTACTGGTTTGGATTCGGAGTGGTCGGCCTGTTGTGGCTGCTGCCCGCGCGCCGGTTCTTCCCCAGGTTGAAAACCTCCGGCGTCCTGCTTCCTCTTTGCTGGGGAGCGCCCGGCCTCGTCCTGCTGCCGGTGATGGCCTCCCGGGGCGGGCATGCGGCCGCACTGCTTCTTTCCTGGCTCGCAGCAGCGGGATGGTTGGGTCTTGCAGGACTGGTGCTGGCCAACACGGCCGTCGCCTGCTCCTGGTGTTTGCGCGCGCCACGCCTGGCGCGGGAAGGGTAATGTCGTGCAGGAACATTTCGTGTTTGTCCGCCCGCCGCGTCCCCTCTGGCCATTCAATGGCCCGGCCAGCGCGGTCTGGCCGCCGCTGGCCTTCGCCTCGCTGGCTGCGGCGCTGCGCCATTCCTCCCCCGGCCTGAGCCTCTCCATCATCGACGCCCCGGCCCTGCATATGGGCTGGCGCAGCCTCGAAGCTGAGCTGAACCGGCTCAGGCCTTCCTATGTCGCAATCGGGGAGGAAGCGGTCAGCTGCCGGGAAGGGTTGCGGCTGGCGCGCATGGCCAAAGGTATGGGCGCAAAGGTAATCGCCGGCGGCTGCTTCTTCGGCCATGTCCCGGAGGAAGCGATCGACACCGGCCTTATCGACGCCGTCGTTCACGGCGAAGGAGAGCTCACGCTGGGAGAGCTCGTCGAAGCGCTCAGGTCCGGCGCGGAATGCGACCTGCGCAGGGTACAGGGCATCTCTTTTCCTTCAGGCGGCGGGATCGTGCGCACGCCGCCGCGCCCGCTCCTGGCCGACCTCGATGCGCTGCCGATGCCGGCGTACGACCTGCTTCCCGTTTCCTGCTACGGACGTGGCAGCCGCAATCACCCCGACCTGGCGGCCATCGAACTGGGTCGCGGCTGTTTCGGTTCCTGCAATTTCTGTGTGCTGTGGCGGCAAATGGGACGATACCAAGGGGCGGCGGTCGTACCCCACCTGCGCACCAAATCAGCCGAACGCCTGCTTGAGGAGATCCGAATACTTACAGGCAGATATCGGCGCCGCTACCTCGCCTGGGTGGATCCCTGCTTCAATGCCGATCCGAGAATTCATGCGCAGCTTGCCGGACTCATGCTTCGGGATAACCTCCGCATCGGCCAGTCGGCGTGGGTGCGGGCGGATGCCGTTTTGCGCGATGCTGCTTCAGGCGCGCTCCGCAGCTGCGTGGAGGCAGGTTTGAATGAAGTCTACCTCGGTATCGAACGTTGCGACGCCGGGACGCTCGACGGACTCAACAAGAGCGTGGCTGCCGGCGACTGCCGGTCCGCGTTGCGGCTGCTGGCGCGCGAATACCCGGACGTGTTCACCGTCGGCAGCTTTATTTACGGCGTGCCCGGAGACACCCCGGAGAAAATCAGGGAGCTGCGCCGCTGCGCATCCGGACTTGACCTGGACTACGCTTTCTTCATCCCGCTGACGCCTTTGCCGGGCACCCCATATTGGCGCAGGGAAATGTGGGATCCCACCGGAGAAAAGTTCCGGCGCTTCGGCTTTCTCCCCGGGCCGCCGGTCCAGGCTGACGGCGCCGAACTCGAGCGCGCGCTCCTTTCCTCCTACCTGACCGACTGGGATGGCAACCGCATTCGCGGCTGGGTGCGCGGCATGTGGCATCCGCAGGCGCGCAAGCGCAGTCTGACACGTCGGCTTCTTATGCGCGGCTGCGCCTTCCAGGCCCGCCTGCTCTTCGAATCGATTACAGGCAACCATCGTGAAAACGGGATGTACATCCCACGCTGGTACGAAAGCTGAACGCAGCGGCATCACTGGATCAGCAGAGGATCTCGCTTGAGCTGAAGGGTACCGTTAACCGTGGTGTTGCCGCATACCGGAGGTGTACCCAAAATCCTCTATGCTGCGGCAGCGTTTTCATTTAGGATTCGGTTCAGGCCCAGTACGAGAGCCAAGTTGACGGAATTCTTTTTATCGGAGGCTGAACCGAGGGCCGGGCAGCCGCGGACGGGAGTGAATCTCGGCCGAGCAGGCAGCTTGAACTTCCTATGCACAGGTCGTGTGGAGATCATTTTGCTAATTCAATCTTCCTGGCGGCTTCTGCACCGGCCTTGGCTGCTGCTGCCTGCACTCCCTGGCCCATGGGTTTCACTTCGAGAACGATCTTGATGATTTTCCCGTTAAACTTGTTTTCGTTAGCTTTGTAGTCCTCGGTCACCGGAGTCGCGTCGTCCATGCCTACGTCCGCAGTTTCGTCGGCGGAGAAGAGCATCGGCTGGGTGCGCGCGACCCGCCCCTCGCCAACCTTCACGCTGTTCACGAAAATCGTCCCCACGCCCCCTTTGCCCAGACCGCCGCCGTCATATGCAAACTCGAACAGGATCGTCGCCTTGCCTGCAGGAACAGCCTGGGTCGCGGCGATATTGAATCGCTCAAGGCCCAGGTAGTTGTAAGTGTAAACCGGCTTTCCGCCCTTCATGTACAGGCTCCACCCACCAAATCGTCCGCCCTGGGCGAGGATCACGCCATTGGCGCCGCCCTGCGGGATATCGACTTCGGCGTTGATGGTCAAAGAACGGTTCTTTATATTGAGGAACACATTCTCCGACATCCCCATCATTCCCGGGTAGAGCGTCAAAGAACTGCGGTCGCCCATGAGATCCGGACGCCCGGCCAGTTTGGCGTTCAGCCGCTCGATGCTGCGGTCGTCAATAGGAAGCACGCGGTTTGCCACGGCCTCTTTCATGAACAGGTCCTGCAATTCCTTCAGCTTCGTCGGGTTCTGTGCAGCCAGGTTGTTGGCCAGGCTGAAGTCGGTTCGGGTGTCGTAGAGCTCCCATTTGTCATCGAGAAGCGCCACGCGAGGCTTCAATTCCCATGGGGCCCTGTGGATGGTTCCCGCGAACCAACCGTCGGCATAAATGGCGCGGTTTCCGGCAATCTCGAAATACTGGGTCTTATGGCGGCTGTCGGCCTTGGCGTCGTCGAAGGTGTACATCATGCTCACGCCTTCGATAGGAACCTGAGGCGTCCCATTGACAATCTTGGGTTCGGGGAGGCCCGCCGCTTCAAGAACCGTGGGCGCGACGTCGATGACGTGGTGGAACTGCGAGCGGATTTCGCCCTTCACCGCGATCCGCTTCGGCCATTGCACTACCATCCCGTTGCGGGTGCCCCCGAAGTTCGAGGCCACTTGCTTCGTCCAGGTGAACGGCGTATCACCCGCGACCGCCCAGCCCGCTGCCATGTGTGCATACGACATTGGCCCGCCCAAGTCATCGTAGCGCTTCATGATGTCCGCAACATTTTCCTGAAGGCCGTTGAAATAGGTGTACTCGTTGAACATTCCGTTCATGCCGCCTTCGGCGCTCGTACCGTTATCGCCGATGATGTAAAACACGAGCGTGTTGTCGAGCTGGCCCACCTCTTTGATTGCATCGACCAACCGGCCTATCTCGGTGTCCGCGTATTCGCCGAAACCTGCGAAGATCTCCATTTGACGAGTGAAGAGTTTCTTTTCATCGGCTGTCAGCGTGTTCCAATCCTTGATCGCCTCGGGTTTCGGCGCGAGTTTTGTGCCGGGAGGCACCACACCAAGCTTGATCTGCCGTGCGAGGACCTCTTCCCGCATCGCGTCCCACCCCTGGTCGAACTTCCCTTTGTATTTCTCGGTCCATTCCTGCGGCACATGGTGCGGAGCGTGAGTAGCGCCCGGGGCAAAATATATGAAAAACGGCTTGTCCGGCGTCAGAGACTTCTGGAACTGCATCCAGGAGATTGCCTTGTTAGTCATGTCAGTCATGAAGTGATAGTTTGGGTCCTTGGGCACTTCAACGGGATTCGTCCCGTGGTATAGGAACGGGGCCCACTGGTTGGTCTCCCCACCCATGAAGCCGTAAAACTCATCGAATCCCGAGCGGGTCGGCCAGCGGGTGGTCGGACCCGAGGGGCTCAGCTCCCAGGGGGCGGTCTCGTGATTCTTGCCGAACATGGCGGTGCTGTTGCCGTTTAGCCGCAGCATCTCCGCAAGCGGCGCCACCCGGTCCGGGCGCTGCGCTGTGTTGCCGGGAAACGCGGTGGCCGTCTCCGTGATCGAACCCATGTTGTTCATGTGGTGGTTGCGGCCGGTAAGCAGCGCCATCCTGGTCGGCGCGCAGAGCGCGGTCGTGTGGAAATGGTTGTAGCGCAGCCCTCCGCTTGCCAGGCGCTCGACGGTCGGCATCTGGATCGGCCCACCGAATCCGCTCGACATGCCGAATCCCATGTCGTCGATGAGCACGATCAGCACGTTCGGCGCGCCTGCGGGCGGCTTCACCTCAAAGCGCGGTGGCGGCGCGGCCTTCCTTGCATCGAGTTCGGTCTCACGGGGATAGTCCGGCTCCGGGATTGGCAACACCGTACGATCGATGCCGCCCATTTGTGCCGTTGGTGCAGCCTTTTCCTGACCGGACTGGCACGCCCATGTGGCGACCATCAAGATGGTCAGAATTCCGATCAATAATAGCCCATTGCCTCGTCGCTATCATTCCTCCTTGGATTCGGGGTCTGCTGGCTGTACTGATGCAGCGACCGGATCACACCACTGAAGTGATATAAATCAGGATTGACAAAATGAACTTGTCAAATTTGGCAACAGCCGAGTTTCGGACCCAGGCTTCGCAAACCCATCGATTCTCTGCAAGTGCAGGGGTGGGCCGGGAAGAAATCGGCACACTCCCCGAGATACAGTATTCTGGTAAGTTCGCGTCAGTCGGTTGATGGGCTGCCACTTGGGCGCAAACGCCCTTCTCGTACATAACGCAATCAGCGATGGATGCGACGCACGCCCGATCGGGCAAGCCGCCTGGCGCAACACAGAATTCCCATGGTGTACGACTCCCGTCTCGCTTCTTGCTCCTATCGGATCCCTTGATCGCCGCGAGTCCCGGATTCGTGCAGAAGAAATGCCTTCCGTGTGTAATGCGTGTGTAGTAACTGTTGGATGTCCGGGATTGTTTATGGATGTTTGGCAGGGTTCGGAAACGGTGGGAAATGGCACGGGAGCCGCTGTTTACGCAGCACAGATGAACAGTCGCGGATTTGAACCAACATGCGGGCGGAGAGTTCGAATCCTCTCGCCCCGACCACCTTTCTTAAAATTTCGTCTTTTAGAATCAATAGTTTGCAAGCGCGGACGGCCAAAAAGCCGTCTCCGTGTGTAGTGGCGGGTGTAGTAACGCAAAACCTACTGCTCGGTTACGCCGTCGGCCATCTCCCGCTACGGAGTCGGTTTTTGCCTTATCGCTACTTAGTTATGTACGATATCCCTACGACCCTAACCCGCTTTTTGGCTCCCGACCGATTGACATCCGTCACGTGACGCGATACACTGTTTGCGTGATCAAAACATTCGCCGACATACACACTCGGGACCTGTATGTGACCGGGAAATCGAGGAGATTCCCAGTGCAAATCCTGAAACGGGCGGTACGAAAGCTGGAGTATGTCGATGTGGCCACCGGGATTCAAGATTTGCGGGTGCCTCCCAGCAACCGGCTCCATGAATTAACTGGAGATCGAAAAGGGCAGTTTTCGATCTCAGTGAACGATCAGTGGCGCATCTGTTTTCGGTTCGCGGACGGCGATGCTTTTGAAGTCGAACTGACGGATTACCATTAGGAACAATTTATGACTATCGAAAACACGCGAGAAAGAAAGATCCGGCCAACTCATCCCGGGGAAATGCTACGGGAGGATTTCTTGCCGGAATATGGCCTTACGGTTTCGAGCCTCGCAAAAGCGCTAGGCGTTTCGCGCCAGACCGTTAATGAATTGCTTCGAGAGCATCGCGCCTTGAGCCCGGAAATGGCACTCCGCCTTGCACGCCTGTTTGGCAACAGTCCAGAGTTTTGGCTCAACGCGCAACGCGCGGTGGACCTATGGGATGCTGCGAAATCCATTGGAAAAAGCGTTGTGCAGATTAACCCACTCAACGCGGCGTAATCCCCGTTACCCCGGCATCCTTGTTTTTAATGCGGATATCGTGTTTCGGACGTAGTCGTGGCATGTAGGGAAAAATGGCGCAGAATGGCCGATTGCGGCATTGAAATCATCCCGATTGAAGAGTTCTTCGAGGATCTGTGGCAAGACCGTCTGCTGCCATGACCGCGGTCCGGTCCTCGCAAGATGGGCGTCCAGAATTTCTAAGAACGCCGAAATATTCAAGTGCCGCGGATTCAGCTATCCCGGAATGCACAGGCGGAATTATCATAACGCTCAATTCTGGCGCTTCAGATTGCAGTGCGAGAATCGTAGACACCCACTGTTCTTGGCATCTTTCATGGATGTCCACGTCTTTCTTGCCTGCAAATGGAAGTGAAAGTGAGTTCGCATGAGGACGAAGGCGAAGACGATGAGTTACCCGATCGCGACAAATTCCTTCGGCGAATCAAAAAACGTCCTGTGGTCGAGAGCGTCCGCAAAAGTGGGGGCGCCATTGACGCCGTGAGACATGACGTGGTAGCAAGCGCCTGGAAACTCCATGCGTACTGGTCGAGACACGGTATACCTCCGCCAATATCTAACCGACGGGGACAGCGCTTGAGCGAAATTTAATGCGCGTCGGCAGTCCGCCTTACGACTGGACGGCGAAAAACTGAATTTTCCAGGCCTGACACCTACTCACACGCATGCCCTGGATCGGCCAGACCATTTCGCACTACCGGATCATCGAAAAGCTGGGGCAGGGGGGATGGGCGAAGTTTTCCTGGCTCACGACACCTCCCTCGATCGCAAGGTCGCCCTCAAGTTCCTGCCTGACATTTTCTCCGACGATTCCGAAAGGCTGGCGCGCTTCGAGCGTGAGGCCAAACTGCTGGCGTCGCTGAATCACCCGAATATCGCTACGATTTATGGTCTCGAACAGGCAGACGGGAAGCGCTTCAGGCCCAGCACGAGAGCCAAGTAAGGTGATCGCCAGGCGAATGGACAACCCCAGGCTGGATCGTTTCGCATACCGGAGGTGTACCCACAATC
>Ga0113563_10001436_pt1 | contig 13553 bp, 14 predicted proteins | sample Mud3Dept3metaG_FD_80117 | JGI IMG/M metagenome (GOLD analysis project Ga0113563, IMG submission 80117) | Freshwater wetland microbial communities from Ohio, USA, analyzing the effect of biotic and abiotic controls - Mud 3 Core 4 Depth 3... | ecosystem: Environmental > Aquatic > Freshwater >...
CCCCCTTCGATTTTCTGCCCCGCCTCCTGGATCTCCTTCCTGCGGCTCGCTCGGTTTTTGACTTTATCACCCGTCAGTATTTTCGGGCCCGTTACTACCTTTTGCCCCCGGCAACGTCGCTTTTATGAGAGGCGGAAGAGCGCTGGGAGAATATTCATCGGCTGGGAGACCGCGTAGGAAAGAAGCGGAAGAATAAGAGAGCTAAATTTTCAAAAAGCCAGTGAAGGAATGGTGTCCGTCGCGGGGGCGAGCGGCCGCTCGCCCGAAAAGGACCCGCTGACAGGACTCCCCTGCGACCAAGGCGTAACCCCGCTTCTCGGGAGATCCCGCCAAGGCGGGAGGCTTTTTGCGAGACGGTTAAGAAAGGGAGATGCCGTTCATGGGAGGAACGAAGACCGGATTCGACGAGAAAATTAACCGCATCACCGAAGCCGCAGAGGGATTTACGGAGAATGTGGGTCGGGTGATCGTGGGGAAAAAGGAAGCTATCCGATCGGTTTTTATCGGCCTGCTCTGCGGCGGCCACTTGCTCATCGAGGATGTCCCGGGCGTGGGGAAAACGCTCCTGGCTAAGGCCGCCGCCCGTTCCTTAGGCTGCACCTTCAAAAGAATTCAGTGCACCCCGGACCTCCTGCCGGCCGATGTGACCGGCCTCCACTATTTCAACCAGAAGAGTTCGGAATTCGAGTTCCGGCCGGGCCCGATCCTGGCCAACTTCGTGCTGGTTGATGAAATCAACCGGGCGATGCCGCGGACCCAATCCTGCCTGCTGGAGTGCATGCAGGAGCAGCAGGTCACCGTCGACTGGCATACCTTTCTTCTGCCCCGCCCCTTCCTGATCCTGGCCACGCAGAACCCTATTGAATTGGAGGGAACTTTCCCCCTTCCCGAAGCCCAACTGGACCGATTCCTGCTTCGGGTAAAACTGGGCTATCCCGCGGCCGAGGAAGAGGAGGGCATTCTGACCCGTTTTCAGGAAACGAACCCGCTCGATTCCCTGTCCGCCATCCTGGAGATGGGCGAGCTTCTGGAACTTCAGAGCCTGTCTCGCCGGGTCTTTGTCGAGCCCTCGGTGCGCGGGTACATAACCTCTCTGACCCGCGCCACTCGAAATCACGCCGACATCCGTCTCGGGGCGAGCCCCCGTTCTTCACTGGGCTTGCATTCCGCCGCCCAGGCTTTCGCCGCTCTTCAAGGAAGAAACTTCGTGATTCCGGACGACGTCAAATCCCTGGCCATTCCCGTTCTGGCCCACCGCCTGCTGCTGAAAGCCGAAACTCGAATGCGCGGAAAAAACGAGGAAGAAGTTCTGCGGGAAATTCTCGACCGCACCCCGGTCCCGCTGGAAGGCCCGGCCTAATCCCCCTCCTTCGCGGACTTTCCATCTCCTCCGCGCATTTTGGGGGACGTTGTTTATTTTATTCACTTTTTCGGAGATGACTGTTAAAATCCTCAATAAAATTTTAGAAAGCGGATTCCTCTTAGAGCGATATTTTTCAAATCCTTCGCCGTTTTGAGTTCGTTCCTTGAGGGTTGGAATGTCAGAAGAGGGCTTCTGGGAGGCAATCTTCACCTGCTTCTGCAAAGAAAGAGCAGGGGGTGAATAAAAGTGAATATTTTAAACAACGTCCCCTTTTTTTCAATCCGGAGGGAAAATGAAGATTCTGGTGGAAAGGCAAGAGCCCGTTTTTACCGTGACTTTGAACCGGCCCGAAGTCCGCAATGCCGTGGACCGGGAAACAGCGGAATTGCTTTACGAGGCCTTTCTCGAATTTGACCGGGACAATTGCCTGCGCGTGGCTGTTCTTTTCGGGAAAGGCGGACATTTCTGCGCGGGGGCGGATCTCAAGGCTATAGCCTCCGGCAAACCCAACCGAGTGGAGCCCGAAGGATCCGCGCCCATGGGTCCGACCCGCCTCCTCCTTTCCAAACCCGTTATCGCGGCCGTCGCCGGCCATGCCGTTGCCGGAGGTCTCGAACTCGCCTGCTGGTGCGACCTGCGGATCGCCGAGGAGGATGCCGTCTTCGGCGTTTTCTGCCGCCGCTGGGGTGTTCCGCTTATGGACGGCGGGACGGTCCGGCTTGCCCGGCTGATCGGGGCGAGCCACGCCCTGGACATGATCCTTACCGGAAGGCCTGTTTCCGCCGCCGAGGCTCACCGGATGGGCCTCGCCAACGAGGTCGTCGGGAACGGCCAATCGAAGGGCCGGGCGCAGGACCTGGCCCTCTTCATCTCCCGCTTTCCCCAAGTTTGTCTCGCCCATGATCGAATCTCCCTGTACGAAGGCCTTGGCCTAAAAATCCAGGACGCCCTGGCGAACGAGTTCCGACACGGTCTGGAGACGATCCAAGCCGGAGAGATTGTCCACGGCGCGTCGCGATTTAAAAAGGGAGAAGGCCGGCATGGCCGATTTTAAGCGGGCAGCCGATTCAGGACGCAGAGACGTGCCAAACGACATCGAATAATATTGGAGATTCTACGGAGGAAAAAAAAGATGACTCCCAGAGAGAGAGTCCGCTTCGCCTTGGACCGGAAGGAACCCGACCGGGTTCCGTACTGCGAGCTGGGTATCGATCGGGCTCTGGCTGAGCAGATCATGGGGTGGGGCTCCGGCGAAAGCGAACGGGCGAACCTCGAAGCCATGGCCTATACCGTAGAGGAATGCAAAGCGATCGCCCGGAAACTGAACCTGGACAATATCACCTTTGCCCTGCGCGCCCCCGTCTATGCCGACAAATTGCCCGGAAAACACGGCCGCCTTTTCTATGGCCGCGGGCAGATCAAAAGCGAAAAGGATATTGGCAAGATCAAGCTTCCCGATCCTCATGATCCCGCCCTCTACCGGGATGCCGAAAACTTCGTAAGAAACAAAGGGCACTACTCGGCCTGGCTCGTCACCCGCATCGGCATTTTCCCCACCATGCTCAGCCTCGGGATCGAGACTTTTTCCCTCGCCCTTTACGACAACCGCAAGTTTGTCGAAACCGTGATGGACCTTTACTTCGACTGGGCGCGGGTCATGGCCGAGAACGTCTGCCAGATGGGTTTCGACGCCATCGTCACCACCGACGACCTGGCCTTCAAAACCCAACCCTTCTTCTCGCCCAAGATTTTTCGGGAACTCGTGGTGCCGCGCTACAAGCGGGTTGTCGAAAAGATCACCATCCCCTGGTTTATCCATTCGGACGGCAACATCGAACCCTTTCTGGACGATTTTCTCGCCCTCGGGTCCTGCGGCGTGCACCCAAACGAAAAAGGAGCCATGGACATCCGCCAGATCAAGAAAAAATACGGCCACCGGGTTTGCCTGCTGGGAAACGTGGACCTGAACCTCCTGGGGACGGGGACGCCGGAAGAGGTAGACGAGGAAGTGCGGGGGCTGATTCGGGACCTAGCCCCAGGCGGGGGCTACATTGTCACCTCCGGAAACAGCCTGGCTGGATACCTGAAACCGGAGAACGCCCTGGCGCTCAGCCGGGCCGTGCAGAAGTACGGGCGCTACCCGATCGCCCTGTAGCCCGGGGGGAAAAAGGGCTGAATATTTCCTTGACACCCTATTCTCTTCTCAGTATATTCACACTTAATTAGGCTTTGAATTCATTAAACAAAAAGGGAGGAACCTCATGAAGAGACGATTGATCGTCGGAACGGTTTTCGCTCTCGTCGCCCTGCTGGCAGCCCTGCCGGCGGCGGCCCAAACCAAACTGAAATTCGCCCACGTCTACGAAGTGGGCGAAGCCTTCCACAAGGAGGCCTTGTGGGCTGCCGGAGAGATCGCCAAAAGGACGAATAACAAATACCAGATCGATGTCTTCCCCGCCTCGGCTCTCGGCAACGAGCAGCAGATCACTCAGGCCATGCCCCTGGGCACGATCGACATGGCCTATATCGGCGCTTCCTTCGTGGGCGCGACGTATAAGCCCTTCTCCATCGTCAACGGGCCATACATGTGGCGGAACTTCGACCACTGGAAGGCGTACAGCCAGAGCCCGATCCTGACCGAACTGACCGACGGCTATTTCAAGCAGACCGCGAACAAGATTGTGGCCCTCACCTATTATGGGGCCCGGCATACTACGGCCAATAAGGCCCTGAATACCCCGGCCGACATGAAAGGCATGAAGCTGCGGGTCCCCCAGGCGCCTATGTACATGATGTACGCCCGGGCGGTGGGCGCGAACCCCACCCCCATTGCCTTTGCCGAAGTCTACCTGGCTCTGCAGAACGGGACGGTGGACGGGCAGGAGAATCCTCTCCCCACGATTCAGGCCAAGAAATTCTACGAAGTCCAGAGCCACATCAACCTGACGGGCCATATCCTGGACAACCTGACCACCGTCATCGGCGCCCCCCTCTGGAAGAAGCTATCGGCGGAAGAGCGGAAGATCTTCGAAACCGTGTTCAAGGAAGCGGCCGCCCGCGCCGGGGCGTCCATCCGCGAGTCCGAGGGCAAGCTGGTCGACTGGTTCAAACAGCAGGGCAAAACTGTAGTAGTGCCGGACCTCAAGGCCTTCCGCGAGGCGGCGGTAAAAATCCATAATGACGCCGCGGCCGGGGCCGTGTGGACCAAAGACCTCTATGACCGCCTCCAGGCGGTGAAGTAGTTTCCGGAAAACGATTCGCTGCGGCCCATGCCCGCTGGAATTCTGAGCGGCGCGGGCCGCGTCGTTTTTTGCCCTTCTAACCCAGGAATTCGCCAACAGGCCAGGCGGAGACAAACGATGACGGAAGAACGGGAACGATACCGCGGCCCCGATCTCGGCACCCTGAAGGTCGGGATCAGCGATGAGGCCGAGGTGAATCTGAAAGAATACGCCCCCGAGGATTGGGTAACCCTGGTTTTCTTCTGGGCCCTGGGCATCGTCGTCTTCCTGCAGTTCTTCACCCGTTACGCCCTCAATGACTCGCTCGCCTGGACCGAGGAAATCGCCCGGTATCTTTTAACCTGCGTGGCTTTTCTCGGCGGCGGCATGGCCGTCCGCAAATTCAGCCACATTCACGTTGAATTCCTGTATATCTACTACCCGCGCGGCCTGGCCCATTTCCTCTCCACCCTGGTGGACATCATCCGCGTGGTCTTCTTCGGGTATGCTACCTGGCTTTGCTGGAAGGTCACCCAGATCATGCAGACCCAGCCGATGGTCGTCGTGGACTGGCCGATGAGCATCATTTACGGAACCTGTACCCTGGGAATTGCCGTGATGACCTTTCGCTCGATTCAGGTGGCGGTGGGCAACCGGCGCAGCGGCTCCAGCGTCCTTACGCGGGTCGGCAAGGAGGGGCGCCACCAATGACCACTTTGGCTCTGATCGTCGGGTTTCTCCTTTTAATGGCAATCGGGGTCCCCGTGGCCATCTCTCTCGCCGGAGCATCCCTGATCTATGTGATGATCGAAGGAGTTCAACCCCACCTTGTGGTCCTTCACCGGATGGTCGGGGGGACAGACTCCTTTCCCCTCCTCGCCATCCCCTTTTTCATCATGGCCGGGAGCCTGATGAATTCCGGCGGCATAACCACCCGCATCTACGACTTCGCCATGGCTCTGGTTGGCTGGATGAAGGGCGGACTGGGACACGTGAACGTAGTCGGTTCAGTGATTTTCGCGGGCATGTCGGGGACGGCCGTGGCGGACGCCGGGGGGCTGGGCAATATCGAAATCCGGGCCATGAAAGAACATGGGTACGACGTGGACTTCGCAGTAGGCATTACCGGCGCTTCTTCCACCATCGGGCCGATCATTCCCCCGTCTCTGCCTATGGTTATCTATGGGGTTATGGCCAATACCTCGGTTGGAAAGCTTTTTGCCGCCGGCTTTATCCCCGGGTTGGTCATGGCCGGCACCATGATGGCGATGGTCGCCTGGTATGCCCATACCCGCGGGTTCCACCGCGACGCCCGGTTCTCGCTGCGGGTGCTCTGGGCCACCCTCAAGAAGGCCTTTCTCCCGCTCATGACCCCCGTCCTCCTCATCGGCGGGATGACGACGGGCATATTCACCCCGACCGAGGCGGCGATTGCGGCGACGGTTTACGCGGCCATCCTGGGGCTGTTTGTGTACCGCACCCTTTCCCTGCGGAATTTCATCAAGGTGAGCATGGAGACGGCCGAAACGACGGCGATCATCCTCCTCATCGTGGCCGGCGCCTCGATCTTCGGCTATTTGATTACGACCACGAAAATAACGGATAACATAGCGGATGTTGTGCTTGCGATCACCGACAAACCCTGGATCATCCTTCTTCTCGTGAACATTTTCCTGCTCATCGTCGGCTGCTTCATGGAAACGATTGCCTCGATCACCATCCTCGTCCCGGTCCTCATGCCTCTCATGGATAAAATCGGGGTGGACCCGGTCCATTTCGGCTTGGTCATGGTTTTAAATCTTATGATCGGGCTCCTGACCCCGCCTGTGGGTATGGTCCTCTACATTCTCGCCCGGGTAGCCAACATTTCTTTCGAACGCACAACCCGGGCGTGCGCTCCCTTCCTCATTCCCCTCCTCGCCACCCTGATCGTCGTCACTTACTGGCCCGGTCTTGTCCTCTTCCTGCCGAACCTCTTCTATAAATAATCCCCAATTTCTCCCAACTTAGGGAGTGCTTTCTATCTGCAGGATTTCTTCAACACTCTTCTTGGTCCGTGTGGGACCCGCGCTGAAAAGGAAGCACCTTCTCAACCTGAATCCGGATTCGTCTCTCCACCTGGGGCAGGCCGGTTTTTTCGGGTTGCGAGGCGTCGTACCCGTCCAAGAGGGCGACATCCTCTATCCCCCGGCATTTTCCCAGGAGCTGGTAGCCGTCATCGAGGACCGCATCCCAAACGACCAAATCCACTTTTTCGTTTTCCTCCAGGTTCAGCAGGGTCCCGGGGCAGAACCAGGCATCCACCGTGACCTTTTCCTCGTCAGGAGACAGCCGCAGCCGGGCCGCAGGCGCAACATGAGGATAACCTTCGGAGGCGGCTGTCGCCACCAAAAGATGGGCCCCCTTTTCGGCGAGCACTGCGGCTCTGGTTAGGCATTTCCGTTTCATTTCTTTCTCGCTTTCCATGGTCGATCGTCGCCTCCCGCAGAAAGACCCGGCTGAATGAGCCCACGGCAACGCCGCGAGCGCGGCGGTCTCCGGCAAAACCGGTCGGGTTGGAATCTTCCCTAAAAGAAACGGTTCCTCAAGATGGAAAATTTCCCCGGTTCATCTTATTATCGGCCCTTCGGGACAGGAAAAGTATCGGGTCATTTCCTGATTCTCTTGGGGGAAATCCCGTATTTCCGGTTTGATTTCCTGCGGCGGAATTCCGGCGAGGGGAAGTCGGGGGCCGGAGTTGAAAATGGCGTTTCTTTAAATTTCAGGTTATAATCTGGAGGGTCGGAATTGGATTAATCATCTTCTTCCCCCTGGAAGCCGAGGGAGCCATGAACCAAAAATATCGGATCGTGCTGGTGGAAGACCATGCCATCATTCGGGAAGGGCTCCGGTCGCTTTTTTCCGCGGAGAGAGATTTCGAGGTGGTGGCCGAGGCGGAAGAGGGGAGGTCTGCTCTGCGCCTGGTGCAGAATCATCGTCCAGACCTGGTTGTCACCGATCTTTCCATGCCCCAGATGGATGGCATCGACCTGATCGCCACGCTCAAGAAACAAAACCCCAAAATCCGGGTCGTCGCCCTGACCGTGCATCGCAACGATGAGTACGTCCTCGCGGCCCTGAAGGCGGGGGCCGACGGCTACGTCCTGAAGGAAGCTAATTACTCGGAGTTAATCACGGCGGCCCGGACCGCCCTTAGAGGGAAGCATTACTTGAGCCCTGAAATCTCCGGCAATCTCATCCAGGTCTATCTCGAAGGAAAAGGGGCCCCCCGAAGAAAATCTCCCATAGAAACCCTCTCGCGCCGGGAGCGGGAGATCGTCTCGCTCATCGCCGAAGGGCAGACCAACAAGCAGATTGCGGACCGCCTTTGTATCAGCGTGAAAACGGTCGAAACCCACCGGTACAAGATCATGACCAAATTGAACGTTCACAACGCCGCCGCCCTGATTACGGTCGCCCTGGAGCGGGGTTTGATCCGCAGGTGAAGTTCCTTGCCTCCACCTGTGCCCGGCCGGTTTAACCATTTCTTCTCTTGATCTATTTTTTCTCTTCGATCCCGGCCAGACGTTTGGCCATGGCTTTTCTCTTGTTCAGGTCGGACTCGCGCATGATCGTCAGGCGGTGGGCCTGGGGAGAACCGCCGCCGTGGAGATCGGAGATGGTATCGGCGCTCTCCATAGCCAGCTTCTCGGCCAGGCGCAGCATCTTGACCCGGTTCTCCACCGGCACGCCGGCCGCGCCCTGCAGGTATTTCTTCAAAAGGCCCCCGATTTGCGGATTTTCAAAATCCCGGTCCGAGGGCAGATCCGCCACGTATCCTCCGGAGATATCGATCAGGAGGCGGATGACTTCGGCCATATCCCGCCCTTCGTGGATCTTGGAGGCATTCGCCATCACGGAATTAATGAAGTAGGTTCCCGAAGGTTCCTTCTTCCCCTCGTAGGAAGCCGCCAGACTGCAGGCGTAGAGAGTCTCGGCCTTGTGGATCATATCGGTTACTTTTTCCCGAAGGTGGGTCACCTTGGCCGATCCATTGTAGTCCATCATCGTCAGCGCCGCTCCGGTCATGACGTCGATCTTCCCTGATTTGCAGCCGCCGTGCGACTGGCGATGGAAGGCCGAGAACCGGTTCACCATTTCCCCTGCAAACTCCAGCTCTCCGCACAGGAAGACCCGTTCCCAGGGGACAAAAACATCATCATAGATCACAGTCGGGCAGTACTTGCTGAAATGCACGTTTCCACAGTCCACCCCTTCGATCTCCCGGGTATCCATGGTGTTTCGGCCGACCACATGAATGACGCCCTTGGTGTCCGCCGGAACCGCAAAGGCCACCGTATAGTCTTCATCCCCCGGTCCCATAGCCCGCGTGGGAAGAACGATCAGCTCGTGGGAGGAAAGCGAACCGGTCTGATGGACTTTGGCACCCCGGACGATGATTCCGTCTTTCTGCTTTTCCACGACCCGCAGGAAAAGATCTTTGTCCGGCTGTTCATGCGGGGCAAGGCTGCGATCCCCCTTTACATCCGTTACGCTCGCGTTGGCCGTAAAATCGTTTTTCTGCATATACTTCAAAAATTCAATGAAGCGGCTGTAATACTGGGTTCCATATTTCCTGTCAATGTCGTAGGTGACAATCGAGAGGGCACTCATGCAGTCGAGCCCCGTGCAGCGTTGATGGCAGGTTCCGACGCTGTTTCCGAGAAGCCGGTTGATTTTTACGCGCGCCACTAAGTCCTGGATGGACTGCGGTGGGAGGGTGAAGCGGTTGATTACCTCGCCCGTGAAGGGAGAAACCGTGGTCAGAAGATCCCGGTGCTTCTCCGAGTTCGCCAGATCGTAGGTGGCCCCTGTGGCGTTGATCCCGCCGCGGATCCGGGGGTTGTCCACCACGTTTTCAAGCTTCTGCCCGAACATGTAGGCGGTCGGCTTCAGCTTGCGCAGACTCTCCACATACTGCTCGAATGTCTTGACGGCCATAAAAACCTCCTTTAGTAAAAGTGCGAATTTCAGGGTTTAGGGTCAGGGTCAGTGAACCATATAAAGGTTTCATTCCTCACTCATACTCACACTGCCACTTTTTTTTAAATTTCCAGGCCGCGGCGGAAGGCGTTGAGATTCAACTCCTTCGCCTTGGGCGGCACGTTTCCGGCGATCGCCTTTTCCATTGCCTCAACGGATAGAATGGCGGTTTTTTTGATCAATCCTCCCAGGAGAATCAGGTTGGCAACGACAATATTGCCCATTTCCTTTTCCGCGATGCTGGTGGCCGGAAGCGAAAGGATTTCATAGTTTCCCGGTTTGTCATTTTTGACGAGGTCGGAGTCGATCACCACGATCCCCCCCGGTTTCACTTTGGAGAGATGCCGGCTGATCGCATCTTCCGCCAAGGCAATGAGAATGTCCGGTTTGCGCACCTGGGGGTCGGTGATCGGATCGCTGCCGAGGATTACCTCGGCGCGGGCCATGCCGCCCCTTTGCTCGGAACTATAGGCCTGGGTCTGCACGGCTTTCTTATTGTCAAAGAGCGTGGCGGCCGTCCCCAAAAGGATCCCCGCCAGGATGACGCCCTGCCCACCCACGCCGCCGATTAAAATCTCTGTTCGCTTCATTTCTTTGCTCCCGAAGCACGCTGCTTCATTTTTTGGATCTCTTCCACCATCTCCGGGAGATCTTTATTCACCAATTCCCCCACCACGAATTTTCCCTGAAGCTCCTTCGCGGATAATTTTTCAGCGTCCTTGGCCGAAATTGAGTTTTCCTTGTAATCCCGCATCATCTGCACCGCGCTCCCAGAACCGGTCTTCTTTCCAAACTGCACCGGGCACTGGGTAATCACCTCGATGAAAGAAAAACCCTTTCTCTGCATCGCCTTTTTGATGGAGGAAGTGAGAGGTCTCGCCTGATGCGTCGTCCACCGGGCGACAAAAGAGGCCCCCGCGGCAATGACCAACCGGGAAATATCGAAGGGATTCTCAAAGGTCCCATAAGGAGTGGTCGTGGTCTTCAAGCCCATGGGGGTTGTCGGAGCCGCCTGCCCGCCGGTCATCCCGTAAATTCCGTTATTCAGGCATATAACGATCATGTCCACGTTCCGGCGCGCATTGTGGATCAGGTGGTTGCCGCCGATGGCGGTGAGGTCGCCGTCCCCGCTGACCACCATCACCTTCTTTTCCGGAAGCCCCATTTTGATCCCCAGGGCAAAGGCGATGGGCCGCCCGTGGGTGGTGTGCAGGACATCGGCATTGAAGGAGGGACTGGGAATCCAGGCCGAACAGCCGATCCCGGAAACAAAGACAAAATCATCCATGGTCAGCGACAGCTCATCCATGGCGCGCAGGATCGCCTGAGCCGCGATTCCGTTACCGCATCCCGGACAGTTGGTGGTTCCGGTTACGGACGGGCGGATAAACCGATGGAGGGGGTGAACCACGGCGCTCATGAAAGAACCTCCCTGATCTTCTCCAAAATAGTTTCCGGGTCATGGATCTCCCCGATCACCCGTGGCGGCAGGAAGGATACCTCGGCCTGGCAGTCCGCAGCCGCCTTGATATAGGGAAAGAGCTGTCCCAGGTTGTTTTCCAGGACGATGACCTTCCGGGCGCTCTTGGCCATTTTTTCGATCTCTTCGTTCGGAAACGGCCACGCGGTGATCAGCCGCAGCGTTCCCACGGAAAGGCCTTCTTCCTTGGCCCGCACAGCCGCCATGGCCGCGGCTCGGGATACCGCCCCGTACGAGACTAAAACGACCTCTGCGCCCTCATCCTGCTTTTCCACCAAGACGATCTCATCTTTGTGCCTAAGAATCTTGTTGCAAAGAGAGCGGACGAAGTGGTCGAGGGCCGCAACATCGGCCAGGTTCCTCTTCCCGTATTCGTCGTGGCAGGAACTGGTGACATGGGCTTTGAATCCCCGGCCGAAAATCGGCATGGGCGCCACATTTTCATCGAGGAAACCTCTGATCTTCTGGGGATCCGCTCCCGGTTCCGGAAGCTTGCGGTTTACGATCTCGATTTTTTCCACTTCCGGGATGATCACCTCTTCGCGCATATGGCCGATGAAGGCGTCCGATAGGATGAAAACCGGCGTGCGAAATTTTTCGGCCAGGTTGAAAGCGAGCACCGTGTGGTCGAACATCTCCTGAGGCGAGGCCGGGCAGAGGGCGATGATCTCGTAGTCGCCGTGAGATCCCCTTTTGACCTGCACCATGTCTCCGGGAACGCCCGCCGTAGGCATTCCGGTCGTAGGGGCCCCCCGCTGGACATTGATGATGACGCAGGGCGTCTCCACCCCCAAGGCGAAACCGATGTTCTCCAGCATCAGGCTGATGCCGGGGCCTGAGGTCGCGGTCAGGACTTTCTTGCCGGTCCAGGAAGCGCCGACGATCGCCGCAATAGAGCTGATCTCATCCTCCATCTGCAGAAATACTCCGCCCACCTGGGGAAGCCTCTCTGCCAGACGGTTGGCGATCTCTGTGGCCGGGGTGATCGGATATCCGGCCGCAAATTCGCAGCCCGCGGCAATCGCCCCGTCGGCACAGGCCAGGTTTCCCATCATGAAGTATTTCCCGGGTCGGACGCGGGGAAAGGTCATTTTTTCGCTCCTTTCCCGGATTTTTTCGGCTCCACGGCAATGGCCAGGTCCGGACAGTAAATCATGCAGTTCTGGCACTGGGTGCAGGTTTCCGGACTCTCCACTCGCGGCGGTTTGTATCCCTTCCGGTTCAAACTTTTTGAGGGGGAGAAGAGTTTTTTCGGGCACATTTCGATGCAGATCCCGCACTCCTCCACCCCTTTGCACAACTCCTGGTAAAGGGTCACCTCAGCCAATGTTCTCCTCCTTTGTGCTGGACGGCCGGCGGCCGCTCCCCCGCAGCTGATCCAAATAGCTGTTCTTGGAAAACGTAAGATGTTTGACGATCAGTCTCTCCAATTTGGGCGCATCCTTCTCCGCGATTGCCTCGACCATCTCCTGGTGTTCCTGGATCGACTCTTCGATCCGCTGCGGCAGCGACCAGGCATTGTACCCGACGATGTAGGCCTTGGTCTTCAGGTGGTCGATAAGATCGCAAAGATGCTGATTGCGGCAGATCTGGTAGAGCGCCCGGTGGAATTCCCCGTCTTTTTCAATCATCTGTTCGGTCTTGCGGCGCAAATGGCCTTCCACCTCTTGCGCGAGTTTCTTCAGACTCCCGATTTCTTCGGGTTGAATATTCTTGACCAAGAGCCGGGCTGCAATCTTTTCCACTTCCGCCCGGACAAAATAAATTTCCTCGATTTCCTTAACGGAAAGGTCCGCGACCCTCGCCCCGCGGTGGGGAGCAATCCGGACCAGTCCTTTTCCCTCCAGCTTCTTCAGGGCTTCCCGGATGATCGTGCGGCTGACCCCGTAGCGGTCGATCAACTCCATTTCGATCAAATGCTCCCGGGGCTTGAACTCTCCGGAGAGGATGGCGGCCTCCATTTCATGCAAAACCTTTTCGGAGATGACACCGGGCATCTTCAGATCTCTTGGAGTAGAATTAAAATACAATAATGTATACAATTATTCTGCAGATATGTCAATCAAAAATCAGCAAAAAGAGCGTCGCACCACAGCGCAACCCGAGAAAAAATCATATGAAAAATCACAAAAACGATGAAATAGGCTATAGGGCATCCGGCGGATGCTCGTGTCCCTCTCCCGGGGTGAAGCGTAAATGATTTTTTTACGAAATCCCCAACCTTAATGATCTCATAAAAAGCCTGAAAATGACCTTTTTCGTCATTCCGGCGTAAGCCGGAATCCCGTATTTTTGAATCATCTCCAAATTCATTGGTCGTTCAGACCCGTTTTCTTGTTGCCCGGGCAAGAAAGCGCCGAAGCCAAAAAGGGCCGGGAGAAACCTTTTGGGCTTCCCCTTCTTCGTTTCCGCAAAGAGACGCGGGGGCCAAGGAATGGCCGGGCGGAAACGGCGGCAGCCCGCATCG
>Ga0113563_10001437_pt1 | contig 13552 bp, 9 predicted proteins | sample Mud3Dept3metaG_FD_80117 | JGI IMG/M metagenome (GOLD analysis project Ga0113563, IMG submission 80117) | Freshwater wetland microbial communities from Ohio, USA, analyzing the effect of biotic and abiotic controls - Mud 3 Core 4 Depth 3... | ecosystem: Environmental > Aquatic > Freshwater >...
CCACTGTTTCAAAGCCGAGGCTGCTGATCTCGATCATCTTTTCGTCGGCGACGGTTTCCGATCTTGCGCGGGCCGTACTGTGCCAGATTTCACCCAGGTTGACCGTGGTAATCAGCAGTTTCGAGTCACTTTCCTGTGCCTCGGCAATGAGCTGATCCACCCTGTCCGCCGAGGGTTCGTTCTCGAGAAAAGCCATCAAGGCCCAACTGTCGAAAACGCGCGCCGGTCTCGTCATGGCCGCAGCTCCCGCTCGCGTTTGCGTTCTTCCATCAGGATCTTCATCGCCCCCGAGCCCTTTATGGCACGGTATTGTTTAGCCAGCCCGAAAAAAACTGCCGCGAATTCCGCGAATTTTCACGAGAGCCGCATGGCATGGCTCGCATCAAGGGAGATGATTCTTCGTGAGAATTCGTGACCTTATTTGCAGACCCTTGACTGTTCCGAGCCGGCCAGACAGTTACAATGGCACTAAATCAATCGTCCGTGCTTTCTTGCGGCATACACCATTGTGTCGATGTTGACGAACGGCACGCCTTGGGGCGTCCAGCAGTTCGGGCCGAGGATGCTGCGCAGGCCGCCGCCTTCGACCGCCTGAATGACCTCCCGGCACTCGGCTTCGATCTGGTCCGGCGTGCCTTCGGCCAGGGTGGTGGCGAAAGGGGACGGAGTCTTCCTGTCGGCTGTGCAGACGGACGTGGCCCCGACGTTGCCGCTGATCGCTTTCGCGCATGACTTTCCGGACCTGACCTGTTCGGTGATCTTTTCCACACAGAACCGGATATCCATCGGCCCCAGGAAATAGCCGTCGGCCTGGTTCTGCGCCACGAGATCCAGACGATCGTGCCAGTTCCCGCAGGGGTGGAAGATGACCGGCACTCCCGTTTCCTTCCGGATGGCCTCAATGAACCTCCGCTCCATGGGTTGCGTCAGTTTTTCATAGGCGTCTCGCGATATGCAGTCTGCCGAAGAAACCGGATCGTTGACCCAGACCATGTCGGCGCCGGCATCCACTTCGGCCTTTACCATCTCCAGCCAGGGGTTGAGCGCGCGCTCCATGAGCTCCTGCGCCCACTCCGGATCCCGCACGACGATCATGAACCATTTTTGAAAGCCCAGAAGGCAGCCGACAGTTCGGGAGGGACAGCTCCCCCACGTCATGATCGGGACATGCTGGGTGCCGCCTCCCCTCTTGATCAGCTCCTCCTTGAGCCTGCGGATCACATAGAGGACCTTGGGCATGTTGCCGTCTTTGCGCGGGTCGACATTCCAGTTGATTTTCGCCATGTCCTCCTTGGATTTGATGGCGGGTTCCTTCACCATCGGGACGTCGTTTTCAGGATATTTCAGCACCGTCCCGAGAGCCTCTTCCACAGGGCCCATCATGTCGTAGTCGATGATGCAGTCGTACTGGAACCTCTCCTGACCCACGATCTGCGCCTTCACGTACAGGTCCGGGACATCCCAGGATTGCAGAAAGTTCAATCCCAGGTATTCGAGGGGCGCCCAGCGAGGATACATGTGGACGGGCACTCTGTCGGCCTTCTGCCCGCCGAGCGCAGCCTTCATCCGCTCCATCGGCGTCATTTCCGTTGCCTGGTTGTATAGGTAGAGCATATGCCTGTTTCCTCCCGGTGAAACGAACGATTCCAATTGTGGTTTGCTTCCCTCGATGCGCGGCAGCATCACTGAAGCGCGCCGTGCATTGTTTGTCGATACGCTGGTTATTTTGCCATAAAGTGCTCCATTTGCACTTCGCCTCCCGGCCCGATAATCAGTAACTCCCCCGCGTCCTGCGGCGGCACCCCAACGCCGTCCGCACGGGCGAAATCAAGCAGCCGCCGGATGAGAGCGTCCGAGCCGATGCGTTCCTCATATTGCCAGCCCCAGCGCTGCCGGCAGAAGGCGGCGACCTGAAGGGCCGCGGGGCGGTGCCGGTTGAGGTCGTCGGCTGTGAGCGCGATGAAGCAGACTTTCCGGTAGCGCCGGTACATCGAGTCGGCGACAAAATCGGCCTTATCCGGGCCGAACTTCCCGCGGCATTTGAGGTACTCGGTCCGAGGTTCCCCGCCACATTCCAGCCACCCCGGCGTGAGATAATATGTGCCCGGTTCGGCTTGAAATGCCCGAAGATAGGCTTCGCGCGAGCCGAGGAACAGCGAGATACAATCATCTACTCTTGGGATGATGAGCGTATGCTTCCTTGCGTTCAGTCCGGCCAAACCGTTGCCGCACAGCCCGAATCCGATCAGGATCCTGTGCGGCGTTTCCAGGACGTCGATACGAGACTGGATCTCGGCCCGCATCTTTTTGGGCGTCAGGTGCAGCCCGTAATCCATGAATGCGATGGAGAGGTCCGTGTCTTCTCGCCGGTTCAGGACATCGCGGAGCACCGCACAGGCGATCATGAGTGTCGGCTGTTTTCCCTGCATAGGTACGACTCGCGGCACGGGCAGCGGCGGCGTGCCCGGGCCCGGGGGTTATTGTGAGTAAGGAGGCTCCAGCTTTCCATCGCGATAGGCGCGCAGATACGACTTGCAGAACAGGTCCTGTCCGCCGAGAGCCTCCGCGGCCGCGATCCGGGCCATTAATCCGGGATCGCAGGGGTCGATGATCGCCGCGTCCATCCCGTGTCCGAGGAGCATGAGCAGGAAGACTTCGTTCAGCAGCCGGCGCACGGGCAGCCCGTAGGACACATTGCTGACTCCGCAGCTTGTGTGCACCTCCGGGAATTTTTGCCGGATGCGGCCGATTGCGCCGAGTACCGCGGGACCGTGCTCGGACCCGGTGCTGACGGGGAAAACGCAAGGATCCACGTAAATGTTCCCCGGCGGAATCCCCTCGGATAGAAGCCTCTCGACCAGCCGCGATGCGGTTGCCACGCGATCTTCCAGCCCCTTGGGCGGCGCTGCTGAAGAGAGGCAAAGAGCGATCACCTTGGCCTTGTGTTCCTTGATCAGAGGGAGCACGGCGTTGAAGCGTTCGGGTTCATCGGGAATGGAATTGATCATCGGTGTTTGCCGGCACAGGGGAAGCGCCCGGCGCAATGCCTCGGGATCCGCACTGTCGAGGCAGAGGGGCACTTCCACCACTTCCTGCACGGTCTGCACCAGCCATGTCAAATTTTCGATCTCTTGTCCGGCGATCCCGCCGTTGACGTCGAGCATGTGCGCGCCGGCAACCACCTGCTTGCGCGCTTCCTCCTTGATAAGCTCCGCGTCCCTCTTGGTCACTGCTTCACCGATCCGCTTCCGGGTGGCATTGATCCTTTCTCCGATGATCAGCACGGTCAACCGCCTTTCTGATGAGTCACGGCAACCGCGAAATGCCGGGAAGGATGTCCCCGCACCTCGCGGTTGCTTCTATGGAATTCCGGATATTATATGCACAGCATCATAAGTCCCGACAGGGTTTCGGGCCGAATTGAGTTAGAAAAAACAAAAACGAACCACAGAGAGCACTGAGATCACAGAGATATCCCAGGCCTGCCCGGGGGCGCCTTCGGCCGCGATTCACGTCCGGGAGCGGCGGGAAAGCCATCAAACCCTCGCATGGAACCGATAATGGGAGCGGCTTTCCCGCCGCTCCCGGACGTGAATCGCGCAACGCGGAGCGTTGGCCCCCGGGCATGAATCGCGGCATTCCCCCTCCGTGATCTCAGCGGTCTCTGTGGTGAAAATGCGATCGATCCTGACTTCACCAGGCGTAAACCGACTCTCGAATCGTGTCGCGAACTTATGACGCTGCGTATTGTGACAAAAACTGCAGAAGCAGCAACCACGAAATACACGAAAATACGAACCATGTTCGTGAATTTCGCGGCTACGATCCCGGGCTAATAATCTGATCGATGGCTGCAACGATATTCCTGGTTCCGCAGCAGGTCAGAAAAGACCCTTTACATCACCGGTGGCGACGTCCACATCCACACGGCGGAAACCGGGATTCGAACCGGTCCCGGGCATCAGGCTGATGCTCCCCGCGAGCGGGCAGAGGAACTTCGCTCCTGAGAAGATCAGCACGTCGCGGATCGGGACAACCCATCCCTTGGGAACTCCCTTCAGCGCCGGATCATGGGTGAGACTCAGGTGTGTCTTGACCATGAGTGTCGCGTAGTCGGCGTATTTGGGGTCGGCTTCCAGCATCTTTGCTTTCGCGGCGGCTTCGGGCGTCCAGGAGACTCCATCGGCACCATAGACCTCCCGCGCGATGATTTCAACGCGTTCCCTCAGCTTCTTTTCCAGAGGGTAGAGGTAGTGGAAATCAGTCTTGTCGTTGCAGGCCTCGATCACGGCTTCGGCCAACTCCACGCTTCCTTCGCCTCCTCTGGCCCACTGTTCGGACACCGCGCACCGCGCTCCTGCCGCCTCGGCAGCCTTGCGGATCAGGGCGATCTCGTCCTTCGTGTCGGTCGCAAAGCTATTTATGCAGACCACGGGATTGATCCCTGCCTTCCGGATGATGCCGATGTGATGGACCATGTTCGGGATCCCGTTTTCGAGCAGCGCGAGGTTCTCCCTGGTGTATTCCACCGGCAGTGGAACGCCGGGCACGACCGTGGGACCGTTGCCGTGCATCTTGAGTGCCCGGACGGTGGCCGTGAGCACCGAGGTGCTGGGAACCATGCCGGCATAGCGGCACTTGACGTTCCAGAACTTCTCGAAGCCGATGTCGGCGCCGAACCCGCTCTCGGTGACGTGATAATCGAAGAGCTTGAGTCCGACACGGTCGCCGATGATGGAGGACTGTCCCACGGCAATATTTGCGAACGGGCCGGCGTGCACCATGCAGGGCTGGTACTCGGCGGTGCAGCAGAGTGTCGGGTTAATCGTGTTGCGCATCCATGCGCACATGGCGCCTGCCACTTCGAGATCGGACGTTGTGACCGGCTTCCCGTACTTGTCGAATGCCAGGGTGATGTTGCCCAGTCGTTCCCGCAGATCAGCCAGATCGCGCACGATTGCGAGGATCGCCATCAGTTCCGAGCTGGGGATGATGTTGAACTGGGACCTCATCATGTAGCCGTCGTTGCTGCCGCCAATGCCGATGATCATGTTGCGCAGCGCCTGCGCACAAAAATCCATGACCCAGGTGAATTCCACGCGTGTCGGGTCGATGTCCAGGCGCCGCATTTTGGACAGCTTCTGCAGTTTCTCGTCGCTGTAATTCCTTTCATGCTGCATGCGGGCGGTCAGGGCTACCATCGCCAGGTTATGGGCGTTCTGGATGTCGTTGAGGTCACCTGTCAAACCCAGCGAAAACTCGGTCATCGGGATCAGCAGTGCGTTGCCGCCGCCGGCTGCTGTCCCCTTGATGTTCATGGTCGGACCGCCGGACGGCTGGCGAATGCAGCCCCCGACGTTCTTACCCAGTTTCCCCAGGCCCTCCAGCAGGCCCATGGACGTTGTGGTTTTCCCCTCTCCCAGGGGGGTCGGTGTAATCGCCGTTACTTCGATGAACTTGCCGTCGGGACGGTTCTTGAGGCGGTCGATGATCTTGAGGAAATTGAGCTTGCAGACTCTGCCCATAGGCAGAATCTCGTCTTCCTGCAGCCCCAGCCTTTCTCTCCATGCCGCCGGAGAGGGCATGTTTTTTTCTGCAGCCTGGGCAATCTCCCAGTCGGCCATCTTTGTTGCATCGTAGGGCATTCTGGAATCCTCCGTCCGGAAACACGGCGACAGGCGCCGCGATTCCGATTGAGATTATGATTGGATTATTTCATTAGGGGAAAAGCGGCGCCTGTCACCGTTTTTCTTCCAGGAGCTCGCAAAACCTTGTCCACTCTTCATCCGGCATCTGGAACCAGTTTTCCGGCTGGGGGAAAGTGCGCCCCGTCACTTCCGCGACATACTGGTTCAGGCCGTCCTGAATTACCTTGCCGGCGTCGGCGTATACCTTGGCCATTTTGGGCTTGAAGTTGGGATACAGCCCGAACATGTCGTGGTAGATCAACAACTGGCCGTGGGCGTATGGTCCGGAACCAAGGCTGATTATGAAACAGTTTTTGGCCCGCTCGGTAATTACCTTGCACACCCGGTCGGGCACCATTTCCAGGAGGATGGAGTACGCGCCTGCCTCTTCCAGCGCCTTGGCGTCATCCACGATCTTCTTCGCCTGCAGCGCGCCTTTCCCCTGAACCCGGAATCCGCCAAGCGCGCTGGCGCTCTGGGGGGTCAAACCCAGGTGCCCCATTGCGGGAATTCCCGATCGGACGAGGGCCGCGAGGCGGTCGGCCATCTCAATGCCCCCTTCCAGCTTGACGGCGTTGCAGCCAGCCTCGGCCATGAAGCGGCCGGCGTTGCGGATAGCGGTTTCGATGCTCGGCTGGTAGCTCATATAGGGCATATCCCCGATCAGCCAGGCGTTCGGGGCGCCGCGACGCACTGCCTGCGCATGCCGGATCATGTCCTCCATGGTCACCGGCAGGGTGCCATCGAAACCGAGTATGGTCATTCCGAGGCTGTCTCCGACAAGGATGATGTCGATGCCGGCCCGCTCCTGGAGCACGGCGGTCGGATAGTCGTAGCAAGTAAGCATGCTGATCGGGTGTCCGTCGGCGACTTTCTTAAAAAGGGATGGCAAAGTCGCCTTCTTTCTTTCGCTCATAGTGCCTCCAAATAGCCAACCGTTGTGAATCCGGCTCTCGCTCCGCCGTGACGTGCTCCGGTCGAGCCGGCGCAGATGCCCCGTTCTGGCGGGAAGGGCCGTTGATATCACCCGATTCCGGGAAAGTCAAGCTCCACACCCGAAACGAGTGCAAGCGGAAGTGAGACTCAATCCTCGCAAAATTTGGGTCGCGCGACGATCAACGACAAAAGGATGTATCAGTGGTCAATGGTCATTTGTCATCTGGCCGCTGGAAACCTTCGGCCCGTGCGGTCCTGATCGCGTTCGGAGCGGGTGAAGTACCCGAGCGCAGAGCCAACCTGCCGAGCCGCCAAATGATAATTGACAGATTCCTGTTTGTTGAGCCTCACTTCCGATTGCACCCACCCGAAACCGGGGACTGTCGAACGAATTCAGGGAAACACAGGGCGGACGACATGATAGAATCGGGCCCGATCGAGTCAACGCTCGACATCTGGTGAGTATCGCCTGCAATCAGATGTCGGAGGCGAAATATCCAAGGAGACAACCCATGCCAGAGCCGATGCAGAGCATGCTTAAAATTCCGCAGCACAGGTTGGATGAGATCAATGCTATCCTGCTGAATCCGGACACCCGCGTCATCCAGGACCTGCTCGCGGTGGTGGCGCGCCACGGCACGCCCGAGGAGATTAACCGGAAAGCGGAGCAGGCCGGGCAGCTGCATTCCCTTCTCCAGCGCGTCCGCGAATCCAAGCCGGAGTACATCGAAGCGCTGCAATGGCTCGAAGCGCAGCGGGACCGGAAGGCGTTTATTACGGTGGCCGATTATCGCCGCAAGGTGCTGGGGGACCGGGCTTCCTGCGTGCAGTTCCAGGACGATTTCGCTGTTACGCTCGAAATCAGCGCGGCGCAGTATTTCCCCTATGTGATTTCCGCCGCAGAGCGCGCCGTTGCAGAGGGCTCGCTGATGCCCGGACGATTCATCCGGGTGCGCAAAATGAAGGAACAGGAAGCGGACGGCGATCTGCCCGCCTTCATCGCCGCCATGCAGATCATCGGGGCCAGCTTTGTCGAAACGCTGGATACCAAAGGAACCGACGGCTCAAACATCCACCTCGGCGGCCCAGAGACGATTACCGGCTATTTTGGAGGTGTCGGCCAGCCGAACGACCACGTGCTGCAGTGGGCTGACGAATTCCTGTACTATTACACCCGCTATGGTGTGCGCCAGGTACTCAACATCAACGCAGGCACGGTCCTGGCGGGATATTTCCTGCACCGGCTTGGGGTCGACATCGAGTTCAAAATCTCTGTATATATGGGCAACGACAATCCGTATGCCGCCCTGTGGACACTGATCGGAGCTCGCCTTTTCGCCCGCAATGACGGCAGCACGCCGTTGATCGGATTCAACTGGAGCAACTCCATCAACAACGAGACGATGGAAATCACCGCGCAATTCCGCAAGGCGCTCGGCTTCGAGGACATCGTCCGCTTCGAGCACCATATTACGGAAACCTACAAGAGCATCGTGCGGCAGCCTTACAATCGCCGGGAGGAACTGGTCCGGGTTGCCGGCAGCATCGCCAACATCTCAGCCAAGCATGAAGGGGGGGACCCTGAGATCGAGCAGACCCGCAAACACCCTTCCGATATCCTGGATTATTTCCGCGACAAGGAGGAAGTCATATCCTCCGGAGATTGGGAGCACCTGCAGCAGAACTTCCTGGACAAGTTTGACGCCACGAACCGGACGGCCTGGGAGCTGACGAAACATGGACTCTCGTTTGTGGCCGCCCGGAAACTTCACCTGTGATCCGGCAGGGGCGACGATCGGCGACTCCTGGTGCGGAACACCGCCACCCGAGAGCATAAGGAAGGGGAAGTTCGACTCTATCCTGTCTCAGGAGCACTCATGACCGAGCGGATTTCCACCGTCACGCGCGTCACGGAGCACACGGAAGTTAAAGTCGTGCTGCGCATAGCGGGCAGCGGGCAAGCGGCCATCCAAACCGGAGTTCCGTTTCTCGATCACATGCTGGCGCTGTTCGCGCACCACGGAACCTTCGACCTGGAAGTCGCCGCGCGCAGCAACGAAACGTATTCGAGCAGCCTGTTGGAAGATGTTGCCTTCTGCCTGGGTCTTGCGCTCGACAAGGCGCTCGGAGACCGGCAGGGAATCGCGCGGTCAGGGCACGCCTTTGCGCCGGCAGAGGAATCCCTGGTGCGTGCTGTCGCCGATATTTCCGGTCAGTCCTTCCTCGTCTATCGGGTGCGCGCATCTCCCGCCCTCCCGGGGGCAGCGGACCCCGCGGCTGTGGAGGTGTTTTGGACAGCCTTTGTCTCCCAGGCGCGCCTCAATCTCCACATCGAGCAGCTGTACGGCGGAGAAGGATTGCCGGTCCTCGAGGCGGTATTCAGAGCGGCATCCCGCGCCTTGAGCGACGCCTGCCGTGTGCCCTAGCGTATCCGCGCAGCGGACGTCCAGGTGGAATTTGGGATTTTGGATTGCCGGACCCAAATCCAAATTCCCAAACGGTTCCGCATCCGGATCCTTGCGCTCTTCTCATCCTGCGCAGGAGGGAAGCTGTTATAATCGGTCCATTCCATAGGGGGGAGTCATGCAAGACGTGCTCGCTCTGGTGTTGGGCGGCGGCCGCGGCCAGCGGCTCTATCCTCTTACCAAGTACCGCAGCAAGCCCGCCGTCCCACTGGCGGGGAAATACCGGATCATAGATATCCCGGTCAGCAATTGCCTGAATTCGGGCATCAATCGCATTTTTGTCCTTACCCAGTTCAACTCTGCCTCGCTCAACAAGCATATAGTCCAAACCTACAAATTCGACATTTTCGGAGAAGGGTTTGTCGACGTTCTGGCTGCCGAACAGACACCGGACGATCCGCACTGGTTCCAAGGAACCGCGGATGCGGTCCGGCAGAGCATCAAGCATTTTGCTCCATACAATGTCAGCCATGTCCTGATCCTGTCCGGGGACCAGATATACCAGATGGACTTTCGCGAAATCCTGCAATTTCACAAGGACTCCGGTGCGGATATAGCGGTGGCGGGTTTGCCTGTGGCGGCTGCGGAAACCGCCGGACTCGGCGTCATGAAGGTGAGCGACGACTGGCGGGTAACCGACTTCCACGAAAAACCACCACCCGAGGCTCTGGCGGACCTGCGTTGTCCGCAGTTGGATCGCCGCGCGCCGGGGGAAGGCCGGGAGTACCTGGCAAACATGGGAATCTATATGTTTCAAAAGGACTTCCTGGTCCAGGTGCTCAGCGGTTCCGGCGCCCTCGACTTCGGCAAAGACCTGATGCCCGAGGCAGTCGGGAAGTGTAAGGTTTCGGCCCATGTTTTCGACGGGTACTGGACGGACATCGGCACAATCCGATCCTTTTATGAGGCTAATCTGGCATTGACGGCCAGCCAGCCGCGGTTCAACCTCTATGATGCCCGCAGGCCGTTTTTCACCCATCCACGGTATCTTCCCGGCTCGAAGTTGAACAATTGTACTTTCCACCAATCCACTGTTGCAGACGGCTGCATCCTCAACGGCGCCGACATTACCCGCTCGATCGTCGGAGTCCGGAGCCGCATCGGGACCGGGACCAAGATCAAAAACTCCATCATCATGGGTGCGGATTATTTCGAGGCGACGGAAGACCTCGCGGTGGCAGCAGATCAGTGCAAGCCACACCTGGGGATCGGAAACCACTGCACCATCATCAATGCTATCATCGACAAGAATGTGAGAATCGGCGACAACGTATCCATCATCAATGCACACAATTTGCGGGAGAGAGACGAAGAAATTTACAACATACGGGACGGAATCATCGTGGTGCCCAAAGGCGCTACGATTCCCGCCGGAACCGTCATCTGACGAATTCGGAATTCGGAATAGGATGAATGTGGATTGTGGAATGCGGAACTATGTGAACATCGGTTTAAGAAGTGCGAATTCCCCCCTTGACAAATTCCGCCTTCGATTCATTCCGCATTCCGAATTCTACCGGGCGGGTTCCCGGTAACCAAGGACCATGAGTGTGATGTCGTCGTGCTGCGGGGCCCCGGCGGAGAAGCAGGCGACCTGTTCCTGCAGCCGGCGAAGGAGGATTCCGGCAGAGGCTCCGGCGTTGGTTTGCAGGACTTCGTGGAGCCGTACCTCGCCGAATTCCTCGCCCGCTGGATTCAGAGCTTCCAGCAGGCCGTCGGTGAACAGGACAAGATGATCCCCGGGATCCAAGTGGACAGTGTCCGACTCGTATTGCGCTTGAGGGAATAGCCCCAGGACCATGCCCCCTCTGGTCAACTCATGGAGGGATCCGTCCGCGCGGAACAGGAGGGGCGGGTTGTGGCCGGCGTTGGTGTAGGTGAGGTTTCCTTCCGGATCGAGGATGCCGAAAAAGAAGGTTACGAAGCGGCTTCCGGTGCTGCGTCGGGCCAGGCTGCAATTCACGTTGGCAATCATGCTGGGGAGCGGGAGATTCAGCAGGGTTTGAGCGCAGAAAATCCCCTGGAGCATCGCTGCCAGCAGCGCTGCGGGCATTCCCTTTCCGGAAACATCACCGATCGCGAAGCCCAGCTTCCCTCCTTCCATGTCGAAGTAGTCTGAATAGTCTCCCCCGACTTCCCGGCAGGGGATGTTCACGCTGCAGCCGGTTACGAAGGCAAGGGTCTTATCGGCGCTCGGAAGCAGTGACTGCTGGATTTCGCGCGCAATCGCGAGTTCCTCGTCCAGCTTGCGTTTTGCCTGCGATTCCTTGTAGAGGCGGGCGTTGTAAATGGCCATGGCTGCTTCGCTGGCGAGTGTGTCCAGCGCATCGATCTGGCCCGGAGACAATCCTCCCCCGATGTTAGTGCTGTCCAGATACAGAACGCCGATGTTTTCGATCGCGCCGATCACTGAGACGGCGCTGGAATCACGGAACGGGAGGTAACGCAGAGGCACGCAGCAAATGCTTCTTACTCCCAGTCTGCGGGTGGAGTTGTGGTCTTCGGCGATGTCACTCACATCCAGGTCTCTGATTACGATCCTCCTGCCGGTTTGAAACACCTCCTCGGGAACACGGTGGCTGAACTGCAGCGGAGCCCCGTCGAGGGACTGCCCGTTCGCATCCCTTACCGATCGAAAGTGAAGATTTCCATCCGCCTCTTTCAGCATGATCAGCCCGCGATCGGCGCCGGTCATTTCGATGGCGGTGCCCACCACAAGGTTCAGGAGGTCGTCCAGGAGAGGGATTGAGCTCAGGGCGTTGAAGGCAGACAGAAGCATCCCCATTTGGCGAAAGCCATGCACCGACAATCCGGAATCCTCTCCCGATCCGGATATGGAGAGAAGGGACTGAAGCAAATCGCCTTGGTGAAATGTCAGGCTTTCCCCTTGAAGCCCACCCAGGCGGATTCGATCCCCATGGTGAAGGACGGCCTCTGCTACCTGCACGCCATTCACAAAAGTGCCGTGCCTGCTGCCGAGGTCGCGGAGCGTATAGTTCCCATTCTCCACCAGAACCTCGGCGTGGGAACGCGACACGTTCCTGTTTGCCGCCAGGACCAGGCTGTTGACCGAGCTGCGACCGATCGTGAACCTGGGGGGGGCGATGGTAATCCACCGGTCCTTCCCTGTTTCGTCCGGACAACGGAATCGCGCCTGCTTTTCGGTTTCCTCGAAGTCGTGTCTGCCCGGAGTGTGACGTTCCGCCCGCTGCAGGCTTTCATTCAGGGATTCCGGAGTCAGGGGCTGAAACAGGATGTCGGCGGCTCCCGACCTCCATGCGTCGAGTACCATGGGGGCGGAGGGCCGGGAGCAAACCAGCACAATGTGCAGATCGGGCCGGCGACCCAGGGCGTGCCTGAGTTCCTCGATGGCCCGGGCGTCCTCAGCGGGCTGGAGGTAGACGATGTCGAAATCCGGAACGCCCGCGCCGTCCCACGCGGAGGGCGCTGCGGGGGCATGGGCGACACGGTGCCCGGCTCCGCCGAAATGACTCAGCGCGAGAGACGGGTCTTTCACCCCGAGCAACAGTATGCTGTGTTCGCGCATGGCGCCCCTGAATGAGCTATTAGGTTCCAATGATATCATAAACGGGGAGGATTGCATGAAAGGGGAACTTCTTGTCGGCGCGCACATGTCGATTGCGGGCGGCATCCATCAGGCGTTTGCCCGCGGTCTGCAAGCCGGCTGCCGCACACTGCAGATTTTTCTCAAGAACAGCAATCAGTGGCGCGCGAAAGCGCTGACGGATCAGGATGCCGGGTCCTATGCCGAAGCGCAGAGGCGAAGCGGCATCGCGCCGGTCCTGGCCCACAGCAGCTATTTGATCAATCTGGCGTCGCCGGAGGCCACGCTCCACAGAAGGTCACTGGCGGCGTTCGTCGAGGAACTGGAGCGCGCCAACTTTCTCGGCGTTCCTGCTGTAATTCTGCATCCCGGGGCTCATCGCGGGGCGGGAGAGAAAGCCGGCATCGAGGCCGTGGCCAGGGGGATTAACCAGGCGCTCGATCAGGTCCCTCCCCCGGTCATGATCCTGATCGAGACGACCGCGGGACAGGGAACGACTCTCGGCCACAGGTTCGAACAGCTGGAGGACATTCTGGAGCGAGTGCGCGACAGCGGGCGGATCGGTTGCTGCCTCGACACCTGCCATATGTTTGCCGCGGGATACGACATCGGGTCGGAAGCCGGGTATCGAGACACCCTGCGACAATTCGACCGGTTGATCGGCTGCGAAAAAATCCATGCCTTCCACCTCAACGATTGCCTGAAACCCCTCGGCAGCCGCGTAGACCGCCACATGCACATCGGCCAAGGTCAGATCGGGCTGGAAGCCTTCCGTTGTCTGGTCAACGACCGCCGCTTTAGTGCGGTTCCCAAAATACTGGAAACACCCAAAGGAGACGACCTGCAGCATGACCTGATGAACCTGCGCACACTGCGCGGCCTCGTGGGGGAAAGTCCGC
>Ga0113563_10001439_pt1 | contig 13544 bp, 9 predicted proteins | sample Mud3Dept3metaG_FD_80117 | JGI IMG/M metagenome (GOLD analysis project Ga0113563, IMG submission 80117) | Freshwater wetland microbial communities from Ohio, USA, analyzing the effect of biotic and abiotic controls - Mud 3 Core 4 Depth 3... | ecosystem: Environmental > Aquatic > Freshwater >...
CACTGTCCCTGTCCTTCCGCAATAAATAAAAGCCCACGGTGCTCTCTTCCGATGCCGTCTTCCACTCAACTATGAACTGGCCGTTTTCTTCATAAGCATCAAAGGAACTGATAACAACACGTGTAGGGATGGGATTTCCGCCTTCAGTGACCACCAGTGGGCAGAGCGGGCCAAAACTGGGTCCTGTGTAAGCATGTCCGTAAGTCCAGGTATAAGTAGCACGCTGCAATTGAATCCCGGAGCATGCGGGCGAGGCGCCGCTACAGGTTTCATCTATATATGTGGCTCTTGTGCCATTCGTTCCGCTCCCTGTCACTCCAACCCTCTGTCCGGAAGAGGCAGGAGTCACATCGACATAATAAAGAAGAGTAGCAAAAGTGCCTGCGGCAACAGTCCCCGGATTCCACGTGATATTTCCGGTTCCCCCTGTGCTGGGTTGGCCTGTAATTGAGCCTTGTGATACCGTCGCATTGCCGGCATATACCGCTCCCCCTCCCGGGACATTTGCGATGAGAAGATTTGAAGCTGAAAACGTTATGGGATAGAGCGTGGGGTTGAACATCGTGGTCTGCACAGCGACCCTCTCGGTCTGACCCACGCCCGGCGGGTTCTGTCCTGAAATATGACTGAGTGTTTGCGTAAGAAAAGGCTTTACAGGTGGCGCGCCACTGTCAGTCGGAAGGTAGAGGCGAAAGGAATTCTCTTCAGGCTGGTCATCAGGGGGCGTGGCTTCTGCATCAAAGGCCCCCAAATAATATGTTCCGTAATTACTGGGGTCTGAGGAGGGGCATGACCTAATGTTAATCGCGGCACTCCATATTCCGTAATCCGCGGACCAGGTGTCGGTTACCCAACTTGCCAACGGCGGGTTGTTACCGACCTGTGTATTTAACCAAACCGAACCCCCAGAAACGGCGGGGTTGTTGAATGTAAAGGATCCGATCCTGCTAGTGTAGGAAAAAGAGCCGCATCCATCAAAGTCAAAATCTCTTGAGTTAAAGAAGCAGCCGGAGGTAATGTAGGGGTATAGTGTATAGTCGACAGAGGTGCCGGAAGTGGCTGAGTTGACGCCAAATTCGATGAAAGTGTGCGCATACACATTTAACTCAGTCCCTCCTGATCCTGGGTCGCCGTCATGCGCACGGACAGCAAAACCGTTCATATCATCGTCGGTGCCCATGTCCACTCTCAGTTCCCAGTGGCCGGGTGTAGGGGGACCGCCGTCAGCAATCCGGACGTTGTCAATATAGAAATATTCTTGACTTCCGGTTGTGCTGTTGACAACAAATCTGATGCGGGTATTGCTCGCAATAAAAGAGGATATATCATAATCATAGGTTGCATTGGTGCTGATACCGCAAAATGTCTGTAGCGTGGTAAAACTGCCTCCTCCATTGTTTGATACCTGTACACTCATACAGTCGCCTGACTCCAGGTTATTGGATGTCCTGAAGGAAAGGCTCAAAAAGGCAGAGGTGAGATTCAGTCCTGTTGGTGATAAGTCGACTTCTCGATATATGCTACTGTTACCAGTCTGGCCGTGAATTCTCAGCTCTCCGCCAGCAGTAATCAGAATATTTCCTACCGTGGGACTCTGCGCGGGCCCGTTTGAATCATTCTCAACCCAATTGGCGACCCAGTTCATGTTCCCGTCATTGTTGCTGTATGCTTGAGTTGTGAAATTGTCCAGCACATAATTGCCATTGCCACTATAAAACATCAACCACGCATTGTCTGATCCAGCCGGTCCTGCAGCATTCCCGGTTGTGAAACGCGTGGGCCTTATGGCACCAGTAGGGTCGTACAGTGTATAGGAAACTGTAGTGTTCCAACTGCCTCCCCCTCCCCCCTTCCTGTCGCGGGGGCCATTGTCACTGTCTCCGATTCCTATGTCAGCATCGAAAATGTCTATCTGCAGTCTACTCAAGCCTGGAGTGACTTCGATAAAGTAAGAGAAATATGATTGCAGACCTCCGTTCGCAGTCCTGGTGCTTATATAATCACCGAAGGCAAGCAGCCTGTCTTGTCCGGATGGAACATGCAACTGGCTGGAGGGGTTACCCCCGGCAGAGACTATGGAGGGAATGAGGTAGAGGGAAAGGAAAATAGAAAAAAAGGCGATCGGGAGTGCTCCATGTTTTTTCTTTTTCATATTGTTCATGGATCCTCGTAATATAGTTATTACTATACCCTTTTATTACAATTTCCGCAAGTTTTATGCCATCACTACGCATGACTTAACCCTATGAATTTAGTAAGAATATCACTTCGCCTCAAGCACACTATTCTAAAGTGACAAAAATTGCCTGTGTTCTGAACGGAATTCGTACACCTGACCGGACCTTCACTTCAAAGCATGCAACGACATTTCCCCCTGCTCTTATTGCTTGCCCCCCAGCTCCTTTACCTTTTTTTGCGCATAGGTATTGGTGGGGTCTAACGCAAGGATCTTCTCATACTCCTCTTTCGCTTTCTGATGAGTCTTGAGCGTTTCATAGGTTTTCGCCAGACTTAATCTGAGGTTAACGTCCGACTTCAGCTCCTTAAGCCCATCCTCATAGATCGCGACTGCCTTTTCCATCTGGTTCCTTTTCTCGTATATTCCCCCAATCTTGTAATATACGTCGCTCTTGATGCTTCCACTTTTTTTCATTGTGGAAAGCGCGTCGATATAGGACTGCAATGCCGCTTCCGTATCTCCTATTCGTTCTTTGTATCCTCCGTGCAGCATGAGGGCCATGGGGTTTTCGGGTATCCCTTCTCTTGTCTCCTCAGGGGGCAGACCGTTTATTACCATCGCCGCAATACAATTCTTTATATTTGAAGTGGAAGGGTCAAGGGATATGGCCTTTCTCATCTCTGCCGTCCCCTCTTTCTTTCTCCCTTGTGAAATAAGCCATGAGGCATAGTCCTTACGGGCTTGAAATGAAAGGGGATCATAACGTACGGCAAGGTGGAGGTATTGTCCGGCTTTTTGTGCATCCCCTGCACGCACATACGCGCTTCCAAGCATCAGGTGATATTCACTGTTCACGGGATTCAGCAAGACCGCCCTTGCATAGTTCCCTATGGCTTCCGTGCTCTTCTGAAGGGCTGTATCGATGTTCCCCAGGGCAAAAGGAAAACGGGCATCGAGGGGACTCAATCTCGATCCTCTCTCCAGGACCGATCTCTTGACCTCCAGCGATTCGGGACTCTCCTTGAGTGGCCCTCCTGCGTAATTGTAGTAAAGCTCCGCAAGAGCGGCCAAAACGGATATGCTTGAAGCGGCTATGCAGAGAGTCATCACCAAAGCAATAAGTACACGACGCATCTTTAAAGGGATCCGCAACTCTCTCTGCACAAGGAGCGTTTCTTGACCATCGTTCCCGCTGCTGGCATGGGAGACCGCAAGGGTAAATCCCAGGAGGAACGAGAAGAAGAGCGCATTGGCTCCTATGCGGAGGTTGAAGTCCACGAGGTTGTGGATCAGAATCCCCGTTATCCCCGCCATCCCCCCAATCCCGAGGAGTCTGGAATACGCGGAACTCCTTTGCCTGAGGACCCTGAACATCATGAGGTAAAACCTTACAATGATATACATCGCCAGGAACAACCCGGGGATTCCAAGCTCAACAGCACCTTCTATGTAATCGTTATGCGCATGTTCCCACTTGTCCCGCGAGGGAATAGTCTTAAATCGCGGATAGACATACTCATAGGTCCCCACACCGGTGCCGAAAAGGGGATAGGATCGAATGATCTCTGAAGAGTCCTTCCAGTGATGCACTCTGCTGATCGCTGACCCATCCGCACGTGAGATCTGAACGAATCTCTTCACGATGGGCGTCCATCCGAACCAACTCACGCTTAAAAGGACGATGAAAAAACTGATTACAATGATCCACCCCTTCTTTCTTGTAGAGCTCCTGAGCAAGAGCATGATTCCAAAGAACACCATTGCCAGGGCAAACCCCACGATGCCGCCCCTGGATAAGCTCAAAAAAAGCCCGGTGATCATGATTATTACACCCGCGAAATAGAGAATAAGCCTGTTTGAGTGTGCATGGGTGAGGAAGTCGGAGAGCAGGGCTTTATGACCATATCTGTTTCGCACAGGGGGCAGAAAATAGATACACATTCCTATGCCCACAGGGATGAGCATCTCCATAAGTCCCGCAAAGTGGTTTCGGTTGACGTAGGGGCCAAAAGACACCCAGTCATATTGCATCTCCCTGAACCAGAGGAGTTTCTTATGCGAAGATCCAAACTGAAATATGCCTGTGAGAGCAACACAGATGCCTGTGATAAGAATACCTGCGGTCATAAAATCTATGGAATCCTTGTTCCGTACAACGTGGAGAGTGAGCACATAGATGCAGATATAGGAGAGAAATCGCACGATTTCAAGAACCGTCGCATGGGGGTAAAGGGAAAGGGTACTCCATGGAATAGTGCCCCCGTTAAGGGCAATGTCCTGGTAAACACTGTGGGTTTGTGGTGCGAAGGTTTTAAGAAAAACAGGGGGGAGAGGAATGACCTGCAAGACGGCAATGGAAAAAAGTAACCCGAGGGGAATGAGAAGAGGAGGTTGTATAAAAGAGAGATGCGGCTGCTTCGTCTTCATCATCCTGAGGAACCAAAAGAAGAAAAGAGCGAAGGAGGCTGTTTCCATCACCGCGAGAGACCAGGGCTCCACAGCGCCGAACATGAGTGGCGCGGAAAAGAGCACGCAGAAAATCCCGTAAAGAATATATTTCACCGTAGTGTTACTCCCTTATTCAGGCCAGGAAGGACGCCGCCAGATAAGGTCAATCAAGAGGTCTTTTTCTTCTCATGGCCGTATTGGTAGTAATACGGATAGAGGTATCTGTATCCTTCTTTCTCAGTGTCCATACTATTCAGCACAGCACCCAGGATTTTTATGTTTGCATCCATGAGAAGCTTGAGTCCCCTCTTCGCGACATCGAATGTCGTACTCCCGCTCTTCACCACCATAAGGGTTCCATCCACCTGAGCGGAAAGGATAAGAGTGTCGGTAACCGTGATAAGGGGCGGCGAGTCAAACACCACGATATCATAACTATTGGTGACGATCTCCAGAAAATTCTTCATCCTTTTTGAACTGAGAAGTTCCGAAGGGTTAGGAGGGAGGGGTCCTGCGGAGAGGAAGCTAAAGTTAGGCATTCCGGTTTCCCTTATGTTCTCGTGGACAGTCTGCCGGCTTAAGTAGCTGCTGAACCCGATGGCGTTATCAAGGCCAAGAATCGTATGGACCTTTGGTTTTCTGAGGTCAGCGTCCACCAGCAGCACCTTTTTTTCGAGCTGTGCGAAGGAAATTGCAAGATTAATCGCGGTGGTTGTCTTTCCCTCGTTTTCAACAGAACTCGTAACTACCAAACTCTTCACGGGATCCCCGGAGGAGAGGAGGACGCTGGTACGAAGCGCCTTATATGATTCCGCGACAGCTGATTTCTGGCTCGTGAGCACTAAGGATTCGATCGGCCCGCCCTGGGCATCAGCTTTCTTAATAAGAGGGACTATGCCGAGAAGAGGCAGCGCCAGCTTCTGTTCGATATCCTCCGGTTTTTTAAAGGTGTTATCGAGATATTCGAGGAAGAACGCCATCCCCACTCCACCACTCAATCCAAGCATAATCGCGATAAGAAAGTTCTTGAAGGTATTCGGTTTCATAGGACCTTTCGGTATCTCCGCCTTGTCAAGGATATAGATATTGAAAGACTTCACCTCCTCAACGAGAGTTGTTTCCTTCACCCGTTTAAGCAGGGCTTCGTATATCTGTTGATTCATATCCACTTCATGCTTGAGCACATCAAACTGCATGCTCTTTGCGGTTAATGACTGAGCCTCTCCCTTCCCCCGTTCAAAGAGGATTCTGAGGTTTGCTTCATTTGCCTTCGCGAGCTCATACTCATTTTTTCTTGAAGCGATGACCCTCTTTATTTCACTGTCCATTTTCTCTCTGACTGACTTGAGGTCTCCCTTCGCCTTGATTAGCAGGGGATGTCGTTCGCCGTATTTTTTTGAGAGTTCCACAAGATGTTTCTCGCCCTTAAGCTCCTCATCCCTGAGGGACTGGATCATGGCATCTCCAGCGATCCCGGGCATGTTTAGCGCCTCATGGGGATTATCGGAAAGACCCTTCACCTGATTGTATAAGACCTCAGTTTCTCTCCTCCTTGTCTCGGCTGTCATGAGCTGGGAGCTCAGGCTTTGAATTTTTGGGGAAGTAACTGCTTCCTTATTCTCTATAGTAAAATAGTCTTTGTTTTTTATGTATTCCTGGAGAGTCTTCTGTGACTCTTCCATCTTTATCTTTTGTTCATCGAGCTTTTTTGTCATCCACTCCACTGCATGTCTGGTGGTCCCCATCTTTATCTCGAGGACCTGATCAAGATATGCATCTGCGTATGCATTGGCAAATTTCGCGGCAAGTACCGGGTCGGTGTGATCATAACTGAGATTCACAAGACGGCTATTTTTTACAGGCTCCACTCTCAGACCCCCCTGGACCTTTTTGGCAAGGGCAAGGGCAACATCGTCTGCCTTCGGTCCCTCCTTTTTTTCCTTGTCCTTGGAGCGGAACAAATCCCGAAAACCGCTCAACACCCCCTCTCCTGTTTTCCCTGCGGGCTGGTGAGGTTCCAGGGACCTGTTAAGATCGAGATTCTTCACCACCTTGGACGCAACCGCGGTACTCTGAATGAGCTGCATCTGAGTATTATAGTACTCCTCCGAGTAGTACCCCTCATAGTAGGGATCCCTCAGATTCACGATATTTGAACTTTCCTTATCGATAAGGATCTTTGTAGTTGCCCTGTAGATTGGCGTCGAGGAAAATATACCAATGCTTGCCACGACAATAATGAGAAGGGATAAGGTGAGCACGCTGTACCTTCTCTTGACAATTACCTTAAGGTAGTCTCTGAGGTGAAGTTCTTCTTCCTGCATGCCGCTCGTGAATCACTCAGAAAAGGCTTTCGGGCACATTGATGATGTCGTCAGGCTTGACGAGCTCATCGAGCCCCACCTTTTCGAGCGTAACCTCCTTGCCGTCCAGTCTTCTCTTTATGCTTATCCGCCTTTGGGAGGCGATTTCAGTAAACCCTCCCGCCTGGATGACCGCTTTAAAAACCGTGGTCTGTTCCTGAAACTTAAACATGCCGGGGCTTTTCACCTGGCCCAGCACATAGTAGGATCCTCCCTTTGGAATATATATATTGTCTCCATCCTGCAGTGGCTGGTCAGCCGTCGTATCACCCTTTTCGAGCAGTCTGCCGAGATCGACAGTGATGCTCTGCTCACCCTGGGCAGTCTTTCTCTTTATGATGGCTTCGTCTCCCGCATTCGGGGTGACAGGTCCTGCCCTCAAAAGCAGTTCGAGGAACATTGTGCCTACCGGCAGTTCAAAAAGTCCGGGCCTCGCAATCTCACCGATCAGCATTATCTTCAAGCTTCTGAATTGCTCTACATATACGGTCACCTGAGGATTCACGATATACCCTTCGGCGAGCAGCGAACTCATCTTCGTTGCAATCTGGGGTGTGGTGAGGCCCTTCACCTTCACCTCACCCAAAAAGGGGAAAAAAATGGAGCCCTCTTCGCTCACCTTTGCCGTAGTGGTCAGGTCAGGGTTATCGTACACCGTGATCTTCAACACATCCCTTTCGCCGACGACATAATCCTGGGAATACAGAGGAGGCACAAAAATGACTGCCAGGAGGAAGAGCTCCGCAAAAAGAAGACATGTGAAATGCGCGTTCCTCAAGGGCATGCTCACGCTAGGGTGTTGCCCTGAGCGTGACCCAGACCTGATTACTCTTGTACGTGAATTCATCGATATTCGAATTCCTATTAGTATACATATATCCGAGCTCAACTCTCAACCAGCGTTTGATCTGGTAGAAGAGCCAGATGGCTCCACTCCACGTGTTATCCGTCCTCGGAATTCCACCAAAATATTTATCATTCCCGTAACTTAAATCTCCCCGCGCATCGATCTTTCCGGTTATCCTGTGGTAGTACTGGAGCAGGAAACCTGTGGTCATATAAAAACTGGCATCAAATGCGTTCGTCGCATTTGGCCTCCTGTACGCAGTGAGCATCACAGAATTCTTGGGATCAAAATTGTGGTTTATGTCGGCGCTAAAGGCAAAGTCTTTGTGTTTGCCAAGGGACGGGTCGTCAAATTTTTTTGACTCATATCCTGCCTTGATTGTCCCCTTGGTCTTTGCGGTCACATCCCACTCAATGCCCCCATAAAGATACTGTTCAGTGTTGTTCAAGACGTCGTCGTTGTAATCGAATTTCACACCTTGGTACTCTACGAATGCAGAGACCTTGGGAGTAAACGCGTAGTAGAAATACCCGGCGATGGTATTGTCCGTTTCATTCCTGTAGCTCACTCTGTCGGCATCATAATTGATGATATGATTGGTAAAGTCGAATCGTATTTTATACCGATTGGAGAACTTGTATCCCAGGCTTGCCGTAACGGCATTTTCATTGTACCAATCAATCTGATTACTGACATTCACGCTAAACGGGTCATGGGCTCTCCGGAAAAGTTCATACACATCGAGTGTAATACCAGTGGAAGGCATTTCGTAGCCGAACTTTGCCATTGCAATGTAACCCACTCCGTTGCGAACTATGTTACCTACTCCGTTGCTAGCCGTATAATTGTTGAATTCGTCCAAATCTAACCTGAATTGCATATCGAAGTGGTATCTGCTCCTGTCCTTTGTCACCTTGACCATAGGCAGCTCTATGTTGAAACCAGGGCTAATTACGGTAGTGAAACCACCCACCACATCCTTGTTGGTACAAAAAACATTATCACTGTATGATTCTGTCACTGCCAGAGAAGGACGAAACTCGAAGAAACCGATTCTGTATGCATACGAATCGCTGCCTACCAAGAGACTAAGCAGGAAAAATGCGGTTCCGAGTATATACTTTTTCATTCTCATTCAGATAAGGTAAGCAAACTACGTGCCATGCAGAATCATGATATGCTGACACGTTCAATTGTAAAAACTGATGATTTTACTACTAATTAGGAGACCTTTGCAAGCTTAAATAATGAAGAGAGAGAGGCGATCCTCGTTCTTATTGGTCAATTTTCACGCAGATGTCTGATTTTCACGCACATGGGGCAATAGCAGAGATGTGCTTTATTTACGGCCTGAAGGGGCTTACGGGAATGCCTCCGCCTCCGCCGCCCACAGTGGCAGCGCGAGCCGTTATTACATTATCCCAGAGGCAAGGGTAACCCCGACATTGCAGTATCCTCGCCAAGGCATCAATCGGTATCCCGGCCATGATACAGCAGGTGAGGATCACCTCCGAGTTCGCGTCTGCCCTGAATGCCGCGGTGATCACATCTTCCAGTTCTCCTCCTGCGTCTATGGCGCACCTCACTACCACGCACGGGGCGTGGCCCATCAGTATGGCGTTTTCAACCACCTGGGCGGAACTCATTCCTGCTTTTATCAGATCAACCACTACCGGGCAGACACCTTTTCCTGTGGAGAGTTCCTTTGCGAGAATATATCTGATGGAGGTATCAGGAGGGGGAATGTCTTTTACCTCAGAGAGCGCCGAAGAAGGAATGAGGCCCATAAGAATTGCTGTTACGCATGTTGTCAAAACCTTCGCCATTCTCATCACATCAGAATATCATGGCATTGACGCTTTGTCAAGGACATTGATACAATAACGCATTATGGCCAAGATCACGGTAAATGACTTTCTCAGGAAAAAGGCTGAGAGGAAAAAGATCAGCATGATTACTGCCTACGACTACCCCTTTGCCCTGATTGCCGATGAGGCAGGCATGGACGGGATTCTCGTGGGGGATTCTGTGGGCATGGTTGTTCAGGGCCTCGAAAATACCCTCCCTGTTACCATGGACGAGATGATTTATCATGTGAAGATGGTATCAAGGGCAGTAAAGAATGCAATGGTAATAGGGGATATGCCCTTCATGTCGTATCATGGGGGCAAGGATGAAGCGGTCAAAAACGCAGGGAGATTTCTTAAAGAGGCGGGTGCGTCTGCTATAAAGCTCGAGGGCGGGGCTGAGGTCGAGGGACTTATCAGGGCCATGACAAGGGCAGATATCCCTGTCATGGCACATATCGGGCTCACTCCCCAGGCCATCCACCGAATGGGCGGGTTTAAGGTCCAGGGGAGGTCAGAAGAGGCTGCAAGAAATTTGCTTAAGGAAGCGCACATGGTTGAGGATGCAGGTGCATATGCCCTTCTGCTTGAGGCAATTCCCATGGATCTTGCAAAAAGGATTACCGAAGAACTTTCAATCCCTACGATAGGGATCGGTGCCGGTCCTCATTGTGACGGACAGGTTTTGGTTCTCCATGACGTACTTGGATTGTTTGAGAGATTCGTACCAAAGTTTGTCAAGCGCTATGCAGACCTCAGGAAAGTTGCATTGGAGGCCATGACCGCCTATAGAGACGAGGTGGAAAGAGGCCTTTTCCCTCTGGACGAACACAGCTTCAAGTAATAGATTAAATAATAATTGAAATCTCTTGACATTTCTGCTATATTGATACAAGTTTTGTATGGAAGATAGGGAAAATAAATCGCTCCTGGAGGCATTATTGTTTCTTTCCGGTGAGCCTTTGACCACGTCAGCCCTTAAGGCCATTATCGACCTGGACGAGCCCGAGATTCAGCGGCTCATGAATGAGCTTGTTGCTGAGTACCGCTCGAGAGACGGAGGAGTTCATATTGCGGAGATAGCCAACGGCTATCAGATGGTCACCAACTCTCATTATGCTCCATGGGTGAAAAAGCTGGCGGGCTCCGAGTCCACGAGATTATCCCTTGCTGCGCTTGAGACGCTCGCGATTATCGCCTATAAGCAGCCCATAATCAAGGCAGAGGTGGAACAGGTCAGGGGGGTAAATTCTGACGGCGTAATCAAGACTCTCCTTGAGAGGAGATTAATAAAAATAATGGGAAAGAAGGAGGCGCCCGGCAAGCCGCTTCTCTACGGAACCACAAGGGATTTTTTACGGCACTTTGGATTAAGAGACCTTGCAGAATTGCCGACCCTAAAGGATCTTGCAAGGGAGGAGGCGTTATAGACTGCGACACACAGAGAGGGGGGTCAGTGTGAGGCTAATTCCTTTTTTGGCTGCCTGTACATTTTTTCTGCTGCTCCATGCAGTGGGTGCAGGTGCGGAGCAGACCTATATTGTCAAGAAGGGCGACACTCTTTACAAAATTTCAAAAAAATTCAGGGTCGAAGTACATGAGATTCAAGGGGCCAATGGCCTCGATTCCTCCAAACTGAAGCCTGGCTCATCCTTAACGATACCCTCAAAGGGAGGGAACGAAAAAAAGCATAGGGGAAAGACCTCTGCGCGGGAATCCATAAAACCACGAGAAAACCACGAGGCGAACAACACAATCCTTGCGACCGCAGACACGCCACCCTCGCCATATGAAACCCACTACCATACGGTCAAGAAGGGAGAGACCCTGGCCTCCATTTCAAGAAAGCATTCTCTCCCAATAAATGAGCTGAGGGGATTAAACAACATTGAGAAATCCGTCAGACTAAAACCAGGACAGAAGCTCATCGTCAAGCAGACAGGCCCGAAGACCTACACCGTAAGAAAAGGTGACACCCTGGTGAAGATCTCAAGAAAATTTCACACATCCTCAGAGGAACTGATGGAAATCAATGAACTAAATTCAGATGAGTTGAGGCCGGGACAGAAGATCCTCCTTGAGCCATGGATTGACCAGGAAGAAATAAGACCCTCTTCGGTGATGGTCAGCGCGAAAATATCCGATGATCTTCATGCCATGACCGAATCCACAGACCTCAATTCCTTAGGAGTAAAAGACCGCTTGATACTCTTTGCCAAAAAAATGCTCAATATCCCCTACCGTTTTGGAGGAAGTACCTTCATGGGAATCGACTGTTCCGGATATGTCCAGAAAGTGTTTGGCCTTCTGGACGTATCACTTCCAAGGACCGCGCGTGAACAGTTCCATATGGGTGAGTCGGTAAGCAAGGAGGAACTCTCCATGGGTGATCTTGTGTTCTTCAGGACCTATGCCTCATTTCCTTCCCATGTGGGGATCTATATGGGAAATAACCTTTTTATACATGCTTCTTCCAAAAACAGGAAGGTCTCCATCGACAGTCTTGATGCCCCCTATTATTTCAAGCGCTTCATCGGCGCAAAGAGAGTCTTCAAGGATGAGATGAACGAAACGATAGACCCGGGTGAAAAGGGCTGATTCATTATTGCCGGAAGATTTTAGATGTGACCAAAGCGACATGAGGTAACTCTCCCATCCCCTCACGCGCATCGCATGAGTCTCCTTCCCGTACTTCGCAAGACGGTGTTCCCCTTGTCGCCTTTCGCTCCAGGGTTATTTGCGGTCTCCCCCTCCCCCGTGGCACCGCCGATATTCCGTGGGTGATACCCCATGAACTGTTCTGAATACCCTCCCGAAATGTCCCACATTCCCATACCCCACCGCAAGGGCAATCTCGGTGATGTTAAGGTCGGGATGTTCGCTGAGGAGTTTGGCCGCTTTCCTGACCCTCATACTACTGAGATATGAAACAAAGCTTTGCCCGAATTTTTTCTTAAATGCCCTGCAAAACTTAAACCTGTTCATGCATACCATGGCTGCGAGCTGATCAAGAGTCAGCTCTTCCCTGTATTTGTCTTCTATATACGCCGCGATTCCTTCCATGATAAATTCTTCTCTCGTCTGCGCATCGCCGTTCAATCTTGCCTCCAGATCTCCGCCAAGTATCTGCGATAAGCGCTTCATAAGATATGCAAAGCTCAAAGGCTTCTTGATGTAGTCTGTTGCGCCAACTCTCAATGCCTTGATCGCGATATTTTCGCTGCTGTACGCGGTCATCATGATGGCAGGGAGCGCCGGCTTAACTTCCCGTATTGCCCTTAATACCTCAAACCCGTCGCGGTCAGGAAGGGCATAGTCAATAAGGGCGAGGTCGATCCTGTCTTTGAGATGGTCAATGGCCTCGGAGTACTTTGATGCCTCCAGCACATTATACTCACGCTCAAGCGCACCCCGTATCATCTCCCTGATCACTGCTTCATCTTCCACCAGAAGGATGGATTTGCGCATCATATCCCCTCCCTCAAACCACATAGGGTGATAGAGGTATCTGACATTCTTCTACCAAGAATCAGGTGCTTTTTCAATTGAGATGACGTGCCTTTCTCCTTTGTCTTATTCTACTAAAAAAGCAGTCAAAACAGAAGCCATGCGCTTCATCCTTCATACATCACCTTCCCCATATCAGAGAGGTCGTATCCTCCCATGTCCATGACCGTGTTTCTGAATTCTTCATCATTCCTGATAATATCCATGAGCCTCTTCACCATCTCCAATTCCATACAATCCGTGGGTATGGCAAGATCATAGCGCTCCTTTGCCACAGGGATAAAATCGAGATCCAGTGCATTTGCCGCAGCCAGAATGGCGAGCCCGGTATCGGCAATACCGCCCAGGACGGC
>Ga0113563_10001440_pt1 | contig 13537 bp, 13 predicted proteins | sample Mud3Dept3metaG_FD_80117 | JGI IMG/M metagenome (GOLD analysis project Ga0113563, IMG submission 80117) | Freshwater wetland microbial communities from Ohio, USA, analyzing the effect of biotic and abiotic controls - Mud 3 Core 4 Depth 3... | ecosystem: Environmental > Aquatic > Freshwater >...
ATGATCACCTGCGCGAAGGGACTGACCAACGGCGCGGTGCCGATGGGCGCCGTGGCGGTCCGGCGCGGCATCCACGATACCGTGGTCGAGACGGCGCCCGGCGGCATCGAGCTGTTCCACGGCTACACCTATTCGGCCCACCCGGTGGCCTGCGCGGCGGGCCTCGCCACGCAGCAGATCTACCGCCGTGACGGCCTGCTGACGCGCGCCCTGGAGGTGGCCGACTACTGGGCCGACGGCGTCCATTCGCTCAAGGGCCTGCCGCACGTGATCGACCTGCGCAACCTCGGGCTGATCGGCGCAATCGAGCTCGAGCCGATCCCGGGCAAGCCGGGGGCGCGCGCCTACGACGCTTTCGTTCGCGCCTTTGAGGCCGGCCTGCTGATCCGCGTCACCGGGGACATCATCGCGCTGTCGCCGCCGCTCATCATCGAGAAGGCGCACATGGACGAGTTGTTCGGTAAGCTCGCCGATGTGCTGAGGGGATAGGGGCGCTCACTATCCCCCATCCCCTAAACAGAAACGCCCGGCCCCCTCGCGAGGACCGAGCGTCCGTTCAGCTTGAGCTCACGGCAACGAGCGCCGTTATTCCTTGCTCCACGGGAACGTCGTAGACACGCCGAAGATCACGCGACCCTCGGTGTTGAACACGTCGTCTTCGCTGTAGAGATACGCGTCGTCGTCAAGGTCGTTGTCGACCCACTTCAGCTCGAGGTCGAAGTTGCCGAGCGTGTAAGCGACGCCGATCGAGTAGTCAATGTACTCACTGTCCTTGAAATCCGGATCGGGGCTTTCGAACGCGTCGCCGTAGCTGTAGCCCAGGTGTACGTTCAGTCCGAAGTTCGCCGGCAGTTCGAAGCTGCCGTTCACTTCGCTGTAGAAGCCGTCCTCGTCCGAACCCGAAAGGTCATTCGAGTACCACTGCTTGAACTCGAGCCACTTGTAGGTCACGCCCGCGTAGAGTTCGGGATAGTCAGAGATCTCGCAGTCCCGTCCCTCATCCCGGCAGCGCGTGCTGTTCTCGCTCGAATCCGGGTACAGGTACCACACGAGACCGACGTCCCAGCCGAGGCCACCCGCGGTCTCGCCCGTAAAGCCACCGTACAGGTCGAGCTCGACGTTGCCGTCGAAGCCGTCGCCGTAATCGATGTTGCTCGCCCACGCGCCCGCGTAAAAGCCGCTCTCGGCCGCCCAGTCGATGCTGCCCTGCAGCGCCGGATCCTTCGCGCTCAGGCTGACACCGCGGAAGTCGTAGTCGCTCACCGCGCTGACCGTGCCCGACAGTTCGGCATGCGCCGCCGCGCCCGTCGCCAGGAGCAGTACTGCCGCCACGCCTTGAATCAGTCTCATGCTGCGCACCTCACGTTGCAAAAAAGCCACAGACAATCTGCGGCGCTGGCCGCAATTGTATCAGAGAAGAGACGCCCATCTGCCAGCGTCCGCCCGAGGCACTGCGAAGCGCGCAGTACCCGGCCCCCACGGTGGGGCACGGGCACTGCCTGGGCCCTGGCTTGCCGTTCTCAGGTCCGTCCCGTCACTCGCTGGACCACGGGAACGTCGTGGCCACGGAGAAGATCGCGACGCCTTCGCTGCTCAAGACGTCGTCCGGCGTGCCGTCGAGGGTATTGAGGTCGCTGCCGTCAGCGTACTTCAGGCCCAAGTCGAAGTGACCGAGCGCATAGGTCACGCCGACCGACCAGTCGCTGTAGTTCTCCAGGCCGTAGGCGGCCTCGATACCGTCGCCGGTGCTGTAGCCGACGTGCGCTTCCAGGCCAAAGTTGGCCGGCAGCTCGTAGGCAGCATTGACCTCGAAATACCAGGCCTGCTCATCGTAGTTGGCGAAGTCGCTCGAGTACCAAACCTTGCCCTCGAGCCACTTGTAGCCGAGGCCTGCGTAGACCTCGGGATAGTCGAGACCCTCCGCACCCGGGTAGTAGTAGTAGATAAAGCCGACGTCCCAGGTCACGTCCTCGCCGCCACTGAAGCCGGCATACAGGTCCGTCTCGATGTTCTCGTCGCAGCAGTCACCGAAGTCGACGTTGCTCCCCCACACGCCGGCATAGAAGCCGCTTTCGTGCGCGTAGTCGATGCTGCCCTGCAGGGCCGGGTCCTGCGCCGACTGCGTGACGCCGCGCCAGTTGTAGTCGCTCACGACCGTAACCGTGCCGGTCACTTCCGCGTTGGCCGCGGCGACCGATCCCAGCAGCACGAGCGCTGCGAGGCCCTGAGTCAGTTTCATTTTTCACCCCTTTGAATTGCAATTTCGCCACTGAACACCAGCGGCCAGTGCAGGACTTGTATCGCGGGCGCAACCCGCGCCGTGAATATACTCGTCCACTCATGGACTCGTCGTCTAGGGGCCAGGCTGCAGAAATCGTGCCAGCGTCGAATCGCGCCAAGTCGTCGGTTCCGAGTCCGTACTTGCACTGCGGCAGCGCATCAACGTGGACCGGCGCACCGTGATGGACCGGCCGGCCGGTCAGACCGACGCCTGCGGCTCGTAGATCGCGTAGAACTTGCGCGCCGGCTCGAGCACCTCCCAGAGGCCACGGAACCCGGCGGGCATGACGAAACAGTCGCCCGGGCCGAAGGTCCACGAGCGGCCGTGCCCGTCGGAGACGCGCACGCGCCCCTCGGTCAGCACGCAGAGTTCGTTCTCGGTGTAGGAGACGTGCCAGGCGCCCGGGCTCGAACGCCAGATGCCGGCGAAGAAACGCCCCGTGTCGTCGGTGTAGAGGTTGCGCACGAACTGGGCGGGCACCGGGCTGCCCGGCGCCAGCCGCGCCGGATCGAGCGCGAGCCCGTCCTCGCGCCCGCTGAACTCGTCGATCCGGATGACCTCGGGGCCCTGCTCGCTCATGACCGCGCCCTCCCGCTGCTGCGTTCAGGATTTCAGCCTAGCATGCGCCCGCGCCAGCAGGTCACGCACCTCGTCGTCGGAGGTCTGCCCGAAGTCCCGGTACCACTGGCCGACGGCGCTGAAGAACATGGGCGTGGCGAGGCACACGACCTCATCGGCGAGGGCGGCGATCCGCTCGCGTGCCTCCGGCGACGCCACCGGCACGGCGACCACCACGCGCCTCGCACCGGACGCCTGGAGCGCGCGCACGGCCGCCTCCATGGTCGCCCCCGTGGCGAGGCCGTCGTCCACCAGGATTCCGCTGCGATCTCTCAACTCGAGCGGCGGCCGGTCGCCGCGATAATCCCGCTCGCGGCGCTCGAGTTCCGCCTGTTCCTTCGCGCGCACGGCTTCGAAGGCGTCCGCGCGGCCGTCGAGGTAACGCATCACCTCTTCGTTGCGCACCAGGGCTCCGCCACTCGCGATCGCGCCCATCGCCAGCTCGGGCTGCCACGGCAGGCCCAGCTTGCGGACGACCAGCACGTCGAGGGGCAGATCGAGCCGCGTGGCAATCTCGTAGGCCACCGGCACGCCGCCGCGCGGCAGGCCCAGCACGATCGTTCCGGCTGCACCGCGGTGGGAGGCCAGGGCTGCGGCCAGCGCCCGGCCGGCGTCGGCGCGATCGGCGTAGATGCGCTGCATCGCGATTCTCCTCTCCGCCCCTGCCTTCTGTACGCCGCACGTGTGCGCGGCGTCATGAGCGCATGTACGTAAGTGCTATGCTCGATTCCAGGAGCGCTCCGATGGGCGACCAGGTCACGCTGCAGACGACTCTTGGGCGAGCGGGACGCCAATGCAGCCTCGCGGACAAGGTCGCATGGCTGCGAGGCCGGCTGCGTGCCGGGGACGAAGCGATCGAGACGCACTTCGCCTGGGTGTTTCTCGCCGGCGACCGCGCCTGGAAGCTGCGCAAACCGGTGCGCCGCGATCCCATGGACTACAGCACGCTCGAGGCACGACGTCGCGACTCGGAGGCGGAGGTGCGCCTCAACCGCCGCCTCGCGCCGCACGTTTACCTCGGCATCCGGCCGCTCACCCTGACCGCGGACGGTCGCTTCGCGATCGGCGGCGAAGGCGCAGTCGTGGACTGGCTCGTCGAGATGCGCCGCCTCGACCGGCATCGCATGCTCGACGAGATGCTCGCGAGCGGCCGCGCGACGGCGGCAGACCTGGACCGGGTGAGCGAACTGCTCGCCGTCTTCTACGCGCGCGAAGCCCCGGCGGTCACCGACGGCGCGACGCTCGCCGGTCGCCTGCGCGCGCAGGCGACCGCCAATCACCGCGTGATCGCCACGCTGGACGCCACCGGCGCCGCGGCGCTGCGGGACGCCCAGCTCGCATTCGTCGATGCCCACGCGGGCTGGCTCGAGACCCGCGCCGCCGGTGGCTGCGTGGTCGAGGCCCACGGTGACCTGCGCCCCGAGCACGTCCTGCTCGACGAGCCTGCCGCGGTCATCGATTGCCTGGAGTTCGACCGCAACCTGCGCATCCTCGATCGCGCGGAGGAACTGGAGTTCCTCGCCATGGAGTGCGCGCGCATCGGTCACGCGGCGAGCGGCAGGCGGCTCGCCCGCACCTGCCTCGCCCGCCTCGCCGACGCGGTTCCGCCCCCACTGCAGCACTTCTACCGCAGCCATCGCGCCGGCACGCGCGCCAAGTTGTACGTCTGGCGCGCCGGCGAGCCCGACGGCGACGACGTCGAAGGGTGGTTTGCCACCGCGCGCGACTACCTGCGGGTGGCACGCGAGGCCGTGGAGGCTGCGTCGGGCTAGGGCCTCGGCGGTTGCATTTCGCGCAGAGCGACCACCGACTCGCCGCAACCGATGCGGCGAATCGCCTCGCCGTACAGCGCGGAGGCCTGCAGCACGACCAGCCGCCCGGATCGCGTCGCGTCGACCAGGCGCGTGGGCAGGATCGAGTCGGTCACGACCAGGCGATCGGGACCCCCCGGCCCGACCAACTGCTGCGCCTCGGGCAGCAGCACACCGTGCGTCGCGAACGCGTCCACCTGCGTGGCGCCTGCCTTGCGACAGGCCTGCACGGCGCGCATCAGCGTCGTGCCCGCGGCGATCAGGTCGTCCACCAGCACTGCGTGGCGACCCTCGACCGGCCCCACCACGAGGTCACCGCCCGAGACCACGCCGCTGCTGCGCCGCTTGTCGATGATGGCAAAGCCGACGTCGCGGCCCAGCCGCGCGGCCAGCAGCTCCTGCAGGCGCTGCGCGCGCTTCGCGCCGCCGATGTCCGGCGAAACGATCGACACCGGCGCGTCGCCGACTCGCCCGGCGAGCTCGTCGGCCATCAGGGTCGCTGCCTCGAGGTGGTCCACCGGGCAGCGGAACGCGTTCTCGAACGCGGCGAGATTGTGTGCGTCGAGCGCGATCACCTGATCGGTGCCGACGGCCTCGAACAGTTGCGCCACGTAGCGCAGCGTCACCGGGTCGCGCTCCTTGGTGCGCCGGTCCTTGCGGCCGTAAGCGAGGAACGGCACGCAGGCGGTCACCCGTGCAGCGCCGCAGTCCTTCACCCCTGCGATGAAGAACAACAGCCGGCACAGGCGGTCGTTGGCGCTGCCGGCCGCGTCCCCGCTCAGGGACTGCACCACGTGCACGTCCGCCCCGCGCACGCTCACCAGCGGCCGGGTCTTGTGCTCGCCACCCTCGAATTCGCGCTCTTCCATGGGCGACAGCGCAGTGCCGGCCGCGGCGGCCACGCGCCGCCCGAATTCGGCGCTCGCCTGCGGAGCGAAAATCAGCGTTCGCGTCATGTCCTACCCCTTCACACAGATGAGCGGCTCGAGGCGCGCCACCTTGCGCGCCAGCCCGGCCTTCTCGGCGACGTCGACCACGCGATCGACGCTCTTGTAGGCGCCCGGCGCTTCCTCCGCCACGCCGCGCAGCGAAGGGCTGCGCACGAGGATGCCACGCGCCGCGAGATCGTCGACCACCTTGCGACCATGCCACTGCCGCGTCGCCTGGTGGCGTGACATGCTGCGCCCCGCGCCGTGGCAGGCCGAGCTCCACGACAGCGCCTCCCCCGTGGCTGCGCCCGCGAGCACGTACGACGCCGTGCCCATCGACCCTCCGATCAGCACCGGCTGGCCATGGGCGCGCAATGCCTCCGGCACCGCTGCGTGCCCCGGGCCGAACGCCCGCGTGGCGCCCTTGCGGTGCACGTACAGGCGGCGGTCGCATCCATCCACCGCGTGTACCTCTTCCTTGCAGATGTTGTGCGATACGTCGTACAGCAGTTTCCCGGAGAAGCCCGGCAGCAGGCGGTGGAACGACTCGCGGCACAGGTGCGTGAGGATCTGGCGGTTGGCGAGCGCGCAGTTCATCGCCGCACGCATGGCGCCGAGATAACGTTGACCGAGGGTGGAGCGGATCGGCGCGCAGGCGAGTTCGCGATCGGGCAGGTGCAGTCCGTGCGACGGCGCAGCAATCGCCATGTCGCGCAGGTAGTCGGTGCCCACCTGGTGCCCGAGGCCCCGCGAGCCGCAGTGGATGCTCACCACGACACGCCCGCCCTCGAGGCCGAAGGCCGCCGCCGCGTCACGGTCGAACACCTCCGCCACCCACTGCACCTCGAGGTAGTGGTTGCCGGAACCGAGCGTACCCATCTCCTCGCGCTGCCGCTCGCGGGCCCGCTTCGAGAGTGCGTGGGGATCCGCGCCCCCAATGCAGCCGCGCTCCTCGATGTGCTCGAGGTCGTCACCAGGGCCGTAGCCCTCCGCGACCGCCCAGCGTGCGCCGCCGGTGAGCATTTCATCCATCGCCTCGTCGGACAGCCGCAGCCTGCCGGTGCTGCCCACGCCGGCCGGAATCGCCCGCGACAGCTCGTGCGCCAGCTGCTGCTGCACGTCGACGACCTGCTCGCGCGTGCAGGTCGACACCAGGGTACGCACGCCACAGGAGATGTCGAAACCGACCCCGCCCGCCGACACCACACCGCCGGCGTCCGCGTCGAACGCCGCCACCCCACCGATCGGGAAGCCGTAGCCCCAGTGCGCGTCGGGCATCGCGCAGGCCGCGCCGACGATCCCCGGCAGGCTCGCGACGTTGCAGAGTTGCCAGCGCACCTTGTCATCCATGTCGTCGAGCAGCGCTTCGTCGGCATACAGCACGGCCGGCACGCGCATCGCGCCCGTGGGCTCGATCACCCAGCGATAATCGCCGACGCGGTGCACTCCTTCGCGGTTCATGGTGCGGCGCCCGGCCCTAGACGTCGAGCACGCACTGCGCGCGCCACCGGCCATCGTCGTCCTGGCGGACGGCGAGTTCCGTAAGCGTTGCACCCTTCACCTCCACCGCCGGCGCGTGCCGCTGCACGTCGACCAGTTGGCCACGCGCCTCCGCCTCGAGTACGCCGTCCGCGATGCGCACGTCGAATCCGGAGAACAGCAGGTGCTGCGTCGCCATGTGAAACACGAGGCTGTTCAGCCACTCGTACAGGAGCAGGTCGAGGTCGGGCGCGCGGCAAGTGATCGAAACGGAGACCTGCTGGTGTACCTGCGCAGGGGACGTGACGACCGCCGTCAGCGCCAGGGCAGCCTGCTCGAAGGCCTGCGCGGCGGTTGCGCCGCGCCCGCGCACCCCGATGTCCGCGCCGTGCGCGAAATGTTCCCATTCACCCGCGGTGCCGGCCGCGGCCGGGCCCGCGGCACGGGCCCGGCCTCCGGTCACGACAGTTTCTCGTGCCGATTCGGCTCGTTGCGCAGGGTCGCCATGCGCGTCTGCAACTGCCGCCGGGCGGCGTCGAACGCGTCGCGCAGCACGACGTACACGTCCTCGTGCCCATCGCGATCCGGCCGTTCCATGTCGACGACGACGTCCTCCCCGGGCAGCGTCAGCTGCACCTTGACGTTGAACACCTTGCCCTGGTGCTGGTGGCGGTGCGGCGAATCGAGGACTACGCGACAGCCCAGGATGCGGTCGCTGAAGACGCCGAGGTGGTTCGCCAGCTCGCGCACGCGAGTTTCCACCGCCGGAGAAGAATCCATGTGACGGAAGGTGATTTGGACGGGAATAGTCACGAGCTTTTGTCCTCCGCAGTCGTCCCCGCCCTTGGGGGACGGTTTCATTGTCGAACGACGCCGGGCCCCGAGAATAAGTATTGCCCACAGGGATTTACGGCGCGCGAAGCAAGCGTACACTGGGTAGAGATCCCCGGGCGACCCCAGTTTGCGCCGCGAGCGCCCGGAAACGCATGCAAGCCCCAGGCCCCGGCGACGCGCTCCTCGTCGTCGACGTGCAGAACGATTTCCTGCCGGGTGGAGCCCTCGGCATCACCGGCGGTGACGCGATCGTGGCGCCGATCAACCGCCTGCTCGCCGCCTGGCGCAGGCGCGGGCTGCCCGTCTTCGTGTCGCGCGACTGGCATCCGGCCGGGCACTGCTCTTTTGCGGCGCAAGGCGGCCCGTGGCCGGAGCACTGCGTCGCCGGCACCCGCGGCGCGGAGTTCGCGCGATCACTCGCGATCGCGCCGGGCGACGTCGTGATCTCCAAGGCGACACGGCCGGACCGAGATGCGTACTCGGCGCTCGACGGCACGCCGCTCGCCGGCGCGCTGCAAGCCCGCGGAATCAAGCGCCTCTTCATCGCCGGGCTCGCCACGGACTACTGCGTCCGCGCCACGGGGCACGACGCGCGCGGCGCCGGACTCGACGTGGTAGTGCTGAAAGATGCCGTCTGCGCGGTGAATGTGCTGCCGGGCGACGGCGACCGCGCCCTGGCCGAGCTGACGGCGGAAGGTTGCGAGATCGCCACGGCGTCCGTAGCCCTGTACGCGCTGGAGGCCCCGGTGTGACGGACCACGCGCGCGCCCCCGTCCTGCTCACCGACCTCTACCAGCTGACGATGGTGACTGCCTATCACGCGCTCGGCATGGAGCGCGCGGCGGTCTTCGAGTTCTTCGTGCGTCGCCTGCCCGCGAGGCGCGGTTTCCTGGTCGCTGCCGGGCTGGAGCAGGCACTCGATTACCTCGAGACGCTGCAGTTCACCGACGCGGACCTGCGCTGGCTCGAATCGACCGGACGCTTCCGGCAGGAGTCCCTGCAGCGCCTCGCGAAGATGCGGTTCACGGGCGACGTGGACGCCGTGCCGGAAGGCAGCGTGTTCTTCGCCGACGAACCACTGCTGCGGGTGGTGGCACCGCTGCCCGAGGCGCAGCTCGTCGAGAGCCGCCTCATCAACCTGCTCAACCTGCAGAGTCTGATCGCCAGCAAGGCGGCGCGGTGCCGGATCGCAGCCGGCTCGCGGCGCCTCGCGGACTTCGGGCTGCGACGCGCGCAAGGCGCCGAGGCGGGCCTGCTCGCGGCTCGCGCCTGCTACCTCGCGGGTTTCGATTCGACCGCGACCGTCGAGGCGGGGCGTGCCTTCGGGATCCCGCTCGCCGGCACGATGGCGCACTCGTTCATCCAGGCCCACGACGACGAGGTCGCCGCCTTCCGCGATTTCGCGCGGATCCATCCGCGCGGCGTGACGCTGCTGATCGACACCTACGACACCCTGCGCGCAGCCCACGGGGTCGTCGGGTTGCGTCGCGAAGGCGTACCGGTGGCCGCGGTGCGCCTCGACAGCGGCGACCTCGCCGAGCTCTCGCGAGCAGTGCGGGGAATCCTCGACGCCGGTGGCTGCAGCGAGGTGCAGATCGTCGCGAGCGGCAACCTCGACGAGATCGAGATCGAGCGCCTGCTGGCCGCCGGCGCGCCGATCGACACGTTCGGCGTCGGCACGAAGCTCGACGTATCGGCCGACGCGCCCTATCTCGATTGCGTGTACAAGATCCAGGAGTACGGCGGCCGCCCGCGTCGCAAGCGCTCCGCGGGCAAGGCGACGTGGCCCGGCCGCAAGCAGGTCTACCGCGAGTACGACGCTGCCGGCCGTATCGTCCGCGATACGATCGGTCTCAGCGACGAGCGGCTGCCCGGCACGCCCCTGCTCCAGCCGGTCATGCGGGAAGGCCGGCGGCTGCCGCAACCGTCGCTCCAGCAGGCCCGGGACTTTGCCCGCCGCGAATCCGGCACGCTGCCAGAGCGCTGCCGGCGCATCGCGGATCCCGAGCCACTGGTGCCGGACGTCTCGCCGGGACTGCGTGGACTCGCCGCGCGCTTCGACCGGGAGTTCCCGTGACCGCGCGTTCCGCGATGGAATCCGCAAGAGCGCTGGTCACGGCACTGCAGCGTCCCGACGCCTACCCGCACGCGGTGGACGTGCCGATCCGCGTGGCCGAAACGCACATCTCCTGGGTACTGCTCACCGGCGAGTATGCGTACAAGCTCAAGAAGCCGATCAAGCTCAGTTTCCTCGACTACTCGACGCTCGAGCGACGGCACCAACTGTGCGAGGAGGAACTGCGCCTGAACCGCCGGCTCGCCCCGGCGCTGTACCTCGGGTTGAGCGTGGTCGGCGGCCCGCCTGAGAGGCCACGCCTGGACGGCGGCGGCCCGGCGCTCGAATACGCCGTGCGCATGCGTCAGTTCTCGCCCGCGGACGAGCTCGAGAACCTGCTCGCCGCGGCTGACGTGACCGAAGGCGACGTCGCCGCGCTCGGCGCAGGCATCGCCCGCTTTCACGCGGCGGCGGCACCCGCTCCGGAGGAGTCGGACTACGGCCGACCGGAGACTGTGCATCGAGTGACGATGGACAACTTCGCCGAGTTGCGCGGCCTCCCCGAGAGCAGGGAATGGAGCACCAACCTGTCAGCGCTCGAGGCGCGGCTCGCAGCCCTGCAGCGCGAATTGCGTCCGCACATGGATGAGCGGCGCCGGCACGGCCGGGTGCGCGAGTGCCACGGCGACCTGCACTGCGGCAACGTGGTTCGCTGGAAAACCGTGCTGACGCCGTTCGACGGGATCGAATTCGATCCGGCGCTGCGCTTCATCGACGTCGTCAACGACGTTGCGTTCCTCACCATGGATCTCGCCGAGCGCAGCCACTCGCCCCTGCGCCGCGCGGGGCTGCAGGCGTGGGTGGAAACCTCGGGCGATTGGTCCGCCCTGCCCTTGCTGCCCTACTACGAGGCCTACCGCGCGCTGGTGCGGGCCAAGGTCGACGCGCTGCGGGCACTGCAGCTCGACGCCGGCTCGGCTGCCCGGGCGACGGCCATCGCCGACTGCCGGCGCTACCTCGACTGGGCTGCGGCCCGTGTCACCCCCCGCAGGCCCGTGCTGCTCGTCACCTGCGGGCTGTCGGGCTCGGGGAAGACCTGGGTCGCACGCCGGCTCGCGGCGCGCCTCGGTGCCCTGCACCTGCGCTCGGACGTCGAGCGCAAGCGGCTCGCCGGGCTCGCCGCACACGAGGATTCGCACTCGCCGCCGGATGCCGGGATCTACACGCTCGAGTTCAACGAGCACACCTACCAGCGGCTGCTCGAGTGCGCGGCCGCCTCGCTCGCTTGCGGCGAGCCGACCATCGTCGATGCCGCGTTCCTGAGGCGTCACGAGCGGCAGTCCTTCCTCGCGCTGGCGGGGGAGCGGGCCGTGCCCTTCGCCATCGTGCATTGCCGCGCGCCGGACGCGATCCTGCGCGAGCGTGTCCGGGCACGTAGCGCCGCGCGCAGCGACGCGTCGGAGGCCGGGCTCGACGTGCTCGCGAGGCAGCCGTCGTACTGGGAGGACTTCGGCAGCGAGGAGTCGCCCCGCGTCGTCGCCGTCGATACGAGCGACCCGCCGGCGATCGCCGCCGCGATCGAGCGACTCGCACGGCTGGCCGCCGGCTGAGCAGGATGCTCAGGCAGCGCGCGGCTTCTCGACCCAGACGTTGCAGGCGAGCTTGTCCAGCACGATCTCGGCGGTGTTGCCGACCAGCCAGCGGTCGAGCCGCCCGCGCGATACCGCGCCCATGATCACGAGCCCGGCATCGAGCGCGCGGGCCTCCGCGAGGATGTCCCGTGCCGGCGCGCCCACCTTGAGGTGAGCGCGCGACGCCGGCAGCGAATTCACCGCCATCAACTGCCGGAACGCCGCCGTCGCTGCCGCCACCGTCGCCTCGGGCGGCGGCACGGTCGCCGCGGCGATGTAGGCGTCGCCGACCACGGTCACCGGCGTCGGGATCGAGAACACGTGCAGCGCGTGGATCTCGCCGGCCAGCGGACCGGCCAGGAATGCCGCCGTGCGGAGCAACCGGTGATCGAGGGCGGCCGGCTTGTCGTGGGCGTGCAGCGGGTCCACGCAGACCAGGATCTTCGATCCCACCAACCGGTCGGGCGCCTTCACCAGCAGCAGCGGCGCCGTGCACTCGCGGATCAGGTGCCAGTCGGAGCCGGTGAAGAGCGTGCGCTCGATGCGATTGTGGTGGACGCTGTGCTTCACCACGAGGTCGGGCTGCGTCGCGGCGACCCGACCGAGCACGATCTCGTGAAACGGCGTGCCCCACAACGCCTCGCAGATGGCGGGGACGCCCGCCTGCTCGGCGCGATGCACGTACTTCTCGAGCACCGCGCGGTGCGCCGACATGACGGCGTCCTGGAACTCCTGCGCCGTGGCCGAGGGCGGCGAGAAATACGCCGCGTGCAGGTCCTGGTAGTCGCTCATCAGCAGCTCGAGGCGAGCCCCGAAACGCTGCGCGAGCGTCAGGGCCGCATCGAACGCGGGCTGTGTTTCGCTGCCGGGCTCCATCAGGACGAGGATGTTGCGGAGTGCGTCCATGGGCACCTCCTGGCGACGGGAGACCGTGGCTCCACGCCTAAGGATACGCTCGGCCCCCTGCGCGGCGGAGCGGCATCGCTCGCGGGTTTTACCTATGCGGAACCTGCGGCGCGCGAGCTCAGGCGCGCCCGGCCGCCCTCTGGCGTGCGTCCACGACCACGGTGGTCACCACGTCCGAGCCGACGTTGGTCATGGTGCGGGTCATGTCGAGAATGCGGTCCACGCCGATGACGATGCCGATGCCCTCGGGCGGGATGCCGAAGGTTGCCAGCAACCCGGCGATCAGCGGTAGCGATCCGCCGGGGATCGCGGCCACTGCCACGGCACTCAGCACCGAGAGCAGCACCAGCGTCACCTGCTGCGCGAGATCGAGATGGATGCCGAACACCTGCGCGACGAACAGTACCACGCAGCCCTCGAACAGGGCCGTACCGCTCATGTTCATGGTGGTGCCGAGCGGCAGCACGAAGCCGGCCGTCGACGGCGCGACGCCGAGCCGTTCGCGCGCCGCCGCCAGCGCCGCCGGCAACGTCGCGCTGCTCGAGCTCGTCGAGAACGCGGTGACCAGCACGTCCTTGATCTGGCGGAAGAACTCCGCGGGGCTGCGCTTCGCCAGGAACCTGAGCCACAGCGACATCGTGCCGAACAGGTGCAACAGCAGCATGGCGACGCAGCCGAACACGAACAACCCGAGCGCGATGATGATGTCGAAGCCGACCTTCACAACGACGCTGAAGATCATCGCAGGCACCGCGTAAGGTGCGAGTTTCAGCGCGAAGTGAACGATGCCGGTCATCAGCTCGTTGACCGTCTCGAGCGACTCCTGGAACCGCTGGCGCCTCTCACGCGGCAGCTTGAGCCCGGCCGCCCCGACGAGAATGGCGAACACGATCAGGGGCAGCACGTCGCCGAGCACGTTGCGCTGATTGCCGACGAACGCCCCGAACAGGTTGCGCGGCATGAACATCTCGACCACGGCTGCGGGCGTCATC
>Ga0113563_10001441_pt1 | contig 13534 bp, 12 predicted proteins | sample Mud3Dept3metaG_FD_80117 | JGI IMG/M metagenome (GOLD analysis project Ga0113563, IMG submission 80117) | Freshwater wetland microbial communities from Ohio, USA, analyzing the effect of biotic and abiotic controls - Mud 3 Core 4 Depth 3... | ecosystem: Environmental > Aquatic > Freshwater >...
AAGCCCTTTTTTCATGCTCGCCAGCATGCGGCCCATGTCCTCGGTTGCGCTCGCGGTGTCGCGGCGGCAGAACATGAGCCGCGTGCCCTGCTCGACGATATCGCCGATTGCCACCAGGCCGCGCGCCGGGTCGATGCCGACGAGATTGCGCACCAGGTAGTCCCCGGTATCGGTGCCCGCGATCGGCAGCCCCGCGAAAATCAGACCGCCGAGGCGGTTCAGGTCGCGCGCGAGCGGCTCCCCGATGTCTTCCTTCATCACGTCGAGCGCAGGCCGCTCGTCGAGCGTAACGACGATGTTGCGCTGAGATTGCGTGATCACGTGCTTGGGTCCGATCGGCGAGCAACCCTGGGTGAGGCGCGTGGCAATCGTCACTTCATCCGCAAACAAGACGCCCGAAATCCCGCCCTCGATGATCTTGTCGGCGAGCTGCAGGTTCCGGCGGCGGGAACTGGTGAGGCCGCCGACCAGAAAGCCGCTCTCCACCTTGCCGGCAAGACCGGTAATCAGCTCGGGAACCTCGCTGTTCTGCGGATCGGCGTGCACGATCGCAAAATTCGCCTTGCGCTCGCCGCATGTGAGGCGCATCAGGCCAAGATCGTTGTTCGATTTGATACCGGAAAATACCTGGAACGAGTCGGGCGCGAATTCACCGAGCATCACGGCCAGCGCCGGCTCATCGACATACTCGCGGCCGGTCGCGCAGATCCCGATGCCGACCGTGCCGACCCAATGCGGCACGCCGGTGCGCTGCCGGAAAAATTCAACGATATCCTGGAGGTGATCGGCAAGCAGATCGGTAACATAAAGAAAGCCGAGGGCAGCCGGCGGCCCCCCGAGCTGCGCGAGGCAAAGCCGCGCCGCTTCCTGCCAGTCCTTGCCCGTGGCGTGACCAAACTGAAAACTTGAGCTCATGCGCTATATTATCGCCGCATTAGTTAGCTGTATGCACGCATAGAAGGTGTTTTTAGCCGGGCGCCGCGCCTTAATGTATGATTAAACACTCAAATCCAAAGCCGGGAAACGTGATGAGCGAAGTGGTCGCAACCAACCAGACCATACTGGTGGTGGGCGGTGGCATCAGCGGCATGACCGCCGCGCTGGAAGCGGCGGAATGCGGCAAGGACGTCGTGCTGATCGAAAAAAATCCGACGCTTGGCGGGCGCACCGCGCTGCTCTACCGCTACTTTCCCAAGCTGTGTCATCCGACCTGCGGCCTGGAAATCAACCTGCGCCGCATCAAGTCCAACTCGCGGCTGCGCGTGCTGACGCTCGCCGAAGTCACCGCGATTGCCGGCAGCCGCGGCGATTACACCGCGACCGTCAGGCTTACGCCGCGCTACGTCAACGAGAACTGCACCGCGTGCGGCGCGTGCGCCGATGCCGTGACCGCGACAGTTGCCAACCCGAGCAACTACAACCTGAACCAGATGAAGGTGGCGTATCTGCCGCACGCGATGGCATATCCGCAGCGTTACGTGCTCGATCCGTCGATCATCGGCACCCCCGAAGCCGGGAAGGCCAAGGCTGCGTGCAAGTACGACGCGATCGATCTCGACATGAAAGAGCAAACGATACAGCTCAAAGCCGGGGCCGTGATCTGGGCGACGGGCTGGAAGCCGTATGATGCGGCCAAAATCCAGCCGTACGGCTACGACCGCTTCGCCAACGTCGTCACCAGCGTCGAATTCGAGCGCCTTGCCGACCCGCATGGGCCCACCGGCGGCAAGATCCTGCGCCCGTCCGACGGCAAGGAAGCAAAAAACGTCGCCTTCATCCAGTGCGCCGGCTCGCGCGACGAAAATCATCTGCGCCACTGCTCGCGCATCTGCTGCATGGCCTCGCTCAAGCAGACCAACTACGTGCGCGAGTCTTTCGGAGCCGACGGCAAATCGACGATCTACTACATCGACATTCGCGCGATCGACCGCTTCGAGGACTTTTACGCCAAGGTGCTCGCCGATCCCGGCGTCAAATTCGTCAAGTCCAAAGTCGCGAAAATCGAGGAAGACCAGCAGACCGGCGACGTCATGCTGCACGGCGTCGACACCGAAGGCTATCACCGCTACGAGAACCGGCACGATCTCGCGGTGCTCGCGATCGGCATGGAGCCGTCGGTCAACGCCGCCGACATCCCGGCGGAAATAATCGCCGACTCGAGCGGCTTTATCGAAGCCTCTGCCGTGGGGAGCGGCCTGTTCGGCGCGGGTTGCGCGACCAATGCGCTCGACGTCAACCGCGCGGTGCAAAGCGCGACCGCCGCCGCCCTGCGCGCGATCCAGGTCGTGAACAAGACGGCGCGTGCGGAGGCATAAATGGCAGAGATGAAAACAGCCGCCTACATCTGCAAAGGCTGCGGCATCGGCGAACGCGTGAACGCCGCACAAATGGCCGGCATCGCGACCAAGGAAGGCAAGATGAACCTGGTGCGCGAGCACGATTTCCTGTGCAATGCGGCCGGCGTGCAGATGATCCGCGACGACATCGCGAAAGAAGCCGTCACGCACGTTATGATCGCGGCGTGCTCGCGCCGCGCGAAAACGGAGGCGTTCCAGTTCCCGACCGCCGCGGTGGCGCGCGCCAACATCCGTGAAGGCGTGATCTGGAGCCAGCCCGACACTCCCGAAGCGAAAGAAACAACGCAGGAGATGGCGGATGACTACGTGCGCATGGGTTGCGCCGAAGTCAAGAAGATGCAGTTACCCGCTGGCAATCCCAGCGTCGGGCACAACAAGCGCATTCTGGTGGTCGGCGGCGGCGTCTCGGGCATGACCGCCGCTCTCGAAGCGGCCAAAACCGGTTACGACGTGGTGCTGGTGGAAAAAGCACCGCAACTCGGCGGCTGGACGGCGAAGCTTCACAAGCGCGTCGCATACCGCGAGCCGTACCGGGACCCCGCCGATACCGGCATCGAGCAGATGATCGCTGCCGTCACTGCTGAGAAATCCATCAAGGTTTATCTCAACTCGACCATCACGGCGACCAGCGGCTCGCCGGGGCAATTCAGCATCCAGATTTCAACCGAGTCAGGCAGCACCGCGGCCGAGGAAGTCGGCGCCATCGTGCAGGCATCGGGCTTCTCGCTCTACGACGCGCACAAGCTCACCGAGTTCTCTTTCGGCAAGAGTCCCAACATCGTCGACCAGGCCGGGCTGGAAAAACTTGCGCGGGAAGCCGCGGCCTCGCGGCAGCCGATCCGGCGCCCATCCGATGGCGGCGAAGTGAAATCGGTCGCGTTCGTGCAATGCGCCGGCCAGCGCGACACGACAGGCAGGCATCTCGCCTATTGCTCGGGTTTCTGCTGCAACGCGAGCATCAAGCAGGCGATGTATTTCAAGGACGCCAATCCCGATATCAACACGGTGGTGATCTACACGGACTTGCGCACGCCCGGCAACGGCGAGGATTTCTACCGCAGCGCGCAGACGAAAGGCGTCACTTTCACCAAAGGCAAGGTGGCGAGCGTCGAGCCCACGGGCAACACGAGCACGGTCAGGTTCCACGATTTGATCCTGAACGAGGACACCGCGATGGCCGAGGTCGATATCGTGGTGCTCGCGACTGGCCAGGTGCCGAACTCGGGAATTGACATCGACGCCAAGCTGAACGCGGAAATCGCCGCGGCCGCCGGCGACAATGCCCCGCTGGAAGCCTACAACAAGTCCCAGGCCGCGGGCGCGGTCAAGCCGATTTCGATTCTCAACCTCACCTACCGCCAGGGGCCGGATGTGCCGCAGTTGAAGCACGGCTTCGCTGATTCGCATTTCATCTGCTTCCCGTACGAAACCCGCCGCACCGGCATCTACGCGGCCGGCCCGGTGCGCCGCCCGATGGACATCGCGCAGGCGGAGGAAGACGCGACCGGCGCGACGCTGAAAGCGATCCAGGCCGTGGAAAATGCCGAACTCGGCCGCGCCGCGCATCCGCGCTCCGGCGACCTGTCGTTTCCGATCGTGCGGCTCGAAGGCTGCACGCAGTGCAAGCGCTGCACCGTCGAGTGCCCGTTCGGCGCGATCGACGAGGACGAAAAACGCTACCCGGTATTCAACGAATCGCGCTGCCGCCGCTGCGGCACCTGCATGGGCGCGTGCCCGGTACGGGTGATCTCGTTCGAGAATTATTCGGTCGATACCGTCGGCGCGCAGATCAAGGCGGTCGATGTCCCCGACGAGTTCTCGGAGAAGCCGCGCATCCTGATCCTCGCGTGCGAAAACGACGCCTATCCGGCGCTGGACATGGCCAGCATGCAGCGCAACGTCTACAGCGCGTTCGTCAGGACGATACCGGTACGATGCCTGGGCTCGGTCAACACGATCTGGATCACCGATGCCATCAACGCCGGCTACGACGGCGTGATGCTGATGGGCTGCAGGCACGGCGACGATTACCAGTGCCACTTCGTCAAGGGCTCCGAGCTCGCGGCCTACCGCATGAGCAAGATCGACGACACGCTGAAGCAGATGGCGATCGAGACCGAGCGCGTTGCAACCTACGAAGTCGCGATCACCGACATCGCGCGCGTGCCGCAGCTTATCAACGACTATGCCAAAGTGATCGAGAAAATCGGCATGAGTCCCATGAAGGGGTTTGCGTGAGGAGCGAACGAACGTGAGCGACCTCAATCAGCAGGCGCTGGCCCGCTACACCAACAACTTCCTCAAGGAAGTCGAGGCGCACGTCGAGGAAGGCGAATGGGTCAAGATGTGCATGCAGTGCGGCGTGTGCGCCGGCTCCTGCCCGTTCGGCCCGCACTGGGAGCACTCGCCGCAGAAGCTCTTCATGATGATCCGCGCCGGCAAGCGCGACGAGGTGCTGCGTTCGGACTCGATGTGGATGTGCACCTCGTGCTACAACTGCGTGGTGCGCTGCCCGCGCAAGCTGCCGATCACCCAGATCATGCACGGGCTCGCGACCTACGCGCACCGCCTCGGCCTCGCGCCGAAAGACCAGCCGACGCGGCATTTTTCGGCGTTGTTCTGGAACAATTGCATCAAGACCGGGCGCGTTAATGAGCTCAAGCTCACCCTCGGGCTCTATTTCAAGGACGGGTTGATCGCAGGCATCAAGCAGGCGTGGTCGCTGCGCCATATCGGGCTGGGGATGCTGCTCGCCAAGCGCCTGAATCCGTTCGAGCTGCTGAAAGGCCATGACTGCAAGGACAAGGCCGGTATCCAGCGCATGCTGAAGAAAGCCCACGAACTCGAGAAGCAGCGCCGCCGACTTTAGGAAAAACCATGGCCAAAAAAGAATATGCGTTTTACCCCGGCTGCTCGTCGCAATTGCGCGGCTCGGCGTCGAATTATCTGACCTCGGTCAATTCGATGTGCAAGACGCTCGACGTCAAGCTCACGCAGATCCCCGACTGGAACTGCTGCGGCGCGTCGATCGGTTACGCCGAATCGGGAGAACTGCCGCGTCACGTGATGAACGCGCGCAACTTCGCGCTTGCCGAAAAGCACCTGCCCGGACAGGACGTGGTCGCCACCTGCGCCGCGTGCTGGCTGAACGCCAAGGAGAGCAAGGAAAAGCTCGCGCACAATGAAGATCTGAAGCGTGACGCCAACGTGGCGCTCAAGGAAGCCGGGCTGCAATACCAGGGTGCATCCGCAATCCGTCACATGGTAGAAGTGCTGATCGAGGATTTCGGCTACGATGAACTCAAGAAGCCCGTGGTGAAACCGCTTGAGGGCGTCAAGTTTGCGGGTTACGTCGGCTGCCAGACCAACCGCCCGTTCGGCATCAACGGCGAATCGTTCGAGAATCCGGTTTATCTCGACAAGCTGGTCGAGTCCGTCGGTGGCGAAGCCGTCACCGCCTACGACCAGAAAGTGACCTGCTGCGGCGGCGCGCTTGCTTTCTCCGAGCCCGACAAGAGCCAGAAACAAATCAGGGACATCGTGGAGTCGGCTTACGATCACGGCGCCGAGATGATCGTCACCCCCTGCCCGCTGTGCCAGGCCAACGTCGAAATCTACCAGAGCGAGATCAACCGCAAGCAGGGCACGAAATTCAACATGCCGGTGCTTTACTACAGCCAGCTGATGACCGTCGCCTACGGCGGCAGCGCGAAGCAGGCCGGCCTCGACGGTCAGGTCATCAGGGCCAGGAAGCTAGAGGAGATCGCTGTAAAAGTAGTGAAGAAGTAATGACTACACCCGACGAACCGTTCGTGCTTCGCAGCGACGCCGACGGTGTCACCTCGCTGACGCTGAACCGGCCCAGGCAGTTCAATGCGCTGTCGATGGAAATGCTCGATGCGCTGCAGGCCGCGCTCGGCGCCATTGCCGACGACCGCTCGGTGCGGGTGGTGGTGATAGGCGCCCACGGCAAAGCATACTGTGCGGGACACGACCTCAAGGAAATGCTCGCGAACCGCACCCAGGAATTCATCGGCGGGCTGTTTGCCCGCTGCTGCGAGGTCATGATGAGCATCACGCGCCTGCCGCAACCCGTGATTGCCCGCGTGCACGGCATCGCGACCGCTGCCGGCTGCCAGCTCGTCGCCAGCTGTGATCTCGCCGTGGCGTCGAGCGATGCGCGCTTCGCCACCTCCGGCATCAACTTTGGATTGTTCTGTTCCACCCCCGGAGTCGCGGTTTCCCGCAACCTCTCGCGCAAGCAGGCGCTGGAAATGCTGATGACCGGCGAGTTCATCGACGCACAGACCGCGCTCGCATGGGGTCTCGTTAACCGTGTCGTGCTGCCCGAACAGCTCGACAGCGCGGTGCGCGAACTCGCGGACGTTCTGCTGTCCAAGCCGCAGGCCGTGCTGGCGGCAGGCAAGCAATTTTTCTACCAGCAGATCGAGATGAACACGGAACCGGCCTACCGGCTCGCCACTGAAGTCATCACCAACAACATGCTCGGTCCCGATGCGCTCGAAGGCGTCAGCGCTTTCGCCGAAAAACGCAAACCGCAGTGGAATAAACGGTAACCGCCGCGTTGCGCGGCGTCACGCCGTACCGTAGATCTGCTCGGAGAAATGACAGGCCGCAAAATGGCCCGGGCGGATTTCGCGCAGCTGCGGCGGCTCGGCGGCACACACGGGCTTCGCGTGCGGGCAGCGCGGGTGAAAGCGGCAGCCCGCTGGCGGATCAACCGGGCTCGGCACATCGCCTTTGAGGATGATACGGCTGCGCTTCGCATGCGGATCGGGAACCGGCACCGCTGAGATCAGCGCTTCCGTATAAGGATGACAGGGTGCGATCGCAATCTCGTCCGCGTCCGCCATCTCCACCAGCTCCCCCAGATACATGACCGCCACCCGGTCGCACGCGTGCTGGATTACCGCCATATTGTGCGAGATCATGATCATCGACAGCCTGAATTCGTCCCTGAGGTCAGCGAGCAGGTTCAGCACCTGCGCCTGAATCGAGACATCGAGCGCGCTCACCGGTTCGTCGGCCACGATCAATTCGGGATTCACGATGAGCGCCCGTGCGATGCCGACCCGCTGGCGCTGTCCCCCGGAGAGCTCGTGCGGATACCGCCGCATGTGATCGGGCAACAATCCGACTTTGCGCAGCAGTTCCGCGACGCGTTCCCGCAACTCCGGTCCTTTGCACAAATCGTGCACGATGAGCGGCTCGCCTACCGTGCGTTCCACGGTCAGGCGCGGGTTGAGCGAGGAGTAAGGATCCTGGAACACGATCTGCAACTTGCGCCTGAGTGCGCGCATCGCGGGCTTCGTGAGTGTTGTGATTTCCGTATCGTCGAAAAAAATCCTGCCCGCGGTCGGCTCGATCAGCCGCATGACCAGCCGGCCGGTCGTCGACTTCCCGCATCCGGACTCGCCGACCAGACCCAGGACTTCCCGCCGGCGCAATTCGAAGCTCACGCCATCCACGGCACGCACGTGCCGCTGCCGGCGGCCGAGGACGCCGCCTCTTGCGGCAAAATGCTTCGACAGATTCTCGGCCCTGAGGATGGTATCGCTCATGTCTGGATCCGCGGATCGAGATAATCGCGTACCCAGTCGCCAAGCAGATTCACGCCGAGCACCGTGACCAGGATGGCAAGCCCGGGGAAAAACGCGATCCACCACGCGGTATCGATGTAGGACCGGCCGTCGCCGAGGATCCCGCCCCAGGTCGGGGTCGAGGCAGGAACGCCGACACCCAGGAAGCTCAGCGCCGACTCGATCAGGATCACCCGCCCGACATACAGTGTCGCGATGACGATGGCCGGTGAGAGCACGTTCGGCAGCACGTGCACGAGCACGACCCGCAATTCGCTCGCTCCCACGGCCACTGCCGCCTGCACGAAATCCTTTTCCTTCACCGCCAACGTCGCGCTGCGCACGACCCGCGCATAGACCACCCACACGCGCAGCGCGATGACGGCCACCACGACGGACAGGCTGGGGCCGGTCACCGCTACGATCGAGAGCGCGAGCAGTTCAAACGGGAACGCAAGAAAAATATCCACGAGCCGCATGCAGACGGCATCGACCCAGCGGCCGAGATAGCCCGCCGCGACTCCCACGATCAACCCGATGAAGCCGGATATCACCACCGCCGTGAACGACACGATCAAGGTGACGCGCGAGGCATAGACGATGCGCGACAGCAGATCCCTGCCGAGATGATCGGTTCCCAACAGCACCCAACGGCCGCTGTCGAACAGCGTCAGCGGCGCCCGCCGCGCCTCCCACGGAATCTGCTGGGACGGATCGTAGGGCGCGAGCCACGGGGAAAACACCGCCATCGCCGCGATCACGGCGAGGATCGCTGCCCCGCACAACGCCGCTTTGTGGCGCAGCAGGCTTTGCCACGCGTCGGCGAGCGGCGTGGCGCGGCCGTTGCGCACCGCGCCGGGGGCGGCGGCGCGGCTGTTGCCGGACTCACGCATAGCGGATTCTCGGGTCGAGCCACGCGTACATGAGATCCACGACCAGGTTCACGCCGACGAAGATGAATGCCAGCAGGAACACCGCGGACTGGATGATGGGAAAGTCGTCGTTTTGCAGCGCTTGAATCGTGAGCAACCCGATGCCGGGCCAGGCGAACACCGTTTCCGTGACCACGGTTCCGCCGAGCAGCAAGCCCAACTCGATCCCGGCCATGGTGACCAGCGGAATACTGGCGTTCTTCAGCGCGTGAACGTTGACGACCACCCACTCCGACAGGCCTTTGGCGCGCGCCGTACGCACATAGTCCTCCGACAGCACGTCCAGCATGCTCGATCGCACCAGCCGGGTAAGGCGCGCCGACGAGTACAGTCCCGCCGTCATCGCCGGCAGCAGTATGTGCTTCAACGCATCGGAGAAAAGCACCCAGTCGAGGCGGAGCAGACCCTCAAAGAAATAGAATTCCGTGGCGGCACGCGACTCGATCCCGTACGCCAGGCGCCCCGAGGTCGGCAGCAGATCGAGTCCGAGCGAGAAGATCAGAATCAGCATGAGTCCCAGCCAGAAATTCGGCATGGACTGTCCGACCAGAGCCGTCGACATCGCGGCATAGTCGACCGGGGTATTACGATGGGTCGCCGACAGAATCCCGACGGGCAGCGCGACGATGAGTGCCAGCATGAAAGCGACCAGCGCCAGCTCGAACGTCGCGGGCAGGCGGTCGAGCACGATCGCCATCGCCGGGCGATGCTGAAGGTAGGAGCTGCCGAAATCCAGGCGTGCCGCATTCGCCATGTATTGCGCGAACTGCTCGACCATGGGTCGGTCGAATCCCATCCGGGATTTTATTTCCTGGTAGTCCTCCTGGACGGCGCTTTCCGGCAACATCAACGCCGCCGGATCTCCGGTCAGGTGGAGAATGGCGAAACAGATCGCGGTGATTCCGAACAGGACGACGAGGGCCTGAAGGCAACGACCGGCAATGTACTTCAGCATGATCCCCCTCACCCTAACCCGGCCCCCTCGCGTGCTACGCAGGCTCTCCCCCCTTGGGGAGAAAGGGAAATTTCTTCTTTCCCCCTACCAGGGGAGACGGAAACTTAGCGCCGATCGAGTTCCCACGCGTAGACGCGGTCGTCGTTGCGGACCTTCCAGACGATATCCTTCTGCAGGCCGTACACCGAATCCTCCTGCCACAGCATGACATGCGCGGCGTCCTTCGCCAGCCGTTGGGTGATGTCCTCGAAGATCGCGGCCCGCTTCTTGAAATCCACCGTCGAGGCGGTCGCGTCCAGCGCCTTGTCGATTTCGGGATCGCAGTAGGCGCTCCATGCACCGTTGCAGGCAGCGACCGCGCTCAATGCCGCATCGGAGTCCCCGGTGCCGTTGCCGTAACCGATGTAGTAGATGAACGGTTTCGCGCCGGGATTGACGCGGCCTCTGAAAGTGTCCACGAAGCGCTTCCAGACGACCGGCTGGAACCTGACCCGCACGCCCACCGCCTGCAGCATGCCTGCAATCGCTTGCGCGACTTCCTTGTCCTTGGTGTAGCGGCCATCCGCGGTGACGAAATCGATCTCAAAACCGTTCGGATGACCCGCGTCGGCGAGCAGCTTCTTGCTCTTGTTCGGATCGTAGCTGTAGGGCCAGATCCGTTTCGCGTCGTAGCCTTCGGTCCATTCGTGCAATGGCTGATTGGCGACAACGCCGCGTCCCTCGACCACGTGCTTGACGATAACGTCGCGGTCAATCGCATGGGCGATCGCCTGGCGCACCCGTATGTCCTTCAGAGGTGAGTCGATACCGTGTGTGAACCCGAGATGAAATACGCGCGTTCCGCGCACGGCCTCGACCCGGGTGTTGGCGCCGGCCTCGAGCTTCGGGATATATTGCGCCGGCACCTGATTGATCAGGTCGACTTCCCGCTTCAGCAGCGCCGCAACTTTGGTGCCGTCCTCCTTGATCGGAACCGCCCGCACGGTCCTGACGTGCGGCGCGTCCTCTTTCCAGTAATCAGGATTCGCCTCGAACACCATCTCGACGCCTTTTTGCCAGCGCACGAGGCGGTACGGACCGCTGCCCACCGGTTTGACCGCCGCGTCGTCCGGCGAGAGGGTCGAGTAATGCTTGGGCGGCACGAGGTGGCCCCAGTCCGCAAGCCGCCGCAGCAGCCCCGGATCGGTCGACTTCATGTGGACCCGCACCACCCATTTACTCACCACTTCGACGCGGTCGATGACCCGGAAGATCCGCGTCTGCACCGTCTTGAAACCCGGCTGCAGTGGCCGCATCAGGCTGAACTGCACTGCCTGCGCGTCGACCTCCTCCCCGTTCGTGAACTTCACGCCCTCGCGCATGCGGAACTCGATGGTCTTCGGATCGATCTGGATCATTTCCTTCGCCGCCCACGGCACCATCGTGTTCGATCCCGTCGGCCGATGCATGAGCGTGTCGAAGGTATAGCGATGGAATACCGTCGCCAGCGCCGAACTCGTGGTATGAGGATCCATGGTGTCCACTTCGGAGCCCAGGGAGATCGTGATCGTGGCGTTCTTTATCGTCTTCGCGAAAGCCACGTGCGGTGCAACCTGCACCGCCAGCAGGGAAAATGCAGCCAGCGTCAACAGCAGCTTTCTCATGGCATCCTCTCTCGTTGTCGTTCGTTCAGACTGCCGGCAGCTGCTGCTTCGCGCCCTTGCCTTGCCTGGCCGACGCGCTCCAGCCCTGCGGCTCGCTTTCGAATACGCCAAGCGCGGTCAACTCTGCTTTCACCCAGGCTTTTTCCGCGGCCGTCGGCGGAAGTATGGGCCTGCGCGTCGTGCCTACCGGGCGTCCGAGCAGCTCCATCGCGTATTTGATGGTCGCCGGATAATTGTGCATCACGACCTTCAGCAGGCGCCGCACTTTGAACTGAAGTTCGCGCGCTTTCGCGATGTCGCCGCGCGCGCACGCCTGGTACAGCCCGGCGGTGAGCCTCGGCGCGACTTCGCTGCAGGCCGAGAAGCAGCCCTGCCCGCCGACCGGAACCGAGGTCAGCAGGTATTCGATGCCGGTGTAAGCGGCGATGGGCTTCGACTTGCGCGCAATCAGCTCGCAAATATCCGTGAACGTCTCCATGTGGAACGTGGCGTCCTTGATCGCCACGAAACCCGGCAACCGGTCCATGAGCTGTTCGAGAATGTCCATGCTCAGGTCGACGTTGGTCGCCTTGGGATTGTTGTAGACAATCAGCTTGCCGCCGCACGCCTGCGTGACGGACACGAAGTGCTCCACGATGGCCTGCGGTCCGGAGCGCCAATGATAGGGCGCCATCAGCACGATGCCGGTCGCGCCGGCCTTCACGCTGTGGCGCGCGAGGTCGATGGCGAGATCCGTGCCGGCAAACGATACATGAACGAACGTCGGCACGCGGCCCGCGGCAGCGCTCACCAGCACCCGTGCCAATTCCCGGCGTTCGCCGTCGGTGAGATTCACCGATTCGCCGATGTGCATCGGATGCGCAATCAGGCTGACTCCGTTCTCGACCAGGAAATTGACCTGTTTCGCGAAAGTTTCGTAATCGACCGTGTTGTCGGGTTTGAAAGGGGTGACCGGCGCGCCAACGATGCCGGCATAGCTTGAAGTCATGGCTTTGCTCCTCCCGGTTGGATACGCGACTCTACTTTATTCCAGCCCATAAATCACGAGTCCCATCGCCATAAAAAAATCCCCCGGCCAATAGACCGGGGGACCACGGCAGCCCTGCAACAATGCAAGGAGACGTGTCTAGCGGCGCCCGCGATTGGCTGCAGGTGCCGGCCTTGCCATCGCGATGTGGTTGTTCTGCGCGCCGCGGGCATTCTGCATACCCTGACGGGGCTGCCAGCCCTGACGATTCTGCGCACCCTGATGATTCTGCGCACCCTGATGATTCCGCGCACCCTGATGATTCTGCATGCCCTGGTTATGCTGCGGACCGCGAAAATCGCCGCGGTGTTCGCCACGGTTGGCTTGCAGGTCGCGCCGATCATGACGGAACTCGCGTACGTCGTGACGGCGGTCGGCGCGATCATTGCGCAACTCGCGTTGATCGTGGCGCAGTTCGCGGACGTCATTGCGGCGCTCGGCATACGCGCGATTCAGCGTTTGACGGTCATGGCGGATTTCAGCGTTGTCGTGCCTTAGCTCGGCGCGCTCCCGCGCGATAGCCGCGGTATCACCCCTTCTTTCGGCAGCCCTCAACTGGCGCAAGTCCTGATTGCGCTCGCGGTAGTCATTCGCCAGTTCGCGTCTCGTTTCGCCGATCACGCGGTTGTCCTGCCGGATTTCGGCGCGGTCATGCGCGATTTCACGACGGTCACTGCGAATCTCGCGATTATCATGGCGAATATCGCGGCGGTCATGCGCGATCTCACGCCGGTCACTGCCGAACCCGCGGTTATCATGGAGAGGATTGAGGCGGTCATGCGCGATCTCACGCCGATCACTGCCGATCCCACGGTAATCATGGCGAATGTCGCCGGGGCTGTTTGAGAGGTCACGCCGATCCTGCCGGATTCCGGTTTGATCGGTACGTATGCCCCCTACGCCGGGTTGGACGGTCCGCACCGGGCGCACGGCGGCACCGTCACCCGAAGTGTTGCGCCGACCCTGCCGGAGGTCGCGACCGCCTTGACGAGTGTCTTCTGCTACGGGTTGGTCGTTTAC
>Ga0113563_10001442_pt1 | contig 13534 bp, 8 predicted proteins | sample Mud3Dept3metaG_FD_80117 | JGI IMG/M metagenome (GOLD analysis project Ga0113563, IMG submission 80117) | Freshwater wetland microbial communities from Ohio, USA, analyzing the effect of biotic and abiotic controls - Mud 3 Core 4 Depth 3... | ecosystem: Environmental > Aquatic > Freshwater >...
GACCGCTGGTCGCGGGGCGACCCCGAGCTCGAGAAGATCATCTTGCGCCGCCTCCGGCCGCACCTCGGTCCGCCGCGCAAGGGCCGGGGAGGCGCATAATGGCGGACAGGCCGACCGCGGAGGGCTAGTCCTAACTGGTAAGGCAGGAGCCTTGAAAGCTCCCGGGCCTCACGGCCCTTGGGGGTTCGAGTCCCCCGCCCTCCGCCACCGTTCCCGCGCGACGCGTCCCTGTCGCTTCGGAGGTGTTGTAGTAGACTCCGCGGATTCCGAGCCGCAGGGCGGCCCGCTTCATCCCCAGACGACGCTCCTCGCTTCGAAGCGGCCGCCGCACGGCACTCTCGACGGTTCGTACTCGCACAGATCGAGGAGGTCAGAATGTCGTCGGCCCCGAACAGGCTCCTTCGCGCACTTCTCCTGCCCGCCTTGCTGCTCGCCGCCACCCCGCTCGTCGCCCAGCAGACCGGCGAGATCGTGGGGACGGTCAAGGACACCGCCGGCGCCGTGCTTCCGGGCGCGACGATCCAGGCCGCATCCGACGTGCTCCCGAGGGCTCGCGAGACGGTCTCCGGCGCCGGCGGCGAGTACCGCCTGCCCGCGCTCCCGCCGGGGACGTACACGCTGACCTTCGGCCTCTCCGGCATGCAGACGGTGACCCGAAAAGCCCAGGTCCTGCTCGCGCAGCAGACGGTGGCGGACGCGACCCTGGGTGTCGCGGGGATCTCGGAGGCCGTGACGGTGACGGCCGAGGTCTCGCTGATCGACAAGGACTCGGCCACCATCAAGAGCACGCTCGCGAACCAGGAGATCATGGGCCTGCCCGTCGGACAGGAGTACCGCGACCTGCAGAAGCTCATCCCGGGTGTGCAGTTCTCCCAGGACCAGACCCGCGGGCCGAGCGCCGGGGGCAGCGGGCAGGACAACGTCTACCAGTTCGACGGTGTCAACGTGAACCTGCCCCTCTTCGGCACGCTCTCCGCCGAGCCCGCCTCGCACGACATCGCCGAGGTCACGGTGGTGAAGGGCGGCGCCCGCGCCGTCGACTTCGACCGTTCCGGGGGGTTCTCGATCGACACGGTCAGCCGCTCGGGCACCAGCGACTTCCACGGCCAGGTCGGCTACCAGTTCCAGAGCGACGCCATGTCGGCGGACCTCGACAGCGGGAGCCTGTCGCGATACGAGCGGAACCTCGACTGGCTCACCGCCAACCTCGGCGGGCCGGTCGTCAAGGACACCCTGTACTTCTACGGCTCCTACTACCGACCGACCCAGGACCGGGAGAACCGGGCCAACCTCTACGGGGAGCTGCCCGACTACGAGAGCACGCGCAACGAGGGCTTCGGCAAGCTGACCTTCACCCCGACGCAGACGCTTCTCCTCAACGCGAGCTACCGGGACTCGAAGCGCGTCGACACGAGCTCCCTCTTCGCCTCGAACGCCTCGGCCACCACCGGCAGCGGGAGCGAGTCTCGCCTCAAGATCTTCACCGGCGACGGCTCCTGGGTCATCAGCCCGTCGAGCTTCGTCACCGCCAAGTACACCCACTTCGCCAACCTGACCCTGGGCAACCCGGACTTCGTCGCGGACGTCGCCCCCAACCTCACCCCGGGGACGGCGCTCGACGTCAACAGCCTGGACACCCTGGGCCTCCTGACGGTGCCGGTCCCGGTCGCCGGGCAGCCGGTGTTCAACGCGTTCGTCCAGCCCCTCATCGACCGCTACGGCTACACGCAGGACGGGGTGAAGGTGGGCGGCGGGACGGTGGGCTACGGCTCGCAGTTCAACGACCAGGACTTCTTCCGCGACGCCGCGCAGATCGGCTACAACCTGACCCTCGGCACGAACGTTCGGCACGAGCTGCACGCGGGCTACCAGTGGTACCAGGACGAGGAGGAGCTCGTCCGCAGCTCCAACGGCTGGGGTCTCCTCTCGGTGCCCGGCGGGCGGCTCTCCGCCCCGATCTCGGGGAACCCCCAGCGGGCGTACTACACCGCCCGCATCCAGCAGCAGTCGACGGGCCAGGCGGTGCCGATCAAGTCGCGATACCGCTCCCAGAGCATCGAGCTCAACGACGCCATCAAGTGGGGCAACTGGACGCTCAACCTCGGCGTCCTCCTGAGCAACGACACGCTCTACGGGCAGGGGCTGCGCGAGGACTCGTCCACCCTCTCCGGGTACGTGGCGGCCCCCGGCAACCGCTACGAGATGTACGAGCTCGGCTGGGGCAAGCTGATCCAGCCCCGCCTCTCCGCCACCTGGGCCTACAACGGGAAGGACACCGTCTACGGGGGCTGGGCGCGCTACAACCCCGCGGCGAGCTCGCTCCCCCGCGCGGCCTCGTGGGACCGCAACCTGACCGGCCTCTTCGTCGACGCCCACTTCGACCAGAACGGCGTCCTCTTCGGCTCCGTGCCGGTGGGCTCGTCCTCGGGCAAGCTGTTCGTCGACGACATGACGCCGCGCACCACGGACGAGTTCCTCCTCGGCACCGGCCGGATGCTCAGCTCCCGGTGGTCCGCCCGCCTCTACGGCCGCTACCGCGAGAGCCGTCACTTCTGGGAAGACACGAACAACAACGCCCGGGTCGCCTACAACCCGCCGCCCGAGATCCCGCGCGAGCTCTACATTCCCGACCTCGCGGCCCAGCTCGCGCAGATCGGCAGCGGGTCCTCCTATGTCATCGCCGAGCTCGACGGGGCCTACACGAAGTTCTGGGAGGCCACGCTGGAGACCGAGTACCGGAGCGACAAGACCTACGTGCGGGCCTCGTACACCTGGAGCAAGTACTACGGCAACTTCGACCAGGACAACTCCACGACCGCGAACGACGACAACATCTTCATCGGGTCGTCCTTCATCGCGGACGCGGCGGGTCGCCAGCTGTGGGACTTCCGGGACGGGACGCTGCGAGGCGACCGCCCGCACCTCCTGAAGGCGTACGGCATCCGCCAGCTGCCGTGGAAGGCGAGCGTGGGCGCCTACTTCGTCATCCAGTCCGGCCAGCCCTGGGAGACGTGGAGCTACGAGCCCTACATCAGCCTGACCACGTCCACGAGCGACACGAGCCGCTACGCCGAGGAAGCCGGTTCGCGCCGCACCGACTCCCACTGGCAGCTCGACGTCAACTACACGCAGAACTTCCGCTTCGGCAGGCGCCTCAACCTGCAGCTTCTGGCGGACGTCTACAACGTCTTCGACAACCAGACCGGCTACAACATCGACCCGGCCTTCCACAGCTCGACCTACGGTCTCCCGCGGTCCTACTACACCCCGCTGCGGCTGCAGCTGGCGGCCCGCCTGCAGTTCTGACGCACTCCTGACGTGGAAAGGGCCCGGCGGCTCGCCCCCGCCGGGCCTTTTCCATTGGGGTCGGACTTGGATCGACGCATTGCTGATTCACCGTGCCGCCTGGAACAGCCGCTCGCGGGCGATGAGCTCGCGGGTCGTCGCGTCGGCCCGGCGCCGTGCGACCTCGATGCGCGCGGCCTGGTCAGGCTCGCCCAGCAGCACGCTCACCTGCGCCCGCTTGAAGAGCGCCATCGGGTACCCGGGGTGCGAGGGAGGCACTCGGTCGAGGGCGGCGCGCGCCTCGGCGATGCGCCGCCCGGCGAGATAGAGGACGCCGAGCTCCAGGTCGTTCCGAAAGGCGTGGCCGAGGGCCGCCCGCGCGTTCTCGAACGACTCGAGGGCGACGGCGGTCCTTCCCGCCCCCATGGCGAGCTCGCCGAGGTGGACGAGCTCCGCCGGCGAGGGCTTCCGGCTCGCGTGGACCTGCTGCCAGAGCGCGATCGCCTCCTCCTTTCGGCCCTGCCACTCCCGGACGCGCGCCAGGGCCTCGACCGCCGGGAGGCGGTCGGGCGCTTCGGCCACGATCTGCTCGAGCAGTGGCACCGCGCGCGGCCAGCCCTTCCCCCGCGCGTAGTGCAGCGCGAGGTAGGTCTTGACGTCCTGCGAGCCGGGGGCGATCTCGCCGGCCCGCTCGAACAGGGCGAGCGCCTGCCGCTCGTGCCCCAGGGCGGAGTGAGCGGTCGCGAGCCGCAGGGCGGCGTCGAGGTTCCAGGGGTCCGCGGAGCGGATCCTCTCCAGGAGCGGGATCGCCCGGGCGTACTCCTCGCGGACGAAGAGAGTGGAGGCCTCGTCGAGGACGGGGAAGAGCCAGGCCATGTCGGCGGGACGCGGCGCTTCCTTGCGCACGATCGGCTGCGCACCGGCGCTGACGTACCCGAGGCTCGCGAGCTGGCGGCGCTCCTCCTCTCCAAGGCCGTCCGCGGGGCTCGCCGGCCGCAGCGACGGCACGGGGTACTCCCGCAGCGCGGTGCGCAGCGGCCGCGACAGTGCCGCCTCGGGGCCGAGGTCGCGGGTTTCCGCCGGGTCGTCGACGACGTCGTAGGCCTCCAGCCTCCCGGCGAGAATCGCCTTCCTCCGGCCCTCCACGGCCATCACCTGCGGCTGCCACCCGTAGGAGAGGAACGGCCGCATGGCCTCGCCGAGTACGACCTCCCGCCCCGGCCCGCGCAGGCTGTCCGACCCCCCCAGGCCCGCCCAGTCCAGGATCGTGTGGAAGACCCGTCGCGTGCTGACCGGCGTGTCGCTCACCCCCGGCGCCACGCCCGGCCCCACGAGCACCAGCGGCACGCGCATCGTGGCCTGGTAGACGAGGTTGCCGTGCTGGGACTCACCGTGGTCGCCGAGGCCCTCGCCGTGATCGCTCACCACCGCGATCGCACGCGGCCCCTCGGCCTGCCGCTCGAAGGCCAGCACCAGGCGCCCCAGCTGCTCGTCCATGGCGGCGACCTCTCCGAGATAGGGCTGGCTCGCGTAGCGGCTTCGGAAGGGCTCGGGGGCAGCGTACGGCGCGTGCGGGTCGAAGTAGTGAACCCAGAGGAACAGCCGGCTCCCCCGCTCCCGCTCGAGGAGGGCGAGGGCGTGGTCGGTCGTCGCGCGTGCGGAGCGCTCCGCCTGCCCCGCCGGGAGATCGTCGTCGTAGACGGCGAACCCGCGGGCGAGCCCGAAGCGCCGGGCCAGGACGAAGCTGGAGACGAAGGCCGCGGTGCGATAGCCGGCCCGCCCGAGACGCTCGGCCAGGACCGGGTGATCCGCGGAGAGGTAACGTGCGTTCTCGTGCACCGAGTGCCCCGCGGGGTATAGGCCCGTCATCATCGAAGCGTGCGACGGGAGCGTTTCCGGCACTGTCGCGTAGGCCTGGCGGAAGCGGAGGCCCCGCGCCGCGAGGGCGTCGAAATTCGGCGTCTCGACGCCGCTCGCCTCGGGGCCGATCGCGTCGGCGCGGGTCGTGTCGAGCGTCACCAGCAGGATCGACGGGCGCGGCCCCGTCTCCGCCGCGTGCGGCGCCTGTTCCTGCACCCCTCCGCAGGCGCCGACCAGAATCGCGGCGGCGAGGGCGAAAGGCCAACTCCGCCCGCCGAGCCTTATTGAGCGCGTTCGAGCCACCAGCCGAATCGTAGCCGAAGCGCGAGGGTCGACGATGCCACGCCCCCACGCCGCGGACGGCCAGCGCCAGGGCGAGGACGCCGAGGAGCCCCCGGTTGGGCAGGTCGGGACGTCGAGCGCTGGCCGGTGGCTTTCGTGCTAGTCTTGCGAACCTAGGCCCTCCTCCGGAGTGTCCCCGGCGACGTCGCCTCTTGCGGAGAGGTGCTGGAGTGGCTGAACAGGACAGATTGCTAATCTGTTGTACGGGGCTAAAACCTGTACCGGGGGTTCGAATCCCCCCCTCTCCGCCAGCCGCCTGACCTCGCGCCCCTCTTGACGAACGCTCCCCCGCGGGGGCCCACAGCGGCCTGACACGACCGGAGTCCCTTCCGCCCGGCGTGGGCGTGGTTCGTGCGAGCTACCGCCACAAGGCGCTGAGTGTGCATTTACTGTATACCGGATCTCGGATCAAGTAGGATCAGAATAAACATGGACTTGACGACGCTCGCCATCGGCGTATATTCTTAGTACGACGGGGGAGGTGGGAGATGGCGCGGCGGCTGGACCTGATCGACCAGTTCACAGAGCTCGTGGTCGGAGCGGACGATCCCCGGCGTCTGGCGGAACGGACGCTCGAGGTGGTGATGTCGCTTCTCAACGGCCGCGCGGGTGCCGTCTTCACCTGCGACGGCGACGAGGTGACGCTGTTCGCCTCGCGAGGGATCGACCAGGCCGTGCTCGACATCGTGCCGCTGGCCTGGACGACGCAGAAGGACGGCTTCCGCCGTGGCGAGACCTTCTACGTGCCCGACCGCAGCGCCGAGCGCCGCCTGCCCGCGGCCGTCGCCGAGCGTCCCGGGCCCGCGAGCTTCGCGATCGCCTCCGTCCTCGAGGACGAGGCGCTCGTCGCGCTGCTCTACGTCGACAGCCAGGAGCCGCACTTCTGCGACGCCCACGACCTCGACCGTCTCTCGAAGTTCTCCCGGATCGTCGCCAAGTCGGTCCACGACACCGCCTCGCCTCGCCCCGGGGGCGTCGTCGGCGACTCGTGGGAAGCGTACCTCGAGCGCACACCGGTCGAGGACATGGAGCGGGAGAAGCTGCTCCTCCTGCTGAACCGCAACGAGTGGAACATCGCCCGGGTGGCCCGGATGATGGGTGTCACGCGTCGCACGGTCTACCTCCGGCTGCAGCGCTACAACATCCCTCGCGAGCGCGTGCCCAAGTCCCGCCTGAAGCCGGTCTCCTGACCCGGGGCCGAACGCTACAATCCACGGTGAGCCGGGTCGGTGACGGGCGGGGCTCCGCGGAGGTGGCGCGATGAAGGGAGCAGGCGGGACCGAGGGCGGCGTCGCCCAGTTCTTCGTCGGGCTGGCGATGGCCGTGGGGGGCGCGTACCTGCTCACTCAGCGGGTGACCGTCACGTCGTACTTCTGGAGCGCCTTCGGGGGGCACACGTTCGGCCTGTCGCTCCTGCCCCTGGTCGTGGGTGCGGGGATGCTCTTCTACGACGGGAAGAGCCGGCTCGGATGGTTGCTCACGGCTGGCGGAACGCTGATCGTCTTCCTCGGGATCCTGCTCAACCTGCGTGTCTACTTCGAGCCGACGACCCTGTTCGACACCCTCGTGATGCTCGTGCTCCTGGCGGGAGGCGTCGGCCTCCTCGCCCGATCTCTCAAGCCGCAGGGGACGCCGCACCCCTGACCGGCTCGTCATCCAACCGTCCGGGGACTGGCGAGGGGATACGGCTTCGCCTGTACCTGGCTTCCCCTGAATTGGGAGGGCTCCGCCCCCCCATGCCCCCCCGGGTTATCGAGACCAACGGAACGGCCTATTCGTTCTGTTGCCCTTTGGCCTGGATCCTGACCCAGGTGTCCTTGAGGGTGAGGGTGCGGTTGAAGACGGGGTGGCCGGGGCGGGAGTCGGGGTCGGGGCAGAAGTAGCCCAGCCGCTCGAACTGGACGGTCTCGCCCACGGGCGCCGCGGCCAGGCTCGGCTCGACCAGGCAGCCGTCGACCACCTCCTCCGATTCCGGGTTGATGTCCGCGAGAAGGTCGCCCTCGACGCCGGGGTCGGGCCGGGTGAAGAGGTGCTCGTAGAGGCGAGCCTCGGCGGGGACCGCGTTCGCCGCCGAGAGCCAGTGGAGCGTCGCCTTCGGGCGCCGCCCGTCGGGAGCGTCGCCGCCGCGGGTGGCCGGGTCGTAGGTGCAGCGCAGCTCCACGACCTCTCCCGCCGCGTTCTTCACGACCTCCCGGCAGGTCACGAAGTACGCGTAGCGCAGGCGCACCTCGCGGCCCGGGGCCAGCCGGTAGAACTTCTTCGGCGGGTCCTCCAGGAAGTCCTCGCGCTCGATCCACAGCTCGCGCGAGAAGGAGACCTTCCGCGTGCCGGCCGAGGCGTCCTCGGGGTTGTTCACCGCATCGAGCTCCTCGAGCTGTCCCTCCGGGTAGTTCTCGATCACCACCCTGAGCGGGCGCAGCACCGCGAAGCGCCGCCGCGCCCGGCGGTTCAAGACGTCCCGCACGCAGTGCTCCAGCATCGCCACGTCCACGACGCCGTTGTTCCGGGCCACGCCGATCAGGGCCGCGAAGTCGCGAACGCCCTCGGCCGGGAAGCCGCGCCGGCGGATGCCGGAGATCGTGGGCATGCGCGGGTCGTCCCAGCCCCGCACCCGGCCGTCGTTCACGAGCTTCAGCAGGAAGCGCTTCGAGAGCACGGTGTAGCTGAGGTTGAGCCGGGCGAACTCGTACTGCCGCGGCCGCGAGGGCACCGGGAGATTCTCGATGAACCAGTCGTACAGCGGCCGGTGGTCCTCGAACTCCAGCGTGCAGATCGAGTGGGTGATGCCCTCGATCGCGTCCGACTGCCCGTGGGCGAAGTCGTAGGTCGGGTAGATGCACCATGCGTCGCCCGTGCGCGGGTGCGTGGCGTGCAGGATCCGGTACACCACCGGGTCGCGCAGGTTGATGTTGCCCGAGGCCATGTCGATCTTCGCCCGCAGGACGCGCGCCCCGTCCGGGAACTCGCCCTTTCGCATGCGCGTGAAGAGGTCCAGGTTCTCCTCGACCGGGCGGTCGCGATAGGGGCTGTTGCGACCGGGCTCGGTGAGCGTCCCGCGGTGCTCCCGGATCTCGTCCGCCGAGAGGTCGTCCACGTAGGCCTTGCCCGCCCGGACCAGGTGGACCGCCCACTCGTAGAGCTGCTCGAAGTAGTCGGAGGCGTGGTAGAGGTGCTCGCCCCAGTCGAAGCCCAGCCAGCGCACGTCGGTCTCGATCGCGTCGATGTACTCCTGCTCCTCCTTGGTGGGGTTGGTGTCGTCGAACCGGAGGTGGCACCGTCCGCCGAACTCCTTCGCGATGCCGAAGTTCAGGCAGATGGACTTGGCGTGGCCGATGTGGAGATAGCCGTTCGGCTCCGGAGGGAAGCGGGTGACGACGGTCTGGTGCTTTCCGCTCCGGAGGTCCTCCGCGACGATCTCGCGGACGAAATCCGCGCGCTCGCGGCCCGGTCCGGCGGGTGTGTCCATGGTCATGTGGCGGCGGCTCCAGTCTTGAGCACGTCGGCGGCCCGGCGCAAGCGTCGTCGGCAGGTCTCCTTGCCGAGCACGGCGAGGGTCTCGAAGAGGGGCGGCGAGGCGGCCCGGCCGGTCGCGGCCACCCGCACCGCCATGAAGAGCTCGTTCGGGGCCCATCCCCCCTTTTCCGCGAAGCGGCGGATGGCCGCCTCGACCGTCTCGGCCTTCCAGTCGAGGATCGCGTCGACCTCCTCCTCGAGGAGGGCCCGCAGCGCCTTCGAGACGTCGGCCGGAGTGCGCCCCTTTGCGACCATGGCCTTGCGGGCGGCCTCGTCGTAGGCAACCTCCCCCACGAAGAAGAAGGACGCGTACTCGAAGAAGCCCTCGAGGGTGTCGATTCGCTCCTGCACGAGAGGGAGCACCTCGAGGAGGTGGTCCTCCGAGAAGAGCTGCCCCCGAAGCCGATCGAGGAGCTCCCTCGGCGACAGCCGCCTCAGGTACTTCCCGTTCAGCCACTTCAGCTTCTCGACGTCGAAGACCGGCCCCCCGAGCGAGATGCGCTCGAGCGTGAATGCCTCGACGAACTCCTGAAGCGTGAACTCCTCCCGCTCGTCGGGCATGGCCCAGCCCATGAGAGCGAGGTAGTTGAGCATCGCCTCCGGGAGGTAGCCCGCGCGCCGGTAGAAGTTGAGGCTGACCGGGTTCTTCCGCTTCGAGATCTTCGACCGGTCGGCGTTGCGCAGCAGCGGCAGGTGGCAGAAGACCGGCGGCTCCCAGCCGAAGCCCCGGTACAGCTCCACGTGCTTGGGCAGCGACGACAGCCACTCCTCGGCCCGGATGACGTGGGTGATGGCCATGAGGTGGTCGTCCACCACGTTCGCCAGGTGGTAGGTGGGGAAGCCGTCGCTCTTCAGCAGGACCTGGTCGTCCACCTGCGCGTTGTCGAAGCGAACCTCACCGCGCAGGAGGTCCCGCACGACGGTCTCGCCCCCGCGCGGCATCGCGAGGCGGACGACGTGCGCCTCGCCCGCCGCCCGGCGGCGCCCGGCCTCGTCCCCCGGCAGGGTGCGGCAGCGGCCGTCGTAGCCGAAGTTCGCCTTTCTCGCCTTCTGCTCCTCCCGCAGCGCGTCGAGTCGCTCGCGCGTGCAGAAGCAGGCGTAGGCGGCGCCGCGGCGCAGGAGCTCCTCCGCGTGCTCGCGGTAGATCGCCGTGCGCTCGCTCTGGCGGTAGGGCCCGTGGGGCCCGCCGACGTCGGGGCCCTCGTCCCACGGCAGGCCCAGCCAGCGCAGGGCCCCGAAGATCATGCCCTCGCTCGCCGGCGAGCTGCGCTCGCGGTCGGTGTCCTCGATCCGCAGGACGAACTGGCCCCCGTGCTTCTTCGCGAGGGCGTAGTTGAAGAGGGCCACGTAGGCCGTCCCCACGTGGGGATCGCCGGTGGGGCTGGGGGCGATGCGTGTCCTGACCGTCATGGCAAACGCCGAGGCTATCACAAGGGGATGGGGACGGCCGGCGGGCGTCAGTGGTCGACCGCCACCCCCGGAAGCTCCACGAACCGCCGCCCGTCCCAGCGCCTCACCGGGAACATGTCGCGGTCGTCGGTCGGGCCGAAGCGGTGGTCCAGGACGCCCTGCCGCTCCAGCAGCGCGTGCTCTGCCTGGAACTCGCGGGAGATCTCGGCGTCCAGGAGCTCCCCGTCCGGGCCGAGGGTGTAGTAGGTCGAGGCGTGGGAGGAAGTGCCCCCCTGCGTGACGCTGATCCGGATGCGGTTGCCGCGCTCCACCCAGGCCTCGAGAAGCCCGGCCTGCAGGCCCGCCCGGCGTGCCGTGCACAGGGAGGGGAACAGGAAGAGGGCCTCCGGCCCGCCCGGGGAGCAGTTGCGGCAGGCGTAGGCGGGCCGGGCCGCGGGGTTGGACCCTGAGACCCGGTCGGGAGGGAAGACGGCCAGGCTTGCCCCTCGGAAGTCGTTGTTGGTCCCCCCGACGAAGACGACGGGGCGGCCGTTCCAGGCCGTCTCGGCCACGAGGTCGATGAAACCGTTGCTCCAGTACTCCTGCCGGACCGCACCTGCGTGCGGGTCGAGCTCCTGGAGCACGGAGGGGAACCACAGGTTGTGCGTGAACACGGCCCAGAGGCGCCTCGAGCCGTCCGGCCCGCGGGTGACGAAGGTCCTGTGCGCGAGCCACGGATCGGCGTACTCGTCGTCCCCGAAGCGCCGGGTGCCGGTGGGCTGGTGGACGAAACGCGTCCGGCCGTCTGCCTCGAAGCAGTACAGCCGCCGGTTCGCCCGCTCCGTGGCGTTCGCCTTGACCAGGACCTCGTTGCGGCCATCCCCGTCGATGTCGCTGATCAGCACCGGTGCGGAGCCGTCCCCGAGGTGCACGGTGTCGGAGCTCGTGCCGCTCGGCACGGCGAAGCCGAACCGGTGCTCGAAGACCAGCGCGCCGCTCGCGTCGAACACGGTGAGGCTTTCGTTCGCCATGCGCCACGCGGCCGGTTGTCCGGCCGCGGACGGGCGATACGCCGTCCGGGACCCCGAGAAGCGAGCGAACACCCACCCGAGGGCGACCAGACCTACGACGGCGAAGGCCCCGATCACGAGGGCCCGCCGACCGCCGTGGTCTCGATCGGCGTGTCGTGAGCCATCGCCGGAGGTGGCCTCTCCCTCAGGCGGGTTCGGCACCGGCTCGCCGACCGACGAAGCGGGCGCCTCCCCGTCGAGAGTGTCCGCGCCGTTTCCCCTGAATCGACCCTCGGTCGCTGTCATCCAGCGGTCAATCTCGTCCCGGAAGGCGAACACAATCTCGCCGCCCTCCCGGCCGATGCGGTGGACCGGCAGGCCGTAGAGCTTCTCCCAGCGCTGGACGGTGCGTGTGCCCTTCCCCAGGTGGAGGGCGATCTCCTTCCAGCCGTTCAGTCGTCCGGGCTCGGGCCAGGGAGAAGTGCTCATGAGGTGCTCATCGTCCGGGTCGCCGCGGCGAGCGGAGTATAGCCCGGGGCACACCCGCGCCACATGACGCCAGCGTCTGGTGGCGGGGGATGGCGCTTGCGCCGGGGACCCGCCGCCCCACATCCTCCAGCGAGGGCCAGCGAAATGACCGGCGAGTCGCCGACGAGCACCCAGACCCGAGCGCCGGAGATGCCCAGGCGACCGCTCGTGCCGAGCCTCACCCCGGCCGTGGTGACGACCCGGGGGCGTCGCGATACCAACCAGGACCGGGTGTGCGCGCTGCGGACGCTGGTCGGGGGCCAGCCCGGGGTTCTCCTGGCCGTCGCCGACGGCATCGGCGGGCTGCCCGCAGGGGAGCAGGCGGCCGACCTGGCGCTCCAAGTGGTGAGCCACTATGCGCATTACGTTCTCCCGGAGTCCGAAGCGAGCCCCGCCGGCCTTCGGGGTACGCTGGGCGATCTGGTCCACGCCGCCGGCCGGCGGATCTGGCTCTGGGCGCGAGACCAGGGCCTCAGCGGCGCCGCCGGCAGCGCGCTGGTGTGCGCCCTCGCCTGGGACCACCACTACCTGGTCGCCCACGCGGGCGACAGTCGCTGCTACTACGTGAACCGGCGCGGGGCGAGCCCCCTCACGCTGGACCACACCGAGGCCGCGCGCCTCGTCCGGGAGGGAGGGCTGTCGCCGGCAGAGGCGCAGCTCAGCCCGCTCAGCCACCGGTTGACGAATGCCCTCGGCTGGCCGACGGACCTCGTCGTCGATCTCGTGCCCGGGTCCGACGAGCTGGGCTCCCTCGACGAGGACTGCGCTCTTCTCGTCTGCTCCGACGGGCTTCACACGATGGTGACCGAGGCCGACATCCACGCCGTGCTGCACGAGACGCGGGGCGTCGAGGAGGCCTGCCGGCGGCTCGTCGCCCTGGCTCTCGACCGTGGCTCGAGCGACAACGTCAGCGTGGCCGCGGTCGAGGTCGGACGCCTCCGCGCCTCCCGCGCCTCCGCCTCGGCTTGACTTGTCCCCGGACCCCTTCGTAGACTGGCGGACGGCGCTATCGTCTAGGGGTTAGGACGGATGGTTCTCAGCCATCAAACCGGGGTTCGAATCCCCGTAGCGCTACCAGGCTCCCCTCCCCGCTCGAATCCATAGCCAACCTACTGAAGAACAAGCCGCTTGCGACGGCTCCCACTCGCTCGCCGCCTCGCGCGAGACCGGTTGGAGCCATGCACGCGTGACTGCGCTGGCGGTCATCCGGAAGGGCTCAGACTTGATAGGGCACGTTGGTAATCACGATTCCGGGCTCGAACATCAGGGCCAGGCGCAGCATCATCCCGGTCTGTGCGTGCAGCAGGTTGTGCCAGCGTTTCTCGGGTACGAACTGCGGCACGATCACCGTCATCACCTCGTTGGGCTGCCGGCGCGCCGCCACCTGGCGGATGTACTCGACCAGCGGCTCGACCAGCAGCCGGTAAGGGGAATCGACGACCACGAGTCGCACTCCCCCGCCCCAGAGTCCCCACTTCTTCTCGATCGCCTCGGTCTGCGCGGGGTCGGTCGATACGCACACCGCGGTCACGTCGTCCGAGAGCGCCCGCGCGTAGATGAGCCCGGCCACCACCCCGCGATGGACACCGCTGATCGGGATGATGACC
>Ga0113563_10001443_pt1 | contig 13532 bp, 16 predicted proteins | sample Mud3Dept3metaG_FD_80117 | JGI IMG/M metagenome (GOLD analysis project Ga0113563, IMG submission 80117) | Freshwater wetland microbial communities from Ohio, USA, analyzing the effect of biotic and abiotic controls - Mud 3 Core 4 Depth 3... | ecosystem: Environmental > Aquatic > Freshwater >...
AAATTGCGGCGGGGCCTACACGACAGTACGCCGCACAGGGCGAGCCACCAGAAACGCAGAGTCGCGCTTCCCGCTTGGGGTTCGCGCATAAATAAATTCATTTTTTGGACCAAGCGCCTGGTGCGCGGATGCAAGGCGCCGCGATGCAGGCAACGTGGTGCCGTCGTCGAGGAGCGGCAACGCAGCAGATGCCCGCCCGCCGCCGCGCTCCCAGGGGCTGCCGGCTCACATATTTCCTCTACAGTCCTTTACCATCGTTTGTGGCCGAGTGCGCCGGCAGCAAAATGTGAAGCATTTGTCTGCGCGGGCCCTTAGCCGCACTAGTCATCCAGCACGAAGGTGATGGCTAGGTTCACCTGATACTCGACAATCTTTTTGCCATCGAGGCGCACGTGCTGTTCCTTCACCCACGCGCTGCGAACATCGCGAAGCGTCTTGATCGCCCGGGCCAGACCCTGCACGATGGCGTCGTCAAAGCTCACAGTGGAAGTGGCGCTGATTTCCTCGACTTTTGCAACTGTCATGGACGTCCTCCTGTAATCTGTCCTTCTGCGGAATCCCGGGCGGCACAGACTCACCGACCCAACCAACCGTTGCCTGCGAGCCGCATTGTGCAAAGTGCTGCAATGCGGTTGCTGCCTACCATGGCCACTATAAAGCCACTGCAGGCAGGGTGTCTGTCCAATATTGCTCAAAGGTATGATCGATACTGCTCACAATGCGACATTGCGCTGTGTTGCGGTTACTTTGTGTCTTTCAGCAAGACATCGAGACCTGCGCATGGGTTATAGGTCAAGGCCTGCTTTCGTTCGCCGCCCGGAGTGGTGCGTCAGACCGATCAGCCGCCGAATTCTGCGAGTGCTCATGGTCGTGACCGTAAGGGATTGCAAAAGAGAATCGTGGCGTGGGGGACGCCAAATCCACACCACGGTTAGCGCTTCAGAAAATCGTGCTGAGGGGCACAAGGCCCTGTTGGAGCCCGCTCATGAATGACGTTGTGAGCGATTGTGAACAGCAAGGTGTGCAAATGTGGATAGTATTTATCCTGGTTATCGGCCATTCTAACTGAAGAAAGGCGAGGCTCGCAGTCTTCAGGCCCCGACCTTACCCAGAAAGGAGCGGTTTCATGCCCGAAACCATCGTAAATAGGAACACTGCTGCTGCCCTTATCGTGGGCGGATTGTTGGGAGCAGGGGTGGCTCTCTTGTTTGCACCCCAATCCGGCCGCAAAACACGTCGGGACCTGCGTCACTTCGCCGAGAAGACGAGGAACAAAGTGGAGGCAGCACAGATTGAGTTGCGGCATTCTATCGACAATATCGTCGGCGATGCCGCGGAAAGAATCGGAAACGGCCTAAATCAGGGAATCGATTGGACAGACAGTAAGATCGCCGAGCTCCAGCACGCATTGGAGGGTGGGAAAAAGTTCATCCAAGGCGAGATAGAAAAAATCCAATCGAGCTAGGCCCTTGCGCCGCAGATCCCGGCTGCAGGATGGAATCCGCGGATCTGATGGGATCAGGCGCCCGCCAAGTGGAAGACGCGATAAATAGGGAGGCGGCCTGTTTGATGCGATCATACCCTGGCCATTCCCGGACAGTGAGGAAGCTCGTGGGCCGAGTCGATGACGCGCGGGCGCTGCCGGAGACAGTGGCAGCATGCACGGCCCCAACCACGCAACAAAATAACGGTAAAGGGCTATTTCCTAACAGTAACTCGCGGGCGCTGATCTACAGCTCGAATCTGGTGCGAAACGTGCCCATAAAGCACTTCGTGCCATACTCAACGGTAGGCGTGGGATTGATCGCCTCCAAGAGAATATTGCTCGCGCGGGCGCAGCTGCTGCATCCTCAGGAATTCGGCACGACGTTTGCAGTCAACTGCAGCGGAGGACTGAAGCCTTCAAGGCTGGCCGGCCCCGATGGTCTGCGCTTCGACGTCCGCGGCTATACTCTGCCCAACGTCTTTTCGCAGAGGCTGAATATTCTCTAAGTCAGCGGCGGAATCATGTTCAGCCTCTGAATCGACTGATGATGAGTGACAGAAATGAGGTTCTCAACCCCAAAGGCGCGGAAAGGGAATATTCACGCGCGCGAGCCCAGGATTTGGAGCGGATGAAGAAGGAGCCCCTGAGGGGGACACATCCATGCCTGGAACAGCATCTCTATAATATCTGATTCTCAAAAGGTAGCGCTATGCCCTCAAAGATCATGATAGATGCCGATTTCATACGTATGTCTATCAAAGAGCTTGAGAGATTCAGTGCGGAAGACGACAGAGTCGCAATGAGCTATAAGGCGATAATGGGAAGCGCTGTTGAGGCGGAACTTGAGAAGGGATCCAAAAAAGAGATCATCAAACTCCTGCTTGCAATGGGCAATCTCAACAAACTTTATTTCATCGTGCGATCAGGGATTATGACTCTGATAAGCGGCCTGGCCTTCCTGATTGCCACGATCCTGCTAGGGACGATAGGCGCACTCCAGGTTGTAATTATAGGTCTTCTATGCTTTATGGTCTCGCTTTTCATTTCAAGGCTGACGGATCGGATGATAAACAGGGGAACGAACCTGATCATAAAATTCCTGGATAAGCACGAAAGGCTGCAAAAAGAAATTCTCAGGAACCTGTAGGCCTAAACCCCCAGAGCACTTAAGCGAGCCTGTCCTCGCCAGCCACGCGATTTGCACCCAAAGCCGGTCCTCCTCTCCGTGGCCCTGGGCCGTGCCCCGCGAAAACCTCGTCCCAGCCCTCTGCGCCAATGGTCGGAAGACGTTGCGGGCGTGGCCCACGTCTGCAGGACTTTCGTCATAGCTTCGCGACACAACGGCTCGTTGAATGGTACCGGGCCGGACTCGATGTCGAACGAGATTTGCCGAAGCTGTCCACTTATCTCGGTTATGTCGAAATTGGGCTTACCTATTGGTATATCGAGGCCGTTCCCGAATTGTTGCTCTCGCCACCAAACGTCTTGGCACCGTGCATCTGCACGGAGGTGAACAATGAACGCCTCCGGGTTTCCTGCCCTTTTCCAGCAGTACTTCACCGACCGATTGATAACCCAACAAGGCGCCAGTCCCCACACTGTGGCGGGCTACCGTGACACCTTCCGGCTCTTGCTGCAGTTCGCCAAGGACTGTCTCGGTCGCCCGCCGTCGGCTCTTCGCTTCGAGCAACTCGACGCGGAGTTCCTGGAAATGTTTCTCAACCACTTGGAACACGATCGACTGAACCGGCCACGCACGCGAAACCATCGTCTCTCCGCGCTCCATGCCTTCTTCCGCTACGTCGCACTCGCTGAGCCGGCGCTCAGCCTGCAGTGCCAGCGTATTCTCGCGATTCCCGCGAAGCGCTTCGAGAAAGGGCCGGTCGAGTTCCTCACCGAGGAAGAAGCGACCGCACTGGTGTCCGCCCGAACGCTCAGACATGGATTGGCCGGCGGGATCGTGCGTTCCTGTTGGTGGCGGTTCAAACCGGCATGCGGAACAACGAGCTCACCTCGCCGCGTTGCCAGAATGTAGAGCTCGGAGTCGGCGCTCATGTCCGCTGCTTCGGAAAAGGAAGGAAGATGCGGTGTACGCCCTTGCGGCCAGATGTCGGCGCGGTTCTCAGAACCTGGTTGTCGGAACGGCGTGCCGAACCAGCCGATCCGGTGTTCCCCAGCCCACGCGGTGGACAACTCAGTGCCGATGCCTTCCAACGACTCGTCACACGCCACGTCGCCACGGGCGTCAAACATGTTTTTCGCTGAGGACGAAGACAGTTACGCCGCATACCCTTAGGCACGCCGCCGCGATGGCGCTGCTTAGACGCGGAATCGACGTGACGGTGATCGCCCTTTGGCTCGGGCATGAATCGACGGAGACGACCGAGGTCTATTTGCACGCGGACATGCAGCTCAAAGAACGCGCGCTTGCCCATGCCGATCCATGCGGCGTCGTCCCCGATCGGTGTCGACCTCCGGATCGCCTGCTCGCCTTTCCGGAGGGTCTCTGATTATGCCGACTACATGTGGCCGGGAAATCCGTGCTCCCTGATCCAAGCTCGAAATGTCGGCATAATCCGGAAGTCGGCATTCCCTGATGGTGGAGAGCCAGGATTTCAATTTGCAGGCAGGTTCGCGTTGGCAACGTGGATGCAAGTCCGGCGAATATCGATTTCAGCACATTGCACATTGCACATGGCTCAGGACGGTATCAGCGATGGGGTGTAAGGTCAATGAATTGAATTGCTACGGAGCTTTTGGCTGGGACAGGTAGTTGAGCCACTCCATGGAGAAGAGTACACGTCGGAAAAACCGAACGATGACATTGCAACTATCTACTTTTCTCGCACGATGGCATGATTGATACTGGACAGACCGGGAGCATGGACAACCACGCGGGGATGTAAGACCCCGGGCTCCCGATTGAGACGGAAGCTAGCGCTTCAGCTTCGACGGACCCGTCGACGCTGGAGCGTCGCCCTCCGCCTTGCCGTGGTGACACCGAGATGCAATGGAGGTCGAGGCTTCAGCCTCGACGCGAGGCAATGGAAACAATCGGCTCAATCTGGCTCTGGGGCGGGTTCACGGTGTTCGTGCTGGTGATGCTGGCGCTCGACCTCGGCGTGTTTCACCGGAAGGCGCACGACGTACACTTCCGCGAGGCGCTCATGTGGAGCGTCGTCTGGGTGGCGCTCGCCCTCACCTTCAACGCGCTGATCTGGTCCTGGTACGGCCCGACGAAGGGCCTGGAATTCCTGACGGGCTACCTGATCGAGAAGGCCCTCTCGGTGGACAACATCTTCGTCTTCCTGGTGATCTTTTCCTACTTCGCGGTGCCGTCATCCTACCAGCACCGGGTGCTCTTCTGGGGCATTCTCGGCGCTCTCGTCATGCGCGCCGTCTTCATCGCCGCCGGCGCCGCGCTCATCACCAAGTTCCACTGGATCATCTACGTCTTCGGCGGTGTGCTCCTCCTGACGGGCGTGAAGCTCTTTCTGCAGCGCAACGAGCATATGCAGCCGGAACGGAACCCCGTCCTGCGCCTGTTCAGGCGGCTTGTGCCGACTGTGCCCGAGTTCAACGGGCAGCGCTTCACTGTAGTGAAGGCCGGGCGACGCTACGCCACGCCGCTCCTGGCCGTGCTCGTGCTGGTGGAGGCCACGGACCTGGTGTTCGCCGTCGACTCGATTCCGGCGGTGTTCGCCGTGACGAAGGACCCCTTCATCGTCTACACGTCGAACATCTTCGCCATCCTCGGCCTGCGCGCGATGTTCTTTCTGCTCGCCGGCGTGATGGACCGCTTCCGCTACCTCAAGCCGGGCCTGGCAGCCGTGCTGGTGTTCGTGGGCGCGAAGATGATGCTGACCGACGTCTACAAGATCCCCATCGGGGTGTCGCTGGGCGTCGTCGCCGGGATCCTGGCCGTTGCGGTCATCGCGTCCCTGATTGTCACCGGGCGCGAGCAGTGCCGCGATTCCGGGGTCAGATCCCCAGATCTGCGGATCTGACCCCGATTCCGAAACGCTTCGTGTATAGGCGCGCGTCCTCCGGGTCGAAGCAGCAGAAGACGACCCGCCCGGGGAGCGCGTGCGCAGTCATCCAGCCCGAGACTTCGGCAACGGCAATTTCGCAGGCCTCACCTTTGGGATAGCCGTAGACGCCTGTCGAGATGCAGGGAAACGCAGCACATAGGAAGGACAACCTGCCTCATTCTCCCGCGCTCCTCGGGCCCATGCCCCCCTGTCCGCGGTTCCGTCAGCTTCCGAGAAAAAGAATTCTGTCAACTTGGCTCTCGTGCTGGGCCTTAATTGAATCTTAACTCAAGACGATGCCGCAGCATAGAGGATTTTGGGCACACCTCCGGTATGCGGAGGTATGGAAAGGATTTTTATCGGGTGAGAGGGGCTGATTGCTTCGGGACAGCCACCATGAACATGTGGCGTATTCACGATCAGACATGAGGGAGATCAGATTACCTCCAGCAAACTGTATTGATGATCCAACAGGCAATCCGGTGGTAGAATAGGGCGCCGAACAAAGCGCACAAGCCGGTCGAACTCCTCTTTCGGGGCTCAGTGCGACTGATCATCAGGAACTTCAGCCGATCGCCGGGACAGTATGGAATTTTTTGCTGGTCCTTCAAGAGAGTTGGCAATTGTCTGCGCCGGATATGCCCTGGGATGCGTCTCGCCCGGCTACTATCTGGTCCGCGTCCGCTCGGGACGGGATATCCGCACCATCAACAGCCGTAGCACCGGGAGTACCAATGTAGGAAGAGTTCTGGGTCGGCCCGGGTATATCGTCACCTTGCTCGCCGATAGCGCCAAAGGCGGCCTCGCGGTTGGGGCTGCGCTTTATTTCGGGGTTTCGCTTTGGGGCACGATCTGTGCCATGCTCGCGGTCGTAAGCGGACATATCTGGCCCGTGCAGCTGGGGTTTCATGGCGGCAAGGGATTAGCCACGGGTTTTGGGGCACTGATTGTCCTGGATTACCGACTGGCCTTGCTTCTCGGCAGCATTGCTGTACTGGGACCGGTGCTGGGGCTGGGCACCGTCAGTTTTTTGGCGGCTGCTATAGCCTCTCCTGCCGTCGCTGCCGTCCTCGCTCGCCCGAAAATCGAGGTGGCGGGATTAGGAGTACTCGTTTTGCTGGTGTTGGTTGCGCACAGGGACAATATTCGCGCGTTTTTCGCTGAGCGGCGCAGGAGGAAAGGACTGCCGGCATGACGCAAACGCGAGCATTCTCCTTCAAGATTGCCGATGATCAATCGGAATTCGAGCAGATCCATCGGTTGAATTACCAGGCTTTCGTCGTGGAAATCCCACAGCATCCACCCAATGCCGAGGGTATGCTGGTAGACAGGTTCCATGCCGAAAACACCTATGTGATCTGCAAGAGCGGCGACCACGTACTGGGAATGATAGCCATCCGCGGGAATCGTCCTTTCTCCCTTGATCAGAAACTTGACGGGCTGGAAAGCTATCTGCCGGAACACCGCGCGGTCTGCGAACTGCGCCTGCTGGCCGTCACCCCGGAGCACCGTAACTCAAGGGTTTTCCAGGGGCTTTTGCTGAAGGTCTGTGATTACTGCGAGGGACGCGGCTATGACCTGGCGATCATGTCGGGAACCACAAGACAGCTAAGACTATACACCCAGCTGGGGTTTATACCATTTGGGCCGCTGGTCGGCGCCGGGGAAGCGCTCTTTCAGCCGATGTATCTCACACTCAGCGCCTTCATGGATCTGAAAGCGCGCTCCAGAACTTTTCTCCACCTGGCACCTCCCCCGGCTTCCGGGAGAGACCACATTGCCCTTCTGCCCGGTCCCGTCGCCATCAGCCAACCCGTAAAGCTGAGTTTCAGCTCTCCGCCCATCTCCCACCGATCAAAGATCTTTATGGAGGACTTCGCCCAGACGAAACTGATGTTATGCAGGCTGGTAGGTGCACGCCATGCCGAGATTCTCCTCGGATCGGGGACATTGGCCAATGACGTGATTGCCGGCCAGCTCTCTCTCCTATCCGGCAAAGGCCTGGTGCTAAGCAACGGGGAGTTCGGCAACCGCCTGATCGATCATGCCTCCCGATTCCGATTACGTTTTAGGACCCTTAAATGCGAATGGGGACAGGCATTTGATCCGGACACGGTGCGCAAGGCGGTGAAGGAGAACCGCAACCTTGACTGGCTGTGGGCGGTCCATTGCGAGACATCCAGCGGTATCCTCAACAATATAGAACTCCTGGTCGAGTTGTGTGCACCCCGAGGGATTCACCTGTGCCTGGATTGCATCAGTTCCATCGGAACGGTGCCGGTGGATATGAGCGACATCTACCTCGCGTCCGGTGTCAGCGGGAAGGGTCTCGCAGCCTATCCTGGCCTGAGCTTCGTGTTCTACAACCATGAGATCGCGCCGGCCCAACATTCGCTGCCGCGCTACCTGGATCTTGCGCTCTATGCCGCATGTGACGGCGTGCCCTTCACTACCTCCTCCAACCTGATCTACGCCTTGAGGAGTGCCATCGATCGGTTCGAGCCCTCAAGATTCCAGGCAATTGGCACAATTTCCTCGTGGCTGCGGTCTGAATTGGGCAAGTCAGGCTTCACCATCGTGGGCCTTTCTGCGCCGAATTCTCCGGCTGTCACAACCATCGCGCTCCGCGAAACGATAAGTTCGGAGTGGGTAGGCAGGAAGCTCAACGAAGCAGGTTTCCAACTCAGCTACCGAAGCCGCTATCTGCGCGAGCACAATTGGATCCAAATCTGCCTGATGGGAGAAATCGATAAGGAAAACTTGATTCCGTTACTGGCACTGCTTAACCGGCTGTGCGCGGCCACCAGTGCCCAGGAAAAGGACGTGCCCCTGATATCGTAGACCGGCGCTTGAATTCAGCAGTCCCCATGTACGCGACATGGTGGAACCGCGGACTGGGGTGCATGGGCCCGAGGAGGGCGGGAGAATGAGGCAGCTTGTCCTTCCCATGTGCTTGGAGCTTTTCGGTGACGAATGCGCCAAGACGATTGTTCGTCAGCGCGTAGTTCCAGATTCGGGGGTCGGTTGGCGTCGTGAGTGGACCGCCGCCACCGCGATCGTTGCCCAAATTCATATCAAGCTTCCAGCGGCCATCCTCGTTCTTGTAAGGGAGAGCACGGTTCTTGACGACATCCGTCATATCGACAACCTATGAAGACGACTTCATCCCGAGCGGCTCGAAGAGGCGCTTGCGTGCAAATTCAGAGAACGACATCCCGCTTGTGCGCGTGATGATCTCCTTCAAGAGTTCAAAGCCGCTGTTCGAATAGGACCATTCCTCGCCGGGCGCGAAATTGGGGCTGCGCTGACGCAATATCAGGGTCAGCACGTCAGGATCTCCCTCTGCCAGCGGTCTGATTCCGGTCCAGTCTCGAATGCCGCTTGTATGGGTGAGCAGGTGGTCAAGCATGATCTTGTGTCCGGTGTCGGGCAACTCCGGAATATACTTGCGGATATCCTCCGTCAGTGAAAGTTTCCCCTCTTCAACACGAAGCAGAACAGAGGCCGCAACGAACTGCTTTACCACCGATCCGGCATAAAAGATAGTGTTCGTCTTGATCGGAAAGTCGCGCTCAAGGTCGGCCATGCCGTACGCGCGGTTCACGACCACCTTGCCGCGCTGCGAGACGGCGACCGCACATCCGGCTGTGGACTGCGTGGCCCAGCTGAAGATCTTGTCGATCTCGCCGGTCTTGTCCTGCGCATAAGCAGGAGTGCCGAAAAGCAAGGCTGTGAACACAAAGGATACCAGAAAGACAAGGCGACCAATTTCACTTGTGTTTTTCATCTGCTTCCTCAATTCCAGTATTTTGTAATAATGGCGCAGGATTCGGCCTTCCGGTTATGGGTCATTCCTGGATTTCGTACTGCCGAATCTAAATGTCTGAGCAGCCGCTCGTCGGGCACCTTCAGGTAGTCGCTAAACTCCTGCGACAGGTAGCCGGGCGTTTTGCGTCATCCTTCGGTTTCATCATCTCTTCGTGCGACCTCGGCGTCAGCACCTTGCCGCCGTACAACGCCTTCACCCATGTGATCAGGTCCTCGGCCAGGCGAGCCAGCTGCTGCCGGATCGGCGGTCCCTTGCCCGGTTATTTGAATCCGAACAGCGGCGGGAAGATCAGGACCACTGCGCACGCCCAGATCGCGTAGACGGGGATATACGCCGTCTGCCACCGCTCCAGCTTCGCGAACGCCGCCCTTCCGGTGAGGAACCGCGCGTAGAGCACCGCAGACCAACCGAGGTTCACCAGAAGGATGAGGTTTTCACCGAGGGCGGCGACCTTGTTGGGGCTGAAGCCGAATTCCGAGATGCGGGCGGCGATCGCCCATAGCGCAATGGCATCAACCAGCAGGGCGCAGACTACGAGCAGGAGCTGCAGGGCGTCGAACGGCCCCGGCGCTTTCTGCGGATCACGGGCCGAGATGGCGTAGAGGACCAGGCCCGCCACTACCACCAGCAGAAGGTCGAAACCGATGAGCACTTCACGCCCAACGGCGATGCCGCTCCTGGTCCACGCCATGGCCCCCAGGAAAGCCAGCAGCAGCAGAGTAAATAGCGGAGTAAAAATCAGAGTCAGCACCGGAGCCATGTTCTCGATGACGCTCTGCTTGGCCTCCACGAGCCACGCCGCGATAATCACGGCGCCGACCGCGCCACAGGGCAGCATCCAGGTTACCAGCAGCCGCTCTGGCTTCAGGCCGATGGCATTGAAAATGAACGCAGTGAGCCCCATCAGCACACCGCCTCCAAGGGCGATGAGGGCGTAGTAAATGAACCACTCTCCGGAAAAGCGTACGTAGTTCATGCGCGGGTCATGATCGCGCCAGCGGCCGGCGGCGTACGCATAACCCACAGCCAGCCACAGCGCGATGAACAGATGCATCGCCGCGAGGATCTCCGTGTGCGCACGTGGTGCGAACGGCATGAGGTTGATCGATACGGCGGCTACAACGAACGGCGCCGCCAGCCACAGCCGGCCCGCCGGCGCGAGGGACCTTTTCCAGGCGAAGAAGATTGCCAGGAGCGGGAGCACGAAGAGGCTCATGTTGCGGACGTAGAACATCGGCAGATCCTGGTCCATCTGCATTCTCGCACCGAACAGCTCCGGGACCTTGATGGCCACCGCTGCTGCGAGGGTCAGGGCAACCACCACCAGGACTTCCTTCAGGGTCCCCGCCCCCTTGCCCGCATCGTCCCCGCGGTCGTCCGGTCCGAGGACGAGCCGCTTCCACAGCCGCTCGGAGTGCTCCCGGGCATACTCACGGGAAAGTTCGTCGAGGGTGCCAATGCGCTTCACGGCGATCAGGAACGCCTCGTCCTCCGCGAGCCCGGCCTCCACAAGCGTGGTAGCCTGACTGCGGAGGTGATCTTCCAGCTCGTCCGCGTCCACGCCGTGAATCGCCTGCCGTCGCCGGACGTAGGACCGCCACTCCGCGATGCCTTCTTCCAGCGAGATGCGCGTTCCTTCCTTGGGATTTTCGATTTCCTGCGACACGAGTCAGCCTCCCTGATTCACCAGTTTATTTTGATTTGAACATCGTCCGCCTCAGCGCATTGCCCACCACCTGCCACTGTCGCCGATGGCGCGCCAGCTCCTCTGCACCGCTGTCCGTCAGCCGGTAGTATTTGCGCTGCCGCGCCGACTCCGATTTCCCCCAGACGGTCTTCACGAAGCCGTTGCGCTCGAGACGGTGGAGCACGGGGTACAGCATGCCGTCCGTCCACTGGAGCTCGCCGCCCGACAGCTCGGCCACGCGCTTTATGATCGCGTAGCCGTAGCTCTCACCTTCGCTGAGGATCGACAGGATCAGGGGTGTGGCCGAGGCGGCGACGAGGTCCTTGCCGATGTTCATGGGCAGGTCCGTCCAGCGATTAAAGATCGGTGCCCTCCGTACATAGAAGCATTATACATTGCTCATCTATGTATTTCAAGGGGACAGCAGCAAGCGACAAACCCAGGGACAGGCGTCTGCCTCGCTGCCATGCATTCGATCAGCCGGGGGTGCCCTTCCCGGCCGCTCAATTCCTGCAGGTCTGTCCAGCAATCGGGTACAGGCGCGTCGAAGAACCCAGTTCAGTTGCAGAGTGCGGCTTGGGAGGGGCTCAAGCTCGGAAGTTTATATGTTGGCAGTAATCGTCATCGGCAGAGAGTCTGGGGGGAAGCAGAACGAGAGCCAAGACAGCAACTTGTCCTTCCTGTCCGCAGGGATCCATGTCTATCTGAATTCATTCAGACCGTCAGCGTCCGCAGCCAGAACATTATCAGAATGGACGGTTACAAAGCTGTTCACGCCATGCAGATCCAGGAGAATGCGCAGCCATCTGAGACAGACCCGGACGGAAACCTCGGGGACGTCCGACTGGTTTTGAAACTCAAGCGTCTGGTAGGCAAAAAGTAGCGCGCGGTATTGATGTATAGAAATCGTTTCCTTATAATGTCGTTTCGTGACGACCAAGCGGCGCTTCCGCAACAAGTACCGGCTGGAAATTCGCGAGCGGGACCACGGCCCCGCGCATTGCCATCTGGTTGGCGGATGTACCGACGTCATTGTCGTTTTAGCCACGCTGCAAACTGACGGCAAGTGGCCCCGCGGTTTGCGCGATGAAGTCATCGCCTGGATCGAAACAAATCGCGGAGAATTGATGAAGGAGTGGAAGAAATGGCATCCATGAAGCGTCCTCGACTGAAAACCGTAAAGGCTTTGGCCGGGCATCGGCTGCGTATGACCTTTGTTGATGGCCATATATGCACGCTGGATTTTGCTCCGCTGCTGGCCGAATCGCCGGGGCTTGCCGCTTTGCGGGATGAAGCCGCCTTTGCCAAGGCAACTGTGATTGAGGGCGAGGGTTGGGCCGTGGTCTGGCCCGAGCACGACATCCAGATCGGTGCCGACACCCTGTGGCTGGACGGTCAGGCCCAGAATGCGCCGGACGAGAACAGCCGTATCTTCGCACGGTGGCGCGCGCGCAACGGTTTGTCCCTGGCCGCCGCCGCCAAAGCTCTGGGCATGACCACCCGCACCATCAGCGCCTATGGGACCGGCGCGCGGCCGGTCCCGCGCTATATCGCGCTGGCCTGCAGGGGCTGGGAAGCGCAGCATGGGCGTAGCTCCTGAGCGCTCTCGATATTGGCCGCTCCCCGTCTTCTGAACGGCAGGGTCAGCCGGGGTCAGCAATGGAGTAAAGGCAGTCTCTTGTCCTGGGTCCATCTCCCGCACGCGGGATTTTTCACCGGATTCTCCGTCTTCGCCGGACCGCCCGTCGATGCCGTCGCCGTCGCTGCGCTCGAATCCCAGAGCCGCTACATCACCCGCCCGGCTCTGGCCATGGATACCCTCGAGAAACTCGATGACGGCACGCTGTCGCTGAAGACGCCCCCGGACTCTCGCACCGGCGCCACGCGCCTGGTTGTGGACCTGCTGGAATGGACGCACAGAATTGCCGCGCATATCCCCAATCCAGGAAGCCATTGTCAGAGGTTCTACGGGGCCTATTGCAACCGGCGCAGAGTCGCGCGCGCCGGTGCGAGCCGACAACCACGCCCCGGGCATCCGCGCCGGCGAGCGGGACAATTCCGATTTCTCCAGGGAGGCCCGCAGCACGTGGGCCCGTCTGATCCGGAAAATCTTCGAGGCTGACCCCCTGACTTGCGGCGCCTGCGGCGCGCGCATGCGCACTATCTCCTTTATTACCGATCTTCACGTCGTCGACCGCATCCTGCGGCACCGCCAGAGCGATCGCTGCAGGACAGAAGACCCTTTCGAATCTCGCGCTCCTCCCCTCTCGCGGCCCCACGCTCTCCATTAGATCGACGATTCCGAACGCCGGCCCATACGCCGTCCGGTCGAGGTCTGTCCCGGCCCATGAGCGGCAACGCTCGCGCTCCCGGAACACGGGGCAGGCAGCGCATTACCGGGTTCCCTGCCCATCAAAAACCGCTTTGCCTGCCCCGTGTCTCCCGCCTGGTTTTCCTCCTGCCATCCCTCTCCTCACCTTCTTTCCCGTTGCCCTCCCG
>Ga0113563_10001445_pt1 | contig 13496 bp, 12 predicted proteins | sample Mud3Dept3metaG_FD_80117 | JGI IMG/M metagenome (GOLD analysis project Ga0113563, IMG submission 80117) | Freshwater wetland microbial communities from Ohio, USA, analyzing the effect of biotic and abiotic controls - Mud 3 Core 4 Depth 3... | ecosystem: Environmental > Aquatic > Freshwater >...
GTGCCATTTCTACATCGGCTCCGGGGACCCCAAAAACATGCCCGTTCTGCGGGCCGAGCTTCTCCGCTCGGTTTACCGCCGCTATTTCACGAACGCCGGAAAGACCCTCGGCCGCCTGGCCGGAGCGCGCGACCTGACCGAAGACGTTCTCAAAGAGTGGTTTTACTACTTCTACCAGTGCACGGAATGCCGGCGCTGCTCGGTCTTCTGCCCCTACGGGATCGACCAGGCGGAGATCACCATGCTCGGCCGGGAGCTTCTGAATTTGGTGGGCTGCAACATTCACTGGGCCATGGAGCCGGCCGCCAACTGCTTTCGCACGGGCAACCACTTAGGGATCCAGCCGCACGGCGTGAAGGACATGCTGGACTTCATTTCCCAGGATATCGAGGACCGCACCGGGATTCATATCGATGTCCCCCTCAATAAAAAAGGGGCGGACATTCTTTTCGTAGCGCCCTCCGCGGATTATTTCGCAGACCCGGGAACGTACACCTGCATGGGCTATCTTCTCCTTTTCCACGAGCTCGGCCTCAACTACACCTGGAGCACCTACGCCTCCGAAGGGGGGAACTTCGGACTCTTTATTTCCCACGAGATGATCAAGCGGCTGAACGCCAAGATCTACGCGGAGGCCAAGCGCCTGGGGGTGAAATGGATCATCGGGGGAGAATGCGGCCACATGTGGCGGGTGCTGCACCAGTACATGGACACCCTGAATGGGCCGGCGGACTTCCTCGAGGAGCCGGTCTCGCCGATCACCGGCACGAAGTTTGAAAACGCCCGTTCGACCAAGATGGTCCACATTACCGAATTCACGGCCGATTTGATCCGCCACGGGAAGCTGCGCCTCGACCCGGCGCGGAACAACCACCTCCGCCTGACTTTTCACGACTCGTGCAATCCTTCCCGGGCCATGGGGCTCTTTGAGGAGCCGCGCTACATTCTCCGCAGGGTAGCCAGCCATTTCTACGAAATGCCCGAAACCACGATCCGCGAAAACACCTTCTGCTGCGGCAGCGGCGCCGGGCTGGGCACGGACGAGAACATGGAGATGAGGCTGCGGGGCGGTTTCCCGCGGGCCAACGCGGTGAAATATGTGCAAGAGAAACACGGGGTCAACCGCCTGGCCTGCATCTGCGCCATCGACCGGGCCGTCTTCGTTCCCTTGATGGAATACTGGGTTCCGGAAGTCGAAGTGACCGGATTGCACGAACTCGTAGGGAATGCTTTGGTGATGAAAGGGGAGAAGCCCCGGGAAACCGATTTACGGGGGGCGCCCTTGCAGATGACGAAGGAGCGTCAACATGTATGACGCTAAGAAAGTTTTCATCGGCTTAATCATTTTCTTAGCCTTGCTGACTTTTCCCTTCTGGTACGGGAAGGGAGGGGCGATCCCGGCCCTGCAGCTGAAAATCGACACTCCGGAAATTGCCCGGCTGGCGGAGAAAAAATGCCTTGAACCGATCTCCTATATGCGCGCCAGCCACATGGAGCTGATCGACTCCTGGAGAGAAGCCGTGGTTAGAGACGGGCAGCGATATTACGTCACCTCCGCGGGAAAAAAAGTGCCTATGAGCTTGTCCCGGAACTGCTTGGGCTGCCATTCGAATAAAGAGCAGTTCTGCGACGCCTGCCATAACTACGCCGGGGTGAAGCCGAACTGCTGGAGCTGCCACAACGTTCCCAAGGAGGCCAGGCGATGAACCGCAGCCGCCGGAATTTCCTGAAACTGACCGGCCTTTCCCTCCTGGGGCTCGGGGTAAAACCGGCGTGGGGCGCCCTGGCGGCAAAGGAATCTCCGCAGTTCGTCAAAGGCCCGGAGGCCCTGAAAGGGAAGCGGTGGGCCATGGTCGTGGAGATGAGCAAATGCCGGGAGGGATGCCGGGATTGCCTCGACGCCTGCCACCGGGTCCACAATGTCCCGGATTTCAGGAACTCCAAAGACGAAATCAAGTGGATCTGGAAGGAGGCCTTGAAAGCGGTTTTCCCGGAGCAAGAGCACCATTACCTCGAAGAATCGCTGAAAGAAAAGCCGATTATGGTCCTTTGTAATCATTGCGACAATCCTCCCTGCGTCCGGGTCTGCCCGACGAAGGCGACCTTCAAGCGCCGGGAAGACGGGATCGTGATGATGGACTACCACCGGTGCATCGGGTGCCGCTTCTGCGTGGCCGGGTGTCCTTATGGAGCGCGGTCTATGAATTTCCGGGACCCGCGGCCCTTCATCAAAGAAGTGAATCCGGAATTTCCCACCCGCACCAAAGGGGTAGTGGAAAAGTGCAACTTCTGCGTGGAAAGGCTGGCCCAGGGATTATTGCCGGCCTGCGTGGAAGCCTGCAAAGAGAAGGCCCTGATTTTCGGAGATCTGGAAAACCCGCAGTCCAGAATCCGGGAGATGGTCCAGAGCCGGTTCGCTTGGCGGCGAAAGCCGGAATTGGGAACGCACCCGCAGGTCTATTATTTATGAGGGTGATGAAGCGTTAAGGAAGAGATAGGGGGTAGGGAGTAGGGTGCCGGGTGTAGAGTACAGAGGACCAAGAAAGTTCTTGCCTACCCCCGACCCCCTCTCCCCTACACCCTTCATTTAGGGGTGATGAGAAAATGCTGGAGAAGGCGCTTGTCGGTAGCAAGAAATATTGGGGATGGCTGTTCTTCCTGTTCATCGTTTTGATGGTCGGAGCAGCCAACTACCTGCGCCAGTTAGATTACGGTCTGGGCATAACGGGGATGAGCCGGGACGTGACCTGGGCGCTTTACATCGCCCAGTTCACCTTCCTGGTCGGCGTGGCGGCATCCGCGGTGATGCTGGTCCTGCCTTATTACCTGCACAATTACAGGGCGTTCGGGCGGATCACGATTCTCGGGGAGTTCTTGGCCGTCGCCTCCGTAGTCATGTGTCTCACCTTCATCATCGTCGACCTGGGGCAGCCGGCGCGGGCTTTCAATGTGATCCTTTATCCCACGCCCAGCTCGATCCTCTTCTGGGACATGATTGTCCTGAACGGGTATCTCCTCCTGAACATCCTGATCGGGTGGACGGTCCTGGATTCCGAACGAAAAGGAATCGCCCCTCCGAAGTGGGTTAAAATCCTGATTTACATCTCCATCCCCTGGGCGATCAGCATCCACACGGTGACGGCGTTCATTTATGCCGGCCTTCCCGGGAGAAGCTTCTGGCTGACGGCCATCATGGCGCCGCGGTTCCTGGCATCGGCCTTCGCCTCCGGCCCGGCGCTGCTGATCCTGCTTTGTTTTATCCTGAGGCGATTCACTAAGTTCGATGCCGGCAAGGAGCCCGTTCAGGCCCTGGCGAAGATCGTGACCTATGCCGTGATCGTCAGCATCTTCTTCGTGCTTATGGAAATCTTCACGGCCTTTTACAGCCAGATCCCGGAGCACATGAAGCACTTCACCTATCTTTTCGTCGGCCTCGAAGGCCACGGGGGGCTCGTTCCCTGGATGTGGGCCTCGGTCCTCCTGGCCTGCGGAGCGGTCTTCCTCCTGATCAACCCGAAGACCCGGAAAAACGAGGGACTCCTGGCGCTGGCTTGCGGGGCCGTTTTCGTTTCCCTGTGGATCGAGAAGGGCCTCGGTTTGGTGGTGACGGGTTTTATCCCTTCCCCGCTGGATAAGATTACCGAATACACCCCCACCGGGCCGGAGGTGGCGATTACACTCGGGGTCTGGGCCATGGGATTTTTGATCCTGACGGTCCTTTATAAGATTGCTGTCTCTGTAAAGGAGGAAGTGGAGTAAGGAAAGGCGGAGGGGGCAGGGGCAGAGACGACCTCCTCCCAAGTAATGCTTTTGATCTTCTTTTTGAATTCTCAAATCTCTGCGTTCTCTGCGCGCTCTGCGGTGAAATTTCTTTGTCGGAGGGGACAAAATGGCGTTCATGGAATATGCCGGGAGGCGCATCGAGATCGACGAAGAAGGCTATCTGGTCCGGTTCGAGGACTGGGACGAAAAGGTCGCCTGCGCCTTGGCCGAGCGGGAGGGCATTCTCAACCAGTGCCCGCTGACCGAAGAGCGGATGAACATTTTGAGATTCCTGCGCGACTACTACAGGAGATTCAACTCTTTTCCGATCGTGCCGGCAGTCTGCAAGAACGTTCACCAGCCGCGGAATTGTCTGAACGAGCAGTTTCTCGATCCGATCCAGGCCTGGAAGATCGGCGGCCTCCCCAAGCCCACAACCGAAGTCTTCGCTCACCTTCATTCTTAGGGTTCAATTCAATCCGCAGACTGGAAAGCCGGACTTCAAAGGAGCAAGCGCGGCCTCTGATCAGGATCATGAAGCTGGGCCATTATTTATCGTATAATAAATCAAAGGGAGAAGTGATGGGGCTGCAAATTTTTTCTTATCTTTGTTTGATCGTTTTCTTGGCGGCCGTATTGGCCCGCATCCATAAACAATTGAAGATGCCGGTTCATTTCCGGTGGGAGTTGTACCCGGTGCAGCATGAGCCGGGCGAAAAGGCCTCCTACGGCGGATCCTACATGGAAGAGGTCAACTGGTGGGAGAAAAAACGGCAAAAATCTCTGGGCAATGAAATCAAATATATGGTTCCGGAGATTTTGCTGCTCCGGGGCCTTCGGGAGGAAAACCGCACCCTCTGGAAAGTTTCCTTCCCGTTTCATTTCGGGCTTTACCTGCTGTTTGCGACCCTTTTTCTTCTTTCTCTCGGCGCCCTCGTTCTGGTTTTCGGCGGAAGGATTGCCCCGGATGCGGGTTTTTTCCCTTCCGTGGTATATTACCTGACTCTTCTCACGGGGTTCGTCGGACTGGTCTTGGGAACCCTGGGCGTCATCGGGCTCGTTTATCGGCGCTTCAACGATCCCAATTTAAGAAATTACTCGAGCCCTCTTGACTACCTGAACCTTTTTCTGTTCCTTCTTTTTCTGGCCGTAAGTCTGCCGGCCTGGATTTTCTTCGATCCTTCTCTTGATGGGGCCCGCGGATACATCCATTCGCTGTTCACCTTCGGGGGTCGCCCCTCGGGATCGGCGGGAGGGATCGGCGTTCTCGGAGGCCTTTCGGCCTTTTTAAGCTCGTTTTTGCTGGCCTACATTCCTCTGACCCATATGTCTCATATGTTCATGAAATACTTTATGTATCACTCCATCCGTTGGGAAGATGCCCCCAACAGGCGAGGCAGCCGGATTGAGGCGGAGATTTTGAAAAATCTGGGTTTCAAACCGACCTGGGTTGCCCCCCACATCGGCGCCGACGGAAAGAAAACGTGGGCGGACTTGGCTGCCGCCAAGGAAAAGGAGGGCTGAAAGTGCCCGAAGTCCTGAAACCGTCAGATATATCCAAACCGTCCAAACAGCTGGTCCATATTACCCCGGAAGACCTGCCGCCTCTTCCGCCTCCCTATGAGGACTTCAACAAAAAAACGATCACCGAGCTGAAGGAGGAGAAAATCTCTAAGGTCGAGGCTTCTCTCGATGACACCGTGGCGATCGGAATTCCCAAACCCAAAAACCGGGAGGAGGAGGAACAGTATCTTCGGGCCTTTCTCTCGGGGCTGGAAAAACTGTTCCAGAAGGAAAACAACTGGGGTTTTCTCCAACCGCTGCTCCTGTCCATGGAACACTGCGCCAAATGCCAGACCTGCTCCGAGTCCTGCCCGGTTTTCGAAACGAGCGGACGAAAGGAGATCTATCGTCCAAATTTTCGATCTGAAGTCCTGCGGCGGATTTATCGGAAATATATCAGACCGTACGGAAAACTCACCGCCAAACTGGCCGGGGACATCGAACTGAACTGGACCACGATGGCCCGGCTGGCAGAGCTGGCCTATCGCTGCACCCTCTGCCGGCGGTGCGCCAGCGTCTGCCCGGTGGGGGTGGATAACGGGTTGATCACCCACGAAATCCGTAAGCTCTTTTCGCAGGAATTGGGGATTTCTCCGAAGGAAATCCACGACAAGGGGACGATCCAGCAGCTCAAAGTGGGGTCTTCCACCGGGATGAACCCTGTGGCGGTGAAGGACAGCGTCGAGTTCATCGAGGAAGAGATGACCGAACTCGCCGGCTACAAGGTCGAGATCCCCTGGGATAAAGAAGGCGCGGAGGTTCTCCTTCTGCATAACGCCGGAGAAGTCCTCTCCTGGCCGGAGAACGTCGGCGCGTTTGCCATTATTTTGCAGGCGGCGGGAATCTCCTGGACGCTTTCTTCGGAAAGTGTAGGCTATGACGGGGTGAATTACGGGGTCTGGTATGACGATATCCAACTGGCCCGCGTCGCCGTAAAACATGCGCAAATCGCCAGAAAGCTGAAGGTGAAGAAAATCCTGATCGGGGAATGCGGGCACGCGCACAAGGCGCTGACGGTCATAGCCGACCGGGTGCTGACGGGAGACCTGAATGTTCCCCGCGAGTCGGCTATCGTCCTCCTGGACGAGATCGTGCAGAGCGGGAAGCTCAAAATAAACCCTTCCCGGAATGACTTTCCGATTACGCTTCACGATCCCTGCAATTTGGTCCGGCTCATGGGCATCGTGGAGCCCCAGCGCCGCATTTTGCGGAAAATTGCGCCGAAATTCCGGGAGATGACGCCGCATGGGGTTGAGAATTACTGCTGCGGGGGCGGCTCCGGTTTCGCCATCATGTCCAGTTATAATTTCGCCGAATGGCGGACCCTGGTGAGCAGCCGAAAAAAACTTCTGCAGATTCTGGAAGCTTTCAAGGATGAACCCCTGGATATGCCCAAATATGTTTGCGCGCCCTGCTCCAATTGCAAAGGGTCGATCCGGGACATCCTTGATTATTACCGGGCAAAAGAGAGGAGCCATCTGTATTACGGCGGCCTGGTCGAGCTGATTGTCAACGCCATGGAAGGGATGAAGCCTATGATCAAATTCGGCGAGGATTGAAAAAAATTTCAGGTAAAGGCTCACCGCCTGCCGCCTGATGTTGCCAAGCCCCCTGCTTGCAGGGAGCTTTTTAATAGTTGTTAATATTTAAAAACATAAATATATTCATCGAATTAAAGTAAAAATATAATCCTTTTGTTTAATCCTTGACAGGGGTTTTTGGCGCAAGGTCTCTTGGCGCAAGATCCTTGACTGATAAATCCGATCGTGTTAGTAGTATTATAATATTTAGAAAAGAATTATCCTGATTTTGGTTTTATGAAGCTTTCGACAAGAGCCAGGTATACCCTCCGAGCGATGATTGCCATCGCCAAATCGGCTGACGGATCAAAGCCCACCAATCTGCAGCAAATTGCTGAAGCAACCCATATCTCCCGCAGATACCTGGAGCAGCTGGCGATGGCCCTCAAAAGAGGGAGACTTTTGCGCGGTCTGAGCGGGAAAGGGGGAGGGTATTTTCTGGCTCGCCCTGCTCGGGAAATCAAGATCGGCCAGATTTTTGAGGCCGCGATCGGCCCCGTCAACATCGTGGAATGCGTGGCTAATCCGGATCATTGTCTGCGGGCGGTTTTCTGCGAATGCCGGGCGGTGTATTCTCTCATCAACCGGAAGATCGACCGGGTTCTTAACGAGATTTCCCTGGCCGATCTTTCCGATCCGGAAACGATGAAGCGGATTTCCCTGGAACTGGAAAAACCGGAGAGTCGCCCGAATGTTTAATTGAGCTCGAAATTCCGGGAAGACCCGCAAAAGGATTTCTTTTTTGACAAGGGGAGAGAAAGAAAAGATGGAGGACGAGTTAAGAGTCAACGACAAGAAAATTTCTTTGACCGTAGGTTTTATCACCGATACGCCCAATGTGGACGGGATGGTGTTTTACGCCCGGCCGGACCTGAATTTAGGATCCGGGTTCGGCTCGGCCATCTCCACCCAGGGGGGGCCCAAGGTGCAGGAGGAACTGAAAAAGATCGGCAGCGCCAAGGTCACCGAGGTAGTCGTGACGGGAGGCGGGGGACTTCCGGCCCAATATGTCCTTCATGCCGTGGGGCCTCGTTTCCAGGAGGAAAAACTGGAGGAGAAGCTGCGGGCCACAATTCTGAATACCCTGAAAAAGGCGGAGGAGCACAAACTCCGAAAGATCGTGTTTCCCGCCATGGGGGCAGGTTTTTACGGCGTTCCCCTGGAACTCTGCGCCCGCTTGAGCCTGGAAATCGTCAGGGAATTTCTGCCGAAGGCGGGCAGCTTGCAGGAGGTCCTGTTCTGCCTCCGGGATTCGAGGGAATTGAAGCCCTTCCAGGAACAGCTCCGCAAGATGAAATCGCAGTAAACATCCGATTTTCAACTGATGAATTTTGCCGGCATCCCCGAAAGGATTCCGGAGGGAAAATACCGAGTCGTTAAGGGGGCAGCCGCCCGGGAGGTGGAGATGAGTGAAACCCTTCGTTTTCTGGCCGACGATCTTCAGCTGATGGCCTTAAGTTTCATGGCGATCGTTTATATTCTGCGCATCCGCTGGCTGTTAAAATTCAAAGCCTCGCGGGAAAGGCAGGCCCCGTCCGGGTCTCTGAACACCTCTTCGCTCAAAGGCATCGTTTACTCCTGGGCGAACATCGCCATGCCCTGGTCCATGGAGAGCACCCGGCAGATGATCTTTTTCTACATGCAATTCATGATCTTCCATCTCGCCGTGGCCGCCAACATCGGCATGTCGTTTGTGATCCCTTACGCGCCCGGCCTGATAAAGCCGATCCTCGTGGTCCGCGCCCTGCAGGCCTTGTTCGCCGCCGCCTTTCTGATCGGCTGCTACCGGATGTACCGGCGCTTCAGCAACCCGGCCATCCGGCTGATCAGCACGCCGGACGACATTTTTTCTCTGGGGCTCCTCACGGTCTGGTCCTTCGTTTCCATCTTTGCCGCCCCGAACCGCCCGGATTTGGGCGAAGGGGCCCTGAGGCTTTATTTCATCCTCACGGCTTTCTTTTTGATTTACGTTCCGTTCAGCAAAATTTCCCACTACCTGTATTACCCCTTTACCCGGTTCTATTTCGGAAGGACCATGGGCCACCGCGGCGTCTATCCGCTCAAACGGAGTCCGGAGCCCAAACCGACCAGGGGTTGAACCTGAGTTCATCCTTTTTAAGGAGAGGTAAACATGCCCCAAGCTGCAAGATCCCATAAAGCGACCAAAGTTGTGGAGAGAATGCAAAAAAAGCTGAACCGCCAACTGGTCGGCTCGCTGGTTGCCTGCGTCCACTGCGGCATGTGCACGCAATCCTGCCATTATGTTCTTTCCAACCCGGATGACCCCACCTACGCTCCGGCTTACAAGGCGGATCAGATCCGGAAAATTTTTAAGCGGAATTTCGACTGGACGGGGAAAGTCTTCCCCTGGTGGGTCAAGGCGAAGGATATCCGTTCCGACGAGGACCTGGAGAAGCTGAAGGATATCGTCTTCGGAAAATGTACCAACTGCCGCCGGTGCTCCCTGAACTGCCCCATGGGAGTGGACTTTGCCACGCTCAACCGCATGGCCCGGGGGCTTCTGGTTTCCGTCGGGGTCATGCCGGAAGGCGTGGCCGTAGTCAGCAAGGACCAGTGGGAGATCGGGAACCAGATGGGGGTGCTGCCCCAGGATTACCTGGAGACTCTGGAATGGTTGTCCGATGAGCTGGAGAATGAATTCCATGACCCGGCGGCGCGGATCCCGATCGATAAGGCGGATGCGGATGTTGTCTATGCGATTAATCCCCGGGAGGTGAAATATGACCCGCGGACGATTTCCGACGCGGCCCGGATTTTCTACCTGGCCGGGGAGAATTGGACCATGCCGAGCGAAGGATGGGACATGACCAATTTCGGGCTCTTTTCCGGGGACGACGAACTCGGCGCGGCGGTAGCTCAGCGGGTTTACGAGAAAGTCATTGAACTGCGGGGGAAAAGGCTGGTATTATCCGAATGTGGCCATGGGTACCGCTCCACCCGCTGCGAGGGGCCGAACTGGTCGGGAAACGGGGTTCCCTTTGTGATGGAAAGCTCGGTGGTGACGATGCTGCGGTACATCAAGGAGGGGCGGATCCGGGTAGACAAGGAGCGGAACAAGGAAGTTGTCACCTTCCATGATTCGTGCAACAACGCCCGAAGCTGCGGGTTCTACGAAGAGCCGCGGGAGCTTTTAAACTTAGTGGTAACGGATTTCCGGGAGATGTACCCGAATCGGGCAGAAAACTATTGCTGCACAGGGGGCGGCGGGGCCATGTCGATGTCCGAGTATACCCCGCAGCGCCTGAAATCGGGGAAGATCAAGGCCGACCAGCTGAAGGCGACAGGCGCAAAGGTCGTGGTTACTTCCTGCCACAACTGCGTGGACGGACTTACGGACCTAATCCGCCATTACAAATTGGGGATGAAGGTCGCCCAGTTGGTGAATCTGGTAGCCAATGCCATGATTATCCCGGAAAAAGTCGTTCTCCCGGTCGAAGCCCTGCTGCCGGCCGAGGCGCTCAGATTGAAGGGCTTCAAGATCCTGGTGGTGGATGACGAACCGGATATCCTAACCTTCCTCTCCGCGGTTTTGGAGGATCAGGGGGCCACGGTAATCCAGGCCGCCGACGGGGAAGAAGCTTTGACCTTGATTCTCAAGGAAAAACCGGACCTGGTGACGCTCGACCTCTCCATGCCCGGGAAAGACGGCGGGTATGTTTTTGACGAAATCCGAAAAAACCCGGATATTGCCTCCACCAAGATATGTATCATTACGGGAAAACCGGAACTGCGGCGGCTGATTTACGAACGCCCGGTGGCCCCGCCGGATGGATATCTGGATAAACCGATCAACGAGGAAACCCTGCTGACCAATATCCACAAAATCCTGGAAATGAAACACTCCGAAGGGCATGCGTAACCGACCGGGGATGGAATAATAGACATGACCGAGAATCCCTACAGAAACTATTTTGAAATGATGCCGGCCTACCTGACGATCCTGGACCGGGATCTCAGGATCGTTGAGGCAAACCGGCGTTTCCGCCGCGATTTCGGAGATTTCGAAGGGCGATACTGCTACCAGGTAAACCGGCACCGCTCCGAACGCTGCGAGACCTGCCCGGCGGAGCGGACCTTCCGGGATGGCCAGCGCCACGGCATCGAGGAGCATTTTAAGAATCTCTCCGGGCAGGAGGTATCCCTCCTGGTTTATACCACCCCGATCCGCAATGACGCGGGGGAGATAACCCACGTCATGAAGATGGCTACGGACATCACCGAAATCAAGCTCCTGCAAAACCAGCTTCGGGACAGCCGGGAACGGTACCGCCAGCTTTTCGAAGAAGTGCCCTGTTATATCTCCATCCAGGATTCGAACCTCCGGATCCTGGAGGCCAACCGCCGCTTTCGGGAGGATTTCGGGGATTCCCTGGGAAAGAAATGCCATCAGGTGTACATGCACCGGACCGATCCGTGCGTTCCCTGTGCGGTGAAGCAAACCTTTGAAGACGGCCAGGGCCACCAATCGGAGGAAGTGGTCACGTCCCAGAGAGGCGAGCACGTGAATGTGCTGGTTTCCACGGCTCCGGTGCGCAATGCCGAAGGGCAGATCAAGAGTATCATCGAGATGAGTACCAATATTACCCAGATCCGGCAACTCCAGTCTCAGCTCGCTTCCCTGGGGTTGGTCATCAGTTCCATCTCCCATGGAATCAAGGGCCTCCTGACCAGTCTCGACGGAGGGGTCTACTTAGTCAACACCGGCCTTTCAAAAAACGACCGCAAGCGGTTTGAACAGGGCTGGAAGATGGTGGAGAGAAACATCACCCGGATTCGGAGAATGGTTCTGGATCTGCTCTATTACGCCAAGGATCGGGTTCCGGAGTGGGAACAGATATCCGCGCTGACAGTAGCGGAAGAGGTCTGCGAGGGGATGCGGGGCAAAGCCGGGGAACTGGGCATCGAATTTCAATGTGAATTCGATCGCGAAGCCGGAGAATTTGATGCCGATGCCAAGGCGGTGCGGTCTCTCCTGATCAATCTCGTCGAAAATGCCATGGATGCCTGCCGGGTAGACTCGAAAAAGCCGAATCATCAAGTCCGGATCGGCATGAAAGGATATCCGGACCGGATTGAATTTGAGGTTGCCGATAACGGGATCGGCATGGATCAGGAAACCCGGGAAAGATCCTTCGGCCTGTTCTTTTCCTCCAAGAGAGGAAACGGCACGGGATTGGGGCTTTTTATTTCTAACAAAATCGCGCAAGCCCACGGAGGAAAAATGGAATTGGAATCGGAATTAAACCGGGGGACCCGTCTGATGGTAAAATTGCCCCGCAAACGTCCGTTCCCGGCGGGCGATGCCGCCAAGAAATGAACTGGGAGGAAAGCATGCCCAATCCGAAGCGGATCTTGATTGTGGACGACGAACTGGACATTCGCACGTACCTCTCCACCCTGTTCGAGGACCAGGGATATATAACGGTTCAGGCGAAGGACGGGGTAGAAGCCATGCAGAAGCTTCAAACCGAGAACCCCGATCTGATCACCCTGGATATTTCTATGCCAGAAAAATCCGGAGTCAAATTCTTCCGGGACCTGAAGTCCGACGACCAATGGAAAAAGATTCCGATCATCATCGTTACCGGGGTCTCGGAAGATTTCAAGAAATTCATCTCCTCCCGCCGGCAGGTTCCGGCTCCGGAAGGCTTCGTTCCCAAGCCCATCAACCGGGAGGAGATCCTGGCGATCGTGAAAAAATTGCTCATTTGAGATGATCTTCCGCCCCGCTCATCAAGAGCCGGGGGACTTTTCCCCGTTCGCATCCCGGCCCCGCAATTTCCCATTTTCCTCCGGTCTTTTTATCCCCTTGACATAGGGGAGGCTCCTTCCTATACTCTAATGAAAAAAGCCCTTGCCAGTTTAACCCCCCCGCGAAAGGAGGAAATCGAGCATGAAAAGGCAAGCAATCATTGCCGCAGTGATGTTGCTTGTTTCCGGCGCCTTCACTTCGGCCTCCTTAGCCAGCCATGTGGAACTTGTAGGCAATGGTCCGTTCAAAACTGGGCCCGAAGTAACCAAGAAGTGCCTCGAGTGCCACGAGAAGGAGACAAAGGACTTTATGAAAACCGTCCATTGGACTTGGTCCAAGGAGCAGGTTTTGCCAAACGGCAAGAAGCTGGAAATCGGCAAGCTCAACGCGTTAAACAACTTCTGCATCGGTCTGCCGGCAAATTGGCCGCGCTGCACCAGCTGCCATGCGGGGTATGGCTTTAAAGACGCCCAATTTGACTTTTCCAAAGCCGAGAACGTGGACTGTCTAATCTGCCATGATACGACGGGCACCTACGCGAAGTTCCCAACCGGCGCCGGCCACCCGGCCTATGAAGGGGAAAAGAAGGAATTCCCCCCCGGGAAGCCCTGGCCGCCGGCCGACCTGGTGAAAGTGGCCCAGTCGGTGGGAAAGACGTCGCGCGCCACCTGCGGCAGCTGCCACTTTTACGGCGGGGGCGGGGACCATGTCAAACACGGGGATCTGGACACCTCAATGGCGACCCCGACTGCGGAGATTGATATCCACCTGGGTGGGGCGAAAAAAATGGTTTGCCAGGATTGTCATCCGGCCGTTGA
>Ga0113563_10001446_pt1 | contig 13492 bp, 11 predicted proteins | sample Mud3Dept3metaG_FD_80117 | JGI IMG/M metagenome (GOLD analysis project Ga0113563, IMG submission 80117) | Freshwater wetland microbial communities from Ohio, USA, analyzing the effect of biotic and abiotic controls - Mud 3 Core 4 Depth 3... | ecosystem: Environmental > Aquatic > Freshwater >...
GATCGGGCCGGACCCGATAATCAGGATTTTTTGGATATCGGTTCGTTTGGGCATGATTCTTTCGAGTATTTGTCCATCAGGGTTATGAACTCATCAAATAGATAGGACGCATCGTGGGGGCCGGCCGAAGCTTCCGGGTGGTACTGAACCGAAAAGATGGGGAGCCATCGATGGCGCATTCCCTCCAGGCTTTGATCGTTCAGATTGATATGGGTAATCTGCACTTGGCCCGGAGGCAGGCTTTCCGAGTCAACGCAGAACCCATGGTTCTGGACGGTAATCTCCACTTTCCCATTGATCAGGTTTTTTACCGGCTGATTGGCCCCCCGGTGCCCGAATTTTAGCTTATAGGTCTTTCCCCCCATGGCCAGGCCCAGAAGCTGGTGGCCCAGGCAGATGCCGAAGATCGGTCTCTTTCCCAGGAGCTGCCGGACGGTTTCCATAATCGAAGGCAAAGCCGCCGGGTCTCCCGGGCCGTTGGAAAGGAAAATCCCATGGGGATTCATGCCCAGGATTTCTTCCGCCCGGGTCTTGGCCGGGACGACCAGGACTTGGGACCCACGGCTGGCCAGGTGGCGGATGATATTATGCTTCATCCCGAAATCCATGGCCACTACCCGGTATTCCATCTGCACCGTCGGGGGAATCACCTGCCCCCTTCCCCATTCCCAGAGCCCCAGTCCTGTGCCCCTGCCCCTATTCTCCTGCTCTTCTCCGAAGCCCCACTCATAGGGAGCCTCGCAGGTCACCGCCCTGACCCAGTCACTACCTGCCATTAGAGGAGATGTCCTGGCCTTGTCAATCAGGGAGGAAGCGTTCAGGTCTTCGGTGGAGATGATCCCCCGCATGGCCCCTGCCGTGCGAAGGTGCTTGGTCAGAGCCCTTGTATCCACTCCTTCGATTCCCACAATCCCAAACCGGCTCAGGAAATCACTCAGGCTGCCCTGGGACCGCCAATTGCTGGGAAAGGGACAATGCTCCTTGACCACGAAACCTTCCACATGGGGACGGGTGGATTCCAGGTCCTCCTCATTCACTCCGTAATTCCCGATGAGGGGGTAGGTCATGGTCACAATCTGCCCCTTGTAAGAAGGGTCGGTGAGGACCTCCTGGTACCCGGTCATGGACGTGTTGAAAACCACTTCCCCCGAGTGTTCTCCCGGAGCACCGAAGGACCAGCCTTCGAACACCTTACCATCTTCAAGGGCCAGAACCGCTTTTTTCCGATTCATCTTCCCAGCAATTTCCTAACCAGCTCTAAATTCCGTTGGGTGGCGCCCCTCTGAGCCAGAAGGGCTTCTTTCCCCGCTTCTCCCCTTTCTTTCAGCTCCCGGGGATGATTCCAAAAGTGTAGACATCGATCCGTCAGCTCCTCCCCATTCTGGACCATGATTCCGGCCCCCACGCCGGAAAGGAACTGATGGGCATCGAGAAAATCCTCCATGGACGGGCCGTAGAGGACAACCTTGCCCCAGGCCGCGGGCTCCAGGATGTTCTGGCCCCGCTTGGGCACCAGGCTTCCCCCGCAGAAGACCAGAGTCGCCAGGCTGTAAACTTTGAAGAGCTCCCCGAAGGTATCCCAAAGGATCACCTTGGCTCCCTTTCGTCCCTCCCCGTCCAGCCGGCTTCGACTGACCCAGTCCCGGATTCCCTGCCGTTCCAGGAGTCTGGCCACCCGATCCGAACGATCGATGTGGCGGGGAGCCAGAATCAGCAGGGCCTCCGGATCGCTCTCCCGGATCCTGAGAAAGGCCTTTATGACCGCCTCTTCCTCCCCTTCGTGGGTGCTCCCCGAGACCAGAACCCGTTCCTGTGGGTTGATCCCCGCGATTCTCCTGACCTCTTCCTGGAGGGTGGGAAGGGCGTAAGATGCCGCCTGGTCGAACTTGCAGTTTCCATTGACTGAAACATGGATGGGATTGGCCCCCATGGTGATAATGCGTTCTCCATCCTGGACCCGGATCATGGACATGGCGTCAAAGCTGTCCAGGACCCCGGTGAAGAAGAACCGGGCCTTGCGGTACCTTCGGAAGGACCGGTCGGAGATCCGGCCGTTCACCAGCAGAGTTTTCGCCCCCCCCTCTTTGACGACCTTGAGGAAATTGGGCCAGAGTTCCGTTTCCGAAATCGCGAAGAGGTCCGGCCTCAAACGTCGAATCACCTTTCGCACCACCCAGGGATAATCCCAGGGGAAAAAGAATGTTCCACTCGCCTCGGTCAATCGTTCGCGGGCCATTTTCTGCCCGCTTTCGGTTCCCGTGGAAAGCATCAGGCAGGCCTCCGGATACACCCTCCGAAGCTCCCGGACCAGCGGATGAACGGCCCCGACTTCCCCCAGCGAAACCGCGTGAATCCAGACCCGGGGGTCGCCTTTCATTTTCTCCAGCGTCTTCCACGGAAGGAACCCGAGCTTCTGGGCGTAGACCCTTCGCTTTTGAGGGGAGAAAATGAGCTTGGCGATAAATACGGGAAGCGCCCCGAATGAGAAGACCAACAGCAGGAGATTATAAAAAATAAACACAGACTGACCTGCCCCCACCCCTTAGGAGGGACTTCCGTATTTCTCTTTTCTTTTTCTATTCCCCGACGGAACGCTGCCTTCCGCCGCCCCGCTAATCAGGAAGAAGAGTTCATACAACCCCGGTGATTTCTTTCCTCACTCTTTCCAGGTCTTCCGGAGTATCCACTTCCTGGGAGTCATACTGAGTCTCCACGGTCTTGATTCGATACCCGTTTTCCAATGCCCTCAGCTGCTCCAGGGACTCGGCTTGTTCCAGAGGCCCTCGCTCGATCTTGGTGAATTGAATTAAAAAACCCGTCCGGTAAGCATAGGGCCCTATGTGTTTAAGATAACGCGGAGCCGCGGAAGAGGGTATGACGTAAGGCATGGGGGAGCGGGAGAAATAGAGAGCAAATCCCAGCTTGTCTACCACTACTTTCACTACGCTGGGGTTCAGCAATTCTTCCCGGGTGCGGATGGGATAGACCAGGGCTCCCATCAGGAGGTCCGGGTCATTCTGAAAAGGGGGGACGATCTCATCCACCATCCCGGGCTCGAAGATCGGCTGATCTCCCTGGATGTTGACGATCAGGTCCTTTTCCTTCGCCCCCAGGATCCCTGCGGCCTCGGCAGCCCGATCGGTCCCGGAGGGATGGTGGGGAGAGGTCTTCACCGCTTCCCCCCCGAAATCGAGGACCGTCTGATACACCCGGTCGTCATCCGTGGCTACGGTCAGGCGATCCAGGAAAAGGGACCGACGGGCCCGTTCGTATACATGCTGGATCATGGGCTTTCCGCCGATGTCGGCCAGGACCTTGCCGGGCAGCCGGGTGGAACCGTATCTTGCCGGAATAATCCCGTAAACCTTCATCCTTGATTCTTCCATCCCTGATTCCGGTGGGAAGCCGCGACACGTTCGGAGGAATGAGTTCGGAGTTCGGACTCACCCTCCATCCAGGCTCGTCCTTTGCTCCGAACTCAAAACTCCGAACTCCGAACTTTTTTAAAGTATGTCCTTCGCCGCCCTGTGCACGGCCTCGATCACCCTAGCCTTCTGCTCATCGCTCATCCGCACGGAGATGGGCAGGGCAATCGCCCGCTTCAGCAGGGCTTCCGATTTCGGCCAGGCATCCGTTCGATAGGGCGGCAGATGCTTGATCATATGGCTCCAGTTGCCCGAAAAATGCCAGTTCATGGCCGAGGGGAGGATTTTGGTATCCACCTTTGATTTGGCCAGATGTTCATTGAACGCCTTGGCCACCTTGGCATCGGGAAGGAAAAAGGCCAGGGTATCCCCTCCGTCCCCTTCGGGGTCCGGAAGGTCGCGGAACTTAATTTGGGGGATGGAAGCGATGGCCTTTTTGATATCCCCTTTGTTTTTCCGTTGGTCGGCCAGCACCGAATCCAGCCGGTTCAACTGGACCAGGCCGAAGGCCCCCTGGACTTCGGTCATCCGGTAGTTGAACCCGGTGATGCGGTGCGGGTCCTCTCCCCGGGGAACTTCCGGGTTATGAACATGGCCGTGGTCGTGGTATTCGCAGGCCAGTTCGTAGAGCTTCTTGTCGTTGGTCACCACCATCCCCCCCTCTCCGGTGGTGAGGGTCTTTACATAGTCGAAGCTGTAGGTCCCCAGGGCGCCGAGGGTCCCCGTTTTCTTTCCCTTGTAACCCGACCCACAAGCCTGGCAGGAGTCCTCGATCACCGGGATGTTTCTTTTGCGGGCGATGGCCAGGATCTCGTCCATGCGGGCGGGGACGCCCAGCATATGAACCGGCATGATGGCCCGGGTCTTTTCGGTGATCTTGGCTTCCAGGTCCTTGGGGTCCATGTTCAAGGAGGCATCCACTTCGGTCAGCACCGGGGTCGCTCCCGCCTCCAGGACCCCTTCCACCGTGGCGACAAAGGTGAAACTCTGGGTGATGACCTCATCTCCTCTCTGGATCCCCAAGGCCGCTATCGCGACGCGCACGGCGGCCGACCCCGAAGAGACCCCCAGGGCGTATGAGCAGCCCATGTATTCGGAGAATTGGTTTTCAAATTCCAGAACCCTGAAGATGTTCTTTCTCCTCTCGTTGAAGCCATAGCGGAAAAGAACCCCCCGCCCGATGACTTCGGACACGGCTTCCTGCTCTTCCCTGCCGATCAGTTCTGCCCCACCCATCTGCGGTCCTCCTTAATAAGTTCAGAGTTCGGAGTATTGAGTTCGGAGTGAATACCACATGCCAAGGATGTCACCCCGAACTCCGAACGAAATCACTCTGAACTGTTTTTCCATCGCATCTTACCCCGAAACGGGTCGCCGGGACAAGATGGAAATTAGAGCACGCTGCGATAGCCCTGGATGGCGTTTTCTATAGAAATCGGCGCGGGGTTGCACTCCGGGGGGGGGGTGACTTTCAGGGTCTATTCCGCGATTCCGGGAAAAGCCGATCCCTGTTTTTCATGGCCTTCCGCTCGGCCGGAGGTCATGATTTCAGCCCCCAAAGGATAGATGATGCGGATCTTCAGCCAGGGAAAATTGCCTGTTCTTGTGAGACTGGATGTAGGACTCCACCCGGTTCCTGAGTTGAGGGGAGAGGCCCAGAAATTTTACTCCCATCCCTCGACGCAGGTGGCGGCTTTCCTTTCCGTATTTGTTTGTCCAAATGACCCGGCAGGACACCGCGATGGGCGCTTCCCCTTCAGCCATATGCAACTGCAGAACGAACTCCTCCCCCAGTTCCAGGGGATTCGGAGTCCGGATGAAAACCCCCCCGTTGCCCAAATCGGGGGCAAGGGATGAAGCTTCTCCCTCCGTATCCACTTTCAGCATCCGGGTGACCCGGTCTTCAGCCTGTTGGGCGAGGGCGGCCGGTTCCAGTGCCGGCGCGATTCCATTTCCCGCCTCTTCGGCCGGTTCGCCGGGAGCGATCCGTTCCTCCCCGGGTTGCGCGGGAAGAAGCCTTTCGATATGATCTTCCATACGTCTCCTCTCCACATCGGAGAGGGTCTGCAGCTGGTTCAGGATGTCGTCCAGATACTGCTCGTACTCTTTCCGGTACCCCGCCCCCCTTCGGACTTCCGCATCCAGCGAAGACTTTTCCTTGGCCATGGTCGCTTGAATGGCCATGATCATGAGAAACTGGAGGTCCCGTTCGGTAAACTTCCGGTCCTCATCGAGGATGACCGTGCTGAGGACTCCGATCGACTGATCCTGGGAAACCAGGGGAATGCACAGAAGCGAAGTGATCTTCCGATCTCTCTCGACGTAGTTCAGGAATTCCGAAAAATCCCCCGCTTCCCGGAGCAGAAAGCATTTTCTCCGGCGGAGGGACTTACGGGCCATTTCTTTTTCTTCAAACAGTCCCACCTGCTCATTCGAGGGTTCCGAGGCCAAGGTGAACTGGGTTTTGAGAATCCCGCTCTTCTCATCCGGAACGAAGACCGTGGAGCGATGGGCTTTCAGGCAATTCAAGGATTCCCGGGCGATGATTTCCAGGATCTCCCGAAGCTCCACCCGGTTGGTAACCGCCGAAGCAATCTGGAACAGGGCCCTCATCTCTTCCATGTTGCCCATGGCCCGTTCGATCTTGGTTTTGTGAATGAAGATTTCCCAGCGGAGGTGACGGATCTTCCGGTTCTGGAAAATGATATACCCGCAGAAAGTGAGGAGAACAAGGACGGCGGGGAAAATCAGGGTCGACCGGCGGAAAGAGATGAAACTTTCCAAAAACTCTCGAGGGGGCAGGCGTAGGGTCGGTAGTTCATCGGCCAGGATGAAAAGGACTAACGCCAAGGTTATGAAGATCAGGAGAAGCCAAAGGAGGGAGTCCTTCTTTTCCAGTCGCTCGATTTCCTTCAAGGTCTGGGCCTCTTCGATGTCCTGATCGTGCCCCTGGGGGGGGATCTCGGGATAGAGGATATCCTTTTCGGCTCCTTTGGGGGTCGCCTGTTTCTTGGCAGGACTGCCGGGATTTTTTTCTTTATGATGGTTGGGCAGAATTCGACCAGTCATGAATCCCCACGGGAGGTACGGGGCCTTCCCTTTGAATCTTATCCGCCCGAGGGAACTTCAAGCCGATTTCATCTGAAAAACCCGGGTCGGTTGGAAGTTTGGGTGGTGCGACCGGATTTTCCGGCATAGAGGTTCCTTCCCCGTGAAGGCTGCGGATTTGTATTGAACCCTATCATTCAGGCAAGGGAGAACACCTATGGAGCCCCTCTCCACCCGCCTGGATACTCTTTTTTTCCGCCGTCATTCTTTAAACGGCATCAGGGGGTCGCTCGGGGAAAAGTTCCTTTTTCCTCTATCCCTTTATCGGCTTCTATTTCTTTTCCCTTAAGTTGGGGAATCTTGCCGATTTCAAACGGAAAATGGGAGGAACGGAGCGCTTATGCCGGCTTTGGGCCATCGTTCCTTTCACATAGTTCACTTTTCCTCGAGAGACTTTAGGCTCCTTTTTGTCCTCCATGGCCTCAATAATCCGGTCCAGGTCCCGGTAGCGGATTTCCATATCCTCTTCGTCCGTCTGCCCTTTCCAAAGCCCGGCGCTGGGGGGCCGATGGATGATTAGGGCCGGAATCCTCAGTTCTTTGGCCACCTTGCGGACCTGGGCTTTGGTCAAATCTCCGAGGGGCAGAAGGTCTGCTCCTCCGTCACCGAATTTGGTGAAGTACCCCATGATTCTTTCCGATTTGTTTCCCGTCCCCATGACCAGGTAGTTCAGCTTGTTGGCATAATAATAGAGGGCCGCCATCCTCAGGCGGGGTTTGAGGTTCGCCTGGCAGACTTTGCCCGCCGAAGGAAGCTGCTTCAAGAAGGCATCGTAAACAGGGGCAAGGTCCAGCCGCTCCCGGGGCAGATGAAACCGGTCAGCAACGACAAGGGCGTCCCGTTCATCTTCGGGGAGGCTGTGGCAGGGCAGAAGGAGGGCCAGGATGTTTTCTCCCAGGGCTTTCTGGGCCAATACAGCGGCAACCGCCGAATCGATTCCCCCGCTCAGTCCCACAACGATCCCGGCGGAACCGGCCTGCCTTACCCGCTCCCGAATCCAGCGGATGATCCTTTCGCTCAAATTCATCCGAATCGCCTCCCCATTCAAGCAGTCATTTTCCCCTACTATAATGGAACGGAGGAGCGCTGTCAAAAAAGGGAAAGGAAAAAAGCGGGAAAGGGATGGGCAGGTTGGGTTGGTTCCCGGGTCACGCCAGCTTCAGCGAGGAACCATTTTCAATGATCAATGATCGATGGTTATTCGCTATCTGCTTTTCTTAATAGGAATACAGCTTCCCGTAGGGACGATGAGAGTAAGGGCTTAATTTCACAAAGGGCCCTTCGCGGATTTCTTCCCACGGAAGATGGAGGTCCTCACAGTATTCTCGCAGGAGGGGCTCCAGTTCCTCCCGGTCGTTTTTATCGATGTCGAAAATCATGATCTCCTTTCCCAGCTGGTAGTTGCGCACGCTCCCCCGGACGTAAATCTTGCCCGCATGCATCCCGGTCCCCACGTAGGTCCCCACCGGCGATTTATCCATTCCAACCTGGAGGCCCAGGACTACGATCAATCCACCGGCCATGTACTCTCCCAAAAAATTCCCCGCCCGTCCGCCGATGACGATGACCGGAAAAAACTCATCGAAAGCCTTCATGTGAATTCCGACTCGGTATCCGGCATTGCCGCGGATGAAGATCTTTCCCCCCCGCATGGCGTACCCGGCAATATCGCCCGCATTCCCATGAATGACGATTTTGCCCCCATTCATCGTGTTTCCGACCCCATCCTGGGCGTTTCCATGAACGGCCAGGGAAGGCCCATCCATAAAGGCGGCCAGGTCATTTCCCGGAGTCCCCTGGATACTGATCCGCACATCGCGCTTCTGGATTCCGTCCCCGATGTACCGCTGGCCGTTGATCTGGTCGAGGAAGATTTCTTTTTCCCCGGCTTCAATCGCCCGATGGATCTTCTCGTTGAGGACCCGGTAATGCAGGCCCCGGGCTGAAATTTTCATACCTCAATTCCTTCTCCGATGACGTAATGCTTGCGGTAGTCTTTGGGCAGGTGAATCAGGCCGAAACTTTCCTTCAGCAAGTGTCCCTTCAGCTCCCCGATCTTCACCGCCTCTTTGATCAATCCGGTATAGACCCCCGCCCGGCTGATGTCTCCCACGAACAGCGCACCCACAATCCGGTCGTCCCGCAGGACCAGCTTTTTGTAAATCCCCTTTTCCTCGCTGACCGACTCGAGGGTCTCGAACCCATTTTCCTCCCGGGGGTCGGTGAGGCCCACCGAAATGGTGGGGATGCCGCAGAGCTCGACAGAATTCATAACCAGCGCCCCTTCATACTCCTTCTTCCCCCCGGTCATGTTGAAACCAGCCACCTTTCCCTGGCGGACGGCGCTGGGCCATATGGGCAAAACCCCGGGAGGGCCTCCAAAAAAGCCGGGGGGCTGGCAACAGTCCCCGGCGGCAAAAACCCCTTCCGCCGAGGTTTGCAGGTATTCATTCACCAGAATTCCCCGGTCGCAGCGGACTTCCGTCCCTTTGAGCCACCCCACATTTGGCAGGACCCCCACGGCCTCGATGATCACTTGGCAGGGGATTTTGCGCTGATTCGACAACACCACCTCTTTCACCCTGCCCGAGCGATCCCCCACGATCTTGGCCAGGGTGTTTTTCAGGAACACCCGGCAGCCTTCCTTTTTCAGCGCCCCTTCGATGATTTTTGAAGCCCGCCGGTCGAAGGTGGCGGATAGGACCCGGTCGGCTAGCTCCACCAGGGTCACCGAGATATCCCTCCCCAGAAGGCCCTCCATGGCTTTCAGGCCGATCAGCCCTCCCCCGACCACGACCGCTTCCCGGACCGAGTGGTCCTTCAGGTAACGGATCAATTCCTCGGCCTCTTCCAGGCGGGTAAAGGTAAAAATCCCTTGGGTTTTCTTTCCCGAAATTTTAAGGGGGATGGGCGCGCCCCCGGTGGCGATCAAGAGTTGGTCATAAGGAACGGACGAACTGTCGGAAAGAACCACCCGCTTCTGGGCGGTCTCCAGCTTCACCGCCTTTTTTTTCAGCAGAAGCTCCACCCCGTTCCGGCCATAAAAATTTTCCGGACGATGGGCCAGTTGATTCTTCTTCACCTTCCGGGCCAGCAGGTAGGAGAGGAGGGGTTTGGAATAATTCATCACCCCTTCATCGGAGATCACCGTAATGCCCCCTTTGGGGTCCGCTTCCCGAATCCCCTCTACGGCGGCGGTGCCGGCGGGGCCGTTTCCGATAATGACGTACCTCATTTCTCTTCCTCAAAGACGATGGCTTCGTTGGGGCAGTTCTTCACGCACACCGGGATTTCTTCCCCCTGGCAAAGGTTGCACTTGGAGATCACCCGCTTGCCTTCCACGTTACGGGAGATGACCCCGAAGGGACAGACCATGATGCACATCCAGCATCCCACACACCGCTCCTCGTCGGCCAGGACCGCCCCGCTCTCCGGATCCCGGTGCATGGCCCCGGTGATGCAGGCTTCCAGGCAGGGTGCGTCTTCGCAGTGACGGCATTGAAGGGCGAAGGACAGGTACCCCTGCTCTTCCACCAGAACCCGGGAAACGGGCTTGGGGTATTCTCCCTTGTAGGCCTTGATGATGTTGCGGGTCTTGGAGTTCTGGACGATGCAGTGCACCTCGCAGAGGCGGCAGTTCATACAGTATTCTTCGTGGATGAAAATCTTCTTCATATCACCAGGCCTCTCCCGCTGGTTTCACTCCCAGGATCTTCATGTCCGTTTCCGCAAGACCCACGGCCCTTAGCTGTTCCCGGTTGCCCCGCAGGCTCTCCAGGGCGTTGATCCCCATCCCCCCGAGCATTTCCTTGATCTCCAGCGACCAGGCCCGGAGGAGGTTCACCAGCCGGCGAGCCCCGATCTCCGGGTTCAAGCGCTTGGTCAGGTTGGGGTCCTGGGTGGCGATCCCCCAGTTACACTTCCCGGTATAGCATTTCTGGCAGACGTGGCATCCCAGGGCCACCAGGGCGGAGGTCCCCACGTAGACCGCATCCGCCCCCAGGGCGACGGCCTTGATCACATCCGCGCTGTTGCGGAACCCCCCCGCGGCAATCAGGGAGGCCCGGTTCCGTTGCCCTTCCTCCCGCAAACGCTGGTCCACCACGGAGATGGCCAGTTCGATGGGGATTCCCACATGGTCGCGAATGACCCGGGGAGCCGCTCCGGTCCCCCCCCGGAGTCCGTCGATCACCACGAAATCCGCCCCTGCACGGACGATCCCCGAGGCTATGGGGGCCACGTTGTGGACGGCGGCGATCTTGACCCCCACGGGTTTCCGGTACCGGACCGCCTCCTTCAGGGCGTAGATGAGCTGCTTCAGGTCTTCGATGGAATAGATGTCGTGATGGGGGGCCGGAGACAGGGCGTCGGTCCCCGCGGGAATCATGCGGGTGCGGGAGATCTCCTCGGTAACCTTCTCCCCCGGAAGATGGCCCCCGATCCCCGGCTTGGCCCCCTGGCCGATTTTGATCTCGATGGCCGCCCCGGCTTCCAGGTATTCCTTGTGCACGCCGAAACGCCCGGAAGCCACCTGGACCACCAGGTGCGGTCCGTAGGGATAGAGGTCCGGGTGCAACCCCCCTTCCCCCGTGTTCCACAGGGTTCCCGCCTCCTTGGCCGCCATGGCCAGAGACTTGACTGCGTTGAGGCTGATGGACCCGTAGGACATGGCGGTGAAGAGAATGGGGGTCTCCAACCGGATCTGCGAGGAGAGGAAGGACTTCAGGACCTCTTCCGGCTTCTGTCCTTCCTTCACTTCCAGGCGGTCCGGCTTTCCCCCCAGGTAGGTCCGAAGCTCCATGGGCTCCCGCAGGGGATCGATGGAAGGGTTGGTCACCTGCGAGGCATTCAGCAGGAGATGGTCAAAATACACCGGGAAGGGGCGGTCGTTCCCCATTCCGGTCAAGAGAACCCCTCCGGTCGCGGCCTGGCGGGAAATATCCTCCAGCGCCCTGCCGGACCACAGGGCATTCTGCTTGATCTCCGAAGGATTCCGGCGGATCGACAGGGCGCCCGTGGGGCAGAGGCTCTCGCAGAAATGGCACCCCACGCAGCGGCTGTCTTCCGAACTCACCACCCCGGTTTCAGAATCGTATAGATGGGCATCGTTGGAGCACAGGCGGTGACAGACCTGGCAGCTCACGCATTTTTCCATATCCCGGAGGACCTTGAACTCCGGGGTCATTTTCCCTTTGGCCACGTTCTCACCTCAAATAACCGATCACGGGTTCTCCCGCCTCGGGGGCCCAGACCCGGTCCGGGTCCGGACAGACTTCCCGGATGGCCGATTCTTCCGAGGCAATGTACAGGTTCTCCCGCCATTCGGCGGCCACCAGCGGCCGCAATTTGATGCGGTCATTCAACCCCACCATCGCCTGGCTTTGGGCGGCAATCACCGCAAAAGGCCCGTTGAGCAGGGCGCTCCCATAGACAGCCCTGAGAAACTGGTGAAACTCCTTATCCTCCATCCTCTCGATCTCATCCCAGAGGGGAGCGGCCAGGATGTTGGCCACCACGGGGAAAGCCAGTTGGTGCTTGCGGTGGAGCAGGTCGAAGAGGTAAGTGACCACCTCCGTATCGGTGTAGAAGGCGCAGTCATATCCGAAATTCTTCAGGTACCGGCGGTTGGTGCCGTAGGAGGAAATTTCCCCGTTGTGGACCACAGACCAGTCCAGCAGCCCAAAAGGATGGGCTCCCCCCCACCATCCGGGAGTGTTGGTGGGAAACCGGCCGTGGGCGGTCCACAGGTGTCCCCGGTATTCCTCCAGCCGGTAAAATTCCGCGATCTCCTCCGGGTATCCCACTCCCTTGAAGATCCCCATATTCTTCCCGGAGGAGGCGATAAAGGCTCCCTCCTTCTTCTGGTTGATCTCCATGACCGTGCGAACGACAAAGTCTTCTTCCGCCTCCACGCTGGAGAGCCTCCGCTCCATTCGGGGGCGCAGAAAATAGCGCCATACCAGGGGGGGGTTCTGAACTGCGTCGATCTGCCGCGTGGGAATGGGTTCTTCCTGGATGAGCTGATAGTTCTCCTCCAGAGCCCTTTCGGTCAGCTTTCGGGACTCCTGATTTTCGTAGAGAACGTGGAAGGCGTAATCCTCCTTATGATCCGGGTAAATCCCATAACCCGCAAAGCCGCCCCCGAGCCCGTTGGACCGCTCGTGCAGGCAGGCGATGGCCCGAATGATCATTTCCCCCGAAAAGGCCTTCCCCTCCCGGTTCATAATCCCCACCAGGCCGCAGGCGGAGGGATTTCGATAATCTCGATCGGCGATTAAAATGGCTTCCTCCCTTCAGACCTTCTGATCCCTGAAAGCTTAGCCCGTTTCTAAGCTCTTATTAAAATAAGCATATAATTTTTTGGGGAGAAAGGGAATGCGGTGGATCATCCCGTTCTTTGAACCCAGGAAGGCCACTGGAAAAGATGCGACCCTGCGAATTTGCGGCTAAACCTCGTCTTCCGGCGTCGTGGCCGACAGCACGGACAATTTCACCGCCCGGACTTTGCGGTATACTTCTTGAGGTTTCCTCCTTTTCCCATCGACGGTGAGCAGGTCCTCCTCCACCTCAATTCCAAACAGCCTTTCATTCTCCTGCAAGTGGGGAAGAATGAGTTTCCAATCCTTCTCCTCTAACCGGGCAAACTCGCCGCCGTTCAATTGTTCCTTTTCCAGCCGCCCGTGAGGGTCCCGCACGTAGAGGGCGCCTCCGGAGGCGAGGGAAAAAAGATTGGACCCCGGGAAAGGCATGGGCTGCTCGCGCATCCTGCCCTTTTCGTTAAATTCCATTCCGTTCAGGACCACAAAACCACCCCCGTTGTGGGGGTCCCCGGCCATAAAGGACTCGGCCAGGTAATCCAGGGCCGTCCCGTTGATGACCACCCGCGGCTTCCCCACGGCATTGATCAAGGGCCTTCCGGCGGCGTTTCCCAATACATAGACTGCGCCCCCTTTAGCCCC
>Ga0113563_10001447_pt1 | contig 13489 bp, 13 predicted proteins | sample Mud3Dept3metaG_FD_80117 | JGI IMG/M metagenome (GOLD analysis project Ga0113563, IMG submission 80117) | Freshwater wetland microbial communities from Ohio, USA, analyzing the effect of biotic and abiotic controls - Mud 3 Core 4 Depth 3... | ecosystem: Environmental > Aquatic > Freshwater >...
AAACAACTCCAGAGACTTGATCTGCTGGTCATCGATGAACTGGGATATGTCCCCTTCTCCAAGGCTGGAGCCGAATTGCTTTTCGATGTCATAAGCCAAGCCTATGAACATCACAGCCTCATGGTTAGTACAAACTTGGCTTTCGAGGAATGGACTGAGATCTTCGGCTCAGAGAGACTCACCGGTGCGCTCCTCGAGCGACTCACTCACCAATGTCATATCCTGGAGGCCAATGGGGAAATCTACCGACTCCGACAGGCCAGTAAACGAGCTAAACACAATACATCAACACAGCAGGACTCAAACCAGGAATCATTCAAGAAGTAGAAGGACAAATGCCTTGACAGAAAACCTGAAACTCACATATCTATAAATCAGGTGTCACAGTTTTCCTCCGCCACCTGCCTCACCTTCACTCCGCCCTTCACACGCTTCGCGCCTACTTGTCAACAAAGAAACAACGTCCCCGTGTACACCCGTGTACATGTACATTATTCAGCATCCTGCTAATACAAACGCAGCTCTTCTTTTGACATCTAGTCGCTCCCTCTCACCCTTATCCTATCATCTGGTGAGGGGAAATTCTGGGGCATTCCTATTTCCAGACGCCGGGGATTTCAGCGCTGCACTTGGGGCAGCGGCGGTTGGCGATCCCATTCTTCCTCACGCAGAAACCGTAGCGGTCAATGAGGAGTTCCTTGCACTGGTGGCAAAAGGTTTTCTCTCCTTCTTCGCCGGGGAGATTCCCGGTGTAGACATACTTGAGCCCTGCTTCGTACCCAATGTCTCTTGCCTTTCGGATGCTCTCAGGCGGCGTGGCGCGGACATTCATCAGCCGATAGGTGGGATGGAATCGGCTGATGTGCCATGGGATGTCGGGATCCAAATTAACCAGGAATTTCGCTAACTGCTGCAGTTCCTCCTTGGAGTCATTGAGACCAGGAACAAGCAGGGTCGTCACTTCCACCCACACCTTCATTTTTTTCATGAGCTCGAGGGTCTTGAGTACGGGCTCAAGCTTTGCGCCGCACAGTTCCTTGTAATACTTGTCGGAAAACCCCTTGAGATCGACATTGGCTCCATGCAGGTTGGGATAGATCTCTTTTAGGCACTCCTCTGTCATGTACCCGTTGGAGACAAAGATATTCCTGAGCCCACTGTCGGAAGCCTGTCGCGCGATGTCCAGAGCAAACTCAAAGAAAATCGTCGGCTCGGTGTAGGTATAAGAGATGGTTGAGGATCGGCTCCTCAGCGCTTCCTCCAAAACGATTTCCGGCGTCATCTCTTCGCCCAAGATCTGTTTACGGTCGTGGGGCATCTGGGAGATGTCCGCGTTCTGGCAAAAGAGACACTTGAAGTTACACCCTGCAGTGGCGATGGAATAGGAACTCGTGCCGGGAAGAAAATGAAAGAGAGGTTTCTTTTCAATAGGGTCGACGTGTCGCGCGATGACCTGACCGTACACGAGGCTGAACAGCGTGCCTCCCCGGTTTTCCCTAACCCCACAGATGCCTTTTAGCCCGTCTTTGATCAAACACCTATGGTTGCACAGGTGACACCGGACCTTTCGGTCCTCGACCTGCCCATACAAATAGGCTTCTTTCATTTGCTGAGAGTCTCCTGTTGCGATGAAGGTTTCCCATGGTCATCCCCTCCACCACGGAGGGTTTTGCCTTGCCCAGGCCGATGGTCAAGGGATCCTGGACAGCCCTAAGGGTGTAGCGCAGAGTCACGCAAAGTCCCAGAAAAGAACCGAAAGGACAGCGCTCAGGATGCCACTGATCGGAGACGAGGGTCGGGATTTTTTCATGGAGCGGTGCGTGAATGTGCGAACACCTCCACTGGACAGGGACCGACCCGTAGGCGTCGCGGATGTAAGATTTCAACTGCCAGAGATTGAAAAAAGCGAAATGATCAAAAAAAGGCTTGCGAAGCAGGCGCTGCATTTTGGTGATGAGGTAGTACCATGAAAGACTGTTAGTGACTCCGATGAAGACGCTGCGCTTGGCCACCCTTCCGGCTTCCTTCAAGGCAGCCAGCGGATCATCGATAAACTCGAGGGTGTTGATGAAAAGAACGAGGTCGAATTCATTGTCTTCAAAAGGGAGATCTTCCCCCCTTCCTACTTTAAGGTCGGCTCTATTCCCGAGCCTTTCCCTGGCTCGCCGGATAATGAAAGGCGAAGCATCCACACCGTAAAGGCTGTAAAGGGAAGGGTCGAACAAAGACAGATGGTTACCCTCACCGCAGCCCACATCCAGAATCCTCTCCCCCGGCTGTGGTTCAAGAAGAACGGGAATGGACTCGGTCACCAGCGTTTCCATCGCCCGACCTTGCGGAGAGTGGTACCAGGTCTCATAAAGCCTGGCGGATCTGCCGTCGAAGATAAGGCCCATAGCCGTCCTCAAATTCGAATCCTGAAATTCTAAATCCGAAACAAATACAAAGCACAACTGTTTAAACGTTCAAAACACAGGCCAGCGGCTTGCCGTTTTTGACATTTGAATCTGAACCATTTCCTATTGTTTAGGATTTCGTATTTGGGATTTTGAATTTCCCGACTCATCCTCATGGTGCATAGAAATTGCGATTTGAAATCCAATGGACCTTTTACCTAGCAAAAATATCGGATATGGAGGGGGATGTCAACTTGACCTGGCTCGAGTCAGAAGCCAAGAGAGGTTCTTTTGGATCCACTCCCTGGTCCGTGCGCTGTGGGGAAAGGCCTTTTCCATCACCTTGAATTGCCGGTGGTGAGAGAGCACCCGCCCGTTTGTCCGCACCATTCCCAATTCGTGGTGGAGCATTTCGTGGTAAATGACGTCTTCGATCACAAAGCCGGGAACCGCCGAGCTGTCCAGCACCGGGTGAATCCGTATGATTTTCCTCTCTGGGCAAAAACTCCCGAGACGTATGGTTCTGGGCCGACGCCCTTTTTTCCGCGTTCCCCAAGTGATGGCGCAACCGAGCCTGCCTTCGAAATAGAGCGCGTTGAGTTTCTCTAAATAGCTTCTCAAATCGACATGCTTTCCCTCCGGATGAAGACGAGGACTGCTCGGCTTCACAGGCATTTTGGCAGGCCTGATCGTGGCTTCATGGGTCTTGATGAAGGCTCTCAAAAAACTTCTGTGCCGGACAGACGGCCGTCGGATGAAGGCGGCAAGCGCCCGTAACACATCCTCCGTCGCATCGAGAAACATCTGGTGAAGCCGGACGACGCAGGACCCGTTTCTCCAGCGCACCGTGATCATGGATCTTGTGTTGTCCGTGATGGCGAGAGAGAGAGGGACGGCGCAAAGTTTCCGAAGCTTTGATTCCATCAGGGGGTTGGTCTGCGAGGTACGGCTCATTGCATTTTTTCTCGACTTCTGTTAGTTCTCTTCATAGTAGAAACCTCTGTGTCCCTCAAGAGAAACTTGCGCTTTCCAGGAGAGTCCACCCTGAGATGAACTGCCGGTTTCACAGCGAGCGGGAAGCTTATGTGAAGTGCCAGAAAATGGAAATCGGCTATTGCCAGGAATGCCTGGAGAACTGCGAGGCGTGCACGGATCCTTGCGGATACTGCAAGTTCCGCCTCCAGTGCATCATCTGGGAACTGTGCAAGAAGAGCGGGAAGAAGGCTCGCCTGGAGAGAGAAGCCAAAGGGGAAGCCTGATGGATGAAAAGAGAATCAAGGGAGTCCTTTTTGATTTTGACGGGACCCTCACGCTCCCCGGCGCGCTCGATTTTCCCGCCATAAAGAGAGAGCTGAACTGCCCGCCGGACATTCCGATCCTGGAGTATCTTGAAACCGTGCCGGCCGAGCTGAAACCCCCCCTGATGAAGATTTTGGAGTCAGAGGAAGAAAAGGCCGCGGAAGATTCGCGTCCCAATGCCGGCGCCGAGGCGTGCCTGCAGGCTCTCAGAGACAAAGGCGTTCTTCTCGGAATTATCACCCGGAACAGCCTGCCCTCGGTGAGACTCGCTCTCGAGAGGTTCGAAACGGTAAGGCTCCATGACTTCTCAACGGTGATTACAAGGGACGACTCACTCCCAAAACCCCATCCTGACGGCGTCCAAAAGGCATGCGGGCGGATGGGGCTGACAGCCTCCGAGTTGATGGTGGTGGGAGATTTTCGCTTTGACGTCATGGCGGGCAAGGCGGCCGGTGCCTGTACCGTTCTCCTCACCAACGGGAGGCCGTCGGTGATGGCGCCCGGAGACCCTGAGCCCGACTACACGGTAACCTGCCTGGAAGAAATTCTTGAGCTTGTATAAGACGACCGCCGACCACCGACCGATGACGGCTGACAGATGAAGACAGACCGCAGACGACCGCCGACGGCTAATTTGCTTTCACGACAACGGTTTGGCCTGGGAAGATAGTGCTGTGCGGACTGAGATTGTTGATCTTCAGAAAGTCGCCGAGTTCCATCTCGTGTTTCTTGGCAATCATGAAAGGCGTCTCACCGCCCTTCACGGTGTAGTTCTTGGTCTGAGCGACAGCACAAGGCACTTGGCTGGGAGGAATCAGCAGGACCTGCCCTACGTGAAGGCTGGAGCCCTTGAGCCGGTTGTGATTCTGAATCTCTCTGGCCGTGGTGTTATGGTTGCTGGCAATCTGCCAGATGGAGTCTCCTTTCTTGACCACGTATCTCACCGGTTTTACGTCTTTGGCCGCAACCGGTGCTGACGCTTTGGTTCCCTTGGCCTGGACAGTTCGGGCCTTGGCGGGCACCTTGACCCTAGAGCCTGCCACCAGGGTCTCGTTCTTCTTCAAGTCATTGAAGTCCTTGATCACCTCCGGAGAGGTGCGATATTTTCTGCTGACGCTCGCAATGGTTTCCCCTTTTCGGACCTTGTGGATGATGTAGCCGGATGAGGAAGCCACGCCGACAGGAGGGCAATAAGCGGGAAGATCATCCACCTTGGCCAGAAGGACCTGTGCTTTGCCTTCGGGGACTTTGAGAGGATAGGGGCTGTCAGGGGTCATGTTCATTCTCAGTTCCGCGTTCAGTTCTGCAAGAAGGTCTTCGTCGATCTGAATGGCTCCTGCAATGGTCTTGAGCTGCACCTCTTTGTTGACCATGACTTCCTCGGTCTGAATTTCAGGATCTAGCGGAGGCAGAGTCATCCCATGGGCTTTGGGATCATTGACGATATGGAGCACCGCCAGGAGTCGAGGGACGTAAGCCGCCGTCTCGTGAGGCAGCTTGACATAGAGATCCCAGAAATTGTCTAAGTAGTTGATCTTCTGCGTCTTGATCCGGTTCATCACGGCCCATTCCCCGCAGTTGTATCCAGCCAGAGCCGTTGTCCAATCCCCGAACATCTGGTGGAGTTCCTTGAGGTAGGCAATCGCGGCGGCCGTTGATTTTTCCGGATCCATCCGTTCATCGATCCACTGGTCTCTTTTCAACCCGTAACGGTACCCTGTGGAGGCGATGAATTGCCACAGGCCCAGGGCTCTGGCCCGCGAAAGGGCCCTCACCTTGAAGCCGCTCTCGATCAGAGGCAGCCACGTCAGTTCCGGCGGCATACCGGCTTCCTTGAACGCTTTGACGATGGCAGGGCGGTATTTCCCGGAGCGGCGATAAGAAGCCATGAAGAACTCTCTTTCGGGCCCCTTGAAGGACTCGAGTTCCCTGCGCACAAGCTCATTCATGACCAGGGGAATGGCGTTGCGATCTCCCGCCGCCACGGTAAGCCGGGAGGCATGAATCTCGACGATTCGCTTAGAGATGGTGAACCGCAGATCTTCCTTTTGCTGGAGAAGGTCGGGATCGTCGTCTGTCTTGACATTCAGGATGAGAAAGTATGCGGTATCAAGAGCCTCTAGCGCATTGTCCATGTCTCCACGGTCCCAGTAATCACTGGCAGCATGGGCATACTCCAGAGCGGAATCCAGCAAGTCCTGGTTGGTCATGCCCTCTGAGATAAGAGCCTCTTGCTTCGTCCCTTTTTCCGGCTGGGCCTTTGCCCTGGTTTCAGCAGGCAGGACGACCTTTGGAAGGGCCTTCTCTTCCTTTGCATGGGGAGCCAGGGTGCTGCAACCGACGAGGAACAGAAGAACCAAGGCCGGGTAGACCTTCAAAAAGCGTCTGATGGTGCTCATAACATGCCCTCTTGGTGGGTAAAGGGAAAAAATTCAAAGAAGATTTCTTGGAAATATAGAGAAACGATTAAGATTGGTCAATAAAATAAGCTCGCTCATGTGGGGGTCTGAACTTGATTATGCACGGGGGGGAGAGTATAGTAACTTCTTCTGGGGGCTCTTCTGGCAGGAGCTCTGAATAAGTTTCTTTTGATGGCGTCCTATGACAGAGACAAGCCTCGTTCAGTCCAAGATTTCCTGTGGCAAGAACCAATGCCTTGCCTGCGGAAGCAACAGCATGAGAGCCGGCAGACGGTATTGCTCCAGCGAATGCCGGGATCAGATGCTGTGGGTTCTTTCTCTGTCCAAGGGGCTTCTCATCGCCTTCAATGCAAGGTATGCGGCTTTCTCTTTTGACCAGAATTTCGTTATCCTCGATATCCTTCCTGTTTGGTCGCAGGACATCTCCCGGTTTCTTTACAGAAGGCCGGGCGGGAAAAAGCCTGCTGAAGATTTGAAGAACTTGATCCTGCAGTCCGGGAACGAGTGGTATCGCCTCGTCCACAACAAAACCTCCAAGAGCTATGCTTCGTTGGTTATTCTCAAGAAGAACCACAAGAAGGAGATCAACCCGAAATCCATCAGGCCGAATAAGAAACTCAAGCCCAGGCTCAGCCGCTTTGAGAGAGAAAGCCTTAAGCTGCTCGAACTCCAAATCGAGGAGCTTTTCTCGGAAAGCCACGTCGCGAAGATACGATCGGCCTACAAAAGACTGGCCAAGGTCTATCATCCGGACATGGGTGGGGACGCCGAGAAGTTCAAGAAATTGAACACCGCCCACCAGCAAATGATTCTGTGGGCGGAAAATCCCCATTTCACTCTCAGGAAAGCGCTCATGGACTGCTGGTCCTACGATGGCGCGACCAATAGATGGTCTCCGCCCCTGTGAACCCAAATCCGACCATGTCCGTTTTCTCCTCAGCCAGAAAGATACTTAAAACCCGCAGGGTAGAAGCCTCTGCTCCGTGCCGTGTGGATTCCGGCGGAACCTGGGACATCAGGTCCATGGCGCTGCCTATGCGGGCCATAGAACCGGTCACCCTCAACATTGCTCTCAGTTTGAGGACGCGTGTGGACATCCTTCCCTTTGAAGACGGAAGGGTCAGAGTTTCATCAGAGGGTTTCCCTGACACAGAAACCCATGACTTCAAGACCCTTCCCTTTGACTCGCCCTTCGGCCTCTTTCATGCAGCCATCCCCTATTTTGGTTTTCATGGCCTTGAAGTCCGGATTGCTTCGGATTCTCCTTCTAGGGCTGCGCTCGGAGGATCCAGCACAGCGCTCGTCGCCCTCCTCAAGGCTCTCTCTAAGCTCGCCGTTCTTGCAGGCAAACCTCCCTTACTGCAAAAGGACATCCTCCATCTCGCCTACCATCTGGAGGATTCGACAAGCTCAGGTAAGTGCGGAATCCAGGACCAGGCTGCTGCCGTGTTCGGGGGAGTGAACCTTTGGCGATGGCAGTTCGGGGACAGGCGCATGCCCTATGAACGCCGGGCCCTTCTTGACCGCAAGGGCCAGCGGGATCTATCCGAACGTCTCCTCGTGGCCTTCAGTGGGAAGAGCCATATGTCTACCAGGATCAATCAAGGGTGGCTCGAGGGGTTTCTCTCGGGCAAAACCAGAGCGGGGTGGGTTGAAGCGAACGGGATCGTGCACCGCCTGGCTCAAGCCCTGGCCGGCCGCAAGTGGGACCAGGCCGCAAGTCTTCTCAGGGAAGAAATGGAGGTTCGTAGGGTCATCACCCCGGATGCCCTGATCCCTTTGACGGCCAAGCTCATTCGACAGGCTGAGCAGGCAGGATGCGGGGCGAGGTTCGCAGGGGCCGGTGCCGGCGGCTCTGTCTGGGCTATCGGAGGAAAGAAGAGAATCCAGGACCTGAAGACCATCTGGAAATCCACTCTCGCGCCAATTCGAGACGCAGGAATTCTTGACTGTGCCGTAGATCCAAGAGGGGTTCGTTAGATCACAGTGTGCTGCTGGGCTACTGCAGGAGAAGGCTCCCTGGCCCTCCTATGACTGTGTCATTTTGCACTGAGTGTCCGCACAAGTCTTCTGGCGATCCTTGAGTCGTGGATGAGGCACAAACCAGCGGCCACAGATCCGGCATGGGCGTCTCTTCCAACCCCAGTCTTTCTGCATGGCGCTGTCCCCCTGATCCCATGATGAGAAACCATCGCGAACAATACACAGGGATTGTGCCACAGCTCCTGCAGGTCCGGATGAAGATCCCCAGATGAGGAGAAACCCCCAGCCAAAGGAATCAATAACCAGACCGATCAAAGAGAATCACACTGGAAAGGAATGAAAAGAAGTAAGAGGATCCTTCAAACAGGATGGATGGAATAAGACGGGGCGATCTATATGCTCACATCATAACCACTCTCGCAACATAACGGTACGGATCTTATTGAGATCCCTAAGAAATGGCGAGTAACGACTTCCACAAGAGAAATCGTCATCCTCCAGTGAAGGGTCATGGCGACACGAAGATTTTGCTTTTTTTCTCAGAACAGATTTGGTATTCTGTAATGTACGGCTTCTCAAGGTCCCCTGGATCTTGGGAGTCTGCCGTGAATAGCTGGTACGTCTCCGCCAAAAGGCTTACCAGCTATTTTTATGCTCCAAAACAGTTCGACAAGGACTCCGTCAACTTTGCGCCTACAGACGAGGAGGCACTGCGCCTCGTCCCGCACATCCGATATTCAGTCTTTCTCCACCTCCATCACAGCTCGACCTCTTTCTAAGCCAGACCACCACCCTGATCCGTCTCTTGTCTGGTAATAATCCGCAATCACAGCTCAGAGCTGGATGAAGCAAGACATCCAATTCTTATCACATCACGATAACCATCTATTCTTCCTTCTCACGCCAATTCTTGCGCCTGATCCGATACCGGATAAAGCCTATGACTGCCAACACCGACGCCAGGAAAAACAGAATTGCATATAGATAGGTTGATAAATAATAGATCCATATTTTTCGACTCGTTAAGTCTTTGTGCCAGAGGTGTTCAAGCGTATCCAAACGGAGGGACAGGGTCTTCAATACGGCTTCATCAACCGATTCCCCGTTCGCCATGTGATGAAGAGTGTCTAAGAGTCTTTCAGCCCCAAATTCTTTCTGAATGAATTCCACAAGACTCTTGCTTTGTTCGTAGGCGAGAAACATATGTGGTTCATTTTCCGGAAAATAATGTGCGATTTTGTGAAGTGGGATCAGGGTCTTTTGAAGCACTGCATCTGCCAGAAAGGTTCTGTTCCCCGTAATAACTTCGGAAATCCCGTCACTAGCCCATTGAGCGAAACCTTCATCTAGCCATCGCGGAACATGCGTCCGGTTGATTTTATGGTGAAGCAGCAAATGAGCCAGTTCGTGCTTAGCTGTGACAGAAAGAGTAAACGGATTCCTGTTCATCCGGGAAGAATCAATGATAATACGGTACCGCTGAGGGTCCGCAAAGGCGACAACGTTCTTGGTACCGACCATTGATAGAAAACCGCTGTGGTTGAGGAGTAGAAACGTAGGAATGAAATCGATTTCCCAGCCCGTAAGCTCTTCCAGATCGGATTTTGTACTGGGATATATGTCATGCAGTTCGACCCCTAAAGAACGGATAGATTTTTGAAATAAAATGACTGTCTGGTCGGAGCGGATAAATAGGAACTCGTCGCCCGATGCGGATAAGGGCATGGGTATCAGGAATATTATGAACCCTATGATCCTTGCCCATCTCATCCCTTTCGCCCGTCTTCTTGTTTTCAGAAATCGTGATTACCCCGTAAGCGCGTGGCCATCGCAGAGTCACTGTTAGGGTTGACTTATAGACTAAATCACGCGCGTCCAAGGAAAAATCCCCGTAGAGGGGGTAGCTGAGTTGTAGCAATTGCGTATTCCAACATCAAGAACAGAAACGATTTTAACCTCGGAATGAGCCATAATCTCGAAAAACGCTGGGAGGCGGCAGATGAACCGAAGGCAGACGATCTTCTCACGGGCGATGAAGTTCTTGCCTCACAAGGAATTCGCAGCCTGTGTGGCTCACGACGGCGGAGTAGGCATACAATCAAGATATATGCGATTCTAATCGTGATGGCTGCGATCGCTGTTTCGCTCTTTTTTGGGACGGCGAAAGCATCGGACATCGTTACATTCAAAAGCACCTCTACAACGGCTGACGGAACTCCGCTGATCTTAGCAGGGAAGTTAACGAAACCTCAAGCTGCTGGACCATTTCCTGCTATCGTATTGCTTCATGAATGCGCGGGAATTGCACCATACCAAGATGTCTGGGCAGAGAGATTTTCAAGTTGGGGTATGTGGCATTTCAGGCAGACAGTTTTGGACCTCGCAGCCTGTTCTCCAGCATGTGTGCCGTGCGGTCGCGCTCCACACAGATTGGCCATGAAGTCATCCTGAAAACTTATCCGGGAGCACACCACGGTTTTGATTTTGAAGGGCTTAACATAGTTGCAGCAAGACATGATGGAGGGCATCGGATGCGTAATAATCCGGCTGCTGCTGACACGATAATTGAAGTTGGAACATTTTTTGCGAAACACCTAAAATAGGGTGGAGGTATCAACGTCTCAGGCAAAGACGTTCAGCGGCTAATGAAGAAGCTGCACGGGATCGCCTATAATTTTTGACCGTGGTATGCCTCAGCACCTACGATTACTGATTAGTGTTGAAAATTCCCCCGAACCTCTCAAATCTCGAATTTCCAAGCTACCTTCCGGTTGTCTTTCGCCCTTTAATCCTCTATAATACGGTATAAATAGCGCGAGTCGGCGCATAGATTCCATATCCAATTCCAACTTCACGCGCAGCGGTTCAGTTCAACTAGGCTTTTTGGGCCGGCTCCGCGCCGCATAAACTCTTATTCGTAGAGAAGAAACGGAGAAACGGATGGATAAATCGCCAGCGAAGAACGAGTACAAACAGGCCACCCGGCCGATGGGAGTATACAGAATCAGGAATAGCCAAAATGATCAATCGTATGTCGGTTGCGGCGTGGCTTTGGGTGCCAAAATCAACAGACACAAAGCTGAACTGAAATTTGGAAGTCATCGGAACAGAGAATTGCAAGAAGAGTGGAATCTGCATGGGAAATCATCTTTTCAGTTTGAAGTGCTCGACGAGCTGAACCATAAAGAAGACTCTGAAGAAAGCTATATTGAAGAACTACATGTTCTTAAAGAGATGTGGATGCGTAAGCTGGAGAAGGAGGGGTATTTGGTCGTGAGTCTTTAACCAATTCGCTCCACTGGGTCGGCAGGAAAAGGTGCCTGCCTCCCGGCGACCTTTTTGTTAGGCGTAGAACATACGATTACAGACCATGGAGCATTGATGACAGGGAGGAAACGATCATGAGGATAGCGATAGTCTCGTTAATGTTTGTGGCTGGACTATTAGCAACAGCCTTGTCTCTGGCATCTGATAAGGTGTTGGAAACGTCACACCTGATAGTGAGTGACGCCACAGGCAATCTTTCAAATGAGCAACTGAAACGATTAGCCGACTCTGCGCAGGAAACACTGAATGAAATCATCGCATTCTGGTCTGCTGACCCAGGAATAGGCAAATCTGGAAAGATAAAGGTGGCCTTTGACATGCCGCGCAGGGATGTCTATTCGAGTGTTTTCTATTGGGAAAGGAAGGGAGATCAGAAAATACGCGTTGTTCGGGTTTTCGGCACTGATGGAGTACCACAAATGATGGCACACAAGCTTACGAGCGCCTTATTCCCCCAAAAAGACAAATTGATTCGCAACATGATGGGTATTCTTACGGAGGCGCAAGTCGGGAATCCGTTGACGTTTCCCATGTGCGGATTCAATAATGATGAATGGGTATTGGCTCTCTTGGAAACGAAATCATACATTCCCCTCAACGACTTGGGACCAGATCATGAGTCATGGGGTATGAAGGACATGGGCGACGGCAAGCTAGCTATTCACGATAAAGCCAAACAACACAAGGCCTATGCCGAAACAGGGTCCTTCGGCAAGTATATGCTTGAGACCTATGGAATCAAGGGAATAAAAAAGTTCCAACGCCTCTCACAAGACAAGGATCGTCCATGGCGGGACGCGTTCGGAATCAGTATGCCTGAACTTGAGGCGAATTGGCTCAACACTCTAAGGGCGAATGGAAAAGCAGGTAAGGAAAATGTTTCAATTGTATTGAAATTGTTTGAAACAAACCCAGGCACAGCCTGCTCGGAAGCGCAGAAGCTCGTAACGAGCAAACGGTAAAAAGAGGAAATTTGATTCTGTCATGTGCCCTCATTTTCCGCGAGGCAAATCGCTGCAGTTGTCGCCTCGGAGGTTGTGTGGATCAGTGCAGGCTGTTCGAATTCGAGGCGCCGCTATTCTGATGGGGCGGATTGAAGATTTGAGTTACCAGCCTATTGCCCACTCTGAGACCTGAGGCTTTCGTTGTCTATCGAACAGGCAGGTGGCGAGGCTAAAACGATTTCACCAAAAGCCATCCCCATTCTCCGCTGTTTCTCGGGTTTGAACTTCCCGGAATGCTGGAAGGCTAAGTGGTTCCGCGGCAGGCAGAATATTCTAGAAATGCTGTTCAAAAACAAGAGGGCACATTGCGGCGGCGCAGGGCCTGCTGCTTGGTTTGAATGACCGGATCGAACTTCTTTTCTCTTGGAACCCGTTCGATGCGAATTTTTCCGTCCCTCCAAGAAACTCGAACCGTCCGGTAAGGAGAGTTGAGGATAGCGCTGTTCAAGGGTAAACGGCGATAGGTGAAGTTGAACATTCTTTCTCTCGACCAACGCTCGGGGTAATAACGAAGAGGATCGAACTCGAAATACCCCTCCTTGAGGAGGCTGTCGACAAGCACGTGGCGCGGAGGGGAAACAATCGCCTTTTTCAGCCGCTTCTCTATCACGGCCTTTGAAGATCGGCTCAGGTTATCCGCAACGACCTGCGTGGGGTATTCATCCCCCGGGGGATCGTCGCCGAAGTTTCTCTTCACTGTGGCCAGGTTTTTGAGAATGAGCCGTGCATCCCAGAAGTCCAAGTCCGTGTAGATGTGGTAATCGTTCGTTGCTTTGCTCGGATGGCAGTGGATGATTTTGGCCATCGTCTCGTACCCTCCGCCTTTTGAGACTAAACTAAGACTGAATGGCTCGAAATCCCCCCGTCCCCCCCTTTACTAAAGGGGGGGACGGGGGGATTTGTAGGATTATTGCGTCTGTATCAATTGGCGCCTTTGGGGCCGAGGGTGAAGAGCTTCTTGTACCCGGAGGTTTTGTTCTCAATCTCGACCTGGATGATACCCTCCTCGCCGTATTCGTAGGATTCTGTGACTTCCTGTGAAGAAACTCCGGGGTGTTTG
>Ga0113563_10001448_pt1 | contig 13487 bp, 13 predicted proteins | sample Mud3Dept3metaG_FD_80117 | JGI IMG/M metagenome (GOLD analysis project Ga0113563, IMG submission 80117) | Freshwater wetland microbial communities from Ohio, USA, analyzing the effect of biotic and abiotic controls - Mud 3 Core 4 Depth 3... | ecosystem: Environmental > Aquatic > Freshwater >...
CAACGCAGCGAATTCGAGGATACGCGCGCCCGGATCGTTCGGGAGCCCCGTCGTCTCGAGATCGACGATCGCAATCGGCCCGACGCGCGCCAGCCACGACGCCAACGGCGTGACGTCGATGGCCCGTGCTTCGATCTCCACGGAAGGATCAGACGTAGATGCCGCCCTTGTATTGCTTGTCCTGGCGAATCTTGACGTTCACCAGGGCGGGCTTGCCCGACGCGGCGGCGCGCTCGAGCGCGGGGCGGATCTCTTCGGGTCGCTCGCAGTATTCGCCGTGCCCCCCGAGCGCCTCGACGACCTTGTCGTAGCGCGTGTAGGTGAGCTCCGTGGCAGCGAGGCGATCCCAGCCGTAGACGGCGCCCTGCGGCCGCATCATCTGGCCCCAGGCGGCGTCGTTGCCCATCACACCGATGATCGGAAGGCCGAAGCGCACGGCGGTGTCGTACTCGAAGCCGTTCAGGCCGAAAGAGCCGTCGCCGTAGATGATCACGACGCGCTTCTTGGGATGCGCGATCTGCGCGGCGAGCGCGAACGGCATGCCCACGCCGAGCGTGCCGAGCGGGCCCGGGTCCATCCAGGCGCCCTCGCGCGGCACTGGCAGGATCTTCGCCGCCGTGGCGACGATGTCGCCGCCGTCGCCGATCACGATCGAGTCGCCGAGTGTCGCGAGCCAGTCGCGCGCTTCGCGGCACATGCGCTGCGGGTCGACGGGCGACTCGTTCGAGTTGAGCGCCGCCTCGACCTTCTTCTCCTCTTCCACTTCGATCTTGCGCAGTTCGTCGCGCCAGCCGCTGAAGTCGAGCTTCGCGCCGGCGTTCTTCATCTCCTCGAGCAGCAGCTCGAAGCTGCAGGCGAGATTGCCGACCAGGCCGACGCTCGCGGGCCGGTTCTGCCCGATCAGCGTCGCGTCCATGTCGAGCTGGATGATCTTCGCATCGGCCGGGATCGTCTTGCCGAAGGCGAGACGGAAGTCGAGCAGCGAGCCGGCGAGGATGATGAGATCGATCTTCTTCATCGCCTCGCGGCGCGAGCGGTTCAGGAACTGCGGCGAGTGCGGCGGGATCGTGCCGCGGCCCATGCCGTTGGTGTAGCCGGGCATGTGTGTCTCATCGAGGAAGGCGTTCATCGACGGACTCGCCATCGACCACTTGACGCTGGTGCCGGCCATCAGCATCGGGCGCTGGGCGTGGCGCAGCAATTCCAGCGCCTCGCGCACGTCGGCGCGATCGGGCGAGATGCGCGGCGGATTGGTGCGGATCGGCGGCAGCATCGCCTGCTCCCATTCGCAGCTTCCCATGAACACGTCCATCGGGATCTCGAGGAAGGCGGGGCCCGGGATGCCCGACACCGCGTGGCGAATGCCCAACTCGGCGTACTCGGCGATGCGGTGGGTCTGGTAGCAGGCGTCGGCCCACTTGGTGATCGGCCGCATCAAGCTGACGTGGTCCATCTCCTGGAGCGAACCGCGCCGCAGATTCGCAAAGGGACCCTGGCCGCCAATCACGAGGATCGGCGAGTTGGCGCGCCACGCGTTGGCGACGCCGGTTACGCCGTCGGTGACGCCCGGGCCCGCGGTGATCGCGGCGACGCCGATCTTGCCGGGGTTGCAGCGCGCCCAGGCGTCGGCGGCGTGTACGGCGGCCTGCTCGTGGCGCACGTCGACGATCTTGATGCCCTCGTCGAGGCAGCCGTCGTAGAGCGGCATGATGTGTCCGCCTGAGAGCGTGAAGATACATTCGACGCCGGCGTTCTTGAGGGCGCGGGCGAGGATCTTGCCGCCGTGTACGGGCATGGGGGGTCTCCCTCGGAGGTGCGGGACGCACGGTATCAACTCATGATCCCGCTCGCCGCCGAACACATGACCCCGCTCGGTCGCGGACGCGACCGAGCCGAACACGGGTCAGGGGGCTCGGAGCTTTGCGGTGCGGGAGCTAGCGGCGGGAGACTTTGAAGTCCACGCGGCGGTTCCAGCGCCACGCCGACTCGTCGTTGCCCTGCACGGCCGGCGAGCCTTCGCCGAAGCTCACCGTGATCATGCGCCCGGTCGGGACGCCGAGATCGACGAGGTACTGCATCGCGGCGTTCGCGCGTCGTTCGCCGAGCGCGAGGTTGTACTCCTCACTGCCGCGCTCGTCGGTGTGACCTTCGAGCGTGATCGTCTTCCATTCCGAGCGACCGGTGATCGCCTGCCCGTTCGCCTTGAGGGTGGTGCGCCCGTCGCTGCGGATCGACGCGCTGTCGTAGTCGAAGTAGACCGAGCCGAGCTCTCTCACGCGCTCGGGCTCGCCCATCGCGGAGTCACTGTCGCGTCCGGTGCTGCTGCTGCCGTCGCTGAACTCGCTGCCGCCGCTGCCGCCTTCGAGGCCTTCCTCGTCCGCCTTCTTCTTGCTGCAGCCGAAGGCGACGAGTGCGACGACGACACCAACTACCGCGATCCGCGAGATCGCTGCTCGCTTCATGACTCTCCTCATCCTCGCGAGGGCCGCAGGGACCCTCATTTTTGCCGACCCAGTGTGGAGATTTCACGGGATCGGCGCAAGGCTACGTCACGCTGCTGCCGCAGCGCGGGGGCTCGATGACGACCGGTCCGTTCGAAGAGATGCGTTCAGCCATCGACCCGCCGGCGGGACTGCCGCCCGCGGAGATCGGCGCGGCGTTGCGCGGTTCCGACGCGGCGTTGCGCGGCGTCCTCGGCCTCGCGTGGCTCGCAGTGGCGTTGCACGCGCAGTCGCGATTCGCGGCGACGGGGCTCGCGATCTGCGCGGCGCTGTCGCTGCTCGGAGTCGCACCGCGCGCCGTCGCGACCGGCGGGACGCTGCTCGCCGTGCTGATCGCCACGGCGATCTGGAGCAACGGGGCGAGTATCGCGGCGACCGCGATGGGGCTGGTCGCTTTCGGCGCGCTGCGGTTGCGCATCCACGCAGGCGGCTCCGGCCGCTGGCTGCGCGACGTGCGTCGCCTCGAGCTGCGACGCGCCGCCGCGCTGGCCGCGACCGGCTTCGCGCTGGCGAAGCACCGCACCGGCGACGGCGGCGCCCTCGCGCGCGCCGGCGATCGCTACGAGCGCGAGGGCCGCGCGCGCGCCGCGCTCGCAACCCTCGGCGCGACGCCGTCGGCCGCGCTCGGGTCCGTGCGCGGCGTCGCGCAATGGACCGCTCGCGCGCTCGCCCGCTGGCCGAGTCTGCTGGGCCACATCGAGCGCGCTGCTTTGCGCTGGAGCGAGTGAGCTAGAGACCGAGTTCTTCGAGCGAGGCTTCGGCGAGCGAATCGAGGTCGGCGTAGCTGTGCGTCGGCACGCCTTCCGCGGCGAGTTCGGCGAGCGATCGCGAGCAGCGCGCGCGGCCGAGCCCGCCGAGCAGCGCGCGCGCGACGGTCCGGGCGGGCTCACCCGGTTCGGCGTCGAAGCGGCAGACGAGACACTCGGTCTCCTTCCGCTCGACCACGAGGTCGAAGACGATCGTGCAGACCCCTTCGGGCTCGCCGACGTAGGCGGCGAGGGCGTGCAGGATCCGGCTCCACGGGAGCGTGCGCTGCGCCGGCCCCTCGCTGAATGCGATCCCCCCCACCCCGATCTCGGCCCAGGGCAAGACCTCGACGCGATACCGGGAAGATGCGTCCTCGTACTCGCCCATCACGCTCCCTGTGTGACCCCGACTCAGCCCTCGGATCGGTCGCCCCCGGCGCCTCCTTGATCGCCCCGCGGGCTGTTGACTTGGGGAGGTTCTTGAAGGCAACCAAGGCAACGCAGCAGGAACGTCCCCAAGTCAACCGAGCGAGCCGCGCTAGGGTGGCGACGTGACACTCGCGAGTCGGCGGGGACGCGTATCGGATCCGTGGCGGAGCGAGCGCTCGTGCGTGCTGGCGCGCCGCGGGATGGTCTGCTCGAGCGTGCCGATCGCGGCGGCGGCGGGCGTCGAGATGCTGCGACTCGGCGGCAACGCGATCGACGCCGCAATCGCGGCCGCCGCGGTGCTGTGTGTGGTCGAGCCGATGATGACGGGCGTAGGCGGCGACGCGTTCGTGCTGCTCGGATCGGCAGCCGAAGGACGCGTCGTCGGTCTGAACGGCAGCGGGCGCGCGCCGGCGGGCGCCAGCGTCGACGCCTACCGAGCGCGCGGTCTCGGCGCGATCGCGCCGGGCGGCATTCTCTCCGCCACGGTTCCCGGCGCCGTCCACGCCTGGGAGACGCTGTCGCGCCGCTTCGGCGCCCTGCCCCTCGCGACCTCCCTCGAGCCCGCGATCCGCGCCGCCGACGGCGGCTTCCCGGTGACCGAACTCGTCGCGCACATCTGGGACCTGCTCCAGCGCCTCGGCGCGCTGCGCAACGACGCCGCCCGCGCGAGCTGGCTCGCGGCCGGCCGCGCACCGCGCGCGGGGGAGTGGTTCCGCGCACCCGGCCTCGCGCGCACGCTGCGCCAGATCGCCGAAGGCGGCGCCGCCGCGTTCTACGAAGGCGACGCCGCGCGCGCGATCGTCGCCGCATCGCGCGAGCACGACGGCTTCTTCGAGATGGACGACCTCGCGCGACACACCTCGACGTGGGCCCTGCCGATCGCGACGACGTATCGCGGCGTCGAAGTGCTCGAGCTGCCGCCGAACGGCCAGGGCCTCGCCGCGCTGCAAGCGCTGAACATTCTCGAATGCTTCGACCCGGCACCGCCGTCGAGCGCACTCGACTGGCACCGCCGCATCGAGGCCGTGAAGGTCGCGTTCGCCGATCGCGCCGCGTACATCGCCGATCCCGAATACGCGCAGGTCCCCGTCGAAGCGCTGCTCGACAAGGGCTACGCACGTCGCCGCGCGGCGCTGATCGGCGAGCGTGCGCTCGAAGGCGTCGCAGCGGGACTCGAGAGCGACACGACCTATCTGTGCGCCGCCGACGAACACGGCAATCTCGTCTCGTTGATCCAGAGCCTCTTCACCGGCTTCGGCTCTGGCATCGGTTGCGGCGACACCGGCATCGTGCTGCAAAGCCGCGGCGCCGGCTTCGTGCTCGAACCCGATCATCCGAACTGCATCGCGCCGAACAAGCGCCCGTTCCACACCATCATCCCCGGTATGCTGCGGCGCGACGGGCGACCGCAACTGGCGTTCGGACTGATGGGCGGCGATGTGCAACCGCAATCGCACCTGAACTTCGTCGCGAACCTGGTGGACCACGGGCTCAATCCGCAGGAGGCGATCGACCGGCCGCGCTTCCGGTTTCAGGGCGAGCGCCAGGTGGCGATCGAGGCGCCGCAACTCCGTGTCGACGAGGGCGGCACGCTCGGCGACGCACTCGCGGCGCGCGGGCACACCGTGATCGCACCGGGCGAAGCGATGGCGGACGTGTTCGGCGGCGGACAGGCGATCGCGATCGAAGACGACGGGACGCTGGTCGGAGCGAGTGACCGCAGAAAAGACGGCTGCGCGATGGGGTGGTGGGGGTGAGTGGCTCGGCGCGGGGTCCCTACCCGGCTGCCCGACGCAGCGCTGCGTCGAACGACAGCCCCTCGTCCAATGCTGCTCGCCACTCCAGGTGCATGCGCATCCGATTCATCGCGACCGCGCCGACCAGCCGCCCCGCCCTGCCGTAGATCGCGACGAACTTGCGCTGCTCGAACGACCCGTCGACGACGCGCACCTCGTCACCCGCGCGCGGGCGACCCGCCACCGCGAGCTTCGTGTCGTACTGATCGCTCCACACGTACGGGACGGGATCGAAGGGTTTGGCGGCACCGGGACCGTCCAGCAGCCGCGCAACGGCGGCCTGCGCCATCAGGGCCGCGTTGGTCCAGTGTTCGACGCGCATCGACTCGCCATAGCGCGGGTTCATCCAGCGCGCGACGTCGCCGGCTGCGACGATGCCGGGCACGTTCGTCGCACACGACGCATCGCAGACCACGCCATCCTGCAGCGCGACGCCGGAACCTTCGAGCCACGCAGTTTCGGGTCGCACGCCGATGCCGACCACGACGAGATCCGCGGGCAGCACGCTGCCGTCGGCGAGGCGCACGCGCTCGACGCGGCGCTCGCCTTCGATCGCGGCGACGGCGACTCCCGTGCGCACGTCCACCCCGTGATCGCGGTGGAGCGCGGCGTAGAGCGCACCCAGCTCGGGACCGAGCGCCTGCGCGAGTGGATTGCCGAGCGCTTCGACCATCGTCACCGCCGCGCCGCGCTGGCGGCACGACGCAGCGACCTCCGCGCCGATGAAGCCTCCCCCCACCACGACGACGCGCGGCCCGGCTTCGAGCGCGCCGCGCATCGCGAGCGCGTCGTCGAGGGTGCGCAACACGAAGACGCCGGCGAGTTCGGGTTGACCGGGCAGCTTGCGCGGCGACGCGCCGGTGGCGATGACGAGTTTGTCGAAAACGACGGGGTCGCCGGCATCGAGTTCGATACGGCGCGCGGCGACCTCGAGTCGCAGCGCGCGGCGCCCGAAGTGTTGCTGCGCCGCGAAGCCCGCGAGACCGTTTCGCGCGAGAGCGATGCGCTCGGGACTCCACTCGCTGCGCAACACCTCCTTCGAGAGCGGGGGGCGGTCGTAGGGCTCGCGCGACTCGGCGCCGATCCAGTCGATGCGGCCCTCGAAGCCGCGCGCGCGCAGTGCCTCCACGGCGCGCAATCCCGCGAGCGACGCGCCGACGACGGCGACCGAGCGCAGCTCAGGCATCGCCGACTCCCAGCTCCTTCACCAGCTCGACGAACGACGCGAGCGTCCGATGCGGCCGCGGCGGAATCACCGGCGTCTTTGCGAGACGACTGCGATCGATCCACACCGCGTGGAGTCCCGCGCCGAGCGAGCCCAGCACGTCACACTCGTAGTTGTCTCCGGCCATCAGCGCCTGCGCGGGCGCGACGCCCACGGCCCCGAGTGCGCGCTCGAAGACGCGCCGGTCGGGCTTGCCGATCCCCGCTTCGCCTTCGACGACGATCACGTCGAAGAAGCGCGCGAGGTCGAAGCGCTCGATCTTGGCGCGCTGCGCTGCGGCGGCGCCGTTGGTGACGAGGCCGAGCGCTGGCGCGCGTTCGCGCACGCGCGCCAGCGCCTCGAGAGCGCCGTCGAACGGCTCGAGCCGCTCCTCGCGCAGCGCCGAATACAGCTCGCTCGCCTCGGCGGCGAGCGCGGGCGCTGGGCGGCCGACGCTTTGGAGCACGTGCGCGAGCACGGCGCGGCGCGAGCCCGGCATGTCGAGGCGACCCCAGCGATGACGCTCGTCGTCCGACCAGAACCAGTCGCTGCTCGCGCGCAGTTGCGCCTGCACGGCGTCCGGCTCGATGTCACCAATCCGTGTGGAAAGGAAGTGGGCGACGGCGCGCCACGCCGCTTCGAGACCCTCCTGGTTGTCGAGGATCGTATCGTCGAGATCGAGCAACAGCGCCTCGATCGGTGATCCATCCCACTGCAGCACGGCGCGCAATGTAGCGGTAGCTTGCGCGCGTGCCCGACCCCGATCGCACCGTCGTGCTGCTGCGCTTCTCCGGCGAGATCGCCACCAAGGCGAAGCCGACGCGCGCGCGCTTCGAGGCACGCCTGCTGCGCAACGTGCGCGATGCGCTGCGCGCCGCCGGCGTGTCGGCGCCCGTCTCGCGGACGCGCAACCGCGTCTTCGTCGACACCCGCGACGCGCGCGCCGCCGACGTGCTGTCGCGCGTCTTCGGTGTGCAGTCGCTCGCCGTTGCGACGGTGCACCCGGCGGAAAAGCTCGACGAGCTGGTGCGCACCGCGTACGAGCACTTCAAGGCCGCCGTCGCCGGCAAGCGCTTCGCAGTGCGCGTGCGACGCGTCGGCGATCGCGCAAAGATCCATCTCGAGTCGCGCGCCATCGAACGCGCGCTCGGCACTGCGCTGCTGCCGCTCGCCGCGCGCGTCGATCTCGACGATCCGGAATGTATCGCCGCCATCGAGCTGCACGAGGGTCACGCCTACCTGTGCGCGGCGGAGCGGCGCGGTCCGGCGGGCTTGCCGCTCGGCATCGAGGGCGGCGCCATCGCGCTGCTGTCGGGCGGCTTCGATTCGGCCGTCGCCGCCTGGCAGCTGCTGCGCCGTGGTGTCCGCCTCGACTACCTGTTCTGCAATCTCGGCGGCCGCGCGCACGAACTCGGCGTGCTGCGCGTCGCGAAGGTGCTGGCCGAGCGCTGGTCGTACGGCGACTTCCCGCACCTGCACGCGATCGAGTTCGAGGCGGTGGCGGCCGAGATTCGCGCGAAGACGAAGTCGCGCTACTGGCAGCTGATCCTGAAGCGCCAGATGTTGCGCGCCGCAGAGGTGGTGGCGGCGCAGCGTCGCGCCGAGGCGCTCGTCACGGGCGACGCGGTCGGCCAGGTGTCGTCGCAGACGCTTTCGAATCTCGCGGTGATCTCACGCGCGACCGAGCTGCCGATCCTGCGCCCGCTGGTGGGCGCGAACAAAGATGAGATCATCCGGCTCGCCGAGCAGATCGGCACCGCCGCGCTGTCGGCGGTGGTGGCCGAGTATTGCTCGATGGTGGCGACGCGACCGGCCACCCGGTCGCGCGCGAGCATCGTCGAGGCGGAAGAGGCACAGCTCGACCCGGAGATCCTCGAGCACGCCGTCGCGACCCGAACGGTCTTCGACCTGCGCATGCTCGACGTCGAAGCGCGCGGCATCCCGGAGCTGGAGGTCGACACGATCGCGAGCGACGCCACCGTGATCGACCTGCGCTCGCGCGCCGCCTTTGCCGCCTGGCACTGGCCCGGCGCGCTGCAACTCGACTTCGATCGCGCGCTCGTCGCCTACCGCTCCTTTGCCCGCGACCAGCGCTACGTGCTCTACTGCGAGTTCGGGCTCAAGAGCGTGCACCTCGCCGAGCTGCTGCGGCGGGGCGGTTTCGACGCCTCGAATTTCCGCGGCGGCCTGCGAGCGCTCGTGGCCTACGCGCGCGAGCGTCGCCTCGCCCCGCCCGATCTGCTCGAGTGACGCACCGGCTCTCGCAGCGGATGCTACTCGGCCTCATGGTCGGCGCGGGCCTCGGCACGCTCGCGCACTTCGTGGCGCCGGATTCGGCGCGCGTCGAGGCGATCGTCGCGTATGGGACCGCGCCGATCGGCTCGATCTTCCTGCGGCTGCTGTCGATGCTGGTGATCCCGCTGATCGTCCCGGCGCTCGCGCTCGGCGTCGCCAGCCTCGGCGACCTGGGCAAGCTCGGCAGACTCGGCCTGCGCTTCCTGCTCTACACGGTCGCCGTGAGCGGCACCGCGGTGGCGCTCGGCGTCGCGCTGGTGGAGATCGTCGGGCCGGGTCGCGGCATGGATCCGGAACTCGTTGCGAAACTGCGGGCGAGCACGACGGTGGCGCAGGCGCCGTCGCCGCTGGCGGATCGCAGCGGCGCCGACTTCTTCGTGCAGCTCGTGCCGTCCAATCCCGTCGCCGCGCTGGCGAACGGTGACATGCTCGCGGTGATGGTGTTCTCGCTGCTGCTCGGCGTCGGCCTCGCCGCCGTGCGTACCGACGCGGCGCGGCGCCTCGAAGATGCGCTGCAAGGGCTCTACGACGTCGTGATGTGGCTGCTTGCGGTGGTGATCCGGCTGGCGCCGCTCGGCGTCGCGTGTCTGCTCTTCACCACCACCGCGCGCCTCGGCTACGAAGTCCTCGGCGAGCTGGCCGCGTACGTGGCGGTCGTGGTCGGCGGCCTCGCGATCCACATGCTCGTCACGTACTCCGCGTCGGTGCGCTGGCTCGGCGGCATGGACCCGCTCGCCTTCTTCCGCGCCATACGCCCGGCGATGCTGACGGCGTTCTCCACGGCGTCGAGCAACGCGACACTGCCCACCGCGCTACTCGTCGCGGAGAACGAACTGCACCTACCGGCGCATGTGTCGCGCTTCGTGCTGACGATCGGCTCGACGGCGAACCAGAACGGCACGGCGCTCTTCGAGGGCGTGACGGTGCTCTTCCTCGCGCAGCTCTACGGCGTCGATCTCTCGCTCGGCCAGCAGCTCGCCGTGGTCGGCGTCTGCGTGCTCGGCGGCGTCGGCACCGCCGGCGTGCCGGCCGGCTCGATCCCGGTGATCGCGATGATCCTCGGCATGGTGGGCATTCCGCCCGAGGCGATCGGCCTGATCCTCGGCGTCGACCGCTTCCTCGACATGTGTCGCACCACCGTCAACGTGACGGGCGATCTCGCCGCCGCCGTGGTGGTGGCGCGCGGTGAGGAAGCTCACCCGAATCCGGAACCCGGGTAGAGCAACCCGACCGCGATCCAGAACGCGCGCCGGAAGATCGGGCCGAACACGTTCCACGCGATCACGATGCCGGCGATCGCCAGCATCGGGTGGCGCGTCAACTCCTGGAAGCGGCGCGCCGCGGCGTCGCTCAGGAAGATCCCGACGGCGCCGGCGCCGTCGAGCGGCGGCAGTGGCATCAGGTTGAAGAGACACAGGATCAGGTTGAGCGTGAAGAAGGCGCTCACCAGGAGTGCGGCGGCGGCGGCCAATCCCTCGCTCACGGGCGCGACGATCGACGAGCCGCTCACCGTGTCGGGCACCGCGAAGACGCCCGCCGCGATGCCGAGCCAGATCGTCGCGCTCGCCGCCAGCACGAGCAGCAGGTTCGCCGCCGGTCCCGCGAGCGACATCCACGCCGCGCGCCGCGGATGGTTCGCGGCCCAGACCGGGTCGTAGGGCGCGCTCGCGTAACCGATCGGCCAGCCCGACGTGACCGCGGTGAAGAGCGGCAGCATCAGCATCCCGAACGGCTCGCGCCGGATGTGCGGCCGCGGGTCGAGCGACAGCTGTCCGCCGAGGTACGCGGTCGGATCGCCGCCGCGCTGCGCGGCCCACGCGTGGGCCGCCTCGTGCAGCGAGGTCGAAAACAAGAAGACCACGTACCAGACGAGACCGTCGAGCGCGCGGTCCAACTACGCGTCCCCTTCCGCGAGGCCGGGCAAGCCGTCGAGGCTCCGGGCGTTGTTGGCGGCGCGGTATGCGCGCAACCCCTTCGCGCCCTTGCGCGACGCCCAAGCTCCGAGGTGGTCGCGCTGGCCCTCGTAGCGGTAGAGCGGCACGCCGTAACCGCAGGTGTCGGCGATGCGCGTGACGTCCACGCGTATCACCGCGCGCGCGGACGCGTCGTGCGGGAAACTCGCCGCGAGTTCTTCGAAGCCAGCAGCACCCGCCTCGAAGACGGTCCCGCGGCCGTGGAAGCGCACGATGCGCGGCGGCCCCTCGAATGCACAGAACATCAGCACGATGCGTCCGTTCTCGCGAAGATGCGCGACGGTCTCGATGCCGCTGCCGGTGAGATCGAGGTACGCGACGCTGCGCGGGCCGAGCACGGCGAAGCTGTCGAGTCCCTTCGGCGAGAGGTTCACCAGGCCGTCGCCCGAAAGCGGCGCCGTCGCGACGAAGAACATGCGCTGGCCCTGCAGCCACTCGCGCATGCGCTCGTCGATCGCGTCGAAGAGCTTGCCCATGCGTTTCCCTTCAGAGCGGTTCGATCATTTCGATGCGGTTGCCGAACGGCTCGTCGGCGGAGGCGCGTCGCCCGCCGGCATCGCGAGCTGCACGGGGTCGATGGCGACGATCACGGCTTCGCGGGCGGCGGCGCGCCGACCGACGCGTGATCGACCAGGAAGCGCCAACCGGCCGCAGTACGAACCAGGACCTCGCTGGTGCGAACGGCCATCACAACGGGTTTGCCGTCCGGCCCCGGGAACGTCTGCTTCCACTGTCCGATCACCGAGATGTGAGACGGCGTGAGGAAGCGCGCGGCGAGCTGTTCGAGTTGCCCAACGGACGGCGGCTGACACGCGAGTGCGACGAGCTTGCCGATCTCCGCTTTGCCGTGCGCGACCCCACCTTCCATCGGGAAGATCGCCGTCGCGTCATCGGCGTAGAGAGCCGTCACGGCGGCGACGTCGCCCGCGTTGCAGGCGGCGCCGAAGCGCTCGTCCAGATCGCGCGCAATCGCGGCCGCGTCGGACGGCGGCGCGGCAGCGTCGTCGGACGGCGGCGCGCTCGCGCCGAGCGGGGCGTCGCGGTGTGCGGTCAACTCGCGCGCCGCGGCTTCGGCGTCGGCGCGCAACTTCGGTGTAACCCGCTCGGCGGAAGCGACGACGACGCGCTCGGCGGGGGGCGCGACGGGCGGCTGCGTTCGCATCACGAGAAAGAGCGCTGCCGCCGCAGCGGCCGCCGCGGCGAATCCCACGGGTGCGAGCCAGCGGCGCTGGCGCGGCGGGGTGCGGCGCAGCGGCGACGCGCCCGGCGGCGCGCCATTCGCTTCGTCGCGCAAGCGCGCAGCGAGCGCGCTGCGCATGCGCTCGCTTCGCGTCGCGTCCAGCGGTCCAGCGGCGACGCTTCGCAGCGCCGCGTCGACGCCACGCAACGCCGCGAGCCGCTGCGCACAGTCGCGACACGACGCCGCGTGCGCCCGCACCTCGGCGGCGCGCTCCGCATCGAGTTGGCCGTCGAGCAGCGCCGAGAGATCGTCGTCGAACGGCGCACAGCGCTCCGCAATCGGGTTCATCGCTCATCTCCGCCGATCAATTCGGCCAGCGCGCAACGCGCACGATGCACGAGCGCCTTCACCGACTTCTCGCTGGTCTCGAGACTCGCGGCGACCTCCGCGTACGAGAGCCCCTCGACGGCGCTCAGCCACAACGCGACGCGCTGGCGCTCGGGCAGCGTCGCCAGCGCCTGCTCGACGCTGTCGCCTACGCGTCGCGCGTGGGCGACGTCGTCGGCGCGGGGCGTGTCCGAGGCGAGCACCAGCACGCTGCCGTCGTCCTCCTCCTGGTCGGTGCTGCGGTGCGGGCTGCGGTGCCGCGGCCGCCGCAGCTCGTTGAGCGCGAGGCGTGTCGCGATCGTGTAGAGCCACGTCGAGAAGCGGGCGTCCGGCTGGTAGCGCTCGCGCGCGCGGTAGAGACGGAGAAAAGTCTCCTGCACGAGTTCCTCCGCCGAGGCGGCGTCGCGTACGATGCGTTCGAGATACCGGAGCAACGGGCCCGACCAACGGGCGAAGAGTTCGTCGAAGGCCGACTCGTCGCCAGCGCGCAGGGCCAGCATGAGCCGGACGTCGTCGTCGCCGTCGTGCAAGCCCGTCTCCGCTGTTCCGACCCAACCCGAGCCGCCCCGCCCGGTTGCGCCCAGTCGGGCCTGGTTGGGTCCAATGACCTGACGACGCAATAACTTGACGCCCAAATAACTTGACGCCCGGCACCGTCGCCTCAAAGGCGGCTGAGGAACTCGAGGATGGCGGCGTTCAGGGCTTCTGGTTCCTCGATGCTGACGACGTGGCCGGCGCGGGGGATCACGACCTTCTTTGCGTTCGGCAGCCTGGCGGCCATCACGTCGGCTGCGCGCAGATAGGCCTCGTCTTCCTCGCCGACCACGACCAGCGCGGGCACCGCGATCTGCGCCAGCTCGTCGATGCAGCCGGGGATCGGTCCCGAGACGCGGCGGCCGAAGTTCGCGACGCCGCGGGGCGACATCTTCGCGATCGCGCGCGCGGCGTGCTGCGCCGCGGGCAGCTCGGGGCGGCG
>Ga0113563_10001449_pt1 | contig 13486 bp, 14 predicted proteins | sample Mud3Dept3metaG_FD_80117 | JGI IMG/M metagenome (GOLD analysis project Ga0113563, IMG submission 80117) | Freshwater wetland microbial communities from Ohio, USA, analyzing the effect of biotic and abiotic controls - Mud 3 Core 4 Depth 3... | ecosystem: Environmental > Aquatic > Freshwater >...
CAAGAACAGGAGCAGAAGAAGAAAGCTCACCATTCGTTTCATGTGCGTACTATGCCGGACGCACTTCCGTCGGCCGCACTTTCGGTAGCAACTTATCCAGCACGCCGTTGACGTACTTGTGGCCGTCGGTGCCGCCGTAGGATTTGGCCAACTCCACCGCTTCGTTGATCACAACGCGGTAGGGTACGTCGAGACAATGCAGGGCCTCATACGCGCCGATCAACAACACGGCGCTTTCGATCGGCGACAGCGCATTCAGGCTACGGTCGAGATAAGGGGTAAGCGCGGCTTCCAGCGCGGCGGCCTCCTGCGTCGCGCCATTGACCAGCGCCAGAAAATATTTGTCGTCGATGCTGGCGTAGCCTTCTTCGTCGCGCAAATGCTGGGCGATACTGGCGACGTCGTTGCCGCTCAGCTTCCACTCATAAATTGCTTTCAGCGCAAACTCGCGCGCTTTGCGGCGGCTTTTTCTCATAGCGATCAACCTATATCTTTAAAGAGCAAATACTGGAACCACGAATGAACACGAATGAACACGAATAAAAGCAAAATCGAAATTCGTATCTAGAAAACCCTGGATTCCGGCTTGCGCCGGAATGACGCCACAGTACAGAGGTTTTTACATTCGTGTTAATTCGTGTTCATTCGTGGTTAAAAAAGTTGTTAAATCTTTTGCATCAAATTCGCCATCTCCACCGCCACCAGCGCACAATCGGCGCCCTTGACGCCCATGCGTTCCAGCGCTTGTTCGTCGGTGTCGGTGGTGAGGATGCCGTTGGCGATGGGGATGCCGCTGTCGAGCTGGACTTGGGTGATGCCGCTGCAGGATTCGTTGGCGACGATCTCGAAATGATAGGTGTCGCCGCGCACCACGGCGCCGAGCGCAATCAGCGCGTCGTAGCTGTCGCTCAAGGCCATCTTCTCCAGCACCAACGGAACTTCCAGCGCGCCGGGCACGGTGACCAGGGTGACGTCTTCCTGCTTCACGCCGAGCTTGCCCAACTCATCCACGCAACTGCCCAGCAGGCCTTCGCCGATGTCGATGTTGAAGCGGCTCATGACGATGCCGATGCGCAGGCCGGCGCCGTTCAGGTCTTTTTCGATTTCCGTGATGTCGTCGTATTTTTTAGCCATAATTTCCTCATTCGGTTACGTTGGAAGCGTCTACCCAATCTTGCGGCAGGACATAGCCCGTGACTTCGAGGTCGAAGCCTTCCAGGCTGGGCATTTTGCGGGGCGCGGCCAGCAGGCGCATTTTGCGCACGTTCAAGTCGCGCAGGATTTGCGCGCCGATGCCGTAGTCGCGCAGATCGACTTTGCTCGACGGCTTGTGCACGGCGTGTTCGATGCGCGCCAATAAGCTTTCGCTGGATTCCGGGCGGCGGAAGAACAGCACCACGCCGGCGTTCGCTTCGCTGACGGTCTTCAAGGCCTGGTGCACATTCCAGGAATGCGGGCTGCCGGCATCGTCCAGAAAATCGATCACGGACAAGGGCTCATGCACCCGCACCAGCGTTTCCTGTTCCGACTTGATCGTGCCCTTGACCATGGCCAGATGCAATTCATTGGAAGTCTTGTCGCGGTAGGCCACCAGTTGAAACGCACCGTAGATGGTCGCAACCTCGCGTTCGGCGACGCGCTCCACCAGCTTCTCGTTCTGCGAACGGTAGTGGATCAAATCGACGATGGTGCCGATCTTGAGCTGATGCTGTTGCGCGAATTCGATCAAGTCCGGCAAGCGCGCCATGGTGCCGTCGTCTTTCAGGATTTCGCAAATCACTGAGGCCGGCTCCAGGCCCGCCAGGGCCGACAAATCGCAACCGGCTTCGGTGTGGCCGGCGCGCACCAACACACCGCCCGGCTGCGCGCGCAAGGGAAAAATATGGCCGGGCTGAATGATGTCGCTAGGCTGAGCGTTTTTCGCCACGGCAGCCTGGATGGTCACCGCGCGGTCGGCGGCGGAAATGCCGGTGGTCACGCCGGCGGCCGCTTCAATGGACACGGTAAACGCCGTGCCGTGCGGCGTTTGATTGTCGGACACCATCTGGCGCAAGCCCAGTTGCTTGCAACGGGCGTCGGTCAGCGTCAGGCAGATCAGGCCGCGGCCATGCTTGGCCATGAAGTTGATCGCTTCCGGCGTGACGAACTCGGCCGCCATGACCAGATCGCCTTCGTTCTCGCGATCCTCTTCGTCCACCAGGACCACGATTTTGCCGGCCTTCAGGTCGGCGATGATGTCTTGAATAGGGCTGATTGCCATGTACTGCTTTCCAAATTCGAACTGCAAGGGGGTGAGATTATCGCACTTTAAGGCTGAAACCGCGAAGGATCCGTTCACTTCACATAGTTCAGCAAACGCTCGGCATAACGCGCCAGCAAATCCACTTCCAGGTTCACCCGGCTGCCGGGCTGGATCAATTTCAGTGTAGTCATTTCCAGCGTGTGCGGAATGAGATTGACCTGGAAGCGATCGCCCTGCACCTGATTGACCGTCAGGCTCACGCCATTGATGGTGATGGAACCCTTGGGCGCGACATAGCGCGCCAAGCCGTCCGGCGCTTCCACTTCCAGCAGATAGCAATCGCCGACTTGTTCGAAGCGGCGCACAGTACCTACGCCATCGACATGGCCGCTGACCAAATGCCCACCCAGGCGGTCGGCCAGGCGCAGGGCTTTTTCCAAGTTCACCGCGGAGTCCAGATCGAAACCGATGGTGCAGCGCAAGGTTTCGGCCGATACATCGACCTCGAAATTCGTCGCATGCTTGGCGATCACGGTCAGGCATACACCATTGACCGCGATGCTGTCGCCGAGTTGCACATCGTTCAGATCCAGACCGCCGGCGGCGATGGATAAACGTATGTCTTCACCACGCGCCTGAGTTTGCGCGACTTTACCGACGGCTTGCACTATTCCTGTAAACATCGTTAGCCCACCCGCGCGATCACGCGCATATCCTTACCCACTAGTCGCACATCGCGCAAAATTAAATCCGTGCGCTCATCCATTTTGCTCAAAGCCGGCAGCGCGAACAGCCCACGCGCCGTATCGCCCAGCAGCATCGGCGCCAAGTACAGCACCAACTCATCCACCAAGCCCGCTGCAAGCAAAGCGCCATTCAAAGCTGCTCCCGCCTCCACCATCACTTCGTTCACTTCGCGCTCGGCCAAGGTTTGCAACAAGCGCGTCAAGTCCACGCGGCCATCGGCGCCGGGCAAGACCAGCACTTCCGCGCCCGCATCCTGCAAGGCCTGCCGCTTGGCCGCGTCGTCATTGGCGCACACGATCAAGGCCCCGCCGCGCAAAATTTTTGCGCTGGGCGGCGTTCGCAATTGCGAATCCACCACCACGCGCAAAGGCTGGCGCGGCGTCTCGACGGCGCGCACGTTCAGTTGCGGATCGTCCGCCAATACCGTGCCGACGCCGGTCAGGATAGTGCAAGCGCGTGCGCGCCAAGCCTGCACATCCTGCCGCGCCGCCGGGCCGGTGATCCATTGCGACACGCCATTGGCGAGCGCGGTCTTGCCGTCCAAACTCGCCGCCGCTTTCGCGCGCACCCAGGGCCGGCCGCGCGTCATGCGCGATACGAAGCCGATATTCAATTCGCGCGCCGGCTCTTCCAGCAAGCCGCAATCGACGTTAATCCCTGCCGCCTCCATCTGCACCAGCCCGCGCCCGGCAACTTGCGGATTGGGATCGCGCATGGCGGCCACCACCCGGCCCACGCCGGCGGCGATCAGCGCCTCGGCGCAAGGCGGCGTGCGCCCGTGATGCGAGCACGGCTCCAGCGTCACATATACCGTGGCGCCGCGCGCAGCCGCGCCCGCCTGGTTCAGCGCATGCACCTCGGCATGCGGCGTGCCGGCGCGCTGATGCCAGCCTTCGCCGATCACCTGGCCGTCGCGCACAATGACGCAGCCGACGCGCGGATTGGGGCTGGTGCTGTTCAGCCCCAGCTCGGCCAGCCGCAAAGCTTGGGCCATGTAACGATGATCGTCGGCGGAATACACGGAAGGGGCTTATTTCTTTTTGGGAGTTTTGGCAGCGGCTTTCGCCCGCTTCGCACTGCTGTCGATGTCCTGAATCGCCTCGCGGAAATCCTCTACATCCTGGAAGCTGCGATACACCGAAGCGAAACGGATATAAGCGACCTTGTCCAGCTTATACAGCGCCGCCATCACCATCTCGCCCACGCGCCGCGCCGGCACTTCGCGCTCGCCCAGGGCCAGCAGCTCTTGCTCGATGTGCTGGATCGCCGCATCCACATACTCGGTCGGCACCGGTCGCTTGTGCAGGGCGCGGACAAAGCTGGTGCGCAATTTCTCGCGCTTGAATTCCTCGCGGATGCCGTTTTGTTTCACCACCTGCGGCATGCGCAGCTCGGCGGTCTCGTAGGTGGTAAAACGTTTGCTGCACTCGGCACAACGGCGGCGGCGGCGAATGCTGTCGCCTTCCTCGCTCACCCGCGAATCAATCACCTGGGTATCGGTCGCGCCGCAGAAGGGGCATTTCATCGGGTCGGTGTGGCGTGAGGTGTGAGGCGTGAGGGGAAACCCCTCGACAGTTTCGCCTCACCCCTCACGCCTCACTCCTCACTTTCCGTAAACTGGAAATTTCGCACACATCGCCTGCGCGTCTTTCGCCGCGCGGGCAATTACGGCTTCGTCGGTCGGCGCTTCCAGCACATCGGCGATCAGGTTGGCCAGATGCTCGGCCTCGATTTCCTTGAAGCCGCGCGTGGTCATGGCCGGGGTGCCGATGCGGATGCCGCTGGTGACGAAGGGCTTTTGCGGGTCGTTGGGGATGGCGTTCTTGTTGACCGTGATATGGGCGCGGCCGAGTGCGGCTTCGGCGTCCTTGCCGGTCAGGTTTTTCGCGCGCAGATCGACCAGGAACAAATGCGAATCGGTGCGCCCGGAGACGATGCGCAGGCCGCGTTCTTGCAGCACCTTGGCCATCACGCGCGCATTGGCGATCACTTGCTCTTGGTAGTGTTTGAAATCCTTGCCCTGCGCTTCCTTGAATGCCACCGCTTTCGCTGCAATCACGTGCATCAGGGGGCCGCCCTGGGTGCCGGGGAAGATGGTGGAGTTGAGCGGCTTTTCGAATTCCGCCTTGGCCATGATGATGCCGCCGCGCGGGCCGCGCAGGGTCTTGTGCGTGGTGGTGGTGACGAAATCGGCGATGCCCACCGGGCTCGGGTACACGCCCGCCGCCACCAGACCGGCATAGTGCGCCATGTCCACGAACAGATAGGCGCCGACGCTGTCGGCAATGTGGCGGAAGCGCTTCCAGTCGATCACCAGCGAATACGCCGAGGCGCCAGCTACGATCATCTTCGGCTTGTGCTCGGTGGCGAGCTGCTGCACCGCGTCGTAATCGATGGCTTCGGTATCGGGATGCAAACCGTAAGTCACGGCCTTGTACAGCTTGCCGGAAAAATTCACCGAGGCGCCGTGGGTCAAGTGCCCGCCATGCGCCAGCGACATGCCGAGAATGGTATCGCCGGGTTGCAGCATGGCCATGTACACCGCGGCATTGGCTTGCGAGCCGGAATGCGGCTGCACGTTGACGTACTCCGCGCCGAACAGCGCCTTGGCGCGATCGATCGCCAACTGCTCGGCGATGTCCACATATTCGCAGCCGCCGTAATAGCGCTTGCCCGGATAACCCTCGGCATACTTATTGGTCAGCACCGAACCCTGCGCCTGCATCACCGCCGGGCTGGTGTAGTTTTCGGAAGCGATCAGTTCGATATGGTCTTCTTGGCGCTGACGCTCTTGCTCCATCGCTTTCCATAAATCGGGATCGGTGGCTTGAATGGTTTGGCTGGCACTGAACATGGGGAGGACTCTAAGGGATTGAAAAAAGCGTATTTTAGCATGCCGGGGGCGGGTTCGGCAGCGTGGCGCTAGCGTGAAATGACAGATAACTAGGCGGCTAAATGGAGCTGTTTTGACTATCCGAAAAGGATAGAAATGCGCGAATATTGGCTCCCGTCCAGCCAGCGAGACCTTCTACTTCCCAAACACTGCATCCAAACACTGCATATCAAACATAGACTGTTTGTCCTCTGGATAGTAAAGGCTCTCGCCATCTTCCAATAAGTGCCCGAGCCGTGTTTTAATCAGGGCCATGGCCAAGCCCAAGGCTTGCATCGAGCCAAGGCCATGAACATCGACATATTGATTGTCTAAGCCACAAAGCTCAGCCGGGCATGCCCAAGTGTCAGTATCAACTTGGTATGGGCGCCCAACTTTTGCTGTAAGCAATACTTCTTTTCCATCCTTATGAACCCATAGTAACTCTTGGATGGCTATAGGATCACTGATCGGGGTCTTTTTCATAAACTTCTACCGTGGAAAGTCACACCGGATCTGACTGGGCCCTCGACTGGGCCCCTGACTGGGCCCAAGGGGCTACGACGAACATCCTCATAGAGCAATTTACGTTTAACTTCGCCTACCCAGTCAGGCTATTGAGCTTTTCATAAATAGCAACAAGCTTTCTCTACGAAGAAATATCGTAGGGGGCGGGCATGCCCGCCCCGCTTTCGCTACCGGGCGAGGCATGCCTCGCCCCTACACTCACCGGCTCATGCCTTACTCTGCGTCCTCCGCGTCTCTGCGCTTACTGGTTTTCGGTTTAAATTTATCTGGCCGGGTCAATAGCTAGCTAGCGCGGCGTTTTGTCTATCAGCTCGCCGATCTCGCTGCGCAGTTTTCGCACTTCTTCGCGCAATTGCTTGATGTCCTCATGCATGTCCTTGCGCAGTTTCTTTTCGTCCTCGCCGACAAAAAAGGCGGCGAAGCTCGCCGTCACCAGGGATAGCATGGCAAACCCGATGATCACCATGAGCACGGCAAAAATACGCGACGCGGTGGTGGTCGGCACAATATCGCCATAGCCCACCGTGGCGCCGGTGGTGAAGGCCAGCCACAGCCCATCGCCGTAGGTGTGCACGGTCGGCTCCAACCAATAAAATCCCGCCCCGGCCAGCGCCAGGGTAACCACGCCCCAGCCCAGCAGATAGGGCACGGCGGTGGGCGATAGCAGGTTGCGCATCGCGCCCAAGGCCCGCACCATCACCAGGGAAACATAAGCGATACGCAGCAAGCGCACCAGGGGCAGCCATTCCGATTCCACCCCGGTCAAACTGACGGCGGCGCCGAAGATAATCAGTAAATTTAGCCAATTGTGGGTGACATAGGCGGCGCGCTGCCGGGTCAGATACATCATCCACAAAAATTCCAGGCTGAAGGCCAGCAGGATGACCGTATCCAAAATGCGACCTAAGAGGTGCATTGGGCCTTGCGGCGAGGCGATTTCCAGGTAAAACGCCGGTATCGCCAACAGGGCGATCCCCACCATCAGCCAATGCAGGCGGTGCTCCCAAACATAGGCCGCCGGGTGGTCATGCGGCGGTACGCCGCCCATGCCAATCATGAGTCGAAAATTACGCATAGGCGTATGTTAGCACCGCCGATTCGACGATATGCTCCTGCACGACTTATAATCACGCCTCCAGATTTTCACGACAAAGCGCGAACTGTACTGTAGGGGCCGGGCATGCCCGGCCCGCCTTCCATACCGGGCGAGGCATGCCTCGCCCCTACACGCACACAGCCTATTTTTTACCATGAAACTTTTACTGCAACTCGCACAGTGGATCGACCGCTTGAACCAGGCCATCGGCCGCGGCGCGGCCTGGCTGATCCTGGTCACGGTGCTGATTAGCACCGGCAACGCCATCGTGCGCAAGGCCTTCAACCTGAGTTCCAACAGCCTGCTGGAAATCCAGTGGAGCCTGTTCGCGGCGGTGTTCTTGCTGGGCGCGGCCTATACCCTGCTGAAAAACGAGCATGTGCGCATCGACCTGCTGAGCAGCCGCGGCGGCCCGCGCATGCAGGCCTGGGTGGATATCCTGGGCACCCTGTTGTTTCTGCTGCCGCTGTGCGGTGTGATGCTGTATTACGCCTGGCCGTTTTTCTGGGACTCCTACCAATCGCAGGAATGGTCGAGCAGTCCCGGCGGGCTGATATTATGGCCGGCCAAATTCCTGGTCCCGGCCTGCTTCGCCTTGCTCGCCCTGCAAGGCGTGTCGGAAATCATCAAGCGCATCGGCTTTTTGCTGGGCCTTGCGGATGCGCCCGGGCAAGACACGACTGAACAGGCTTTATGAGTCCCGACCTGTTCCCACCGCTGATGTTCGCCGGCCTGGTGCTGTTCCTGCTCCTGGGCTATCCGGTGGCGTTCTCGCTCGCCGCAAACGGCCTGCTGTTCGCCCTGCTCGGCATTCATCAAGGCCTGCTCACCACCGACCTGCTCGGCGCTTTGCCGCACCGCATCTACGGCATCATGCAGAACGAAACGCTGCTGGCGATTCCCTTCTTCACCTTCATGGGCTTGATCTTGGAACGCAGCGGCATGGCCGAGGACTTGCTCGACACCATCGGCCAACTGTTCGGGCCGGTGCGCGGCGGCATCGCCTATGCGGTGATCTTCGTCGGCGCGCTGCTGGCCGCCACCACCGGCGTGGTCGCGGCTTCGGTGATCGCCATGGGTCTGATCTCCCTGCCCATCATGCTGCGCTATGGCTTTGATCGGCGCTTGTCGGCGGGCGTGATCGCCGCCTCCGGCACGCTGGCGCAAATCATTCCGCCCAGTTTGGTGTTGATTATCCTGGCCGATCAATTGCAGCGCCCGGTCAGCGACCTGTATCAAGGCGCGTTGTTGCCGGGCCTCATGTTGGCCGGCCTGTATGCCGTGTATGTGTTCGCGGTTTCCATGGTGAAACCGAGTGCCGCGCCGGCGCTGCCGCTGGAAGCGCGCACCCTGCGCGGCAGCCAGCTGGCGCTGCATGCCCTCGCCACCCTGGTGCCGCCGCTGCTGCTGATCTTCCTGGTGCTGGGCACGATTTTCCTCGGCATCGCCACTCCCACCGAGGGCGGCGCCATGGGCGCCACCGGCGCGCTGGTGTTGGCGCTGATGAAGCGCCGCTTGCAATTGCCGCTGCTGAAGCAGGCCTTGGACACCACTGCGAAACTGTCGTCCTTCGTGCTGTTCATCCTGATCGGCTCCACCGTGTTCGGTCTGGTGTTCCGCGCCGTGAACGGCGATGTCTGGGTCGAGCACCTGTTGACCAGCCTGCCCGGCGGCGTTATCGGTTTCCTGATCTTCGTCAATTTGTTGATCTTCGTCCTGGCCTTCTTCCTGGATTTCTTCGAGTTGGCCTTCATCCTGGTGCCGCTGCTGGCGCCGGTGGCGCATAAGCTCGGCATCGACCTGGTATGGTTCGGTGTGTTGCTGGCGGTGAACATGCAGACTTCCTTCATGCATCCGCCGTTCGGCTTTGCCCTGTTTTATTTGCGCAGTGTGGCGCCCAAGAGCGATTACCTTGACAAGGTCACCGGCAAGCTCACTGGCGGCGTCAAGACCAGCCAGATCTATTGGGGCGCGGTGCCCTTCGTGGCGATCCAAGTCTTGATGGTGGCGTTGATCATCGCCTTCCCGCAGATTGTCGGCGTTGAAACGAAAAAAGTCGAAGTAGACACGCCCTTGCAAATCGATATGCCGATTGAGCAAGGCGACACACCGGCACCTTTTGAATTCAACCCGAGCAAATAACCATGCAGCAAATCGTCGTCGCCGCCTTATACAAATTCGCCAAGCTCCCCGATTATCGCGCCTTGCAGCCCAAGGTGCTGGAAGCCTGTGTCGCCAACGGCATCAAAGGCACGTTGCTGCTGGCGCAGGAAGGCATCAACGGCACCGTCGCCGGCAGCCGCGCCGGCATCGACGCCTTGCTGGCTTTTTTGCGCAGCGATGCGCGCCTGGCGAACCTGGAACACAAGGAATCCTTCACCGACGCCATGCCGTTTTACCGCATGAAGGTGCGCCTGAAAAAAGAGATCGTCACGCTCGGCGTGCCCGGCATCGACCCCAACGTACAAGTCGGCACGTATGTCACGCCGGAAGATTGGAATGCGTTGATATCCGATCCCGAAGTGGTACTGGTCGATACCCGCAACGCATACGAATACGACATCGGCAGCTTCCGCGGCGCGCTCGATCCCAACACCACCACCTTCCGCGAGTTTCCGACTTACGTGCAACAGAACCTCGACCCGTCCAAGCATAAAAAAGTGGCGATGTTCTGCACCGGCGGCATCCGCTGCGAAAAAGCCACCGCCTTCATGCTGGAGCAAGGCTTCGAGAACGTCTACCACTTGCAGGGCGGCATTCTCAAATACCTGGAGAAAATTCCGGCTGAGCAAAGTTTATGGCAAGGCGAATGCTTCGTCTTCGACCAGCGCGTGGCGGTCGGCCATGGCCTGAGCGTGGGCCAGCATGATCAGTGCCGATCCTGCCGCCACCCCATCGCCCCGGAAGATAAAGCTTCGCCCAAATACGAGGCCGGCGTGTCCTGCCCGCGCTGCTACGACAGCCTGAGCGAGCAAAAACGCGCCAGCGCGCGCGAACGGCAACGCCAAGTACAACTGGCGCTACAGCGCGGCAAACAACACATCGGCCCGCGCCACGAGAAGCGCGGCCGGTAAGCATTCAACAACAACTTCCATTGAGCGTCAGAGCAGGTGCACCATGAAAATCATCTTCAAATTATTCTTCAAAACCATTCGCGCCATCGTCGGCCCCATGCTGTTGCTATGGGAAAAAATCAGCACGCCCAAAGGCGTGGTGCGTCCCGCCGAAGAACAACAGAAAATCGACCAACAATGCCAGACCATGGCACTGTATCAATTTCAGACTTGCCCGTTTTGCCTCAAGGTGCGGCGCACCCTGCGCGCCTTGTCGCTCAACATCGATCTGCGCGATGCGCAACATGACGCACAGTATCGGGCGGAATTGCTGGCGGGCGGCGGCCAAGTGCAAGTACCTTGCTTGCGGATTGTCGATACGCAGGGACAGTACCACTGGGTCTATGAATCGGCCTTGATCATCCAGTATCTGCGGCAGCGCTTCGATTAAGGCGGCGCGGCCTGTGCGGCATAAAACGCGCTGGCGCGCCAGACCTGCATGAAGCCGCCACGGAAGCGCCGCTCGAATTCAGGCTGGCGCGCGCCGGCGCTGGATTGCTCGACATAGACCATGATGCGGCCTTCGGGATTTTTCCTGAGCCAAGCGTCCAAATTCTCCAGGGAATGAATCACCGTCACGCTGTTCAAGCGCCCAGTGAAATCGAACTGCGCGTGATACTTGCCCCAATGCGCCAGCGGCAGGCCGCGTGCTTGCAAGCTCGACAGATATTGCGCCACCGGGCGCGGATCGCTGTAGCGGGCGACCAAGGGAATCGCACTGAAATAAGCAGTCAGCAACAGCAATAACGTGGCGCCCGACAGCAACCGGATTTGCGTAACTAAGCGGGCGCGCCCAACCAACAACAGCGCCAAACCCAACGCGGCAAACGCCCCTGCCGGCCACAGCGGTAAAGACGCGCCGGACAGCGCCGCACCGAGGCGCTGCGGGTGCATGAATAAATAAACCCATGCCCCGGCCAGCACGGCGAAGCCCAGCGCCGGCAAGGCGAGTTCGAAGCGCCGCACCCGATCCTGCACCTGCTGCAAGGCATGCGCCGCCAGCAAGGCAAACGCCGGCACCAGCGGCAGCAAATAGCGCTCCTGCTTGCCGCTGATGAGCGAAAAGCCGATCAACACCGGCACGATCCAGGCCAGCAAGAAGCGCACGCTGTCCGTCCGCTCGCGCCGCAAGGCACTCAAGCCGCGCCACAAGCGCGGCCACAGCAGCCAAGGAAACAGCAGCAGCGGCAACATGGGCAGATACCACCAAAAAGGCGCGCGATGGGCGAAGGAGGCCGTCATGCGCCCCGCGGTCTGGCCCCAGAAAATCGCGTTGCTATAAGCTTCGCCGCCGACATAAGCCGCAGGGATGGCCCACGCCAGCGCAATCAGCGCCCCGAATAAAATTGCCCCTAACAGCGCCCCATACCAACGGCTTTTGGCGCCGCGCACGTCCGGCGACCACCACGGCGCCAGCACTGCCGCCGGCAACAGATGCAGCAAGATCACCGGGCCTTTCGACAGCACGCCCAGACCGATGCCCGCGCCCAGCCACAGCATGCCGCGCCACAGTTCACCTTGTCCTGCGCGCACGATGCCGAGCATACCGATCAAGGTGCTGCACACCAGCAGCCCATCGAAACCAACCAAGGTGAACATCGCGCCGAACAGTAATGCGCCGGAATAAATCCAAATTGCATGGATGCCGAGATCGTCGCGCTTCGGCCACAAGAGGCGTGCCAATCCGAGCATGAGCCAGGCACTGGCCAAGCTCAGCAATGGCGCAACCATGCGCGGCCACCACTCGTTGACGCCGAACACCGCCCAGCCCGCGTGCATCAGCCAAAACAACAAGGGCGGCTTATGGCTATACGGCTCGCCGCTGAGATGCGGCACCAGAAAATCGCCGCGCTGCCACATCTCCCACGCCACCGCGACATAGCGCGTCTCGTCCACCGGCCACAACGGGCGCAGGAACAGCGCGGCGCTGGCCAGCATGGCCCAGCCGAGCAACAGCAGGATCAGTGAGCGGTCTTGCTTGAATGGATTCATGAAAGAAATTGGAACCACGAATGAACACGAATTAACACGAATGGCTGTTTTGTTGGGCTTTACAAAAATCGTTCAGCCCAACCTACTTTGGGAGCCTTTGGTAGGTTGGGCTGAATGCAATGAAGCCCAACAACGCGAGTTCATCTTCAACCACGCATGACACCCACCTCATGGCCGTTTTGTTGGGCTTCACAAAATCGTTCAGCCCAACCTACCACGTAGGCCATCGCTCACAGCCGCACCCCGTCCTTGGCGATGTTCGCCAGCAGTCTGGGGTTTGAATAGCTCTCCGGATGCAGCCATTCGTCTTCCCAAACGGGGAGCGGCTGAACTCGAATACCAGTTTCCAGCAGCACGTCGTAGGCAATATCGGCCATGGCAAGCTTGGTCGGTAAGAATCTCGTGTGCTCGCCGCGCAACAGCACAGCCACATCCGCATCGCTACCAGGTTGGTGCGTTCGCCGTGCACGGCTGCCGAACAAGATAGCGCCGAACATGTTGTATCGACCGGCGATCTTTTGCAGGAACAGCCTAGCGGCGCGTTCGGTTTCTGGGTCAATGGCGATGGGCATGGCGTACTTCTTCGTAAATGTAAACCGGCCTCAATATAGCATTACAGATTGGCACCTGCCACTCCTTACCCAAGCGTTTCGTCGGGCTTCACAAAAGCGTTTAGCCCAACCTACCAAATTCGGTGCCCATGGTAGGTTGATCTGAGTGCAACGAAGCCCAACAGCGCAGGTCAACAATTAGGCATGCCGTCGTTTTGTTGGGCCGCAGGATCCAACTCCGCATCCACATCCGCGCCCAGGCTATGGCCATGGCGGTATTTGCGGTATAGCCAGACGCCGATCATGCCCGAGACCAAGAACAGCGCCACCGCCAAGCCGATGCGC
>Ga0113563_10001450_pt1 | contig 13480 bp, 10 predicted proteins | sample Mud3Dept3metaG_FD_80117 | JGI IMG/M metagenome (GOLD analysis project Ga0113563, IMG submission 80117) | Freshwater wetland microbial communities from Ohio, USA, analyzing the effect of biotic and abiotic controls - Mud 3 Core 4 Depth 3... | ecosystem: Environmental > Aquatic > Freshwater >...
AAGCTCACGGCACGCTGGCGGTGCCAGCCCTTGCCGAACAGGAGCCACTTGTCCATCTCGCGCATGTACACGCCGCCCGTGTGGAGCTTGCAGCCGCGGACCATGAGCCCGCGCCCGAGGAGCGGCATGACGCCCAGATACCAACTGCCGGTGAGTTCGCTGTCCTTCGCGCCCATGATGCCCGCGCCCGAGGCGAGCCCGGAGAAGTCGAACCCGAAGATGTCGAGGAGCATGGAGTCGTAGTGCATCAGGCTGGAGGACGCGGCGGTGTACTGCCAGTCAAGGGAGCCGCCGCGGATGACGGCCCCGTCCCACCGCATGATGTTCTCGCCGTAGCTGCTCCCGTAGGTGTACCGCAGCAGGCAGTCCCAGAGCTTCATCCGCTGGAAGCTCCACCCGGCCTCGTACCCGACCGACAGCGTGCAGTCGATGAAGAGAACGCGGTCCCGCCGCTGGTAGTACGGGTCGCCGCTGTCCCGGTTGTTGAGCGAGAACTTTGGGTGCCGGAACTCCCATCCCCACCAGACCGAGTTCCCGCAGAGGTAGACCGTGCGCGTCGTGACATCGGACCGACTGAGGGCACCCTTCTGGTAGGACCCGAGGGCGGGCGGCATCGCGCAGTCTTTGACGACCGAGACGAACACCACGGGCGCGGCCTCCGTTCCGGCTCCGGCGTTCGTGTAGTCGCCGACGTAGCGGTCCGCCGTGCCCCCGATGTAGGCGTTCAAGTCGCTCGCCGCGAACACCACGTCGCCCGCGGCGCAGGAGGTCATCGCCTTCTCGGGGCTGGCCCACGCATTGGCCCAGTCCTGCCCGGAGTTGTTGTCGCTGCCGCCGTCCGCGGCGTTCTTCATGTAGTAGTTCGCCATTACCGGTTTCTCCGGGAGGTGAACTCCGAGACCATTTCCACCTCATCCAAGAGGATGTACGAGCCCGCGGTGTTCGTCACGCGAATCCCAAGCCCCTGCCCCTTCAGCCCGCGAGGGAGCGGCACTTTCCACGCATGGATGCCGCCGCCGGGGTCCTCCACGTCGCGCCCGGACCGGACGCCATCGGCGTAGATGTCGATGCGGTAGCCGCCGTTCGAGTGCAAGTGGAAGAAGGCATCCGTCATCCGCTTGTGCTGGAAGGATTCGAGGTCGAACGACATCTTGTGAATCTCCGCGAAGATGTCGAACGTATCGTCCTTCTCGCCTTCGAGTTCCCAGATGCCATCGTCTTTCGCCGCCAGCATGAGGCCGTGCCGCCGGGCGTAGCTATTGAAGGGGAACCGCTCGTAGTCCGAGACCGCTTCGGCGCGGAGATTCATCGCGCTCACGTAGACGCCGAGTGCCGCGAAGTCCGGCGGCGCAGGCGTGGCCATCTCGCCGAAGAGGTCGAGCGGACGCAGAACGAGAACGCCCGCGAGCGTGGTCGCGGTGCTGGAGCCCGACGCCGTGAGAACCAGAGCGGGCAGGAGAAGCGCCCCGACGCCGGACCGCTCGGGCAGGAGGGTCCCGGAGGCGAGGAGCGCGGGGAGACTGAGCGCCGCGGCGATGGGCGGCATCCCCGCCACCACCGTTCCGGCGAGCGCCAGCGACGGCAGAGCCACCGCCCCGGCGTAATCACCGTCCGACGCGAGCCAACCTGTCGCGTCGGGCGCACGAATCTCAATCGACCCAGTGAGGATGCCTCCCGCGAGGCCCGTGCCAATGACCGCGGGGAAGGGAAGGGGGGCCGCCGACGTTCCTGAGTCTGGACTGTCGCCGCCGCTGGCTGTCATCGGGGGGGCGATCTCAAGGATGCCACTACCGCCGAGGCCACCGTACAGCAACGCCCCGGTCGCTTGCGCGAGGGGGAACGCGACGGCCCCACCACCGAGGCCCGTCACACTGAGTTCGCCTTCGAGGGTCATCCCCCCGCGGGCGAGGTCGAGCCAACCGAATCCAGTGAACCCGACGAGGAGGCCCTCTCGGGGCGTGGACGCCTGAAGCGCCGGGAACGTAACGAGGTTCGGGTTGCCGGTGTAGCCCCACGCGAAGGGGTCCACGGCAGACGTGCCGCAGCCCGCCGGTTCCGGGAAGACGATCCACTCGACCGTCGAGCCGTGAGTCTCGACGTAGAGCCCCCAGAGGTTGGCCTGCACGCCCGCCGCCGCGGGCGCAGGCGTGACCTCCAGTGCGCCACTGTGTCGCACCGTGGCGAGCGCCGCCGTGCCCGCCTCGGCCGCGCTCGGCACGACCTCGACCGGACCGAGCCAGTCGGCCAGCGTTCCGGCGGCGGCGGGGGCGGGCACCACTTCGAGCGGCACCAGCAGCACCAGCCCGGCCGCAGTCCCGGCCTGCGCGGGCAGGGGGAAGCACACCGGACTGAGCCACTGAGCGTGTGTGCCTGTCACCGCGGGCACAGGGGCGACGACGAGGGCTCCGAGCGTGACGGTGGCCCCCGTTCCGGCGGCCGCGGGCGCGGGAGTAAACAAGAGCGGCGAGAGCAGGAGGATGTTCGCCGCGGTCCCGGCACTGGCCGGGGCGGGCTGGACAATCGACGCCTCCGTGACCGCCGATTCAACAACAACCTGAGAGACCCGCAGTTCGGGGGTCGGGTTGGTTGTGGCCGACTCCACGACGATCTGCGACACCCGCTCCTCGATGGCCATCGCCGTGACCGGGGAGGAGAAGGTGATGAAGCTGGCGACGAGGTAACTGTTGCCCGCCGGGGCCTCACCCGCCACCGCATCGGGAAGCGCGGTCCCAAAGGAATCGGCCGTGCCGTACCACAGCGTCCCGGTGTAGCTGGTCGTGACCGTGTTCCGCGCCGTGTAGCCAATCTCGAAGACCGGACGGTCGCCGTCTTGGACCGTCACGTCGATGGCGACCGCGGCGTTGAGGGTCTTCACGCGGCCGTAGCCGTCGGTCGTCCACTCGTTCACGCCCGCGGCTTCGCGGAGGTCCGCTACTGCCGTCGCCCGCACGACATCGGTGTCGCCGACGGTCCAGTACACATGGAGGTGCCAGTGCATGTCCGCACTGGTCGAGGACTCCTTGACGTTGATGCAAACGTCGAGATTGCACGCGATCTGCCCGGCGGCGCAGCGTGGCCCCACCCACCGCCCGAGCAGCACGTCGTACTCGCCGGTCGCGTTGGCCTCGGCGCGAGCGACCGACGCGGCTGTCCCGCCAGCGCGAGAGACCGTATCGGCCGCTCGCGCCGTAATCGCGCCCGCGGTGTCATCCCACGCCCCCCGGATGGTGGCCGGGATGTAGGGCGCGGTCAGCGCGGTGAGGTAGAGCTTCGAGAAGGTGGCCACTTATGTCGTCCGCTCGATTCCAACCTCGGCGTTGTTCGCGTCCGTCTGTGTCCATGCAGGCGTGCCGTTCACCGGCTGGAGCGGCCAGCAATACGGGAACCCCTGCCACGATGCCAAGCTCGGGAAGAACTCGCTGCTGTAGTAGCGGGTCCCGCCCATGAGCAGATAAGTCTTGAAGCCGCACGGCCCGGCGTCCATCTTGATCGCGTAGGCGGTCACTTGGATGGCCTTCACTTGGCCGCTGGAGTGGCGCAGGACCTCTTTCACCAGCGACGTGCGAGCGCCCACGGTGGAGGTGGTGAGGTAGCTCGTCGTGTCAGCAGACACCTCGTTGACCAGTGGATAGTCGTCGGTGCCCGTCGAACGCGCCCAGTCGCGGTCCGACCCGTTCGCGGTCGGAAACTGCGGGTCTACCCGCAACTCACCTTCGGCGTCCGAGCCGACCCAGACGCCCGACCACGTAGCGCCCGTGGAATCCCCGTGGATGTAGAGGATGTTCGCGTTGGGCACGCCCCCGTTCCGCGTGTCGCCGTGAAAGTCGATGACGAGGTTGCCGTTCACGTAAACATGCACCCACCCGTTCGTGTCGTGCAGATACCCGATGACCTCAAGGCCGTACCAGATGCTCGCCGTGACCGTGGAGGCGGCGGTGCTGGCCAAGGGCACGTAGTTGGGAACGGCGGGCTCGTTGTAGTCGGTCGGCGCGGTGGTCGCGGCCGTTCGGTAGAGCGTGATTACCCCCGTCGTCACATTGACCCCGAGGGCAACATGCCCGCCCGCGGCGGCAGCGTTTTCGGCGACCTCCATGACCTTGGAGGCGATGAGGGGTTTCCAGTACCCGCCAAGCGCGAAGTACGCGGATGGCGACGGGACAGCGAAGGCCGCGTAGCCGTTTGAGAAGGCAAGCCGCGAGTTGTTGTTGACGCCGCCCGTCGTGATCGAGGCCCCGCCCGTGGCAATCATCTTGCCGATGGACCCGAGCAGGGCCGTCGCGTAGTGGCTATGCGAGTCGATTAGTTTGATGTTGGACATCTGCTCACCCGTGTCGCCGCGAAGTGACCTCCACCAGATAGTCGATCTGGTCGAGAAGGAAGTCCGACCCGTCCTCGTTCGCGTACCCGAATCCCAGTTGTGACCCAACCAGACCGCGGGCGAGGTTGACCTTGTGGGCGTGCAGGCCGAGGCCGTCGGCAACGAGCGTGTCCGCCGGGACGCCGTTGGCGAACGACAGAATCCGGAAGGGGCCGGAGGAATGAAGGTGGATGTAGGCGTCGGTGACCCGTTTGTGGTGGAAGAGGGTCAGGTCAACGTCCACCTTGCGGAGTTCGGCGTCTATCGCCAGCCCGTCATCGGCGTCTCCGTCGAGGGAGAATATACCATCCGGACTCGCCCCGAGACAGACCTGTCCAAGCTGCGCGTAGGAGTTGAACTGGTAGTTCTCGAAGTCGGTCACCGAGCCGTCTCCCGTGTGCATCGCCGAGACCACCACGCCGAGAAGCCCGGCGGCGACGTTGCGCGGGATGTCGAACTCCGTGATCCCCACCGCAGCGAGGGCCGGAAGGGTGAGAACGGCCCACCCGCTTGCCGCCTCGCCGCCAGTTCCGGCGGCCAGCAGACTCGGGAACGTCGCCGCACCGGAGAACTGGAGGGTCCGCTCGTCTGCGCCGTGCAGCAGGAGGGCAGGAAGTAGTAGCTGTCCGTCGAAGTTGAATCCGCTGGCCACGGTGCCACTGAGAACCTCCATCGCGGGAAGGACGGCGGCCCCCGCCATCTCCCCGCCCATGCCCGGCCCGAAGGCGTTGAGTCGGAGCGACTCAAGGATGAGCGCCCCGGCCCCCGCCATCCCGGTGAGCCCCACGCCGTCGGCGGTCGGCCGCCACAGGTAGACGTGCCCCTCGCCGACGCGCTCCGTATTCCCCGCGGCGGCCTCCAGCGGGCGCAGGGAGCCCGCGCCAGAGCCGACCCCACCGTGCGGCCCTACCCCGTCGAGACGCAGCGTAGGGAGGACGGCAGAGGCCGCCAGCAGGACGTTCACGTCGAGGAAGCCCCACGCTTCGAGCCGAGGCAGCGTCATCCACCACCACCCGGCTTCGCCGGGCAGCAGGGTCCCGCTGTGGACGCGAAGGGCGGGCAGCATCAGGAAGCCTTGGTCGAACGGCCGTTCGTCTACCACGGGCAGGAAGTCCGGCCCGATGGCCGTTCGCGCCCGCGCCGGGGAGGGCGTGCAGTACACGTAGTCGGTGCCGACCAGCACCGCACTGATGGAGGCCCACGTCTGCGCCGGGGCCGGGCCATCCGGCTTGTATTCGTGGTTGTCGCTCTGGAGGATGACGAAGGCGTAGGTGCCTGCGGCCGCGAGGCCCGGCGTCTGGGTCACGCTCGACTGGAACACGGTCACGCTGGCCGCGCAGTTCGCCGCGGCGGGCGCGGGCTCCGCGGTCTGCGGGCCACTCGTCGTGACGGTGCAGGACGCTTCGGCTCCCGCGAGCGCGTCCGCGGGCGAGACGACGGTGGGCGGCAGGGGCCACACCGCGGAGGTGCCCGCAACGGCGGCCGCGGGAATCAGCCGCATGACGAACATGTAGCGTTCAAAGTAGGGGGCTTCGTCGTCCCCGTGGAAATACCCCATCGCCTCCGGGAACGCCGACCGGTGGCTGTTCTCCATCCAGCAGACCATCGTGGAGCCCGGCGACTGGAGGGTGAGCTTGGTGGACGACCAACTGGTCGTGTGCTTCCGCATGTACAGGTTCGTGTCGGCGTCGTTGTAGTACTGAAACGAACACCACTCCTCGGTGCCACCCCAGATGTACGAAGAGGTCTGGATTTCCTTCGTGCCATCGGTGTAGCTGTGGCGCGTGGCCGAGGGGAACGTGCTTTCCGTCCAGTTGTCGAGCTTGTCAAACCACGTATTCCCCCCCGCCGTCTGCATCTTGTTGTTCGTGTCCATGTAGAGGACGGTGCAGGCGAACATCCCTTGGTTGGCGAGGAAGGTGCCCCACGTAAAGCTCGTCGCGTCGTTCTGGTTGCCGTAGGACCACTCAAGGTCGTAAGTGCTGTCGTTCTTGGCGAGAATGTGCGGCACGCCCGACGAGTCCGTCTGGATGTCGTAGGCGTACTCGGTGAACCCGGCGGCCCCGCCGCCCCGGAGCAGAATCGGCGTCTTCCACCCATTCACGTTGTTCGTGTAGTACACCCCCGTGTACGTGTTCCCCATCGAGGTGGTGTTGGTGCTGTACGTGACGTGAATCTTGCCGTTCGGGTCGTAGTCGATGCCCCCCACGTAGTTGCACACGACTGACTCCAAGGTCGCCGCCTTGCTCGAATCCCAGATGTCCGTGGTGCCCGTGGCGTTGTACGTCTTGAACGCGGCCACGCACGGGTAGCCCGTGGCGTCCTTGTACAGAATCCAGATGCAGCCGTCGTGGGGGTTGTAGCAGGCGCAGATGGAGGTCTCGTAGCCGGTCGTGGGCGCGTTACTCGCGTCCTGCTCCGACCATGAGGTGCCCTCGAAGTTGGTCGATTTCCAGACCCGCTTCTTGTAGGCCGGACTGCGCTCCCATCCGGCCCCGTACCATGCGCCATTCGGTCGCGTCGGATGGCAGAGGAAACCGACACCCTTGTAGACCCCGCCCGATCCATACGTCCACAACTGGGTGCCAGTGGCCATCAGATCACCTCAACGTCTTCGATGACCTGATGCCGCGCCCACACCATGAGGCGCGTGCCCGGCGCGAAACCCTGATTCGCCCACCAGTCGAGGGTCCGGTTGAGATACCACTGGTCGTTCGGACGGAACGAGAGAACGTGAAGCTGCTGCGTGGCCGTGCGGTTCATCAGCCGGACAAGCGCCGGGATGTCCGTGGTGCGGAAGCACTCCAGAAAGAAGCGCGAGACGAGGAGGTCGTAGTGCGGCGAGAGGGCGGGCTGAAGGTAGTCCCACACGTTCTCGACGTGGAGGTGCCCGACGGCCTCGGGGTCCGGGCGATGGTGGATGGCGTAGGGTGACCAGTCGATGCCGACGACGTTCGCGCCGAGGCGTCGAAGGTCCGCCACCAGATAGCCCATGGCGCAGCCAAGCTCCAGCGTGAGCTTGTTGCGGACCTCGACCGTCTGGTGGATCAGCCCCGCGAGGCTGGCGAAGTCCTCGCCGCCCGACGGAGACACGACGCGGCCGTAGGCAGGAGAATACCCGGCCGGATGGTGTCCAGCCGGGTCGTCCCCATAGTACGCCGCGTTGTACTCATTCCGCGTCAGCGGCTCCATCGGTGCCCCCGCCGCGGGCTACTCGGTGAGCCGGAGTTCGCAGTCCTGCAAGGTCAACGACTGGCCATCCGACACCGACCGATCCGAAACGAGGTCGAAGTACGCGTAGACCTCGCGGCTGTTCAGCGTGGCGTTGTCGTCGGTCAGCACCGCCCACCGTGCGCCGTTGCCGGAGGCGGGGATGGAACCGCCGCTCGCGGTCCATGTGATGTCCTTCAACTGCACGTAGGCGATGTCGGACGTATTGCTCTGGGTCCAGACATCGAAGTCGGTCGAGTTGAGGGACAGGGTGTAGCCGCCCGACGTGTAGCCGCTTCCGGCCGTGATTTCGGTCAGCCCCGAGAACGTGTCCTGATCCACCGTCGGCGAAGCGGCCGACGTGCAGAGGACCATCTTCAGGTTCGTCGGCGGCGTCTCGTTCCGGAGCGCCCACCCGAGAACCTTGTACTTGCCCTTGTTGGTCCAGCCTGAAGCCATCACTTACCTCCTAGTAGGCCGGAAGGGTCAGCGAGAGGGCCGTGAGCGTCTGGGTCGCCCCCGTCGCGAACTGTGTGGAGGACATGTTGATCTGCGCTCCGGAGGTCCCGACGGACATGTCCATGCGCTCGTCGGTCGCCGAGGACGCGCCGCCGTCGCTCGGCGTCTGGAACCGCGCCCATCCCGCCGTGCCCGTGGCGACACAGACCCCGTTCCACGTCTCGGCCGCGGCCTTGGTCAGCACGCCGTTGACCGCATCGTCCCACGTCACCCCGGCCCCGGTGGAGTTCTTGATGGTCACCAGCAGCGTGCCGGTCGGCGCGTCGTCGGCGCTCGACGGCTGGAGGCCGGTGTAAATCTTCATCTCGCCGCCGCGGAAGATGTCCTGCACGGCCTTCGACATGCTCGTCAGCGAAACGAGGTCGTAGTCGTGGTTCATCGTGTCGGTATCGACGTGCAGGCCGATGAACACGGGCGTCGTCCCGCCGAGCGTGCCGGGCACAAGGAAGAAGAGCGTGTGGAGCGTCCACGCGGCGTCGGTGACGCTCTTGGTCACCAGTTCCGATCCGCCCTGCGTCGTGCCCGCCCGGATGGTCCCGGTCGTGCCCGTGCCCTTCTTGAACCACGCCTTGAGGCGGTAGACGTGCCCGTTGCGGCACGTTGCTGTCGCGTAGGCGTACCCCGCGCCTCCGCTGCCCGTCACGCGCAGGGCGTTCGTGGTGCCGTTCGCACCGCCCGCCTGCTGCGTGAGGGACGCACCCGAACCCGTCCATCCCGTGGTGCCGGTCTCGAAATCGCTGTTGGCGAGCTTCTCGGGGTAGATGCCCAACATGCGGTTACGGAGACCGGTGCTGATCCTGAGACTCATCGACGTTCCTCCTTATGGTGGTGGTGGCTCGGTCTCTAGTCCCGTTCCCGAGGCGAGCAAGGCGGCCAGCGAACCAAGACCGACGTTCGAGAAGTACAACCCGACTAGATAGAGCTTGGCGTCCTCTTCCTGCTTGATGGCCCCGACGCCTGAGACGGCGGCCGGGAACACCACGCGGCCGTCGGTCAGGTTCTTGAAGAAGCCGTCCGGCCCGCCGCAGCAGATCCCGGATGGCGTGGTCCACATCCAGACGTGGCCGGTGAGTTCCCCGGTGCCGATGTCCGGCCCGTGGACCTCAATGCCCGTGCCCTCGATGGCCCCGTACTTGGCCTTCGAGAGCCACTTCGTCTCGGCACTGGTGGGGTCGCCGAGGATGAAGCCTGTCTCCGAGAGCGTCGAGACCCAGAGCCCGTTCTGCACGCTCCCGAGCAGCGTCACCCGCGAGGGGAAGGGAATGAAGGCGCGGCGCAGGCTGCACAGTTCGACCGCGTATTCCTTCTCGGTGTACCAGATGACGTTCCCGGCCGCGATGTAGATCCGGCCCGGATAGTACGTGAGCAGTTGGCCCGGAGGCGGCGGCTCCATGAACTGGGTCAGCAGCGGCGAGGACCCGGAGGCCCCGGTCGCCGTGCCCGTGTAGAAGAGCGTCTTGGTGCCGTTCTCGACGGAGGCGATGCGGAAGGGCACCTCGCCGTTCGTGGTCGTGACGTAGATGTGGAGCCCGAGGACCGTCGGGTCCATCGACATGGAGATGTTGTCGATGGCGATGCCGGAGCCGTCGGGCACGTCAATCGACGCGCACGCGGGAGCCCCGCCCTCCTGCCCGTCGTTCCGCACGAAGGTCGTCGTGACCTGATAGCGCCCCGCCGGGAGCAGGCCGGGGATGACCGCGAGCGTGGGCGGCGCGGGCACTTCGAGGCCCCACGTCCGGCACGCGCCGTTCGCGTAGATGCCCGTCACCACGCCGTCGGTGAAGAACACCCGCCCGGCCAGATCCAGATACTTCATGGGGCGGCCGCCCGTGATGGCGGTCCGCAAGACCGTGGCCGTGTAGTCCGCTTCGAGGCGCTTGAGGTCGGTGTCCTCCCGGAAGAGGATGACCTCGCCGTTCGAGAACAGGGAGTGGACGTTGCCCGTGTAGACGCGGTGGTAGCCCTTGCGCCGCCGGATCTTCCCGGCGTCGTTCACGTAGACGTTCTTCACGACCTGAAACTCGTTGGGCTTCGTCTGCTCCGGCTGGAGGACGTTGTTCTTCCCGCGGAAGTCGGCCATGCGAAACGGCTTGGGTTCCATCAGACCATCCCCGCCAGCGGCGTCACCACCTCGGGCCGCAGCCGCGTCTTGAGGGACGCTCGCCGGATTTCTTCCTTGTCGCGCAGCCACATCCGTTCGTGGCGGTCCACCTTCTTGGCGTCGAGGGTGTCCACGTCCTGCTTGGCATACGCTTTCCAGAGGATGCCGTTGAAGAGCTTGTCGTGGTACGCCGCCGGAATCTCCGGCTGGTACTCTTGGTCGGTGCCCCAGAACAGGTCCACCAACTGGAGCCGGTAGACAGTGAGCCACAGCACGGCGTCCGTGGACGTGGGCGGGTAGAGCCGCACCTTGCCCGTGCCGACGCCCTCGGTGACGAGGATGGTCGGGAGCCCCGCGGCCGCGTCCTCCCACCCCGGATAGACGGCATCCATCCAGCGGGCCGTCTTGATGTCGAGGAGCGTGGACTGGCCTTCGAGCCGCCCCTTCTTGACGACGGTGATGCGCGGGTAGAGCGTGACCACGCTGTCGCCGATGAGCAGCGGGTAGCGGCAGACCATCGTGTTCGTCGCGTCCTCGATGATGGGGATGTCGCGACAGAGTTCGTTCAGGACTTCGTTCAGGTAGTCCGTGAGCGTCTGGTTCGACCAGAGGTAGGGCTCCACGGCGTCATCGAGCTTGTCGCGCACGCGGGCGATGATGTTCGCGAGGGTGATGCCCCCGCCGCCCGGCGGGTAGATGACTGTGGACCGGATGGCGTCGTCGTAGATGACCGCCTGCCCGGTGCCAATGATGGTGTCGTTCAGCGGAACCGGCGTGCCGCCCGCCTGCCGGTAGATGGCAATCGAGTACGCGCCGTTGTCCCAGACCGTCCGGCTCTCGTTCAGGATGTAGCGGCCGACGATGACGGGATGCTCGGTGAACGCCAGATAGGGGTCGGCCGGGGCCGGGGCGAACGTCCCGTTCGCGTCGTCCAGCAGGTAGGTGTCGGCTTCGCGGACGATGATGCCGTAGACCGTGAGGCCCGTCTGGTTCCAGTCGATGGTGAATCGCTTGATGTTGGCCATCTCAATTCCTCACGGCTACGACGCTCACATGGGCGGGGCTGATGTCGCCGCTCCCCGTGCCGCCGCCGGTCGGAGCTTGCTCCAGTGCGTTCTCCGTGAACCGGTAGACGCCCCCGTCCTGTTCGAGCGTCGTGTCCACCTTGTCCGTCACCGCCTGAATCTGGTCCAGTTGGGCCTCAAGGTCGGGCGGAATCGCGCCGCCGCTCACCACCAACATCCCGGCCGAGTTGTTCGCCCGGACGGAGACCTGATTGAAGTTCACCACGTCGAGGACGTTCGAGTTCGCGCCGACCAGATTCACGGCGTACTGGCCGTCCTCGAAGGTGACCGTATAGCCGTTGATGATTTCGATGACGCGAGCGAGCGTCATGCCCCCGATGACGACCACCGTATTGTGCCGGTGGGTGTCGGGGTAGCAGATGCCCTCGTCGTCTTCGAGGTCCTTCAACTGGAGGCGGAACCAGTCGAGGTCCATCTGCCGAATCTCGGGGCTCACCTGTACCACTGTGAGGTCCGCCCGCGGCACGAAGATGACGCGAGCGCCCCAGTCAATCGTGATGGCCATCGCGGAGCCTCTGGTTCTCTGCCCGCAACCGCTGATTCTCTTCGAGATACGACTGGCTCGTCGCGTTGACGGTGTTCACGGCCTGCTGAATCACCGCCTGCTGCATCAGCTTCTCCATCTCCCACTGTTTCTTCTCGGCTTCAAGGAGCGCGATGCGGGACCGGGCCTCCCGGAGTTGGCCCTCGAACACCGCGACCGCTTCGCGCACAGATTCATAGCGTGCCTGCCAGATGTCCATTAGGCGTCCGGGAGAAGCTGAATGGTCAGGTCCATCCCCGACGCGCTCTTGATGCTGCCCGTGAACTCGGTCGTTTTCAGATACGGCGTGCCCGACGACTTCCGGGCGCGGCCCGTGACTGGCTGGTCCGAGGTAAAGGACCGCGACATTGTAATCTGCCCGTTCGTGTCGGTCAGCCCTTCGAGCGCCGCGAACGTCGCCTTGATGGTGCCCGTCGGGTCGGACCCCGGCGCGGAGGGCAGCGTGTAGGTGTACTCGTTGTCGCTGGTTTTCGTGATGGTGAAGACGCCGTTGTTCTGCCAGTGGCTTGCGCCCGAGATTTGCACCTTGTCGTTCGTGGCCATCCCATGGCTGGTGTGGGCCACGGTCGCCGTCGTGCCGGAGTTCGTGATGGCGACCGTCACGTTGTAGGGCATCGGCCCGCCCGAGTAGGCCAGCACCAGCACGCGGGCGCTCTGGACGGCCACGGGCGGAACGGCCGTGTCCTTCACCGTGACCGAGGCCGTCACCGGGTTCGAGGAGATGACGACGGTAGCCCCGGCCGACTTGTAGGTGACGTTGCCGACGCAGGAGACGACGTTGATCGTGACCGTCCCGGAGGTGCGCGAGACGAGGATGGTCGAGTCGTTCTGGCCGTTCGAGGCGTTGTAGCCGGTGAAGGTGATGCCGCGCAGCGTCACGGTGGTTGGGCTCGTCGTGCCCAACTGAATCGCGTGGTTGGCGGTCGCGCCCTTCTCGAACGTGCAGTTGTCGAGCTTGGTGTCGGTCTCGTTGTTCGTGTCCCAGACGATGGCCGCGGTGTCGGCCGACCCGGTGTAGCCGACGACCTTTGAGCCGCGGAGGTCGGCGGCGTTCGCCGTGATCTGGCCGCAGTTGAGGAAGGTCGTCGCCAGCACCGCGCTGGCCGCCTTGAAGATGAACGTGTCCATCCCGGCAAAGAGACAGGCCGTGATGTTCACGTCGGCGTCGTCCACGACTTCGAGCCGCCCCTTGGCCAGCGTGCCGAGCGCGAGGAAGTTGATGGCCGTCCAGTCCACGCGGCTGGAGGCGTTCCGCACTTCGATCTTGTTGAAGTCCGCGTAGGTTCGCGGGCAGTCGTCAATGATGATGGTCTTGCTGGAGTCGATGAAGTAGACGGCGTTCGTCGCCGTGCCGAGGCTCATCAGCCCCTTCCAGAGATACGTGCCCATCTGGAAGGAGAAGAGGCCCCACCGGGCCGAGTCCGCGTCGTTGGCGGACGCCAGCCCCGCGAACGTGCCCGGCGTGCCGCTCTCGCCGAGTTCCACCTTGGCTTGGGCGCGGCCGTAGCGGATGACATCGACACAATGCGGGTTGCCCTTCGAGACCGACTGGAGGAGGTTGGGCGCGGAGGCGAAGATGCGGTAGGCCCCCGCCGTCGGGGACCCGATGGTTTCATCCGCCGTGTAGGTCGGGTCGATGGCGGTGTTCGCCCATCCGCCGTAGG
>Ga0113563_10001452_pt1 | contig 13465 bp, 12 predicted proteins | sample Mud3Dept3metaG_FD_80117 | JGI IMG/M metagenome (GOLD analysis project Ga0113563, IMG submission 80117) | Freshwater wetland microbial communities from Ohio, USA, analyzing the effect of biotic and abiotic controls - Mud 3 Core 4 Depth 3... | ecosystem: Environmental > Aquatic > Freshwater >...
GCGCGCGATTGTGCACATATTGGGCTGCCGTCACCCATCACTGCGGAGCTCTCGTGACCGAACCCGTGCTTTCCCCCGCCATCCTCTCGGTCGAGGCCATCCGCCGGCAGTTCCCGGCGCTGCGCCGGAAGCTCGACGGGCACCAGGTGGCCTACTTCGATGGTCCGGGCGGCACCCAAGTGCCGCAGGTCGTGATCGACGCGTTCACCCAGTACCTGGCCCATCACAACGCCAACACCCACTGGGCCTACGCGACGAGCCGTGAGACGGATGCAATGATCCTCGAGGCGCGGCGCGCCCTGGCAGACTTCCTCGGCGCCCAGCCCGACGAGATCGCGTTCGGGGCCAACATGACCACCCTCACGTTCCATCTGGCCCGGGCGCTCGGCCGGCAGTGGGGACCCGGGGACGAGATCGTCGTCACGGAGCTGGACCATCACGCCAACATCGCCCCGTGGCAGGCCGTGGTCCGGGAGCGAGGGGTGACGCTCCGGACGGTGCCCTTCAAGGTGGAGACGGGCGAGCTGGACTGGGACGCGCTGGGGCAGGCGCTGACCTCCCGTACGCGCCTGCTGGCGATCGGGGCCGCCTCCAACGCGCTGGGCACCGTCACGAACGTGGCGCAGGCCCGGGAGATGGCCCGGGCGGTCGGCGCGTTGGTGTTCGTGGACGCCGTGCACTACGCCCCGCACCGGCTGGTGGACGTGCGGACGCTCGGTTGCGACTTCCTGGCCTGTTCCTCCTACAAGTTCTACGGACCGCACCTCGGCGTGCTCTACGGCCGCAGGGACCGGCTCCGTGCCCTCGATGTGGCCAAGCTGGCGCCGGCGCCGGATTCGGTGCCGGAGCGGCTCGAGACGGGCACCCAGAACCACGAGGGCATCGCCGCGGCCAGGGCTGCCGTGGACTGGCTCGCGTCCCTGGCCGAGGGGCACACCCGCCGCGAGCGGCTGGCGCGGACGTTCGAGGTGTTCCACGAGCGCGAGTCGGCGCTGTTCGGCCGGCTCTGGGACGGGTTGGGCGCCATCCGGACGGTGACGCGATTCGGCCCTCCGCCGGGGCGGCCTCGGACCGGCACCATGAGCCTGGCCATCAAGGGCGTCTCGCCCGAGCAGGCTGCCACCCAACTCGGCGCGGAGGGTGTCTTCGTGTCGCACGGCGACTTCTATGCGACCACCGTGGTGGAACGCCTGGGCTTCAGTCGGGACGGCCTGCTGCGCATCGGGCTCTCCTGCTATTCGACGCAGGAGGAGGTGGATCGCGTGCTGGTGGGCATCGACCGGCTCGCCGCGTCGATGTAGGGCGCGGCCGGGGGGGCGGACATGCGAAAGGGGGCGGCCGATCGGCCGCCCCCTTCCTGCGTGCTGCGGCTGGACTTACTTCGCCGCCACCGGAATCTCGACGTGGGCCGAGTCCCACTCGAGCACCAGCGTCTTCGCCTTGTCCGGGCTGGGTGCGGCGGTGAAGGTCAGGCGCTCCACGGGGGCCTTGGTGACGGTGGCGGGCGCCTTGCCGTGCCCGACTTCCTGCTTCTTCACCTCGTCGGTGTAGGCGCTCTCGTGGCCCCACTGCGTGATGGAGCGGTTGAGGATGATCTCGAACTCCTTCTGGCCGGGAATGGTGTAGAGCGAGTAGCTGCCCGGGGCGAGCGCCACGCCGGCGACGGTGATCGGGCCGGTGGTGTGGATCATGGTCGGCTCGTTGCTGCCGGTGCGCCAGAGCTTGCCGTACGGCACCGCATCGCCGCCGATCATCTTGCGGCCACGCAGCGACGGACGGCTGTAGCAGAGCTTCACCTCCGACTTGCCGACCGTGAAGCTGAGCGAGTCGAGCGGGCTCTGCCGCTTGTCGAGCGGCATGCGCTCGGTGCCCATCGTGATGCAGGGCGCCGGGGCGGCGAGGGCCGGGGTGGCGAGGGCGAGCAGGGTGGCGAGGATCAACATGGGTGCTCCGTGACGGATCGGGTGTCGAACTGGGATCAGGATGCGCGAAGGGCGGCATGCGCCGCCGTCGCGAGTGCGAGTGCCGCGTCGGAGGAGTCCGCGAGGCACGTGAGGTGGCCCATCTTCCGGCCCGGCCTCGGGTCCGCCTTGCCGTAAAGATGCAGCCGGACGCCCGGCATCGCGAGCGCACGTTCCCATCGCGGCGCGCCGGCGCCCCAGCTGTCGCCGAGGATGTTGACCATGCACACCGGCGACAGCAGCCGCGGGCGCACCAGTGGCAGGCCGGCCAGCGCGCGAACCTGCAGCTCGAACTGGTCCACGCTGCAGGCGTCGAGGGTGAAATGCCCGCTGTTGTGCGGCCGCGGCGCCAGTTCGTTCACGAACAGCCTCCCACCCTCGGCCACGAACATCTCCACCCCGAGCACGCCGACGTAGCCGAGTCGTTCGGCCACGCCGCAGGCGAGACGCTCCGCTTCAGCCTCGAGCCCCGCCGGAATGCGGGCGGGCACGGTGGTGGTGTGCAGGATGCCGTCGCGGTGCTCGTTCTCGCCGGCGGGGAAGGACACCACCTGGCCGTCCGAGCCGCGGGCGAGCACCACCGAGATCTCGGTCTCGAGCGCGAGCCGCCGTTCGAGGATGCAGGGCACGCCGCCGAAGCGCGTGAACGCCGCGCGAACTTCCTCGGGCGAGGTCACCACCGCCTGCCCCTTGCCGTCGTAGCCAAGCCGTGCGGTCTTCAGGATTGCCGGGAAGCCGGTTGCGGCAATGGCGCGCTCGATGTCGTCGGCCTGCTGCACGGGCGCGAACGCCGCCGTCGAGAACCCCTGCTCGCGCAGGAACGACTTCTCGGCGATGCGCTCCTGGGTCACGGAGACCGCAGCGGCCGAGGGATGCACGGGCACCCGCCGGGCAAGCCGCTCCAGGGAGCCGGCCGGCACGTTCTCGAACTCGGTCGTGACGGCGGCGCAGCGTTCCGCGAGCAGGTCGAGCGCGGCGTCGTCGTCGTACGCGGCCTCGATCTGCTCGTCGGCCACCTGGCCGGCCGGGCTGCGCGGATCGGCCTCGAGCACGACGACGCGATAGCCCATGACGCGGGCGCGCAGGGCGAACATGCGGCCCAGCTGGCCGCCGCCCAGGACGCCGAGCGTGGCGCCGGGCAGGATCACGTGGGGTCGGGAAGGGTCAGGCCCAGCACCCGCTCGGTCTGGGAGGCGCGGAAGGCCGCCAGCTTCGCATCGAGGGCGGGATTCACGAGCGCCAGCATCGAAACCGCGAAGAGAGCGGCGTTCGCGGCACCTGCCTCGCCGATGGCGAAGGTGGCCACCGGCACACCGGCCGGCATCTGGACGATGGAGAGCAGCGAGTCGAGCCCCTTGAGATGCCTGCTGGCGACGGGGACGCCAAGCACGGGCACCGTCGTCTTGCTGGCGAGCATCCCGGGAAGGTGGGCCGCGCCGCCGGCACCCGCGATGATGCAGCGCAACCCACGCTCCGCCGCCTCGCTCGCATACCGGAACAGGAGGTCGGGCGTGCGGTGCGCCGACACGACGCGCGCCTCGTAGGGCACGCCGAACTCGGCCAGCCGGCGCGCGGCGGCCTGCATGGTCTCCCAGTCCGAATCGCTGCCCATCACGATGCCGACCAGCGGCTGCTGCATGCATCCCTCGGGTTGGGGGGACCCGGCGGGACCGGGCGAGGGGAAATCTGTGCGCGGGGACGGGTCCTGCAAAGGCAGGGCCCGACACGCAGGACGGGGCGGCGCGTGCGCCGCCCCGTCTCGCGGTGGTGCCTCGGGCCGGGCAGCCCTTCGGCCTACTTCATCCGCACCATCGCGCGAATCGCACGCTTGACGGACGCGACCTGGTTGACCGGCACGGTCAGGTTGCCGCTGAGCGACACGCGCACGGCGGGCAGGTCGTACGAGGTGCTGGCGAAGGTGACGTTCTCGCCCTCCGTGAACACGGGCGCGGCCACGAAGTCGAAGTCCCCCTCCTGCGAGCCGTACTGGTAGCTGCACTCGAGCGTGCCGACGGTCGGGATCGACACCGTGCAGTCCACCGGCGATCCGCTGAAGCTGGACGCCGTGATGGACGCCGAGCCGCTGATGCCCTCGTACAGCGTCTCCGTCGCGGCGAGGTAGTAGGCCGCATTGACCTCCTCGGGGACGGTGCCGCTGATGGTCTCGGGGAACTCCGTTGCCGTGTCGTCCGCGCCGCCGATGCTGATCCAGTCGTCGACGGTCTCCGCCGCGACGTCGAGGCCGCTCCAGGCCACGATCCCGGCGGAGAGACCCTGGAAGACGGGCTCGCCGTTCACCGAGATGTCGAAGAGGTACTGGACGGCCGTGGCGTCGTACTCGCCGCTCACCTTGGCCATCCGGACGCCCGACGTGGCACCGGCACGCAGCGAGGCGGGCACGGTGATCACGTCGTAGCGCTGGATGCCGCCCAGCAGGAGGCCGTACAGCGGCGCGAGCGCCGGATCGTCGGGGATGAGGCCGGTGTTGGTGAAGGCCGTCGTGAGCGCCGCCTTCTCCTCGGTGGTCAGCTCCGTGCCGGTCTGGCTCGGTCCGTTGTTGTCGTCGTCGTCGCAGCCAGCCAGCAATGCGCCCGCCATGAACAGTCCGGTGATTCCGCGCCGCAGGTTCATCTTGCGCCCTCCTTGGGGTGTGAGTGGACTGCACCGGCCCTGCCTGATCGTCCGCGCCAGCACTGGCCGCGCCTACACCGTCGCCCGCGTGCGGTCCACCTCGCCGCGCTCCGCCAGGGCGGCCTGCGCCGCCGCCAGGCGGGCGATCGGCACGCGGAACGGGGAACAGCTCACGTAGTTCATGCCGAGCCCGTCGCAGAAGGCGATCGCCGCGGGTTCGCCGCCGTGCTCGCCGCAGATGCCGAGCTTGAGGTCGGGCCGGCTCTTCCGGCCCATCTCGCACGCCATCTGGATGAGCTTGCCGACGCCGGCCTGGTCGAGCACCTGGAACGGATCGTCTTCCACGATGTGCCGCTCGAGATACGTGGGCAGGAACCGCCCGGCGTCGTCCCGGGAGAGGCCCCAGGTGGTCTGGGTGAGGTCGTTGGTGCCGAAGGAGAAGAACTGCGCTTCCCGCGCGATCTCGTCGGCTGTGAGGCAGGCGCGCGGGAGCTCGATCATGGTGCCGAGGAGGAAGGGCACCGAGATCTGGCACTCGTTGAAGACCTCCATGGCGGTCTGGCGGACGAGGAGGGCCTGCTTGCGGAACTCGACCACGCTGGCCACCAGCGGGATCATGATCTCCGGCATGACACGACCCTTGCGCAGCGCCACCGCGCACGCGGCCTCGAACACGGCCCGGGCCTGCATCGCCGTGATCTCGGGGTAGAGGATGCCGAGGCGGCAGCCGCGGAGGCCCAGCATGGGGTTCTCCTCCCGCAGGCCGTGCACGATGTGCCGCAGGGCCTCGGCCTCCATGCCAAGTTCGACGGCCAGTCCCGCGATCTCCTCGTCGTCCTTGGGCAGGAACTCGTGCAGGGGCGGGTCGAGCAGGCGGATGGTGACCGGGTAGCCCTCCATCGCGCGGAAGATCGCCTCGAAGTCGGCGCGCTGCATGGGCAGGAGCTTCTTCAGCGCGCGCTGGCGGCCCTCGGCGTCGGTGGCGACGATCATCTCGCGCATGGCGGTGAGGCGGTCGCCCTCGAAGAACATGTGCTCGGTCCGGCAGAGCCCGATGCCCTCGGCGCCGAAGTCGCGGCCGCGGTGCGCGTCGGCCGGCGTGTCGGCATTGACGCGCACGCGGATGTGGCGCACCTGGTCGGCCCACTCCAGCAGGCGCTGGAAGTCGCCGCTCATCTCGGGCTCGATCAGCTTCGCCTGGCCGGCGTACACCTTGCCCGCGCCGCCGTCGACGGTGATCCAGTCGCCCTCGGCGAGGGCGTGACCGTTCATCGTGCAGGTGCGGGCGTGCTCGTCCACCACGAGGCCCTGGGCGGACGCGACGCAGGGCGTGCCCATGCCGCGGGCCACCACCGCCGCGTGGCTGGTCATGCCGCCGCGCGCGGTGAGGATGGCCTTGGCCTCCACCATGCCATGGAAGTCCTCGGGCGACGTCTCGCTCCGCACGAGGATGACGGCCTGCCCGCTCCGACCGAGCCGCTCGGCGGTGTCGGCGTCGAAGACGACCGTGCCGCACGCCGCACCGGGGGAGGCGGGGAGGCCGGTCGAGAGCAGGTCGAGCTTGCTGTTCGGGTCGATGGTGGGGTGGAGCAGCTGGTCGAGGTCGTTGGGCGGAATGCGTGCGACCGCCTCCTCCCTGCTGATCTGCTCCTCGTCCACCATCTCGCACGCGATGCGCACGGCCGCGTGGCCGGAGCGCTGGCCCCGCCGCGTCTGCAGCATGTAGAGGTGGCCGCGCTCGATGGTGAACTCCATGTCCTGCACGTCGCGGAAGTGGCGCTCCAGCAGCCGCGCCGTGCGCTCGAGCTCGCGGTAGGCGGCCGGCATCCGCTGCTCGAGCGTCTTGATCGGCTCGGGCGTGCGCGTGCCGGAGACGACGTCCTCGCCCTGGGCGTTGATGAGGTACTCGCCGTACAGCGTCCGCTCGCCGGTGGACGGGTCGCGGGTGAAGGCGACGCCGGTGCCCGAGTCCTCGCCCATGTTGCCGAAGACCATCGCCACGACGTTCACCGCGGTGCCCATCGTGTCGGGGACGCCGTGCATGCGGCGGTAGTCGATGGCGCGCGGCGTGTTCCAGCTCTCGAACACGGCGGCCACGGCGCCCCACAGCTGGTCGAGCGGCGACTCCGGGAAGGCATGCCCGGTGCGTTCCGCCACGAGCGCCTTGAACTCGCGCACGATGGACTGCACCGACGCGAGCGGCAGGTCGATGTCTCGGGTGACGCCCGCCTGCTCCTTGTGGGCGTGCAGGCGCGACTCGAACTCCTTCTTCGGGATGTCGTAGACCACGCCCCCGTACATCTGGACGAAGCGCCGGTAGCTGTCCCACGCGAAGCTGGCGTTGCCGCTCAGCCTGGTGAGCCCCTCCACCGTGGTGTCGTTGAGGCCCAGGTTGAGGATGGTGTCCATCATGCCCGGCATCGAGACCGGCGCGCCGGAGCGCACCGCGACGAGCAGCGGGTGGTCGGGGTCGCCGAGCGACTTGCGCGTGGCGCTCTCGAGGCGCTGCAGGGCGCGCTCCACCTCGCTCTTCAGGCGCGGGCTGAACTGGCGGGTCTCGAGGTACTGGAGGCAAATGGTGGTGGCGATGGTGAAGCCGGGCGGGACGGGGATGCCGAGGTTGGTCATCTCGGCGAGCCCTGCGCCCTTCCCGCCGAGGATGTCCTTCATCGCCGCCGAACCGTCGCTGCGGCCCTGGCCGAAGAAGTAGACGAGGGGCTGCGTGTAGGTGCTGGTCATGCGGTCGCGGTGGCCATGGGGGCCGCGTGCCGGAGCTGCACGAGGTCGCCCGGAATGGAGGTGGGGTAGTCCCCCGAGAAGCAGGCGTGGCAGAAGCCGCGGTCCGGGCCGCCCGCCGCCGCCAGCATGCCTTCGAGGGAGAGGTAGCCGAGGCTGTCGACGCCGAGGTAGTCGCGGATCTCCTCGAAGGAGTGCGTCGCGGCGATGAGCTCCTCGCGCGTCGGGGTGTCGATGCCGTAGTGGCAGGGGCCGGTGATCGGCGGCGAGCCCAGGCGCAGGTGCACCTCGCGGGCGCCGGCCGCGCGCACCATGCGCACCAGGCCCTTGCTGGTGGTGCCGCGCACCAGGCTGTCGTCGACCATGATCACCGAGCGGCCCTCGATGACCTCGCGCACCGGGTTGAACTTGATGCGCACCTTGGCGTCGCGGATGGACTGCGTCGGGTTGATGAAGGTGCGGCCGACGTAGTGGTTGCGGATAAGCCCGTACTCGAGCTTGACCCCCGACGCCTCGCTGTAGCCGAGTGCCATCGCGTTGGAGCTGTCGGGCACCGAGAAGACCACCTCGGCGCCGGGTACGGGCTGCTCGCGCGCGAGCTGGCGGCCGATCTCGCGCCGCACCGCGTCGACCGACTTGCCGAAGATGAAGCTGTCCGGGCGGGCGAAGTAGACGAGCTCGAAGACGCAGCGCGTGACCGGCTTCACCGGCAGCGACGCGAGCTTCTCCACGACGCCCTCGGTGATCCGGACGAACTCGCCGGGCATCAGCTCGCACGAGACCGTGGCCCCCACCAGGTCGAAGACGCAGCTCTCGGAGGCGACGATCATGCCCTGGCCCATCTTGCCGATGAGCAGCGGACGGAAGCCGCGCGGGTCCACCACGGCGTACAGGTCCCGGCCGCAGCTGATGACGAGGGAGTAGGCGCCCTCGACCCGCGCCAGCGCCTCGCGGATCTGGCCCTCCATCGTCGGCGCGTTGGAGCGCGCGATGAGGTGGACCAGCACTTCGGAGTCGGTCGACGAGGTGAAGATGGCGCCCTGCGCCACCAGTTCGCGCTTCAGCTCGTGGGCGTTGGTCAGGTTGCCGTTGTGTGCCAGCGAGAGCGGGCCGCAGCGGGTGTTGGCGAACATCGGCTGGGCGTTCGCGAGCACGGTGCTGCCGGAGGTGGAGTAGCGGGTGTGGCCCACGGCCACGTCGCCGGGGAGGCTCGCGACCGACTTCTCGTCGAACGTCTCCGAGACGAGCCCCATGCCGCGATGCACCCGGGCCGTGCCGTCGGCGGTGATGGCCGCGATGCCGGCGCTCTCCTGACCGCGGTGCTGCAGCGCATAGAGGCCGAGGTAGGCGATGCGCGCCGCCTCGGGAACCCGCGAGACTCCAATGACACCACACATCGCTTACGCTCCTGCGTCGCGGTCGGTGGCCACTGCCCGCATGCGCCGTGGAATGGCCTCAAGATAGGTGGTCCTGAGTTCCGGTGCGGGCCACGAGTAGGTCGCCCGGCCGGTCCGGATCGTGAGCCGGCCGCCGCTGGCGCCCACCGTGCCCACCACGTGCGCCGGCACGCCGTGCTCCCGGGCGAGTGCCAGGAGCGCGTCGTGATCGGCCGGACGGCAGCTGACCACCACCCGTCCGGCGTCCTCGCCGTAGAGCAGGCCGATGTCGTCGGTGGGGCCGTAGCCCGAGAGGTCGAGGTCGGCGCCGAAGGCCTCCGCCTGGTACGGGCCGCCGATGGCCGCCTCCGCGATCGTGACGGCGAGGCCGCCCTCGCTGCAGTCGTGCGCCGAGCGCAGCAGGCCGGCCCGGGCGGCCGCGACGAGGAGGAGCTGCAGCCGGCGCTCCGCGGCGAGATCCACCGGCGCCACCGGCCCGCCCACGAAGCCGCGGACCTCGGCCCAGTAGGCGGATCCCCCGAGGTGCCCTATCGTCTCGCCCAGGATCGCCACCACGTCGCCGGGAGCGGCGAAGTGACTCCGCACGGCCTGCTCGACGCGCTCGAGCAACCCGATCATGCCCACCGTGGGGGTCGGGTACACGGCCCCCGTCGGGCTCTCGTTGTAGAGCGACACGTTGCCGCCCGTCACCGGCGTGTCGAACGCGCGGCACGCCTCGCCGATGCCGCGGCAGGCTTCGCGGAACTGATGGAAGACCTCGGGCTTCTGCGGGTTGCCGAAGTTGAGGTTGTCCGTGATGCCCAACGGGAGCGCACCCGTGCACGCCACGTTGCGTGCGGCCTCGGCGACGGTGGCCTTGCCGCCCTCGTACGGGTCGAGTGCCACCAGCCGGCCGTTGCAGTCCACGGTCACTGCGACGCCGAACGCCGTGCCGGGCACGCGGAACACGCCCGCGTCGCCGCCCGGTGCGATCGCGGTGGACGCTTGCACGGTGGAGTCGTACTGCTCGTACACCCACTTCTTGCTGGCGATGTTGGGCGTGTCGAGCAGCAGCGGCAGCGCCCCCTCGGTATCCACGACGGGCGACGCGGTGGGCGCGGCCCCGCGCCGGGCGCGGGCGTCGTCGGCCTCGCGCGCCTCGGGGTGGTAGACGGGGCAGTCGTCCACGAGGCGCTGCCCCGGGATGGCGGCCACCACCAGGCCGTCGTGCATCACCCGGAAGATGCCGTCGTCGGTGACCCGCCTGATCGCCGCCGCCTCGAGCTCCCACTTCGCGCAGACGGCCTTCACCGCCTCCACCTTGGCGGGCTCCACCACCGCGAGCATGCGCTCCTGCGATTCCGAGAGCAGCAGCTCGTAGGGCGTCATGCCCGGCTCCCGCGCGGGCACCCGCGCCGTGTCGATCTCCACGCCCACGCCGCCCTTGGCCGCCATCTCCGCCGAGGAGCTGGTGAGCCCGGCCGCGCCCATGTCCTGCACGGCGACGACGAGCCCGGAGTGGATCAGCTCGAGGCTCGCCTCGAGCAGCAGCTTCTCGGTGAACGGGTCGCCCACCTGCACCTGCGGGCGCCGGGCCTCGCTCGCCTCCGACAGCTCCTCGGAGGCGAAGCTCGCGCCGTGGATGCCGTCGCGTCCCGTGCGAGCGCCGAAGGCGATGAGCACGTTGCCCACGCCGTGGGCCTTCGCGTTCATCAGGTGCTCCTCGCGCAGCAGCCCGACGCACATCGCGTTCACGAGCGGGTTGCCGGAGTAGCCGTCGGCGAAGTTGACCTCGCCGCCCAGCGTCGGCACGCCGACGCAGTTGCCGTAGTCGCCGACGCCCTTCACCACGCCGGCGAAGAGCCAGCGGTTCCGCGCCTGGTCGAGGGGGCCGAAGCGAAGGCTGTTGAGCACCGCCACCGGGCGCGCGCCCATGGAGAAGACGTCGCGCAGGATGCCGCCGACGCCGGTGGCGGCACCCTGGTAGGGCTCGACCGCGGAGGGGTGGTTGTGGGACTCGATCTTGAACGCGACGGCCCAGCCGTCCTCGAGCCGCAGCACGCCCGCTCCCTCGCCCGGACCCTGCAGCACCCGCGGCCCGGTGACGGGAAACGTCTTCAGCACGGGCTTCGAGTGCTTGTAGGAGCAATGCTCCGACCACAGCGCGGAGAAGACGCCGAGTTCCGTGAGGGTCGGCGTGCGGCCGAGCATGGCCACGATGCGCTCGTACTCGAGCTCGTTCAGGTTGTGTTCCCGCACCACCTCGGGCGTGACGGGACGCTCGCCGGGAAACGCCGCGGCGGCGGTGGGCTGGGGCAGGGTGCTCGATGCGCTCATCGTGGGGCGGCCGTGGCGCCCGCCGGCGGCGTATAGCCCGGGGTGCGCGCAGTGTAGGAAGGAGTGCCTTCGTAGCGGCGGCCGTTCGAGCGCGCGATGGCGTCGATGACCTTGCCGTCCTGCAGGATCACGATGTCGTGCGTGCCGCACCCCGGCAGGCAGGCGGTCGGGAAGGTGAGGTAGGTGAAGTTGCCGCGCGTGCGCTCCGCGGACGGAGCGCCCCATGCCGCCCTGACCTCGTCCACCGTCATGCCGGGACGGACGGTCGGCGCCTGCGCCTCGGCCCGGGTGCCGGCGAGGCCGGCGAGCGCCAGCAGGACCGCGAGCCGCCGCATCACCTGGCTGCTCCTGCGGCGATGGCCGCGATGGAGTGGAAGAACGGCAGGCCGGCATCCGACCCCAGCTTCGCGTCGACGCAGCGCTCCGGATGCGGCATGAGGCCCACCACGGTGCCGGCCGCGTTCGCGATGCCGGCGATGTCGTTCACCGAGCCGTTCGGGTTGCCCTCGACACCGGGACCGGCCGGCGCGTAGCGCACCACCACGCGCCCCTCGCCCTCGAGCATCGCCAGCGTGTCCGCATCCGCGACGAAGCGGCCCTCGCCGTGCGCCACCGGCACCCGCACCCGGGCGCCCTTGGTGAACGCGGACGTGAAGACCGTGCCGGTGCGTTCCACGACCAGGTCCACGGGCTTCGACACGAAGGAGAGCCCGGCGTTGCGCATCAGCGCGCCCGGCAGCAGGTGCGCCTCGCACAGGATCTGGAAGCCGTTGCAGATGCCGACCACGGCGCCGCCGGCCCGCGCGTGCTCGGACACCGCCTGCATCACCGGGCTGAATCGGGCGATGGCACCGGAGCGCAGGTAGTCGCCGTAGCTGAACCCGCCCGGCAGCAGGACCACCTCCGCGCCCTTGAGCGAGGTTTCCCGGTGCCACACGTAGAACGCCTCGCAGCCCACCAGCTCGGCGGCGCGCAGCGCGTCCTCGTCGCAGTTGCTGCCGGGAAACCGGACCACGGCGACCTTGAGCATCTAGTCCTCCTCCACCTGCACGAGATAGTCCTCGGTGACCGGGTTGGCGAGCAGCCGGTCGCACATCTGGCGCGCGCGCGCCTCCGCTTCGTCGCGGGAGGCCGCGGTCACGGACAGCTCGATGGCGCGGCCCACACGCACGTCGCTGGCGCCCTGGAACCCGAGCGCGGCGAGGGCATGGGCGACGGCCTGGCCCTGCGGGTCGAGGAGGCCGCCGCGCGGCATCACGCGGACGTGCACACGATAGGTCATTCGCGGGGCTCCTGGCGGCGCTCGCGCCGCGGGGCGTTGAGGGAAGGGGTGGCCGGCGCGTCGGCCGGCGCGTCGGCCGGTGCGTCTTCGGTCGCGTGCTCATGCCGGTCGCCGAGGGTCAGGATGGCCGCCCGCGCGAGGCCGTAGGTGAGGTACAGGAGGCCGACGGGGAACAGGAAGACGTCCGGCTTGAGCACGGACGCCAGCATCAGGCCCAGCACGAGGATCGTGTTGAACCCCTGGCCGAACGACCGGAAGCCGAACGACGGGAACTTGGGGTACTTCACGCCGCTCACCATCAGCACCGCGAGCATGAGCGCCAGCAGGGCGAGCCCCTGCTCCTGCAGGTCGAGCACCGCCAGCGAGGCGCGGTACCAGGGCGTCTGGCTGAAGGGATAGAACGTCGCGAGGGTCATCGCGGCAGCAGGGGAGGGCATGCCGGTGAACCACGCGCTCGGCTTGCCGGCCGAGACCACGTTGTAGCGCGCCAGGCGCACGGCGGCGGCCACCACGTAGAAGTAGCTCAGCACCCAGCCGAAGCGGCCGGCGTTGGCGAACTCGAGGAAGTAGATGATGAGCGCCGGCGCCACGCCGAACGACACCATGTCCACCAGCGAGTCGAGCTCCTCGCCGAAGCGCGACGTCGTCTTCGTGCGGCGCGCGAGGCGGCCGTCCAGCATGTCCAGCAGCGCCGCGAAGACGATGAACCACGCCGCCCAGCGGAAGTTGCCGTTGTACGCCGCGACGATCGCCCACAGCCCGAAGAAGAGGTTGCCGAGCGTGAAGGCGCTCGGGATCACCACGACGACGCGGCGGACGTCGGGCCGCTGCAGCCGCCCCTTGGGGATCAGTTCCATCGTGCCACCACCGTGACGCCCGCCGTGGTCCGGTCGCCGACCTTCACTGCGGCGCGCGCGTCCGTCGGAAGGTAGAGGTCGACCCGCGAGCCGAACCGGATGAGGCCGAGGCGCTGTCCCTGGCGCACCTCGGTGCCCACGGGATGGTCGGTGACGATGCGCCGCGCGATCAGGCCCGCGATCTGGCGCACCAGCACCCTGCCGCGCGGGGTGGTGAGCCCCACCATGCTCTGCTCGTTCTCGAGGCTCGCCTTCTCGTCGGCCGCGTGCAGGAACTTGCCGGGA
>Ga0113563_10001454_pt1 | contig 13460 bp, 6 predicted proteins | sample Mud3Dept3metaG_FD_80117 | JGI IMG/M metagenome (GOLD analysis project Ga0113563, IMG submission 80117) | Freshwater wetland microbial communities from Ohio, USA, analyzing the effect of biotic and abiotic controls - Mud 3 Core 4 Depth 3... | ecosystem: Environmental > Aquatic > Freshwater >...
AAGTATGGAATGAAGCTGGATACATATGTACAATGGGGTTCACTCATGTTTGAAACTTTTTTCAGTGAAGTACCGGAAGCAAAGAACTGGGTGCAGGTCGATCAGTTTGGAGAACCTATTTTGAGATACAGCAACAGCCAGCCATTCCGGTATACTCCCTGTTTCAATAATAACGGGTATAGAGTTTATTTTAAAAAAATACTCAGTTATGCCCTGGAAGAGGTCAAGTCGGATTTTATTCATTTCGATAACTTTGGCAACAATTATGAGCCACAATCGTGCCACTGTACTGCATGCACCGAAAAATTCAGGGAATTTCTCAGGGGAAAATATGACAGTAAAACACTGAAAAGCAGACTGGGATTCAGCAATATAGACTATGTTGAGCCGCCTAAGGTCGACAGATGGCAGTCACCATGGAGATGGGAGATCATCGATGATCCGCTGATGCAGGAATGGATAGATTTCAGGTGCAGAAGTCTGGGGGAGGCACTTAAGGAAATGGCTGGCTACATCAAAAGTATAAATCCCGAAACAGTGGTGGAAGTCAATTTTAATCCGGGTCTGTCAGGAAGAAATATTGCCATGCGTGCCCTTGAACCGACAGAAATCCTTCCGTTCACTGAAGTGATCTGGACTGAAGAAGGCAATATGGCGGATTATACAGATGATAAAAGACTTATCTCTGAAATCAGGTCCTTCAAAATGGCCCGTATTTTTAATAATATTGCTTTTACCTATCTTGATGATAATCCTGTTGCACTGGCAGTTGATTTGTCATTCAACCAGACCCTTGGTTATCTTGGAGGATTTTCATTTTCGCCTGTAAAATTGAAATACCTTGATTTTTATAAGGCAAACCGAAATGATTATACAGGTAGTAAGGATGTTGCAGATGTTGCAATATTACGGTCCCGCTCCTCCATGAATTATAACAATTATGAGACACAACTCCCGACGATCCTGTTTGAACAGACTATGATACAGGCAAAGATCCCATTTAATATTATTTTCGATACCCATTTAAAAGAAATAGCAAAATATCGTGTCCTGGTTCTGGCGAATCAGGAATGTCTATCAGATGAACAGCTTGATCTCATCCGGAACTTTGTTAATAATGGTGGAGCACTGATCGCAACCGATAATAGTTCTCTGTATACAGAGTGGCGCAGACAGCGACCGGATTTTGGTCTCTCTGACCTGTTTGGTGTCAAATACTCTGCTGTAACGGCAATTAACAATGGTGAAAAACGAAATCATTACGGGAAAGGTAAAGTCGTTTATATCCCAGGAATTATCCCTTCACCTCCTTTGCCTGCAAACAGAGATTCCTTCTCGAGTGCGTACTGGAGACTGCCGCAAAACTGGCAACAGCTGGTAAATGCAGTAGAATGGGCAATAAGTGGAGATTTTTCAGTTATAGTTGAAGCTCCATTAACGGTTGTAATGAATGTGACCGAAATTGAAAAGGGAAGTATACGTCTGATACATCTGGTCAATTACGAAACGGACAAATCCCTTTTAAACATACCTGTAAGTTGTAAATTGCCTGCCGGACTTAAAGTAAGGAATATTTCTATTAAATCACCGGATGACAAAACCATCGATTCCGTGAACTTCCAGGAAAAGGATGGGGGAGTCTATTTTATCGTTCCCAAAATAACAATATATTCACTTATAAAAATACAAATGTAGAAAGGAGAATTACCATGGTAAGTTTTAGACGAACTAAGTTACAATTCACTCTGCTATTTGTAGTGGCAGTGGTTATTATTGATGCAGGAGGGTACCCTGTATTGAGTCAAACAACTAACCTGAAAAAAGTTACATGGCTCAATGACGGTCTTATAATGGCAGGTACACAGGAACCATTGATTTTCAGGATCAGGCGAGGCAGCTATGGTCTTGGGACCGATGTCGTTGAAAGATATGCTGAACAGTATACAGAGGAGAACGTCAAGAAATTAGCGGCTCTGGGTGTCAATGTCTTCCATACAAATATTTATAAAGGCTTTGGTATGGAAGCGGAACGTGATGAAATGGAGATGATTAAGAAGTTTTCGATTTTGGTCCATAAGTATGGTCTAAAAATGTCTACCTATTTGCAATGGGGAACCATGATGTATGAGACATTTTTTAACGAAATCCCTGAAGCAAAAAATTGGGTTCAGGTTGATCAGCTCGGACATCCCATCCTGGTATATGGTAATGGACAAACTTTCAGATACACCCCCTGTTTCAATAATGAAGGGTATAAAACTTATTTCAAGAAAATAATAAGATTCGCTGTGGAAGAAGCCAAATCAGACTTTATTCATTTTGATAATTTCTTCCTGTGTCATGAACCGGAATCGTGCCATTGTTCTGTATGCATTGCCAAATTCCGTGAGTATCTGAGAACAAAATACAATGATATTACACTCAAGTCCCGACTTGGATTCACGAATCTGAATAACGTATTTCCGCCCCAGGTGGATATGTGGAGAGCACCATGGATCTGGAACACGATCGAAGACCCGCTGATGCAGGAGTGGATTGATTTTAAATATAAAAGCCTTGGTGACGCATTAGCTGAAATGGCACAATATATCAAGAAGATGAATCCTGAGGTCGTGGTCGAAACCAATCCGAACGGGATATCCGGTACCAACAGCGGGCTTAGCGGATTCGGAGGTCTCGATTATCAACAAATCCTTAATTCAACCGAGGCCTTCTGGACCGAAGAGGGTAATGATCCTAAAATTGATAATAATGGAGTTCTGATTAACAAGATCAGATCCTACAAAATGGCCCGTCATTTCAATAATATCCTGCTAAGTTACTGGCAGGAATCAGTTCCTACACCTGTTAACAACATGCTTCAATTCGCTGAAGATATGGCGTTTAACCAGACAATCGGTTATTTGGGAGGTTTTAATATCCCGGAAGAAGTTAAGAAGTATCTCGATTTTTATCGAACAAACAGAGATGATTTTCGACAGACAACCGATGTGGCTGATGTGGCGGTCCTGAGATCCTACCATTCAATGCTTTATAATACCCTTTCTACGCATCAGTCAACAATACTCTTTGAACAGGCTTTGATCCAGGCGAAAATACCATTCGACATTATTTTCGATAAGGATTTGACAGATCTGTCAAAATACAAAGTTCTGATCCTTGCAAATCAGGAGAGTCTACCGGATAGAAGCATCGATCTGATACGAAATTATGTAAAAAATGGAGGAGCACTCGTGGCTACAGAAAACACATCACTCTACAATGAATGGCGAAGGCGCAGACTTGATTATGGATTGGCTGATGTTATACAGGTACATTATGCTCCTGAACTGAATTGGCGGGAAAAGAGAACCATATATGGCAACGGCCGGATTGTTTACATCCCGGAAATAATTCCTGCTTCTCCAGTCCCCAACCCTGGTGAGTATTTCACTTCTAAATACTGGAAACTTGCTCAGAACTGGCAGCAATTGATTTCTGCGGTTGATTGGGCTTGTAAAGATGACTTGTCCATTGCAGTTGAATCTCCGCTCACTGTTGTGATGAATCTTGTCAAACAGCAGGCAACAGGCAATTATTACATACACCTGGTCAATTACGAAACGAGCGTGCCAGTCAGGAACATCAAAATCAGCTTAAAGTCACCAACTACAAGGAAAATAAATAGTATTACCATGAAATCACCAGACCTATTTACTAGTACGCAACTTTCATTTAAAGAAGAAAATGGCCGGCTCGTTTTTTCAGTTCCGGAACTTCAGATTTACTCACTAATAAGCCTGGAATAATCTAAGTCAGTATTCACGGTATGTAGAGAAACAGATGTGATTTTCTTTCGCTTTCACCAAGGTAGATGGTTCCATCCAAACCTGTGGTCATACAGTCAAACTGTTGGCCACGCCAGTAATAATACGGACTCCGGTCAGCAATAAGGAGCCCTAATGTTTCGAATTTTCCCGGATCGGGAGAATATGAATAAAACTGGCATGGTCTTGTGGTCGAAATTTCACCTGCCATTAGATATACTTTCCCGTCCTTACCCACAGCAAGGCACCTGAGACGTCTTGATTCTCTGACTTTACCAATATTATTCAACTGCATTGCCTTTGGATCAAAGGAGAAAAGATATCCATCGGTTGTCCCTCCGTATATGATACCGCAAGGGTCCTTTGCAAAATATTCAACTGCAGTATAATCGTTAAAGAATTGCAAATAGTAGTAATCTCCGGGGACAATCAGTTCCGTCGGAACTATTTTTTTGGTTTTTGGATCATAATATACCAGTATTCCGTCAGTTCCGGACGTAAAAACCCTGCCTGAATCATCACAAATAAGAGCCCTGGGCAGTGTTCTCCACTGCCGTTCAGGTCCGTGATATACCTTCCGGCGGTCAACCTCTCCCACATCAGTAAATTTCTTAAGGGTTGTGCTATATACAAAGAAATGTCCATCAGGGTATGTAAGACCATATATTTCGTCTCCATTTGGATTAATTGTCAGAGCGTATATAGAGTTATTAGCCAAAGGCATACCCAGGTCTTCAACTTCGCAATTCATATCTGCAAGTTTGACATTCTGGTTACTCTTTACCGGGCGATAACAATACAGATGCCCTCCCTGATATGTGCTATAGTGTTTCTTTATATCCTTCCATAAAGTAATGTCAAACTTATCATCCCCTTCACCCCATTTTGTAAGTGCCACTTCCTCAAACTGGTTCTTTCCGGTGCCAATATAGATGTTGCCATCCTTATCCTCAACAAGTGAATGATGAATCCCTGTATGACCTGGTATCTTCCCCAGGTGACGTACTTTATTGATTTTAGGATCGAATAAAAAAAGATAGGACTCATCTCCGGAGGTTCCGCCATAGATAACTCCATCCCTGGCCGTTATAAGTGAGGTTATAGCAGTGCTGTTAACTGGAATCTCATTTACCATAGGATAACCAAGGTCCCTGAGATCTACCCGTTGCTGGTTTATAATAACCGGTTTTGCCCAATCCTGGGAATAGCCATAACTGGTTGATATTAAAATACCGATTATTATAGATAACGTAATAGTTGTTTTTGTTCTATTTGTGACCATTTGTATCTTTCTTTATGTATGTTAGTTTAGATCTATTCAGGTTTATAAATAATTAATTGCAATGCAGTGGGAGTATCACCGATCATTCTTGTAGCAGCTTTTCTATCTTTTACTTCTGCCTGACCACAGATATACACTGTTCCATCAGCAGCGACTGATGCTGCTTCACAACCAAATATCTTTCGTCCGTCAGCTGTTTGCATTATACCCAGATCCACTCTTTTGTCAGATTTAATATCGTACATTATCAGATGATGACCTTCTCTGCTTCCATAAGTCTCTTCATAAGACTGGATTGAGAATCCCCTTGCCGATGGAGCAAAATATACTTTCTTGTTACGGCTGTCAACGGCGAATGCAAGGGTGGAATATGGTATGGCTTTTGGATCACCTTCAAGAAATTTGCTGTCGCACATTTTCACCAGCTGAGTGACTTTGCCATCCGGTCCGTCATGCGGATCGAGCCGGAATAATATAGATCCGCTTCCGCAAGTAACGCCGTATGCCACTTTATCAATTGGATCCCATTCAACAGCCCGCCAGATATTTGTACGGTCGATCATCGGATTCCGTAACTGGGTAGGGAAAATAGATGGATCATATGGAGTAAGGAGCGGGGTATCATATATTCTTTCTTTCCTAACATCGTATTTGATTACCTGTGCCGTAGGGAAACTCATAAAAACATTTCCTTCATCATCGCAGAAAATGTCGCGGCAAATATCCCAGTTACTGACGCGTCCAAAGTTCTTTGTAACCCGGCTTTTCAGATCAAACCTGTAGAAATATCCCGTAAAACCTATTCCATAGAGGAAGTTACGGTTTTTATCAATAGCCAGAGGATAGCATCCGATCCCCTGATCAACAAGTCCCATATCCTCCATTTTGTTTGCTTTCGGATCATATTTCATCCAATGGCCGCCTTTCCAGCTCGTGTAATCGAAATTATTGGGTCCGCTGCCGTTATTCATTGAACAAAAGTAGATGTTGCCATCATTATCTTCTACAGGTTTGTTATGGATCTTCCCGGTCGACCGGATTCCCTTACCTCTTTCCCCCAGGAAGTCTGCCATATCACAGAGAAGGATATTCTTATCTGTTTTTGGATCGTAAACATAGAAATGTGCACTTTCTCCTTCATTTATTAGTGCTGAATAGACTTTCCCGTCACTCGCGGCATAAAGGCCATCCCACATCACCGGATCACGGCCTGGATATTCTCTTGTCTCAACAATACATATTTTATTCTCCTGAGCAAGAACATTCTGAATACTAAAAAAAAGAAATAATAGTACAAACACCGTTAAACTTTTCATGCGGAAAATATTTTTCCCAGGACAGATTTCTTTCATTTCCATAATTAATGATATAATAAAAATACAATTTATAAAGGTAAATACTTTTTAATCATCATTTGAAGTTTTTGTTGTATTTGGAATATGAAAAAAGGTCTGAAATGTCTTTTTCATATTTATGATCTGGGGTAGTAATATGCAGGTTTGCATTCGGGCCAATAATTGATGAAACACTCTTAAAATCAAGTTTTTCTCCCAATGCATTTACCGGATCTATCCAAACCTGAATCTTTGACGAAGCTAATCTGGTCAGATCAGGAATATCAAAATCACGTAATGCTCCCGGCACCCAGAAATACCCCCATACATTATAGTATTGATTAGTAATCAGCAGCTTATATGATGGTAATGTTCCGACCAACACAACACCAGCAATACGTGAATCATAAATTGAGGCAAGCAATGCCCAAAGACCTCCCAAACCTTCACCAATTGCGACGATGTTTCTTCCTTTCAGATCATCACGGGAATTGATCAGATCAACGCCGCGTAAAATATCAAATGTTCTCATACCGAGGGTTGTGCGACCAAAACTGGCACTTTGTATTGCCAGTACATCATGTTGCCATTGCAGCGGAGTATAGCCTGTATATTGATCTAAACCCAATGGCGGAGTAGGGCTCGTTTCTCCAATCCCGCGAACATCGACAGAAAGCACAACAGATCCATTTTTGGCAAGTACAAATGGAAGAATGGAATTTTCGAACCTGGTTGGCTTTCCTCTATCTGACGCATAAATATAGACAGGGCTCCCCGGTTTAACGGTTTCAGGTTTTATGAGAAGCGCGGGAATGATTATACCCTTCTCACTCTCATAGGTCAGCTTTTCAATTGAGAGCCCTTCCTGTTTAAATGTCTCTAATGATTGGAATTGTGGTACCCGAACATTTTGTGGCAGTGTTAAGCCGATTCGCAGGGCTATACGTTCTCTCAGTCTGGTTTTGTCCATTTCCGGTTTGTAAATCCTGTCAGCACGTTTCGCATTTAAGCTTTGTCCGGTCTCGCCACCAAGTGAAACAATCGTATTCCCGCTTTCTGTGCACCAGAGGGTCTCAATTTTCTCGGGCTCCACCAAATCCTCTGGTTTACCTTCTGCTCCTTTATCAAGCCACTTGTTTAACCATTCATATGCCGACTCACGATTTGGCCGATTCATTGTATGAGCTCCGGGCACAATATCCATATCACCAGATTGTTTACCGGCCCTGAGGCCCTCATAAAACAGTTGCATATCTTCAAGCTTTTTCCTGTGGTTTGGCTCTTCACCGGATTCATTACCAACAATTATCCTTAGAGGTCTGGGAGGTATAAGGCTAAGTATTTCCCGATCGATTAATGTCTGACCTGAAAGATAAGTATTTTCCATACTTCCACCAGGATGAGAAGCTGCACATACTTTAATCCGCTCATCGACAGCTGTGATCAACAATGCCATCTGACCGCCTCCAGATTGACCCACAGATGCCAGTTTGGTTTTATCTACTTCAGGTCTTGAAACAAGGTAATCCACGGCCCGGATAGCATCCCAGGTGCGTAACCCTGACAGAGTCCAATCTGCAAGAAAAGCAGGCCGGCTGACATAATGATGCTGGCTTACCGACATGGCAACAAGAGAATTTTTTGTTTTTACATCGAAATACTCCGAGCGTTCACCCTGTCCGGTAGGATCAAAAATCAGGACGACATATCCTTTATGAACAAGACCAAGACATGTCATTTGATATTCATCATATGCTTTTGCATCATCAGAGTGACCGCATGTTACAATCACCCCTGGTAAAGGAAACTTCCGGTTTTTTGGAACATACAAATTCGCCGTTACGTAGTATTGCGGCTGACTTTCAAATATCACTTTTTCAATTGTATAATGCTCATGATCCAGTTTGCCGACAGTTTTTGCATTCAAAGGGGTTTTTTCCGGGAATTCACCAAAAAACTCAGGCATTCGATCCCGGGTTTGTTTCTGTCGTGCTCTCCATTCATCCGGATTTTTCAGACCGGCAAGTTCTGATTGCCTGTTCATCATAAGGCTATCGGTGTGAAAATTTACGAAGTCTGAAAATACCCGGTGACCAACAAGTTGCTCATTTACAGTCTCAAAAATTCTCAGGGTTTTAGGTTTTACCGGATTATCATATTTTCCCTCGAAATCACCAGTCAGATTAAACACGAGTTTCTCAATACGACATTTCTCATTACCATCACCATTAAACTCCAACTCTATCTTACTCCATTGCTGAATATTGATGTTTTGAAGAGTTTTTTCTTTCATTGATGCAGAATAATAAGAACTGCCACTCTCAGTTTTGAAGAAGTCGAACAGAAAGGTGCCTGCTTTCCGGTTGTTTATAATCAATTCTACTTCTGATTTTCCATTTGACTCATCAATAAGAAACAGAGTTACATCATATTTGCCTGACTGTTCAAAAAAATACTTTTCAGCCCGACCTTTCCCTGAATTTTCACTCAGTTGAATAATGCGTCTTCTGTTTAAATCCGTAATTTCAAGACCTTCAACTAGTTCAAGATCATCAAATGTAATGGATTTAACACTGGAACTAATTTTTAAATCCTGAGAAATCTGCTTCCTGCTTTCCCTATGCTGGTAGGCTTCTTTGAAATTCATTGTGGCCATGCCTGACAGCAGGAACAATGCGGGAAACAGAATGGCGATAATGAAAAATAAATGCTGCCTTTTCATTTGTTTTGTTTATTTTGGTAAGTGATTACCTGTTTCGAATATTTCTTTGGCATCTACCCCTGTTCCCAGAGCATACAATTTTTTCGCCTGACTGAATTCATTGCCCATTAGTGACACTCTTTTTGAGCCCTCATCAATCTGAAGGACAGTTCCCGTTCCTTCAGGTGCCCGGCAATCATGAATAAAGGCACCGTTTACATCCCTCAGCCAGATAGCCGGGGCATTGGATTGCAGTGACTGACGCCCGATAAATCCAGCTAATTCCAGATCCTTTACAGCCCAGCATCGTAAGGCGCTTCCCAGTTTTGCATCTTCCGACTCAGGCCATATAAGATGAATATTCCGGAGCTTCAGATCATTTACATAGCGGCAGAAAATATCGTAAGGTGCTACCCGGTGTCCGAAAACTGTGAAAGGATGAGGAGGATTTTCATGGTTTTTTGTATTCCTCCCGCCTGTTATATTGATCCGGATATTTTCAAGTGTCAATCCTTCAATATGTCTTTCCATTGCACCATCAATAAAGATACCACCTCCCCCTGTAATTGTCATATCAGATATGATTACATTTCTGATCATACCCCATGGTGTGGCATCAGTTCTTTTATGCGACCAGATATAAATACCCTGACCGTTTTTGTACCTGTTGCAGTCAACAGTAATGTTACTTACAACCACTCCGTCAATCAGACCTCCGTCTCTCATCAGCAATCCGAAACCGCCTCCCGAATCGTGAATTGAGCAATTTGAAAAAGTCACGTTCCTGAATTCACCGTAGGTTTCTGTACCTATTTTCAAACCTGTTTCGGTTGTTGTAAGAACGCAATTTGTCACTACAACATCCCTGCAGACTTTGGTTTTGGATAATTCAGTGATTTTTAATACAATACAATCATCGCCGCATTGTATGTAACAATCAGAGATCATAACTCTTGAGCATCCGTCAGGGTTTATACCATCAGTATTTGGGCCATCTTCCTCGTAAATGCCGTTAAGGATAGATATTCCGTTTATGGTCACTCTTTCACAATCGATTGGGCGAATGGTCCATGCAGGGCTGTTTGCAACCGTAATACTATCCAGGATAAGGTTATTGCAGCGGACAAACGTCATCATATTGCCCGGCCTCCACATCTGTCTTACAATTTGATCTTCACTGAGTTTTTGCTTCTTAAGATCTTCCCAGAATGATTTCCCGTTTCCGTTGATTATTCCCATTCCGGTGATACTTATATTTTTTGCATCCTCGGCATAGACGAGGCAACCATGACTATAGTCACTCCGGTTTTTGCTTCCCCAGATTGTTGCTCCCGGTGAAAGGTATATGTTGACATTATCCTTTATCTGGAAAGTGCCTGTAAGAAATTCGCCCGGAGGAAAAAACAGTGTACCGCCACCGTTTTTGCTGGCAGTGTCAATCAATGTTTGAAAAAGCGTTGTATTCATGGTGACTCCATCACCGACAAGTCCAGAGTTGCAGACATTGAAAACCGGTAGAGGTTTATCCGAAGGTGCAGTCCAGGAATCATTATGTCCGTTTATGGCGATTCCTTTTGCAGCATTACCGGGCAATAGAGTAAATCCTGCAGCAGCTGCAGATACACCATTTAGAAAATTCCGCCGGTCAATTTTGTTTTTTTCATTTTTAGGTTCCATAAATATTACTGGTTAAATTATAACAATAAGATTTTTAAAGGAGTAATAGAATATTCTCTAAACTGGTTACTTTACTACAGATCGTTTGATTGAAAATGATTGAAAGTTAATTTGCTTCATTTTGCCAGATCTGAATCTTACAAGTTTTTAATTTTGCCGGTCATGACAAGATTGTCCGTTTTTAGATAATTTTCACTTTTAATGTTATCAACAGTCCGGATAATAATATCAGATGTTTCCTGGCCTTTAAAGAAAAGCCAGGGGATTGCTGTTGTTTCAGGGAAGTCCACATTCAGGAGCCTTGCATTCTTCACGTTAATAAATTCCAGGATACATTCACCAGAATAAATTCCATTTGTCTGAAGGTTGTTAATAAACAAGTCTGCAACATCATCAAATTTAATTAGTGGGCGCATATCTGGCTCACTTACAATGATTTTAACATCACTCATCTGTAGTCCTTTTACATGGCGCACAAAGAAGCCGGATACAGGCATAGAACCCCACATTGTTGCTTCAGGATATGCAGTAATCCTTTCATCCATTACCTTTTGAGCCAGTTCTTTGTTTCCACCACCTCTTGTCCTGATTACAATATTCTTCAACAATACATTTTCAACATAAGATCCGGGAATAGATGAAATTGATGAGGCTGAACCTGCATTATATGCGATTACATTTGAAATTACTACATCTTTAAGCGTCCCGGCAACCGGTACCGCAACCTTCTGTTCGCCTGCGCCTCTGTTGGCCAGTCTGATAAATATTGGTACGCGTACCCCATCCATTACAATATTTGTAATAGTAACACCCTGCAGATTAGCTCCGTCGACTGTTTCGATTGCTATTCCGCTGATTGGTGACAGGGCTTGCCAATAGTCGGAAGGGTTGACGTACGCAGCAGCTTCCTTCGTCATTTCATGCCCAGGTTCAGGTGCTTTAATAACCGAATTGCTGAAAACAATATTTCTGAAATCATTAATTGACTCAGTACCAATTTTAAAACCGTTACAGATAGTAGTTAAAATACAATTAGTTATGGTAATGTTTTCACAAACCTTACCGTAATAATTACGATGCCGGTTTTTTAGAACTATAGCATCATCGCTCGTGTAAATATCGGAATCCGAAATCCTGACATTGCTACAACCCTGAATATCAATACCATCTGTATTTGGTCCGTGCATGGGATTTCGGATTCGAATTCCAGTCACCAGAACTTCATCACATGCCAGCAAGTGCAATGTCCAGCTTTCGGATCCTTTTAATGTGACTTTTTCTATTATAACATTCTTACATGCCTCCAGTTGAATCAGGTTTCCTGTAGTTGGTTGTCTGTGTGCAAATGTATTTTCGCCTCGCAATGAAGTAAACGGCTTTTTACCAGTTGGAACCCAAAGCAGATAACCCTGTCCATCAATTACACCATTTCCAGTGATACAGATGTTTTGTGCTTTAAAAGCTCTGATCAAATTAGATGGTTTATAATCTTCAATTCTTGTACTTCCTAATAATATTGCTCCATTTTTGAGATTGATTGTCACATTGCTTTTAAGGAATAAGGTTCCTGTTAGAAACGTTCCCGCGGGAACTGTGACTTCTCCCCCACCGGATGCCGAACAATCATCGATGGCCTTCTGAATAAGATCGGTACATAATATGGTACCATCGGGTTTGGCACCCAGATCGACAATATTAATATCCCTTGCATGAAGATTCTGCACTACGGAAATCGCTATTATTAAAAGTACTTTTCTCATATTTTACCTTTCACATTAAATTAATAATACTATTCTGAATCTGATAGTTTTCTATTCAATTCCAAGGAAGCAGACACTTATTTATTTAATATATAAACGCATTGGAAATTATCTTAAAGATCCTGAAACCTTAAAAATCCCATCAGATTTATAATCGTTAAAGGGTGTCTCTTCAAATTTCTTGAGCAATAGCTATAGTGCTTCCCTGATTAAACCTGGTGTATCTGGTCTTTGTCTTTCAACCACCGGGTTGGTAGGATTAAGTTTCCCCTTAAATTCAGCATCACCCGGAAGATAGAAAAACAATTTACCATCCCGGTCACTTTCTCCGCAGAAGACTGTCCCGTCTGGACCTATTGCCATTGAATCAAACTGGTATGATCTTTTTGAATAATACGGGCTTCTGTCCACTGCAAAGTTTCCCAGTTCCCGAAAGCCTTCTTTCCCTGCAAGATCGTAACTGTGCAGCTTACAGAAGCGTTCAATCTCTCCAGTAATCATATATAATTTATTATCAGTCCCTATTCCCATTGCTCTCATCCTTCTCATAATGCGGGGTTTCCCTAATACAATTACCTTTTCGTGATCAAAATTGAGTTCCACCAGGTATCCGTCATGAGTTGAGGCAAAAACTCTTCCTGATACTGTATCTCTGATGAATTGTTCAATTATCGGATAATCCCAGGATTTAAGCCCTTCATAATATTCACCTGGTAGTCTCATCCAGGTCAATTGAAGGCTATCTGCTTTGGGATCATATTTTAAAAGAAATCCGTTGTCCCCGGAAGTATACACTAGTCCCGTTTTAGGATCACAAAATATACCCCTTGGAACAGATCTCCATGTCCGTTCCGGACCACCATATACTTTATGGGTCATGATATCTCCATATTTTTTTGT